>Ga0247831_1004329_pt1 | contig 19137 bp, 19 predicted proteins | sample LaCruzMarch2015__9_FD_192406 | JGI IMG/M metagenome (GOLD analysis project Ga0247831, IMG submission 192406) | Freshwater microbial communities from meromictic Lake La Cruz, Castile-La Mancha, Spain - LaCruzMarch2015_1m | ecosystem: Environmental > Aquatic > Freshwater > Lake | place: Spain... | reverse complement strand
TCATGACCGCAGACCTGTTCGACGCCGAGGCGGCCAAGGGGTTCGGCCTTGTCGACCAGGTGCTGGACAGCGCCGACCAGATCGACGGCTTCATCGCCGGCTTCACCGACCGGATGAAGGCCTGCGCCCCGGGGGCCGTCGGCGACGCCAAGCGGCTGGTGAACCACGTCACCGGCCACAGCATCGACCATGCCCTGATGGAAGAAACCGCCAGACGCATCGCCCGCGCCCGCGTCTCGCCCGAGGGCCAGGAGGGGGTCAACGCCTTCCTCGAAAAGCGCAAGCCGCGCTGGGCGGAGTAGGTCGCGGCCTCCCGGCGAAGCCGGGCTTTCGTTTGACGGCCGGCAGGTTCATCACAACGAGCACGACGAATTCACAAAGGGCACAACGGGAGCAGCGCCAGTACCGGTCCCGTTGTGTCCGTCGTGGCCCCGTTGTGTTCGTTGTGGAGCACCTTCGAACGGATCCCGCTTCGCGGAAGGCAGGTCCGGGCCCGGATGCGCCACATCTTCTCCGCCAACCACAGACCAGCTAGACACACCCCATGTTCAAATCCGTCCTGGTCGCCAATCGTGGCGAGATCGCCTGTCGTGTGTTCCGCACCGCCCGTTGCATGGGCATCCGGACCATCGCCGTCTATTCCGAGGCCGATGCGAAGGCCCTGCATGTCCGCGAGGCCGATGAGGCCGTCCTGATCGGCCCGGCCCCGGCGCGCGAATCCTATCTGGACGCGGCGAAGGTTCTGGCCGCCGCCAAGGCCACGGGCGCCGAGGCCATCCATCCCGGCTATGGCTTCCTGTCCGAGAACGCCGACTTCGCCGAGGCCGTCATGGCCGCCGGCCTGGTCTGGATCGGCCCGCCCCCCGCCGCCATCCGCGCCATGGGGCTGAAGGACGCCGCCAAATCCCTGATGATCGCGGCCGGCGTGCCCGTCACCCCCGGCTATCTCGGCGAGGACCAGTCTCCGGACCGCCTGCAGAAGGAAGCCGACGCCATAGGCTATCCGGTCCTGATCAAGGCCGTCGCCGGCGGCGGCGGCAAGGGGATGAAGAAGGTCGACCGCGCCGAAGATTTCGCCGACGGCCTCGCCTCGGCCCGGCGCGAGGGCCAGTCCTCCTTCGGCGACCCCCGCGTCCTGATCGAGAAATACATCACCCGCCCGCGCCACATCGAGGTGCAGGTGTTCGGGGACACGCACGGCACCGTCGTCCATCTTTATGAGCGCGACTGCTCCCTGCAGCGCCGCCACCAGAAGGTGATCGAGGAGGCCCCTGCCCCCGGCATGGACGCCGCCACCCGCAAGGCCGTCACCGACGCCGCCATCAAGGCCGCGAAGGCGGTGAACTATGAGGGCGCCGGCACCATCGAATTCATCGCCGACGCCTCCGAAGGCCTCAAGGCCGACCGCATCTGGTTCATGGAGATGAACACCCGGCTGCAGGTCGAACACCCGGTCACCGAAGAGGTCACCGGCGTCGATCTGGTCGAATGGCAGTTCCGCGTCGCCGCAGGCGAGCCGATGCCGCTGAAACAGGATGAGATCGAACTGAACGGCTGGGCCATGGAAGCCCGCCTCTATGCCGAGGACCCGGCCAATGGCTTCCTGCCGAGCATCGGCAAGCTCGAGCATTTCGTCATGCCGGGCGACATCCGCATCGACACCGGCGTTGAAGAAGGCGGCGAGGTCAGCCAGTTCTACGACCCCATGATCGCCAAACTGATCGTCCATGCGGAAACGCGGGAAGAGGCGGCGGAAGCGCTTGCGCACGCGGCCGGGCAGGTCGAGGTCTGGCCGGTGCGGACCAACGCCGCCTTCGTGATGAAATGCCTGGAGCACCCGCGGTTCGTGGCCGGTGATGTCGACACCGGCTTCATCGCCGCTGAAGAGAGCGACCTTGTCGCCGAGCCTCTGTCGGAAATGGGGGTCGAAGATGCCGCCCACCGCTTGCGCCACGTCGCAGCAGGTTCCGCGGACAGCGCGGATTCGCCATGGGACAGTCTGACCGGTGCGGTCGGCTTCAGGGCCAATGCGCCGTCCCGTATCACCCAGTCCGTCGTTGTCGACGGGGTGCCGCAGATCGCCCGGATGCTCGACGATAACGACCATCCAATGACACGACTGATCAGCCTGTCAGCGACCCGTTTGGTTGCCTTCGAAAGCGGGTCAGCCTTCGAGGTGAGCGCCTTCGCCCGGGGCGGGTCCGGAGCTGGCGGCCCCGCCTCCGACGGTGCCCTCCGCGCGCCAATGCCCGGCAAGATCGTCGCCACCCCCGCCAAACCCGGCGACACCGTCACCAAGGGCCAGCCCGTCGTGGTGCTGGAGGCCATGAAGATGGAGCACGCCCTCGTCGCCCCGTTCGACGGCGTGGTCGGCGAGATCGGCGTCTCGGTCGGCGATCAGGTGGTGGCGGATGCGGTGCTGGCGGTGGTGATGGCTGACGGCCAATAGATTCCGCTCATCCCCGCGAACGCGGGGACCCAGTCCTGTCCAGCTTGACGCCTTTGCTTCAGGACACACATTTTGGAACCGTTCGGCCCGCCCCGTCACCCAAACCACTGGGTCCCCGCGTTCGCGGGGATGAGCGGATCATTCCGGGCCCCCTTTCAACCCAACTCCAACTCGCCGCCCGGAAGCCTCCCGCTGGCAGTGCGGATGATGCTAAGGCCTGCCCCATGTTGCCCTCCACGTCCCTCCACATGATCAAGCTCTGCGTCGGCGTCGCAAAGGTGGAGACGCTGGAGCGTCGTGCCGCCAAGGGCGAGTGGCTGACCGTCCACACCCGGATGACCCCCAAGCGGGCGGCCGAGCTGGAGGACGGCGGCTCGATCTACTGGGTGATGAAGGGTTCGGTGACCTGCCGGATGCCCATCCTCGACATCGCCACCCGGGGCGAGGGCAAGGCCTCGATGTGCCACATCACCCTGTCGCCCGAGGTCATCCGCACCGCCCCCCAGGCCCGCCGCCCCTTCCAGGGATGGCGCTATCTCGAACCCAAGGACGCCCCGCCCGACCTGTCGACCCTCGATGCCGGCGAGGTGCCGGAGGATCTGGCGAAGCGGTTGCGTGAGATGGGGGCCTGGTGAGAGCGCTCGGTTTGGGGTGTGGGGTGTGGGGTGTGGGGTATAGGGATTAGGCAAGGATACTGCGACCATCGCGGCCTCGATTCCCTCACCCCCAACACCCCACACCCCAAACCCCAAACCCAAGATGCCCTCGCCCCGCTCCGACCGGCTGGAAGACGCTCTGAATCGCATCTTCGAGGGCGGCAAGACCACGCGCGCCAGCTGGTTCGCCCTGACCGGCGGCGAGACCCTGTTTGCCGAGGGCGATACCGCCGACACCCTCTATCTGCTGCGCAGCGGCCGTCTGGGCGTGTTCCGCCGCGATCACGGCGAGGCGAGGCCGCCCCAGTTCGTTGGCGTCATCCGGCCCGGCGAGCCCGCCGGCGAAATGGCCATGCTGGCCGGCACCCAGCACACCGCAGACGTGGTCGCCCTGCGCGACAGCGAGGTTCTGGCCCTGCCCCGCGACGCCTTCTTCGAGGCGGCCCGGACCGAGCCGGACCTGATGGTCGAGCTGTCCCGGCTGATGATCCAGCGCGCCCGCGACCGACGCTCCGGCGGCGGCGAGCCCAGCGTATTCGGCTTCATCTCGGCCCGCCCCCGCCCGATCCGCGCCTTTGTCGAGCGGATCGCCGCCGCGATCGAGGCGGAAGGCTTCACCTGCCAGGTCATTGACCAGACCGCCCTCGCCTCGGCCGCCGAATGGTTCAGCCGGGTCGAGGATGCCCACGACTTCGTCCTCTATGTCGCCGAAATGGACGAACCCGCCTGGGCCGCCCTGTGCGCTCGCCAGGTCGACCGGGTCTTCGTCGTCGGCAACGGTCTGATGGCCCCGCCCAACCGGCCCATGCCCCATGCAGGCGTGCTGGACGCTCAGCGCCGTACTGACCTTGTCCTGTTGCGCGACCCGCGCATGATCCGACCCGCCAATACCGCCGTATGGCTGGATGCGATCCAGCCCGGCCGCTGGTTCCAGGCGGTCGAGGGCGAAAAGGCCGATACGGATCGTATGGCCCGTGTCATCACAGGTTCGGCCGTCGGGGTGGTGATGTCGGGCGGCGGGGCCCGGGCCTATGCGCACATCGGCGTGCTCAGGGCCTTGCACGAGGCCAGGGTGCCGATCGATTTCGTCGGCGGCTCGTCGATGGGCGCGGTGATCGCCGCCGGTCCGGCGATGGGCTGGTCGCAGGAAGAGCTGGAAGCCCGAATCCACAAATCCTTTGTCGAGAGCGATCCGCTTTCGGACCTGGCCTTCCCGATCCTGGCCATGACCCGGGCGAAGAAGGTCGATCGCCTGCTGCTCGAGGCCTATGGCGAAACCGATCTGGCCGATCTGGGCCGACCCTTCTTCGCTGTCTCGACCAATCTGACCAGCGGCCGGATCGAGGTGCACAGGCGCGGCCTGATGCGCCGCGCCATGCGAGCGTCCCTCGCCATCCCGGGTCTGCTGCCACCCATTGTCATCGACGGTCAGGTGCTCGTCGACGGCGCCGTCCTGAAGAACCTGCCGACCGAGGTCATGCGCCAGATGCACAGCGGCCCGATCATCGGCGTGGACATGTCCGAGGCCCGCGGCGTCGATCCCGGCCTGATCGAACACCCGCCGTCGATCTGGCGGCTGATCGTGACGGGCGCCTGGCGACGCGGTCCGCCCATCGTCTCCATCCTGATGCGTTCGGCGACCCTGACCACGGATGCCGATATCGAGAGTTCGCGTGCGGCCACGGATCTGTTGATCCAGCCGACGCCGGACCGGCTGGATATCCGTGACTGGAAGGGTTTCGACGTCGGCGTCGCCGCCGGCTATCTCGCGGCCTCGGAGGCCCTCGCCAGGCTTGACGGGCCCGTGACCGGCCTTCGGCGAAGACGCCCGGGTGCCGATATCGCACCATCCCCGGCTGTCATTGAACCATAAAGCCCGGGGGCACGGCGAACCACCCCGGTCCGGGGCGCATCAGGCTGACGACCGATGGAAGATGGTACCGCCTCTCAGGCTTGAACTGAGGACCTCCGGTTCCACAAACCGGCGCTCTAACCAACTGAGCTAAGGCGGCGCGCTCTCGCGAGCGGCGTGTCTAGCGGGGTCTCGGGCGCCGATCAAGACGGATAAGGGATTGTGCCCGTCCGTCGTCCGGACGCCGCACCCCGCGCCCTGCTGTTCCCGCCGCGACCCCGAAAGAAAACGCCCCGGAGGCGGACCTCCGGGGCGCTGACTTGTTAGAGATCCGTCGGATCACTCCGGCGGAGGCGGACGGAAACGGACGGTCCATTCCACCCGGGCGCCGACAGCGGCACCGTCAACCGTACCCGGCGTCACCCGCGAGCGGCGGGCGGCTGCGAGGGCGGCGGCACCGAAGCCCATGCCTTCCGGATCTTCCGAGACCACCCGACAATCGGTCAGGCTACCGCTCGGTTGCAGACCACAGCTGACGCGGACCGAGGAGATACCCTCGACGCCACGGGAGGCTGCCCGCTCCGGATATTCCGGAAGAACCTGACGACCCCAGCTCGGGTTCGTCACGACCGACGGACGCGCCGGAGGCGGAGCCGGAGGCGGCGGCGGACCGGGGACGATAACCGGGGGACCCCGATACTTGACGAGGTCTTCCTTCTTCGTCGGCTCGAACGGCGCGGTCATCGGCGGCGGCGGCGCGTTCGGAACCACGACCGGGGGGCGCACCTGCAGCTTGGGCGGCGGGGGCGTGTCCGGCGGAGGCGGCGGCGGCGGCGGAGGCGGCGGCGGGATGGGCTCGATCAGCTCAACATCCACCGACTCGTCCGAGTAGTTGATTTCCCGCAGCTTGAACTGGGCGTTGATGAAGTAGAACGCCAGGATCGAGAACAGGATGCTGACGACCAGGATGCTGGCCAGAAGGACGCCGGGGGGAACCCCGAACAGACCCTTGGACTTGGGCGCATCATATCTGGAACGGTGATATTGGATGTCTGTCATGATCTCACCGTTTCCTACTGAACGTCCGTATCTTCACCGACCAGGGCAACGCTGTAGAAGCCGTTGTCCTGCAGCGAATTCATGACCTGCATGAAGTCGCCGTAGCGGGTGCTCTTGTCCGCCCGGATAAAGATACGTTCGTCGGCCGGACTGCGACGGCCGATCTGGGCCGTAAGCTCCGAACCGATCTGGTCCAGTTCGAGGGCACCGTCGCCAAGGTAGGCCTGACCATCGGCGGTGATCGAAATATAGATCGGCGTCGGTGGGTTTGGAGCGAGCGGAGCAACGGCACGCGGCAGCTTCACCTCAACGGACGGTGCGGCAAGAGGGGCCGCCACCATGAAGATGATGAGCAGAACAAGCATGATATCAACGAATGGCGTAACGTTGATTTCGTTGTTCTGCTCAACCAGGTACTTGCCGCCCCCGCCGCCTGAAAGTTTGGCGGCCATCGGGCTTACGCTCCCTTGTCGAGGTTACGCGAGATGGCGTTGGTCAGTTCGGCCGAGAAACCGTCCGAACGGGTACCGTACGCCGAGATGCGGGTGTTGAAGTAGTTGTAGAAGATAACGGCCGGGATAGCGGCGAACAGACCGATACCGGTGGCCAGCAGCGCCTCGGCGATACCGGGGGCGACGACGGCGAGGTTGGTCGTGTTGGTGTTCGCGATGCCGATGAAGGAGTTCATGATCCCGTAAACCGTACCGAACAGACCCACGAACGGGCCGGTCGAACCGGTCGAGGCCAGGAACTGCTGGCCGCCTGCAAGGCGTTTGGCCAGGCCGGCCTGAACGGCACTGACAGCGTGCTGGGCGCGCATCAGGGACGAGTCGGCGTGATCGCCGGTGACCGAGAGGCCAGCCTGACGCGACAGTTCGATTTCGTCGGTCGCCGCGGCGGCCATGTCGGCCAGCGGGTTGCCGTCGAACTCGTCCGACGTCGCCACCTTGCGCATGTCCGCGATGGTGCGGGCCTGGCGGAAGCTTTCGAGGAACTGGTCGGTCTTGCGGTTCAGGGCACCGAACTCGAACATCTTGATGAGAAGCAGAACCCACGAGAAGACCGAGGCCAGGACGAGGCCGATCATAACGACCTTAACGACCGGGTCGGCTTCCATGAACATGCTGGCCGGGGTCAGCTTGCCGTGAGCGGCCTCTGCGGCGGGCTCGGCTTCTGCAGCCGGGGCAGCGGCGGGTGCGGCGGCGTCAGCGGCCGGAGCGGCGGCTGCGGCGGCCGGAGCGGCGGCGGGAGCATCCTGCGCGAGAACCGGCGTACCGGCCATAAGAACGCCGGCGGCGGCCATGGCCAGGAGGATGTTGGTCTTCTTGAAATCGAACATAGTTCGCCAGTTCCTGCTGTTTAGTCTGACTTGTGGAACCCAAAAGGAACGGCCGCAGACGACGACCGCCCTCGATGAAATTCTTGTCCGCCGATGCGGGGGACATCCCCCGATCCTTGGAACGCCTTCTGACGCTGCCGGTTGCCACATGGCTTCCGACGCGGCGCTGACAGGTTCCGGGAAACCGTTTTCCCTGCTTCCATCAACTCCCCGCAAAAGAACGCGGTCAAGCTCCTTTGGCGAACGCATACCAGAGCGTCAAGTGCAGGACGGTGCTTTTCCCCTAGCAAGGGAGCCAGCAGCCCCGAAGCTGAAGATTCCGGCCGAAAACGACATTTTCATGATGGGATCGCGCCAGGTTCCCGGATCGGGAAGGGGCGATGGTGCCTGGGGGCGGATTCGAACCACCGACACGCGGATTTTCAATCCGCTGCTCTACCAACTGAGCTACCCAGGCAAGCCGTCTGCTCGCGCGAGGGGGGGTCTATAGGCGAGCCGCCCGGGGGTGTCCAGCCGTCAGATCAGTCTTCGACCGGGTCTTCCGTCGAGACGTCGTCGACGCTTTCCGGGATGACGTATCCGCCGGTGAACCAGCGTTGGAGGTCAATGTCGGCGCAGCGCCGGGAACAGAAGGGTTTGTATTTGGTGTCCGCCGGTTTGCGGCGACAGGTCGGGCAAAGGGCCATGATCACTGATCCTCGAGCAGAAACGCGCCCGGTGCCATCGCCGGATCGCATTTCAGATGGGCGCGCGGACCGAGACGCGCCACCAGCGGTCCGGCCAGGGCGGCATCCACCGGTGCCGCCCGCGCCGTGATACGCGGGCTCTTCGTATCCGACAGCAGGGCGAACCGCAGGCTGCGCGCAATATCCTGCGCCCGCTGTTCCGGTCGTCGGGATCTGTCGCGTCCGTTGAGAATCTCCTCCAGTGGCGTGCGCCGCCATGGCACGGCCAGTTGCAGCACGCCGAACCGGTTCACCGGCCCGAAAACCACGTCCGGATCGCCGCCGAACGCCTGTCTGGCCGCAATCAGGACGGCGTCGCCATCGTGGCCCGTCCCGATCAGATCGACCGCCACAAGCCCGCCCCAGCGCCTGAGCCGGATCATGCGGGCCGCCATGTGCAGACCCTGCCGGTTCGCGCGTGTCCTTGCCGGTGCCCCGAATGCCACGCCCGGTGCCGGGGCAAGGTCCAGATCGACCGCGATGAGCGCCCGGGTGCGCTGGATCATCAGATCCAGGCCTGTCTCCGGGAACAGTTCGAAGGGCAGACCCGCCTCTTCCTCCGCGCTCCGGCTCGCCTCAATGCCGGCGAGGCCGGTGACAGGTTCCACGCCGGGGGCCAGAGCGGCCAGCGTCTCCGCCACCGTCGGTCCGGGCGCGAGCAGGCGCGGCGCGCCCTCCCCCGCCCCGATCAGGCGCAGGGTCGGCCCCTTGCCCTCACGCGGTTCTGCGGAGACCTCGACCTCGACCTTCTGCCCCTCATTCAGCCGATCCTGTCCGCGAAAGGGCAGGAAACCGGGCAGGTTCGTGCCCAGATCGACGAAGGCACCCTTCAGCCCCGGATGGACCGCGGCAATTCGCCCGACGCAGCGCGCACCGAGACGATGTTCGACGACATCGTCCTCGCGCTGGATCAGCAGATGTTCGAACCGGCCATCCCGTGCGACCACGCCCCGGACCTCGCCGGGCGTGTCGTCAAGGAAGACCTCGACCCCGCTCATGCGCGCCAGCCGGCCCCGTTCAGCAGATTGACCGTCTCGAACAGCGGCAGGCCCATCACCGCCGGATAGCTGCCGACCAGTCGGGTAACGAAGGCCCCGGCCCGGCCCTGGATGCCATAGCCCCCTGCCTTGCCCCGCCATTCGCCCGAGGCGACATAGGCCGTGATCTCGGCGTCCGACAGGACCTTGAAGCTGACACGGGTGTCGACGACCCGATACGTGGTCCGGACCCCGGCGGTCACGGCCACACCGGTGAAGACCCGATGGTTCCGGCCCGACAGCAGTTTCAGGAACCGGACCGCCTCGGCCTCATCGGCCGGCTTTTCCAGCAGCCGGCGGCCCACGGCCACCACCGTGTCAGCGGCCAGGACGACGGCGTCCGGCGCTCCGGCCGCCACAGCCTCTGCCTTGGACACAGCCAGCCGCGCGGCGAGGCGCGACGGCGTCTCGTCCTTCAGCGGCGTTTCGTCGATGTCGGCGGGTTCGACGCGGTCGGGGGTGATTCCGACCAGCGCCAGCAATTCGATACGGCGCGGACTGGCCGAGGCCAGCACCAGTTCCGGACGGCTCATCCGAGCCCGTCCCTACTTGAAGCGATAGGTGATACGGCCCTTGGTCAGGTCATAGGGCGTCATCTCGACCAGGACCTTGTCGCCGGCCAGCACGCGGATGCGGTTCTTGCGCATCTTGCCGGCGGTGTGGGCGATGATCTCGTGGTCGTTGCCCTCGAGCAGCACGCGGAACGTCGCATTCGGCAGCAGTTCGCTGACGACGCCGGGAAACTCGAGCAGTTCTTCCTTAGCCATGCGGCCTCTCGCGCCCTGTGATCCGGAATCAGAACGCGCGCCGGGCGAAAGCGCGCGTGGTTAAGGAGCGGGCGTATGCCTGAAAACGGCGGGTTAGTCGAGGCAGGTAGGGATTGGGGATTAGGGATTAGGGATTAGGGATTGGGGATTGCGGATCAGGACTTGGAGACCAGGCGCCACCGCCCGTCCACGCCGTCGTTCATGGAGCGGGTTACCAATCCCTAATCCCTAATCCCTGCCCTCCTACCCCCGCCGGTAAAGCGCCGTCACCAGGGTGAACAGCCGCCGCGCCGTCTCGTGATCGATGGCGATCTTGCCGTCCAGACGGGTCTTCAGGATTTCGGCACCCTCGTTGTGCAGGCCACGCCGGCCCATGTCGACGGCCTCGATCTGCGCCGGAGAGGTCCCCCGCAAGGCTTCGTAATAGCTGTCGCAGATGGCGATATAGTCCTTCACCACCTTGTTCAGCGGCGTCAGGGACAGGCCGTGGACGCGGTGGAATTGCGGCCCGCTGATATCGAAGGCCAGCCGTCCATCCACCATCGCCAGCTTCAGCCCATAGGGGCCTCCCGCAGCGCCCGTCGGCTCGAAGCTGTTCTTCTCCAGCAGGTCGAAGATGGCGACACGGCGCTCGTGCTCGATCTCTGCGGTCGCGGACTGCAGCGTCGCGGAGTCCAGGTCGATCGAGGTCAGCCGGTGTTCGCTCACCCGGGTTCCCCCGCTTCTGAAAGATGGCTCGGTGCCAACCGGGCGGGCCAGCGTTCCGACAGATCGGTCAGCACGGCGTCGAGGCATTCGACGTCGATGCGCAGATCGCCGCCGCCGGCGAACATCAGAATCACCCGCCCCCCCGGGGCCTCGTCCGGCGCGAACTCCATGGCGAGCAGTTCCAGCGCGCTCTCGGGCAGTCGCGGCAGGCGGCGACTCTTCACCGCAATGACGTCGCCGAACTGCATGGCCGCCATGACCCGCGTGCCGCCGCATTCCCAGCAGAACCGGCTCAGCTTCAGTGTGACCCGCCTCGAACCGGGCTCCCAGACGATATCAACGGGGCGCAGAATGGCGTCCTGAAGGGCCGCCGAGATGATGTGCAGGTCCTCGGCGTCCGCGGCCAGCAGGCGCAGCGGCTCGGCCGGCGCGACCGCCGTCATGTCCGCCCCGACCTCGCCGGCCTCAGTGCTCATGGGCAGAGTCCCGCACACGGCGAATCTCCGCCCCGCAGGCGCTGAGCTTTTCTTCCAGTCGCTCAAACCCGCGATCGAGGTGATACACGCGGCCGACGGTGGTTTCGCCCTGGGCCGCCATGCCGGCGATCACGAGGCTGACCGACGCCCGGAGATCCGTGGCCATGACCTGGGCACCATGCAGGGTGGTGACACCATGCACCACCGCCTCCCCGGCCTGGACATGGATGTCCGCCCCCAGCCGCGCCAGTTCCGGCGCATGCATGAAGCGGTTCTCGAAGATGTTCTCATGGATGACGCTGTCGCCGTCGGCTGTGGTCATCAGGGCCATGAACTGGGCCTGCAGGTCGGTGGCGAAGCCCGGATAGACCTCGGTCGCCACATTGACCGCCTTCAGGCGCACGGCCGGGTCGCGCTTTACGATCACGCCATCCGATGTCGGCGTCACCTCGACCCCGGCCTCGATCATCTTGTCGCTCAGGGCTGCCATCAGCTCCGGCCGGGCCCGGGTCAGCCGCACCTCGCCGCCGGTCATGGCCGCCGCCACCGCATAGGAGCCCATCTCGATCCGGTCGGGAATCACCGACCAGGTCGCGCCGCCCAGCGAGGATACCCCGGTGATGGTCAGGACATCGGTATCGATCCCCTCGACCCTGGCCCCCATGGCGGTCAGGCAGCGCGCGAGGTCGCCGATCTCCGGCTCACGCGCGGCCTTGCGAAGGACGGTCACACCATCGGCCAACACCGCCGCCAGCAGGGCGTGCTCGGTCGCCCCGACCGAGACGAAGGGGAATTCTATCTCCGCCCCCTTCAGCCCGTTCGGCGTGCGGGCGATGACATAGCCCTCCTCCAGCTCGATCTCGGCGCCCATGGCCGTCAGGGCCTGCAGGTGCAGATCGACCGGCCGCGCGCCAATGGTGCAGCCGCCGGGCAGGGAAACCTTGGCCTCCCCCGTGCGCGCCAGCAGCGGCCCCAGCACATTGAACGAAGCCCGCATCTGCCGGACCAGGTCATAGGGCGCGAAGGTCGAGGTCAGGGCCGCGGCGTGGAACAGCGTCTCCTGTCCGTCAGCGCCGTCGCGCTCGGTGACCTGGACCCCGAGCTCCCGCAACAGACGTCCCAGAAACTTGGTATCCGCCAGGCGCGGCATATTGGTCAGCAGCAGTGGCTGATCGGTCAGGATCGATGCGGCCATCAGCTTGAGGGCGGAGTTCTTGGCGCCGCTGATCGGAATGCTTCCGTTCAGACGGGCGCCGCCGGTGATGGCGATGCTGTCCATATCGTCTCTTGCGGCCCCGAGCAGGGCGCAAGGGGTTGGGTTCTCTAGCGCGGACCGCCACCCTTGCGAAAGGCCGACAACCGTCCGGGCGATGACATTCAGTTGCTCGGCTTTGCAGCCTTCCCCGGGCCGGCCGCCGCCTTGCGACGCCGGAGGTTGTCCCGCAGGGCCGAGGCAAGGCGCTGGGCCCTTTCTGTCGCGGGCGTTTTCGCCGGTGCCAGGGGATCCGGCAGGCTGACCGGCAGATCGGGTTGGGGCAAGGTGGCCTTCGACTCATCCATGGGTTTGACCAGACGCCGTGTCAGGCTTTTCCGCAAGCGGACACGCCTCCCGGGACGCGCGAACCACTTTTATCCCGCAATCGAAGCAAAAGTGGTTCGGGGGCTTCCCCCTTTGTCCCCGGTTGGCTATAGGGCCGCTTCCTCAGATCAGGCCGCCGTAGCTCAGTGGTAGAGCGCATCCTTGGTAAGGCTGAGGTCGTGGGTTCGATTCCCCCCGGCGGCACCACCCTGAAGACAGAAAGGACGGCGCTTCCTGAAGCGCCGTCCTTTTCCGTTTGAGCCTGACCTCGCGGGTACCGGGTCTCAGTCAGCCCGATTCGGCTGAACCAGCGGATAGCGCCGCGGCGGGCCGCCCGGCCGCATGACCCGCGCCTCGAACGCCCCGGCAGCGCCCTCCGGCTGATAGCCGGGGAAGGCATAGCCGCTGTCGTCGAAATAAGGATTGTCGTAGCCGCCGCCATACCCCCCGTAGGGATAGCCGTTCTCGACCTGGCGATAGCTGAGATCCAGCCGACCGTTCTCGCCGACCGGCAGGGACACCGCCACGCCATAGTCGCGGTAGCCGCCGGTGCCGATGCCGAAACTGACCTCGCCGTGCGGCTTGCGATCGTCGGCGACCTCACGGGCGGCCTCTGCCCAGGGCTTGTCAGCGATCGAGCGGCCGGCGATCCAGCGGTCGATCTGCTGGTCCGTCGTCAGGCCGTGAGGCACGGCGTCCTGGGTCGCCCCCTCGGTCGAGGCGGCAACTGGCTGGACGGTAGCTTCCAGATCGACCGGCGTGGCCGGAGCGGTGACGACGACGCCGTCAGGATCGGACGCCAGCAGCGCGGCCGTCAGGATCAGTGCGAAAACGGCCATGCTACGAACTCCACCGGAGCCCGCACCCTAACCCCAAATGAGGCCAAGGTCAGGCTGGTCTTTCAGGCCGGTCTTTCAGGCCATTCCGTCGCCGCGTCCCAAGGGGTCGGGCAGAGGTCCGCCCTCGGCCACAAAGGTCAGGGCCACGGAGTTGATGCAGTAGCGCAGGCCGCCCGGCCCGGGCCCGTCCGGAAACACATGGCCCTGATGGCTGTCGCAGCGGGCGCACCGGGTCTCGGTGCGGGTCATGCCGTGGGACCGGTCGGTGATGGCGAGGACGTGAGCAGGGTCAACCGGCGCGGTGAAACTGGGCCAGCCGGTGCCGCTTTCGAACTTGGTCCCGGTGCGGAACAGCGGCAGGCCGCATTCCCGGCAGCAGAAGACCCCGGCCCGCTTCTCGCCCAGCAGGGTCCCGCAGAAAGGGGCCTCGGTGCCATGCGCCAGCAGGACACGCTTCTCCTCGCTGGACAGGTCCGCTTCCAGCGCCACCCGCTGGCTGTCGCTGGGGGGCGTCAGGTCATAGCCGGACGCGGAAAGGTGGGTCATGGCGGTGTCCTGATCGGTCATGGCGCGAACATAGGAAGGGCCGGGCGAGGGTTCCACCCCGCCCGGCCCGGTCCTGATATCAACCCCGTCAGACGCCGGGGTCGGGTGCCTTACTGGAACAGCGTTCCGACCCAGGCCCGCACGGCGTTCTCGTCCACCGGGTCACCGGCGTAGATCAGGCCCTGGGCCGGCGCATAGGGCTGGTTGTTGGCGCGCGGACGCGAGGTCCAGGCCTTGTGGCCGTAGCTGAGGTCCGAATAGTTCGACGGCAGACGCTCGACCGTCGGCTCGACGAAGATCGAGTCGGTGGCCGTGGTCGAGCCGGCGATGCGCACGTTCGGCAGCCGGGACAGAAGGTCCAGGGTATCGAGGCAGCCGCCCGAGCAGCCGGCATCGACCAGAACGATCACAGGCCCCTGCACCGGGTTGGTTGCGCCTGTGTCCGAAACCGCCGGACGTCCGGCGAGTGTAAAGGTCGGCTGACCGGCCGCGATGGCGGCGTCAAACGCCGCCACGATCTCGCGCGTCTGCTCGATCACGAACATGGACTCCTGCACGAAATACGGATCGGCCTCCATTCGACCGAGGGCACCGGCGTACCAGTCGCGGTTGCCCTGGGTGGCGCGGTAGGTGATGTCACCCGCGGCGGGCTGGCGGCTGACCGTGAACTCGGGCGTCCAGATGCGGTTGGCCAGGCCGTAGCCGCGGGCGGTCGAGGAGTTCTCGCCCGAGCCGCGGGCGGCACGGAGGTCCAGCACAAAGCCCTGCGGGCCGCGCAGCGCGGCCGCCTGGGCCTCGACGGCGGCGTTGAACGCCGGCCAGCCGGCGCTGTCCGAGAAGGAATGAACGTGCAGCCACGGGCGACCGTTGACCGTCTCGACCGCCAGCGGCGTCGCCGGCGGCATATAGACCGTGGCGCGATAGGCGGCCTCGAGGTCCCCCGGAACAATCGGGATCGGACGGATCTGGATATCGCGCGGACGGCCGCGGCCCGACTGGAAGCTGCACTGCGAGGGCACGCCGGTCGTGAACGGATTGTTCCGGTTCCACATCAGATAGGGGGCCGAAGTCACCCGACCGGCCTCGGTCTCGAGATTGCCTTCCCAGCGGTCCAGCTTGGCGCGGGCGAATTCCTCGATCGGGATGAGGTTACAGTCGGTGACCACGTCGCCGACCCGCGGTGCATTGCGCGTTCCCGGCTTCACATAGGTCACGACATAGCGGCCGTTGCGCCAGCCGGTGGTGAAACCCGGCCAGCTGATGCCGAAATAGGGGCCCGCGCCCTCGAACGTCGGGCTGACCTGGATATTGGAGTCGCGGAAGCCGCCGGCGAAGAAGCGCATCAGATAGGCGTGGCTGTCGCCGCTGTTCGCGCGCGGTGCCAGGGCCATTGATTCCTGCAGGCCGGTGTCGAGCCAGGCCCGGAAGCCCTGGCTGGCTGCGCCCGGGATCGCCGGGGCCGGATGGTTGGCCGCCAGTTCAGCATGCGCGCGCTGCAGGTCCTGTCGTGCCAGGGCCCGGAAGTCCTGGGCGAAGGCGCTGCCGGCGCTGACGGCGACGACCAGGGCTGCAGTGGCAACAACGGAGAGGAAACGGGACATCAGGTCAGGCTCCAGGCCAGTAAGCGGGACAGGGACGGGATCGGGTTGAGCGGACAGGAATGAACGGGACTGGAAGGGGTTAAACCCCATCGGAACCGCCCTTGCCAAGCCCATACGCGGCTCAGGTGAACGCCCCCTCGGTTTACTCCCGCGGGATCGCGGCCTAATCGGGGCGCTCATGCCATGCTGCGATCACGTTCGCTTCAGATTCAAAGACACATGTTCTCCAAGATCCTGATCGCCAACCGCGGCGAAATCGCCGTCCGCATCATCAAGACCTGCCGCCGCATGGGTATTGCGACGGTGCAGGTCTATTCCGAGGCCGACGCCGGTTCGCTGGCGGTCGAGATGGCCGATGAAGCGGTGCTGATCGGCCCCGCTCCGGCGGCCCAGTCCTATCTGCTGGCCGACCGGATCGTGGAGGCGGTGCGTCAAACGGGCGCGGAGGCCGTCCACCCCGGCTTCGGCTTCCTGTCCGAGAACGCCGGCTTCGCCCGTCGCCTGCGCGACGAGGGCATCGCCTTCATCGGCCCCAACCCCGAGGCCATTGAGGCCATGGGCGACAAGATCAGCTCCAAGAAGCTGGCCGCCGCCGCCGGGGTCTCCACCGTCCCCGGCCACATGGGCCTGATCGAGACGACGGAGCAAGCTGTCACTATTGCCAACGGGATCGGCTACCCGGTCATGATCAAGGCCTCGGCCGGCGGCGGCGGCAAGGGTATCCGCGTCGCCCATTCCGACGCCGACATGGCCGAGGGCTTCGCCGCCGTGAAGGCCGAGGCGCTGGGTGCCTTCGGCGATGACCGCGTCTTCCTCGAGAAATTCATCATCGACCCGCGCCACATCGAGATTCAGGTGCTGGGCGACAAGCACGGCCATGTCGTCCATCTGTTCGAGCGCGAGTGCTCGATCCAGCGGCGGAACCAGAAGGTCATCGAGGAGGCCCCCTCCCCCCTGCTCGATCCGGAGACCCGCGCCGCCATGGGGGCCCAGGCTGTCGCCCTCGCCAAGGCCGTCAACTATGACAGTGCCGGCACGGTCGAGTTCGTTGCGGGGCAGGACAAATCGTTCTTTTTCCTCGAGATGAACACGCGCCTTCAGGTCGAGCATCCGGTCACCGAGCTGATTACCGGGGTCGATCTGGTCGAACAGATGATCCGCTCGGCCTGGGGTGAAAAGCTCGCCTTCGAACAGAAGGACCTGGCCATCAAGGGCTGGGCCATCGAGAGCCGCATCTACGCCGAGGACCCCTACCGCGGCTTCCTGCCCTCGATCGGCCGCCTCGTCCGCTATGAACAGCCCGAGGAAGGCGACCAGGGCGATTATACCGTGCGCAATGACTCCGGCGTCCGCGAGGGCGACGAGATCTCCATGTTCTACGACCCCATGATCGCCAAGCTCTGCGCCTGGGGCGAGACCCGCGACGCCGCCATCGACGGCATGGCCCGGGCGCTGGAGGACACCCACATCCAGGGCGTCGGGCACAACATCCCCTTCCTTGCCGCCGTCATGGACCAGCCGCGCTTCCGCTCCGGCAACATCTCGACCAGCTACATCAAGGACGAATTCCCTGACGGCTTCCAAGGCCTGCTGCCCGACCGGCGTCAGACCGACATTCTGATCGCCTCGGCCGCGGCCATGAACGAGATCGCCGCCGAGGCCTCGGGCGACCCCTCCGGGCGCACCGACTGGATTGTCCTCATCGCCACAGGATCAGGCGCGGGGGAGGCCCACGGCGTCTCCCTGTCCTACGACCACGACGAGGCCCTGACCCTCGACCTCGCCGGCGAGGATCGTGCCCTGCAGTTGAGCGACATCGACTGGCGCCCGGGCCTGGCCCAGTTCCGCGCTGTGCTGGACGGCATCTCCTTCACCGCCGAGGTCGCCCGCGTCGCCGACGGCTTCAGCATTCGCACCCGCGCCGCCCGCGCCCGCGTCCGCGTCCTCAGCCCCGCCGTCGCCGCCCTCTACGCCCGCCTGCCGGAAAAGGTCGCCGCCGACACCTCGAAACTGATCCAGTCCCCCATGCCCGGCCTCGTCGTCTCCATCCCGGTGACGGTGGGCCAGGAGGTCAAGACCGGCGAGACCGTCGCCATCATCGAGGCCATGAAGATGCAGAACATCCTCAAGGCAGAGCGGGACGGCGTGGTAAAGGCGGTCAGCGCCGCAGCCGGCGATCCTGTTGCGGCGGACGATGTGCTGGTGGAGTTCGAATAGTCGGCGCCGGTCTGACCGACGCCGACGCAGAAGTCCGTGTAGCCCCCTTGAACAGCCAGGCTTCCGGAGTCACAACTCTTGGATGAGCGATCCTCCGAAGCGCGGTAAACTGGTGGCCACGCCTGCGATGGTGCGGGCGGTGGACAGGACACCCCCGGTGTCGGCTGTCGCGCCGAAGCCACCGCTCGAGATTCGACGCTCAACCCGGACAGGCGAGGTCTATTGGTGCGCATTCAGTCCGCATCACTACCCGCCCGAGTTCGACGACAAGCACCTCGTGGTAGTGATCCGCGGAGCCAAACCCGTATTCGGCGCTCACGTCGTGGTTCCCCTGACCAAGAAACCACAGGTCGACAACCCTCACGGATACAAGCTGATCCGAAACCCGAACCCCGGGTCGGCCGATCAGTCCTGGGCTGTTTGCGACCACATCTACACCGTCGCCTCCGAGCGGCTGCAGCGGTTCCGGGATTCCAGAGGCGTGATGAAAGAGCCTGAGCGGATCGATGCGGCCGATTTCCGGGAGATCAGCCTGCGGGTATTCAACGCCTTGAAACCCTTTCTTGCGCAGGCGCACCTGCCCGTGACCGGCCCCCGGGAAAGCGGGGACGGGGCTTCCGCCGACACGCCCCCAGTCGGGGCGAAGTCTGCATCACGCGCCGGTCCCACTTGATTTCGGAGCCCGAACCGCTATTTTCCATCCACGGCTTCGGCCGCCGGATCGCAAGGTCCACGCCCCGAAAGGGGCCAAAGCAAAGGCCAGCCGCCAGGCTGGCCTTTTTCTGTTTCTGGCTTCTGACCGAACGCGCGCCTACCCGGCCGCCGCCCCCTTCGAGTAGGCCTCCGACAGCCGCCGGTCATGGTCCGAGTTCCGAGCCCGCACCAGATAGACACCGGCGATCATCCCGCTCGCGAACATCGATCGTGTCACCAGAAACACCCGGAAGGTCAGGGCGAACCAGACGGTATAGTTGGTGATGTTGGCGACGAGTTTGTTGGCCAGCACCGTGTGGAACGGAGTCATGCGCCGGCTCAAAGAGGGCCGCGCGATGGGGCGGACGCGGCTACTTCTGACCCGTACGACCGTATTGCCAGTCGAGAGACGCGACGTGGATCCAGCTGGATGGACTTCACACCGGCCCCGCGCCGGCTACCGTCTGCCCGAACACCCGGCCGAAACTGACCCGCAGCGCCTCATCCGCCTCATCCATGGTGGCCGGCACGCCCAGATCGACCAGGCTGGTGACGCCGTGCTCGGCAATCCCGCACGGCACGATCCCTGTGAAA
>Ga0247831_1004328_pt1 | contig 19139 bp, 18 predicted proteins | sample LaCruzMarch2015__9_FD_192406 | JGI IMG/M metagenome (GOLD analysis project Ga0247831, IMG submission 192406) | Freshwater microbial communities from meromictic Lake La Cruz, Castile-La Mancha, Spain - LaCruzMarch2015_1m | ecosystem: Environmental > Aquatic > Freshwater > Lake | place: Spain... | reverse complement strand
ACCTCTCTAATTTCATTTATTTGGCTTGCTCTAACTTGAATCATAAAGTCGTCACGCTCAGCTTTTGGAACAACGACCGGATATTGTCGGGTCGTTGTGATGTTGTCCTGCTCGGTCGTCTCAACTTTGACGTCAGGTGTCGGAATTAAGAACTTAACCGCTGGTTTGAATTCTTTTTTTTCTTCTGGGTTGTCCATCTATTATTCTGTTGTCTTAATAAATTCTGACTAACGTTTTTTAATTTATTTGATTTTTAGATATATGAAAATTCGATTTTCAATCGACTTTTCATTTTTAAAGCTTTTAAATCGTTAGCCAAGTAATCAACTTTTGAGATGTAGGGGGAATACCGCATAACTTGTACATTTACGAAACAAACCTCCATATACACACCCATTATCAGATACATAACCGAAGGTTTGTTTAGCAAAATTGATTTTTTTATCACAAATCATCAAAAGGACTTATTATTTGTTGAACACCTTTAGTTCAGACTTACGAATAAATTCCAGTTGTTTTTATTAAACCTATAAAACAAAAAAAGCTCACGCAATGCAAGCTTTTATAATGACCCAAAATAATTATTGGTAAGATTCATAGTTTCTCAAACATCTTCTATTATTCCTCCTAATGCGCCACCCCCTTAACCCCAATCACACTCGTAAATGTCCTTACCACGATCACCATATCAAACCAAACCGACTTTCTCTCTAAATACTCTTTCTCCAGCGCCACCTTTGCTTCAATGGAAATTTCGTCCCGCCCGTTAATCTGTGCCCAGTCCGTTAATTCACGCTTCTAATATTAAAACTTGATGCTTTGCACTTGCTCATTGAATAATTATGAGGCATTAATGCAAAACCCATGCCCTAAAAAACGTTTTATCGTGTATTGGTGCTAATTTATAAGTTTAATGCAATTTAGTGTTAGCAAAACCTTACATATTATAAAGATATTGATAACATAAGTTATTGTATGGTTACTATTTCAAAATCTGAAGCATAATATAAGCCATCAAAAAAATCAATACCCTTTGAATCTTGAATCGGTTTTGTTGATCCTTCCCAGATAATCAATTTATTATTTTGATCAAGCATTATAAATGCACCAGGATATGGCCGCGTTGTAGCCCTAACTAATCTATCAACTTCAATGACAGACATGGTCTTAAATAACTCACCATCTGCTGGCGTTCGGCCTTCCCAATAAGTAGCTAATGTTTCGTCTTGCTTAATTCCTACGATAGAACCTTCAATCAACTTAGGCCAAATTTGCTTTATAAGTTCTACATGTGCTTGGTTTACCTTATCGTACAAGGTTGTTGCTGTTTCGTGAGGATTAAGAGCGATTTCAAACTGATCTAAGATTTCTCCAGTATCAACTCCTTCATCCATTTTAAAAAATGTTACACCAGTTTTATCAAGACCTTTTAGAATAGCCCAAGGTACCGCAGCTCTACCCCTTCCTATGGGCAAAAGGGTTGGATGTGCACCTATTACTCCTTTTTTGGGTGCTTTCAACAAATCAGGAGAGGCAATCTGCGACCACCCTATAATAAATAACCAGTCGATAGAATGTTGATTCAGTACCACAGCCACGTCAGAATCGTTAATATGGTTAAGCTTGTATAGAGGGGTTTGTGTATCTGCAGCGATATCATCCAAGTAAATACGGCCAGACTTTTTCTGCGATTTATAATCATGTAGTGTAAGCAGTAAATCGAAACGCCCATTATTTGACAAAATAGCTTCAATGCATGATTTACCAATTTGAACACAAGTACAAAATGCTATTTTCATTAAATTTTATTTAATAAGTTGGTGGCTTTCTCGTTAAATATAGAATCGTCTTAAACAATATCAAAATCTCAAATCCAATAGAAATCTTCGAGGAATATTCTCCGTCAAATTTTGCCTTTTCACTCACAGACATCCCATCATAAGAATTAACTTGAGCCCATCCTGTTAGACCGGGTCTTAATTGAAGTGACCCATTCAAACGGCGTAATTCAATGAGCTCAGTTTGAGAAGGAATCGGTGGCCGAGGTCCAATAAAGCTCATATCACCTTTTAACACATTATAAAATTGCGGTAGTTCATCAAGATTTGTGCGACGAATAAATTTACCAAAGGGTGTAATTTGAAGTTTATCTGTATCCTTTGACTCAACATTTGGGGCACTTAATGGCATGCTACGAAACTTATAGAATAAGAATTCTTCACCTGATTTCCCCACTCTCTTTTGTTTAAAAATAGCGGGACCGCCATCTTGAATAATAATAATAGTTGCAATTATTAAATAAAATGGAGCCAAAATAATCAATAAAAACATAGCTAATATGATATCAAATAGACGCTTAAATTTACAGTATGTAATCATGGTTCTATAACATTCATAGCTGTTTGGAATCCTTCACATAAATTACGGCCTACTAGACTACCTCGTAAAACCGCTAATGCTCTAATGGCCTCATCAGACCTTGGATGTGGATATGATCGCATAACACCCTTATAAGCATTTAAAGCTTCTAACTTTCTCGCCAACCCTTCCTCGCCTATCTCTATAAAAGTATCTGGTCTGAACTGTTGACCATCCACTGGAAATGCCCAATCTGTACTTGATGGTATTTCCATAAAGTATAGAGCTTTTAAAGGCTTAATGGGTTTTCGCTGAAATAATCGCACAGCTGCTTGACATGCTTTACTTGTATGATAATGATCATTGTTTAAATCATAGGGATGGTGGGTAATCACTATGTCTGGCTGTAACTGCTCGATATACTTTTCAATAAATTGAACAATTTCAAGATGAGGTACAGAATTAAACTTAATGTTTGGGAATGGGCCTAAAATTGGCAATTGAGCACCTACTAACTTTTGTGCATTATGTGTATGCTGAATTAGATCCTCTAAGTCAGGCTTATGCCTTCTTGCGTCAACACTTCCAGATAGTATTAAATTATACACTACATGGCCATTACTCGTAAGTATATATGTACTTCCGCCAAAGCCAAGTATTTCATCATCTGGATGTGCAGTGACAGTAAGATATATCATATTTTTGAATTAAATGAGTTCAAGGTTTTCATCATACCATCGGTTGCTTTCAACGGCAAGTCTTTGCCGATTGCCTTTAATATTTTTTGATTTGAAACAACATAATTTTGTGTCAATTTCTCAAGCCGTTCTGAATTTAAAGGCAACTTAGTCAAATCACCAAATTTCGCCAATAAAATGATAATTTTTTTTGATATATTCCAAATTTTTGGATTTCTATTTTTGGATTTGGCAATCAATGAAATTAGCATGTTAGTACCCATAGGGTAACTATCTGCAACATTATACACCCCAGAAGGAATATCATCCCGTTCTATTAATTCTTTAATGATAAACAACAGATTATCAATACTGCAGAAAGAACGTTTATTCTCAAATGCACCTAGTGGCCACGGAATGCCTTTGGAAGTTAATTTATATAATAAATTCAAATTGCCCTTATTACCAGGACCATGAATCATACAGGGTCTTAAAATATATACTCGTTTATCCCTTGGAATATCTTTTGATAAAATGTATTGTTCTGCCAATAATTTACTTTTACCGTAATGGGTAATTGGGTTAGCGATGTGTTCTTCGGTTAACTCTCCTTGCACCTCGTCCGCAACAGCTTTTACGGAGCTAAGGGTTATAAAAACCTTTGCTTCTGAAGTAAGAAAGGCATCAAATACTTTTTTAGTTAATTCGGTATTTACTTGATAGTATTCATCGGGATTAGATATCTTCTTAAGGTCGTGGGCTTTACCCGCGAGATGAATTACAATTTTGGCATTATCAATAAAAAAAACATTGCCTCTATGGGATACTCGAATACTAACATTTTTAAAATATTTTAAAAATGAAGAACCAACAAAACCAGATGAGCCTGTTAAATAAATCACGATTGTAATTGCATTTTAATAACGTGAATTATAAAGACCAATTATTGTTTTTAATTTCTTCATAAACATTTTTAATCCCCTCTTCTAAACTAATGCTTGCAATCCACCCGAGTTTATTCAACTTAGACACATCCAATAACTTACGAGGTGTGCCATCGGGTTTAGTCGGATCAGTAATGATATCTCCATTAAATCCCACTATCTTCTGTACCATTTTAGCTAAATCTAATATAGAAATATCCTCTCCCTCACCAATATTTACTAATCCTGCTTCATTGTAATTTTCCATTAAGAACAAGCAAGCATCGGCTAAATCATCTGCATGTAAAAACTCCCGCAAAGGACTACCAGTTCCCCAAATAGTGACTGATGTTTCTCCATTATTTTTGGCTGCAATAAATTTTCTTAATAATGCAGGCAAAACATGGGAATTATTTAAATCATAATTATCATTAGGGCCATATAAATTGGTAGGCATTACAGAAATGAAATTACAACCATACTGATCCCTATAAGCATCACACATTTTAATCCCAGCAATCTTTGCAATGGCATAAGGTTCATTCGTAGGTTCCAAAAGACCAGTTAATAAATATTCTTCTTTTAATGGCTGAGGTGCCATTTTGGGATAAATACATGAAGACCCTAAGAACAAAAGTTTTTTTACCTTATTTAAATATGCATGATGAATCACATTACTTTGAATCATCAAATTTTCATAAATAAAATCTGCTCGATAGGTATTATTTGCAACAATACCACCAACTTTCGCAGCAGCCAAAAACACATATTCAGGTTTTTCCATTGCAAAAAAATCAGCAACTGCTTGTTGATTTCTTAAATCCAATTCAGAAGAATTTTTTAATACAAAATTAGTGTAGCCTCTTGACTGCAAAGCACGTAATATAGAAGAACCTACCATTCCCCTATGACCAGCAATATATATTTTTGATGATTTATCCATGATATTGCATTCAGATGTTATTATGCTCTAAAGCCGGCTTCTTTTAACATCATTTCCTTCTTCACTCGCTCCACATCCGCAGCAACCATCTCGCTCACTAATCCTGCTAAATCATAATTTGGTTTCCAACCCAATTGAGTTTTAGATTTGGTGGGATCACCAATGAGCAAATCTACTTCAGTTGGTCTAAAATATTTTGGATCAACAGCTATAACTTGTTTACCTATTTCAATTTGATATAATGGATTCGTACATGCTTTAACAAAACCCTTCTCATTTACACCTTCACCCTTGAACTCGACTTCAATACCTAATTCTACAAATGCCATACGAACGAAATCACGCACATAGGTTGTTTTTCCCATTGCGATTACATAATCTTCAGGGACTTCTTGCTGCAAAATGCGCCACATCGCCTCCACATAATCTTTTGCATGACCCCAATCTCTTTGCGCATCTAAATTTCCTAAAAACAAACAATCTTGACGCCCTAAAGCTATAGCTGCAGTAGCCATAGTTATTTTTCTAGTTACAAAAGTTTCTCCCCTGCGAGGTGATTCATGATTAAACAATATTCCATTACAAGCAAACATATTGTAGGCTTCTCTATAATTTTTGGTAATCCAAAAACCATAAATTTTAGCTGCTCCATATGGGGAACGAGGATAAAACGGTGATTTCTCATCATAAAGACCTTTTTCATTCTTGTTCTCCGCTAAACCACCATACAATTCAGAAGTAGAAGCTTGGTAAATTCGAGTTTTCTTTTCTAAACCTAAAATTCGAATAGCTTCTAATATGCGCAAAGTACCAATACCATCAACATTAGCCACATATTCTGGTGAATCAAAAGAAACTTTAACGTGGCTCATAGCTCCCAAATTATAGATCTCATCGGGTTGTACCTCTTGAATTATTCGAATAATATTAGTAGAATCAGTCAAATCACCATAATGCAATTTAAAGTTGATATGATTGTCATGTTGATCCTGATAAATATGATCTATACGTTGCGTATTAAAAGATGATGCTCTTCTTTTTACACCATGCACTTGATATCCTTTTTCTAATAATAATTCTGCTAAATATGACCCATCTTGTCCTGTTATACCTGTAATAAGTGCTACTTTCATGATTTAATTTTATTTTTTATCTAAATGATTTAAGCGACAATCATTCTTAATTTTTTTTAATAAAGTTTACTGATTTTATTTGCAATGGTTTAATTAATCAAGATAATTTTTCAAAAGCATTTAAGTTATTGACAACTTTTATTAATGTAATATTCTTATCTAATTTTAAAGATCAATTAATTTATAAATCTAATACATCGAATTTTACGTTTTATCTTTACAGTTAAATAATCACTCTAATTTAGTTGCAGTTTTGCAAGATTTACTTTATCAAAAGACCTATTATTTTCCAAAAAAAACGCATTTTAATTTTAAATGGAGAAAATACAACTCTATTCATCGTAAGTGCTTTTTCAATTTCTTTTGTTATTAATTGATAGGATTTTAATCCGGAACTACTTACTCCTCCAATTAACATAGAGGTTGTTGTAATGCCGGAGTACTTCCAATTAATGTTATTTTTAAAAAATAAACGAGTGACAAATTCATAATCTGCACCAATTTTAAATCCTAAGTTATAAAAACCATATATATCAAAAAGTTCTCTTTTTAAAAAAATTGAAGTATGAGGTGGCATAAAACCGATTTTAATTTTTTCAGGTATCCAATGCTTAGAAGAATAAAATCTTACAATTTTGCCATTTTCATTACGTTGAATTATATCACCAACTGACGCTTCCACATTGTTAACTTTATGAAAATTAACTATTTCTTCAATTACAGTATTAGAATTAAAAGTATCATCAGAGTTTAATATACCTATTAAATTACCCGTTGCAATTTTAACTCCTTTATTCATTGCATCATATAGCCCTTTATCGGCTTCCGAGATCCATTTTAATCTCCCTTCAAAATTCAATTCATAGTCTTTGACTATATTCATAGTACTATCTAACGAAGCACCATCTACAACTATAAATTCAATATTAGAATATGTTTGCGCTAGTACAGATTCTATAGTTTTACTAATTGTTTTTGAACTATTATATGCGACCGTTATTATTGAAATTTTCATTTGTTGTTTTTTGCAATTCAAAAATTTTAATATCAATTAACAAACGATACCAAAATCCATGTAGTATATGCCATATAAAACCCTCTTTACCATCTAGAAAGCCCAATTTAAAAATATAACGATATAAAAAATACATTATAGCTCGAATGAATAATGGCATTTTATAATAAACTTTATTCTTCAAATATCTTGAAGTTTCATTCTGTTTCCCTCTAAAAAGAGAAGGTTTAATTTCTTCAGAACTGCTTGCGTCAAGTAATAAATTCATTACTTCTGTATCAGAATACTTATTATGTTTTTGAATCCATAAATTAATTGAAATTTTTGGGTTATCTATAATATCCAATTTGGATAAAATCGAGATCCCTTCTTTTAATATCATATGCTCATCAAGAAGTCTATTTTCACATAAAACTAAACCGGTCCTCCAAATACGTAATGAATAGATTGGATACATGGCGCCATGTCGCATCCATTTGTTTAAGAACCACAACTGTCTGCGTACATATATACCTGTAACGCTTTGTTGTTGACTTTCAACTATAGAACATACATTTTCAATAAAATTTTGACAGAATATTTCATCTGCATCTAAACGTATTGTCCATTTACTTGAAATTGGTAAATTCGCAATTGCCCAATTTAATTTAGAACTAAATGATTCGAATTTTCCATAATAAATATTTTTCGTATATTTCTTTGCGATTTCAACTGTTCTGTCAGTAGAATATGAATCAATCACAAAAATATTATTTGAAACTAAAGAAGCATTCCTAATACATCTTTCAATGTGGATCTCCTCATTAAACGTTAAGATAATTATTGAAAATAGATTGTCATTTATCATTTAATATTTTTTTGTATTGTTTTACTAACTGTTTAGCTATAGTTTCTTGATTATAGTATTCCCTAACAAATACCTTACCTTTATCAATATATTCTTTTCTGACAATTTCATTTTGTAATAGTTCTTTAATTCCAGCATACACAGAATCGATAGAAATATCTGTAACAATTCCAGCATTATTAGAATATACCTCATTATAAATTCCAACACCATTTGAAATTACCACTGGGATTCCGCATAACATAGCTTCAATAACTGACATTCCAAAATTCTCTGAATAAGAAGGCAACACAAAGATTTCTGAGTCAACTAATACGCTATATTTATTTACCCCAGTTAATAGCCCCGTGAATGTTACTTTTTCTGAAAGCCTATAATTCAAAATCCACTTCTTAACTTTCAAGGAATAATTTTCCTCATCGGAGCCTGCAATTATTAAATGTAAATCGGGGAATTCATTTGATAATTTATAAAACGATTTTATTAGAATATCCATTCCTTTTTTTGCCGTTATCCTTCCATAAAAAACAATTAATCTCTTATTTTCTAATAATGGGTATTCTTTCAAAAAATCACCTCTTTGTGGAATTTTACTGTATTTATTAACATCTATACTGTTAGGAACAATATAAGATTTTGGATATATTTTAAGATATTTAAAAACTTTTTCCTTTTCATCTAAGGTAGTAAATTGAACTCCAGAACACTTAATCAATAAATGCTTAACAAGTAAATTATAAAATAACTTCTTAATAAATTTAGACTTAAGTTCAAATGTTTCCCTATATAAAGTACCATGTGGTTTAAAAGTATATGGTTTCTTTTTTATTAATGCTATTAATGCAGAAAATATGAGAGGGAAATTCATGATTCCATTACATACTACTATATCATATTCTTTAATAATCTTAAATGTCTCAATAACTAGTGATGGTGAAAATGTAAAATTTCCATACCCCCAATATTTAAAATATTTTACTCTATAATTTTTAATATCATCAACTTCTTGCCATGCATTTAATATTTCTTTTTTTTCATCGTCCAATCCGTACGGCGTAGCTAAAACATCTACAAACACTCCTTCATTTACAAGTCCTTTATTCATAGATTCCATAGATGCAATCGGGCCTCCAATCTTAAATCCATGTAAATGAGCAGGGCTTATCATCAATAATTTCATATTTAGAATAGTTATTTTAATTTATTGATGTTTCTTCCTTTATAAACCAAAGTGTCAATTAATGAAAACAAATAACATCCAAACAATACTTTGTAAAGAAATTGTAAAATTTTTCCTTTTCTTGTTATAGAAACATTATGTTTTTTAGAAATATATTCTTGCTCCTTGATGTAATTAATACTTGGACTTGAGACTAATGTATGAGACGTTTTTGAGTCTTCATGAATTCTAAAACCCCAAAAATATCTAGAAATTCTAATAAAACTTATTCCTTTATTTTTGAAACGTAACCATAATTCCGTATCCATGGAATAATTTAGATTTTGATCGAAGTCGCCAACTAATTCAAAAATGCTCCTATGAAAGATTGAAGTTGGCCCATATACATAGATTGGACCGTTTTTTAAAAGAAAATTTCGCCACTGAGGGCCTCTAGAACATTTTTTCACAATACCCGTTTCGGAAAAGAAAATAGTATTTGCGGTAAACCAGATACAATTTGGATTTTTGTTTATCGAATTTTTAGCATGCTCTAAACTATTAGGCAGCAAATAATCATCAGCATTAAGCCAAAAATAAAATTGACCTTTGGCATTTTTGAATCCTTTATTAAAAGCATCACTTTGACCATTGTCTCTCTCTGACACCCACCAACTTAATTTATGCTGATATTTTTTTATTATATCAACACTTTTATCTGTACTGCCACCATCTATTATAATTAGCTCAAAATCTTGACAATTTTGACATATAACAGAGTTAATAGCCTCTTCTATAAATTGACCGTGATTAAAATTAACTATTACTATACTAAATAAGGGATTTTGGATCTGAGTACTTGAGTTCATTTTATAGAATTTATTATTAGGCTTGCTGCAATTTAAATTGAATTTGTAGTTGTAATATTTTCATAGTCTTTATCATAAACTACATAATAAAATAGCATTCCAACTGAAGAAAAAAATGGAATTGAAATATTACCTCCAATAAAAAACCCTACTACAAAAGTGTAATAAGCTAATTTAATAACCGATTTTAAATCTCTAGACACCTCTCTTGTTAGAGCTTTTTTTGTTTTTATTGTTAGATAGATGAATAAAATAATTGGTAAAAAAAATCCAAAATTTGATATAAAATCAATTATTGAAATGTTTCCATTAATATAAGTATTCCCATCGAGCCAAGTTGCCTGTTGTATAAATTCAGATGCAAAAAAATGATTAAGATTAAATCCAAAACCAAATATTAGAAAAAACGGATACTTGATCCATGACATTAATGGCAAAACAATTAGGTCATCCCATCCTTGAAAAGAAATTTGTCTATTTTTAATAGATTCGATTATTATCACATGTGATGCTCTTAGATTAAATAGTTCGTAGTTAGAGACAAACCAAATACATAAAAACAATACTAATAAAGATGTAAATAATATTAATCTCGGTTTCCAAACATACAGATTAACCAAAAATAAAATTATAAATGATAAATAACCATTTCCTGAGCCAGACCTATATAGAAGGAGAATTATCAATAATAGAAAAAAGAATTTTACAGTTCTATTAGACCTGTAATTTCTTATTAATTCTATAAAGTAAAAAAATGAAATAACCAGAACTGAAGAAAAATACTTGGGTTCAATACAAAGACTACTAACCCTCAATCCAAAATCAATATCATATGCGTAAAGACCCACATATGGCAAACCATATTGGAACGCTAAAAATTGGTATACACCAAAAAAAACAAGAACATAGATAATAATTTTATAAAACCTATTAATATCATTTGGCTTAAATCTATGAGCAATCTGAAAACCTATATATATTTGAAAAAAAAGTAAAATCAGTGAAAATTGCTGAGAAATAAACCTAATTAATATACTAGAAGCAGAAAAAGAAAAATAAAAAAATATGAAAATAAAACACAAAATACTGTAGATAAAGTAAAAGCTATAAATTAGTATTATCTTTTTATAAAATTCATTTATTTTAGTTTTAATTGATTTATATCTAATAATTGAAGTGACTTTAATAAAAGCTAACAGTACAACATAGAATTTTATAACCGATAAAAATATACTAAAATAAATAATGAAAAAATAATATTTTAAAAGCTGTTTATTCATATTTGACTTTACAAAACGAAATTAAATGAGTGGAACATTGAAATTGTTTCAAAAAACCAAGATGAATATAAAAACTATAAAATTTAATAAGACTAATTAACACAGGATTATATACTTAGGATATCACAACTCCTTATTATGCAAGGGTATGTAAGATAACCAATATGTTTTTAATCGAAATTGAAATATTTACAAATTATTCTTCGAGCATAAGTGTTATCAAAAATTACGCCTATTTTTTTTGCAATATCTTGTATCTTGGAATTATCAACATTTGGACTTCCACCTTTTTCTTTAATTATATACTTGCCACTTAAACTTGTTATATCTTCCATTATTCTCACTATTTCTAATACTGATGTATTTTGACTATTACATACGTTCGTGATTTCTTCGAGAAATAAATCATTATCAATAATGTAAGAACAGATTTTGCTTATGTCATCGATATCAATAATATTTCTGCTTGCACCTCTCCATAATTCAAATTCAGTTTGTTCAATAATTGATTTGTAAAGGAAACTTAAAATGGTATGCTGATTAGCATTTTGTCCAGCAACATTTCCTAACCTAAAAATATTGAAATTTTTCATTTCACTTTTTATCAGGTTTTCCATGTTTAACTTGTGTAAGCAATATGCTGAACCACTTTCGTTTGGATCATATAGATTAAATGTACTAAAATAAATAAGTTTTTTATTTTCAATACTTTGAATAGTTCTTCTTAATAATATTTCTTCTCTTTTAAATTCATTCGCTACCAATAACTTTGAATTTGAGACTCCTGAAGCAAAAACAACTACCTTATCATTATTTAAATAATTCAAAAAACATTTCGCAACCATTCCATTTCCAATTACCATTCTACTTTATTTTAAAATATAATTACTTGCGATATTTTTCACTTTCTCTATTTTAAAAGCTTGAGAAAGGTTTTGACTATACTCGAATTCAAATCTTGTATTTTCAATGCAATTAACTACATATGAAAGCATTTTTTCAAAATGATCATCGGATGGCAATATTATTTCTTCTTTACGTCCTTGCATTTCAACAATTATTGATGGTGCAAATCCTGGAGGGGCGGTAAACGCTCTCGTAACTAATAATTTTCCCTTAGACGCCCAAATTTCATAATTACATTGATAGTAATTATCAAAACCAAAAGATAACTCTGCAAATTGACCCTCATTATTTTGCATATAAATACCTCCATAGATATCAATGCCTAAATCAGGAGATACATTCAAGGTAGCCGCTCTGACCTCGAATTCTCCCCCTAAAATAAAATCAGCAGCTTTCAAAACATATGCACCTGCATCAAGTAATGAACCTCCACCTAATTCACTACTATACCTTATATTATAAGAATCATTAAAAGGCGGAAATCCAAAAGAAGATCGGAAACCACGTATTTCACCAATTCCTCCGTCTTCTAAAATCTTTTTTACAAACTGATGTTGAGAGTGAAATCTAAATTGAAAATTTTCAAATAATAATTTTCCATTAAGCCTTGCAGCATCTACCATTTCCAAAACTTCTTCGTAGCTGCAACCCAATGATTTTTCGCAAATAACATGTTTCCCAGAATTAAGTGATTTTATAACCCATTCATGATGTAGAGAATTCGGTAGCGGAATATAAATTAAATCAACATCATTCCTATCTATCAATAACTGATAACTTTCAAAATGTAGACATTCAAATTGACTAGAAATTAATAAGGTTTTATCATAGTTTCGCCCTGCAAACCCAACTAAATCAAACATATGATGCTTCTTGAAGGCTGGTGCCAAATATTTTACAGCTATATTAGCACAACCTAAAATTCCGACTCTTATTTTTTCCATTTTATACATATTGGAGTGCTGACAAAATACTACGTGCTTGAATATTTACAAAGTTGTTATACTTTAAGAAGCTATTCAACTGCCCAAGGGTCAACCAAGAATAATTTCTTGGAAGTTGATCTTCTTCAAAGTTATCATCAAGCCTAATTAACATATTTCTATTTTGCTCTCTATTAAAACGTCCGCCTTCCTCAGACTGATATGTATCAAACAAAATGTTATCTTTTTTAGCGTTAACTATTTCACTGATAAACCTATATCCTTCATTTGAGGTATTTGAAAGTTCGCTTTCTAAACATTGAATCGTTGGCGCAAATTCATACATATCAAAATTACCACACTCAAATTTCGCTTGAACTAAAAAATGATAGACCCCATAAATTTTTTTAATCAAAAAAACGCAGACCCCTTTTTCCATTGGTTCTACCATTGGCTGACACCAATTAGCGACTTCACGATTTGCAATATTCACATTAACACCAATAATTTTAAAGTATTTATTATGCTTGTGGTGAATTTCATCATCTGTTATAATCCAATCTTTAACATTTTTTAATGGTATGTGATCAACTATCAAATTACAAGTAGATTTTAAATCACAGAGCCAAGTCATCAAATTACTCATTGAATTTTTACCTGAGGTAATCATTGATGACAATAATAAATCATGACCAAAATCTGAATACTTTAAAGATTTCTGTTCTCTAATTAGTGATTGATTATTAAAAGAAATACTTGAAATAACAGTTCGACTATCCATATTGACAATATTGTCCCGAATAATCATTTTTTTAATTTGTCCCAATGTTAACCAACGATAATCCTCAAAGACGGGAATATCATCGATAATTTTTATAATTATATTACGATTTCTTTTTCGAAGAAACCTAGCACCTTGTTCTGATTGGAGTTGGTCTATTAAAATTTGATCGTGCGTAGCTTTTTGAAAATATTCCAAATATTTCGGAACTTTACCAGCATGAGTTTGGGTATAATTGCTTTTGGTAGCTTGAAGTGTGGGAGATAGCTGGACACAATTAACATTCCCTGGTTCAATTTTTGCTTGCATCAGAAAGTACAATACCCCATCAAATTCTTTCGTAATTATACCCAAATACCCTACTTCAGGCTGATTTATAATAGGCTGACACCACTGAGTAATAAAATCAGAGTCTTTCTTTACATGTAAACCATCAATTGAGAAAAACTTTCCTGTTTCATGTAATAAATTATAAGTATTTTTATCAAATATCCACTTTTCCATTTTTCGAAAAGGAATGTTTTCGATCGTGACATTTACTTCTTTATTTCGCTTTTCTAGCCAAAAATATATCTCCTCAATTGAATTAAATGGATTTTCAATTGTCAACAAGGATTTGAGAAAAAGTGATTCAATATTCATGCTGGGTATTTATAAGAGATTTTATTTCTTCTATTTATTTCCCATTTAATATAAAATGGAAATAATGATAAAATATTTTTAATCAGGTTTTTTATACTGAAAATACTATGATTTACTTTTTTTCTTGTTAAATAAAAAATAGTTGGGTAGTTTGAGTTGGTATATTCTTTTGGCCTAAAAATAACTTCTTTTGATAATAAATACTCCCAAGGTCTTTCTCCGTACTGTGAAGGGTCCCTGAAAGGTTTCAATTTGTATTTCATACTAAGTATCGATAGAATCGATTGATCCTCTCTATGAGATATAAAATCAATAGGATTTGAAATATTCTTATTAAATAGGTTTGGGCTAATTGAAACAATATCACAGCAATTATCCAAATATTCTTCAATGAATCTAACAGAAAAACTACATTTTTTTATTAGAATGAAACTTGCAAGAATTTGATTTTCATCTTCATAACCTTTTTTATCACACCTCATCTGAACAAAAGTTTCATGTTTAGTCCATTGCCTGGAAATTAATGGCAATTCAAACGTCATAATGTCTTGTCGAGACAATACCAAAGCATCAACTAAATACTGTATTTTATCAATATAATATGAAGCAGCATCACTATAAATAAGAAAATCTTCATCATTAATATTACCTAATGCTTTATTGATAATATAAGGTTTCCAAAGCCATAAACCAGCACCTTTGGGGTCATTTAATATATGATTAAAGCGAGCTTTAAATTCACTATCAATATCATTGGGTGTATATTCGAAAACAATATTTGCCTTTCCTTTTGAATATGCTGAATTAATATTTTGCTTACGTAAAGATTTGTAACTCTCTGTTGAATATGTAACTGCAGCGATCATAACTAGATATACTAAGTAATTCTTATTTTTTAAGAAAAAAATGATCTTAGAATTAAATTAAATACTTTAAATGAAAATTTATATTTTGATTAATTAATTCCTGACCTTAATAACACGCGCTGGATTCCCTGCAACAATAGTCCTTGCTTCTACGTTATTTGTAACAACTGCACCCGCACCTATTACAGCACCTTCCCCAATTTTAATTCCTGGTAGTATTATTGCTCCCGCACCAATCCAAACATCATCTTCAATAATGATCTTTTTATATATTAATTTCGAGTAGCGTATCGAAGGATTGTTATAATCGTGAGTTACACTTGTTAAAATAACATGAGAAGCTATCATAACATTATTTCCAATTTCAACCCCACCGCTACCCCAAATGTGAACAAATGCATTAAATGCACAATTGTTTCCAACTGAAATATTTTCTTTTCCTAAAATTTTAATAGGGAACCAAAAAGTGTTGTTTTTACCAAATTTTTTGAATTCAAAACTGTAAAAGAAAATATATAATTTTTTCACATACAGAGTAATAAAAAATTTAATTCGAAAATAGTTATTACGAAACATAGCAATATGATTTAAGATATTTATAAAATTTTAAGCCTACTAATAGAAGTGATTTAGGAATAATAATTAAAGGAAAAAATAAAAGCCAATAGTAAATTAAATCAGAATAAAATTTATTTATTGACATTTCGGCTATTTTTATTGAATTGTACTTGTTATCTGCTGCATGAGTTTTATTTTGAACTTTATATAATACATAGGAAGGAAGCAAAAATTTTACTAGATACTGAATTCTAAATCTTTTAATTAGCATACTTGAAGTATCTGTAAAGTGAAAATAATTAATGACATCCTCCATGCCATTTACAAAAACATCAAAAAAATTGGTAACGCTAGAAACATGATTGGCAGCATACAGGCATTCCCCTTCTATTGTTAATGTTAAGCTTTTGAATCTAAAAGAATTTAACATGAATATAAAACCAATAAAGGGGCTATCTAAATACTTATTAAACAGCAGACTGTCATTGCTTTTGTCATTTAGAAAAATAACTGAACTAATTAAGCCAAGATTATAGGTTTCCTTCTCAAGCAACTCTGTAGAAATTCGTTTTGATTTTATGAAAGAATTCGATTTGAAATTATTCTTAAGAAATATTGTTGAATACTCTCCTTCAATTAAATTATTAATTAATTCAAAAACAATGTTGTTACAAACAAAATCGTCATCAGACAATATCCAGAGATATTTACCAGTTGATAATTCCCTACATTTCTTAAAATTTCCAAAAAAACCAATATTTACTTCGTTTTTATTATGAATAAAAGAAATGCTTGAATACTTAAGAAAATGTTTATTAATAATTTCTGTTGTATTATCATCAGATGCATTGTCTGATATAACAATTTGTACATGTTGTTTGAATTCAGAAACTTGCGGTAATAAAAAGTCCAATGCTTTATCCAAAGTTGTCGCTCGATTCCAAGTTGGTATAGCAATAGATAACATTAATGGCGAAGGATTATTTATTCCAGATCCCATATGCTCTATTATTTAAAATTTTTTTTGTTTGTACATAAAGAAAAATCACAGGTATCATCAAATTTATATTTGTTGCAAGAATAACGCCCATTAAATTCATATTTAATCCTTTCGCAAGAAAAATTGCTAGAGGAATATTTAAAAAAAGTTGAACTATTGCTCCATACAAGGAAATTGTTATTTTACCAACACCTGCTAAGAAGGCAGAAAATATTGAAGACCAAGTTATTAGGATTGAATATAAAACAAACTGGAATGAAAGTTCATTAGGAACAATAATTCCATCACCTAACCAAATTTTGAATAGAAAGGGTGAAATTAACCATAAAACAAATACAGCACTTGAAAAAAACAACCATATAATAATTAATTTATTAATTGAATTTTTAATCCACTCAAAATCCCCTTTAGAATAGGCTTCAGTAAATGCAGTCCAAAAGGGTGTCAAAATTATACTAAAAACAACTTGAGTAATGCCAAACATCTGACTTACTACACTATAAAGAGTTACATGTTCTGGACCAAAAAGTTGGGTGATTATAATACTACTGGAAGAAAACATAATTATAGTAGTAATTTGTATAATAAAAAATTTAACTCCTAAGCTCATTAACTGTTTGAAATATTTTATTTCGGGAAATGAAAAAAATAACGGCTTAAATTCCCTTAAATAATTATTAAACACAATCACTGTAGCAACACCATGAATTATAATTGGAGATAACATAAAAACTACTGCTATAACTAACAAATTTGTTTCAAAAATTTTGTTAGTTAGGAAAATAAGAGTTAAAGACAATATGTTTCCAAAAAAAACAAGACTGTTGGAGAATGTTGTCATCTGTAGTGATAGCAATATTGTTGAAACGTTTTTTAAAATCAACTGTATGCAAAAAAGGAAAAAAACAATCCCTATGATTAAATCTAGATTTTCATCAAAAGAACCTCTTATATTGAGAATCGTAGTCCAATTCATAAAGGAACTTAGCAGCAAGTAAAATATAAATATACAAATGGAAATAATTGTTATTGATGAATATAGCGTTTGAACATATTTTTTTGCCAAAACACTATCATTTATAGATATTGCTATTGCAAACTTATTTCTAAATCCATTTCCTAATCCAATATCCATCATATTAAACCAAGTAACTATTGAAAAAATTGTAATCCATATCCCATATTTTTCTTTATCTAATAAATTAATCGTAAATGGAATTAAAATTAATGTTGTTAACGAGCTTAGACCCTTGATCACAAATGAACCTATTATATTTTTCTTGATAATAATCGTTCTTTTAGACCCCGAAAAAAGTTTTTTTAAAATATAACTCATCAAGAAAATATTAGTATTTAGTATAAAAGTAAACTAGCTGATGATATATCATTCTTGGCAAGAATAGTCCTAGTTCAATCAGAATTGACCAAAGAGAAAACAAGGAGCTTATGCTAATTTTAGCGCAACAAGAAAAAACACAATATTAAACAATAAATTACACTAATAAACCCTAACCGAAAAATTGGGTACTTACATAACTAATGTTCCAGAATAATAAAATAAAACTAAGAGTCTCAATTTTGATTATAAAACTCTATGATAAATAAAAACCCAAGCAATCTTACCCGATATTTTTTCCAAAATATCTGACTTCATAATGGTTATAAAAGAAAAACTAAGTTGATAAAATGAAGTATATACAGAAAAACGAAGAAAGGTTTAGAATTTTATATATCAATATGGAAATAAAAGTAGTTAATATGACTAGTTATATTTTGAGTTAATAACTTGAAACCACAAAATAAGAATTAAGCATTTAAATGATCTAAACAGCCATCAATTTTATTGATATTGATACAACGTTACACTAGCTGTATATTTTTGAATTTAATTACGAATTTAAATATTCTCTAATTACACTCGTGATATAATCATAGTGTGTCTCATTAAGACCGGGCCAAACACCTAACCAAAAAGATCGATTCATTATTATATCGGTATTCTTCAAATCACCAACCACACGATGCTCAATGTTTGAATAAGCAGGTTGTCGCAAAATATTACCTCCGAACAATAGTCGAGTTCCAATTTTACTCTTCTCTAAATGTTGAACCAACATGTGTCTATCATTAGAGTCCCCTTCACGCAAGGTTATTAAAAAACCAAACCAAGACGGCTCAGCATGTTTTGTGATTTCAGGCAAAATAAATACGTCCTCAAATTCTTTCATTTTATTATATAAAATATCAAAATTTTCTCGG
>Ga0247831_1004326_pt1 | contig 19147 bp, 9 predicted proteins | sample LaCruzMarch2015__9_FD_192406 | JGI IMG/M metagenome (GOLD analysis project Ga0247831, IMG submission 192406) | Freshwater microbial communities from meromictic Lake La Cruz, Castile-La Mancha, Spain - LaCruzMarch2015_1m | ecosystem: Environmental > Aquatic > Freshwater > Lake | place: Spain... | reverse complement strand
TCGCGGAGGATGGCGACCGGGGGTTTTGCTCCGGAACAACCACTCCCGGTTGACCGATTCCCAAGGGTCGGGGCCGAGTATTCAAACGTGACTTTCGGGCTGAGGCCCGGGTTTGCCGGGTCGAGGCGCAGGGCGTGCTCCTCGGCGGCGCAGGCGGGATTGTCGCGCAGCGTCGCCATGCGGCGGGTGACGTCGCTCCAACTATCGCGCAGAGCGGGCAGCGGGGCCGTGAAGAGCGGTGCGGTCTCGCCTGCGCGGGTGATGCGGAAGGTGAGGTCGGCATTCAGCGTGCCGATGCGGGCAGTGGCCTGGCCGAGGCCGTGGGTGGCGAGGGTGGCGAGCACGGCGGGGAGATCGGTGTCGCGGACTTGCACGATGGCGCCGAGCTCCTCGGCGAAAAGGGCGGCGAAAGGTTCGGCCGAGGCGGGCAGCTCGAGCGTGACGCCCGCGTGTCCGGCGAACGCCATCTCGACGGCGGTAACGAGCAGGCCGCCGTCGCTGCGGTCGTGGTAGGCGAGGAGTTTGCCCTCGCGGCCGAGCTGTTGGAGGGCGTTCCAGAAGGCCTTCAGGTCGGCGGGGGAATCCACGTCGGCGGGGGCTTGGCCGGTCTGGTTGACGACTTGGGCGAGGATGGACCCGCCCAGGCGGTTCTGGCCGCGACCGAGGTCGATGGCCAGCAGCGTGGTCGGCCCGGCGTCGGGGATGAGCTGTGGCGTGAGCGACTGGCGGATGTCGGCGACGGGGGCGAAGGCGGAGATGATCAGCGAGGTCGGGGCAGTCACCCGTTTGGCCGCGCCGGTGGCGGGATCGTTCCAGACGGTGGACATGCTCATGCTGTCCTTGCCCACGGGGATGGTGATGCCGAGGGCGGGGCACAGCTCCATGCCGACGGCCTGCACGGCGGCGTAGAGATCGGCGCCATCGCCCGGCACGGAGGGGGCGGCCATCCAGTTGGCGGACAGGTTTACCTTGCCCAGATCGCCGATCTGGGCGGCGGCGAGATTGGTGAGGGCTTCACCCACGGCCAGGCGGGCGGAGGCGGCGGCGGAATTGACTGCGACGGGCGTGCGTTCGCCCATGGCCATGGCTTCGCCGGTGTAGGCATCGTAGGCGGCGGCGGTAACGGCGCAATCGGCCACGGGGACCTGCCAGGGGCCGACCATCTGGTCGCGGCAGATCAGGCCGGTCACGGTGCGGTCGCCGATGGAGATCAGGAAGGTTTTATCCGCGACGGCGGGGTGCCGCAGGACGCGGTCGACGGCCTCGGCGAGCGTAATGCCGGCAAGGGCCAGCGGGGCGAGCGGCCGGGTGAGGGTCCGATCGGTGCGGTGCATGCGGGGTGGTTTCCCTAGCAACACCTCGAGGGGGAGATCGATGGGGCGATTGCCGAAATGGGGATCGTCGAGGACGAGGCGTTTTTCGGAGGTGGCCTCCCCGACGACGGCGAAGGGGCAGCGTTCGCGCTCGCAAAAGGCGGCGAAGGTGGCGAGACGGGCGGCGGGCACGGCGAGGACGTAGCGTTCCTGCGATTCGTTGCACCAGATGGCCAGCGGGGACATGCCGGGCTCGTCGTTGGGCAGGGCGCGGAGGTTGAAGCGGCCACCGCGGCCGCCGTCGTTGACCAGTTCGGGCAGGGCGTTGGAGACGCCGCCGGCGCCGACGTCGTGAATAAAGGAGATCGGGTTGTCGTCGCCGAGGGCCCAGCAGCGGTCGATGACCTCCTGGCAACGGCGCTCCATCTCGGCGTTGTCGCGCTGGACCGAAGCGAAATCAAGGTCCTCGGCGCCGGCGCCGCTGGCCATGGAAGAGGCCGCGCCGCCACCGAGGCCGATCAGCATGCAGGGCCCGCCGAGGACGATGAGTTGGTCGCCGGGGTGGATCTCGCCTTTCTGGATGTGGCCTTCGCGGATGTTGCCGATGCCCCCCGCCAGCATGATCGGTTTGTGATAACCTCGTAACTCGGTCGGGCTGGCGGGGGAGTTTAAGGTGGCAGCTGAAGCTGAAATTTCGGTGCCCGAACTTGAACTTAAACTTTCCCCTTCGACTCGGGCAGGAGGTGCTGAAGGCACTTCCTGCTCGTAAGTGCGGAAATAGCCGTTGATGGCGGGGCGGCCGAACTCGTTGTTGAAGGCGGCGGCTCCGAGCGGGCCGTCGAGCATGATGTCGAGGGCGGAGACGATGCGGCCGGGTTTGCCGTGGTCGGTTTCCCAGGGCTGGACGGCGCCGGGCAGGTGGAGATTTGAAACGGTAAAACCGGTGAGGCCGGCCTTTGGTTTCGAGCCCCGGCCGGTGGCGCCCTCGTCGCGGATTTCCCCGCCCGAGCCGGTGGCGGCGCCGGCGAAGGGGGAGATGGCGGTGGGATGGTTGTGCGTCTCTACCTTGCACAGGAGGTGGACCGGTTCGGGGTGGGCGGTGTATTCGCCGGTGGCGGGGTCGGCCCAGAAACGGCCTGCGACGGTCCCGGCGAGCACCGCGGCGTTGTCCTTGTAGGCGGACAGGATTCCGTCGGGGTGCAGCGTGTAGGTGTTCTTAATCATCTGGAACAGCGAGCGGTCGCGGGCGGCGCCGTCGATGGACCAGGTGGCGTTAAAAATCTTGTGGCGGCAGTGCTCCGAGTTGGCCTGGGCGAACATCATTAACTCGATGTCGTTGGGGTCGCGGCCGAGGGTGGTGAAGGCGTTGACCAGGTAGTCGATTTCGTCGTCGGCGAGGGCGAGACCGAGGTCGGTATTGGCGGCGACGAGGGCGGCGCGGCCCTGGGTGAGAACGGGGATGGCGGCCAGGGGGGCGGGGCTGGCGTGCTGGAATAGCGCGACGCAGGCCTCGAGCGAGTCGAAGACCACCTGGGTCATGCGGTCGTGCAGCTTGTTTTTTAGCAGTGCCTGCGCGGTCTCGGACGGCGGCTGGCTGGAGTTGAAATCGAGGGTAAACTCAATCACGCGCTCGATGCGGCGGATGGTGGCGAGACCGCAGAGGTGGGCGATATCGGTGGCCTTGGAAGACCAAGGGGAAATGGTGCCGATGCGGGGGGCGACGACCCGGACCAGACCGGTGACGGTGGGCTGGGGGCGGCGGGGGCCGTAGGTGAGGAGCTTTTCCAGCACCGCCTGGCTATCGGGGGACAGGGTCTGGGCTTCGTTAACCAGTTCCACCAGATGGGTGAAGCGGGCGGAAAGGGCCTGGATCGGGAGGCCGGCGGCGGCGAGATCGGCGCGAAGTTTTTCCAGGCGGAACGGAGAGAGGGCGGAGGAGCCGCGGAGAATCAGCATGGTCGGAAAGGGGAGGATGCTTTGGAAGTGCGCGGGTCCGGTCAAGGGGCGTGGCGGTATTTTGGGCGTTGCGGGTGAAAATCTGTCTAAAAAGCCATTGACCGGCGCGGGCTTCCGAACGGTATGAAACGTTTTTAATGCCGTGAGAGTCTCTCCGATCGCCAGCCCGAGGCAGAAGCAACCCCAGCCCGCAAGCGGTTCGGGGAAGGTCGGGCCGGGCCACGCGGTGAGCTTGTCCCCTCCCTAAGTTTTAGCCCTCCATGTCTGATAAAATCACCCACGAATGCGGCATCGCGCTGGTCCGGCTGCTCAAGCCTCTCGCTCATTACCAGGAGAAATACGGGACGCCGCTTTGGGGCTTTGAGAAGTTGTTTCTGCTCATGGAGAAACAACATAACCGTGGCCAAGATGGCGCGGGCGTGGCCTGCGTGAAACTGGACACACCGGCGGGTGATCCCTACATGTTCCGCGAGCGGTGCGTGAAGGCCAACCCACTCGATCGCATTTTCAAGACGCTGCTCGCCCAATACGATGAAAAGAAGGCGGTCGGGGAAATCCACCCGGAGTTCGCCCATACGGTGAAAAAGCACTTCGACTTCGGCGGCGAATTACTGGTGGGCCACTTGCGCTACGGCACTTCGGGCGGTTACAATATCTCCTCCTGCCATCCCTATTTCCGGCGCTCGCCTTGGCCGACCCGCAACCTCGCGTTGTGCGGTAACTTCAACATGACCAACACCGACGAGCTGAATCAATCGCTCATCGGGATGGGGCAGCATCCGATCTTCGCGACCGACACGCAGGCCTTGCTGGAGAAAATCGGCTTCTTCCTCGATGAGGAGCATGAAGACATTTATCGCGAACTGCGGGAGCAAGGGCTGAAGGGGGAGGAGATTTCGCGGCTCATCAGCGAGCGTCTCGATCTGGGGCGCGTGATCACCCGTTCGGCGGCAAAATGGGATGGTGGCTATTCCTTGTGCGGCTTGATCGGCAACGGCGACGCCTTCGTCGCGCGCGATCCGGCCGGCATCCGCCCTGCGTTCTATTTTCAGAACGACGAGGTGATCGCCTTCGCCTCGGAGCGGGCGCCGCTTCAGACCATTTTCGGACTCTCCGTGGCCCAGGTGCGCGAGGTGCCGCCCGGCCACGTGATGGTGATCAAGCGCGATGGCCGCGTCTCCGAGACCCAGTTCACCGCTCCGCTCCCTCGCGCCTCGTGTTCTTTTGAGCGCATCTACTTTTCGCGCGGCAACGACCTGGATATTTACCGGGAGCGCAAGGCCCTCGGCGGACGTCTCGCCGACCAGGTCGTCAAGGCCATCGGCGGGGACTGGGGCCGCACGGTCTTCAGCTTTATTCCAAATACCGCCGAGGTCGCGTGGTTCGGTCTCATGCACGCGCTCCGGGAAAAACGTCGCGCCGAGGTGAAGCGCGAAATCCTGGCGGCCAGCGCCCGCGGCGACTTGTCGGAGGCCTTGTTGGACGAGCTGATCCTGCGCAACTGGCCGCGCGGCGAAAAGGTCGTCTCCAAAGATATCAAGTTGCGCACTTTTATCGGGCAGGAATCGATGCGCAACCACTTGGCCAGCCATGTTTACGACATCAGCTATGGCTCGGTGCAGCCGGGCGATAATCTCGTCTGCGTGGACGACTCGATCGTCCGCGGCACGACCTTGCGCAAGTCCATCCTGCGCATCCTCATTCGACTCCAGCCGCGCAAGATCGTGATCGTCTCCACCGCGCCGCAGATACGTTACCCGGATTGCTACGGCATCGACATGTCGCAACTCGGCAAGTTCATCGCCTTCGAGGCAACGGTCACACTCCTCAAGGAACGTGGGCGGACCGATTTGCTGCGCGAAGTTTACGAAAACTGCCGCGAAGCCGTCGCCAAGGCGGAGTCTGTCAACTACGTGCAAGGGCTCTACGCCCCGTTCAGCCCGGAGGAGATCTCCGCCAAAATCGCCGAGTTTGTGCGCCCCACCGGCGTGGATTGGACCGGCGAGATTGAGGTGATTTTCCAGACGCTCGAAAATCTCCATGCCTCCTGTCCCCAGCATACGGGCGACTGGTATTTCTCCGGCAAGTATCCCACCCGCGGCGGTTACCGGGTGGTCAACCAAGCCTATGTGAACTACTACGAAAACAGCGAGGGCCGCCGGAGCTATTGAGTCCAACGCCCTCCTTGCTTCCCACTCTCAACTTTGCCCGCCCGCCTGCCCATGTCCCTCAGCTACGAATCCTCCGGCGTTAACTACGACCAACTCGACGCCTTCAAGCGCGCCTGCCAAAAAGCCGCCAAGACCACCGCCCCCCTGCTCGGCCACCATGGCTACGCCGAACCGGCCAACACCCGGGGAGAGAGCTGCTACCTGATGGAGGCTGCGGACCACTTTCTCGCCCACGTGGAAGAGGGGTTGGGAACGAAGAACCTCGTCGCCGACGCCGTTTACGCCGCCACCGGAAAAAATTTCTACCGCGAGATCTCGATCGATACCGTGGCTACCATCGTAAATGATCTCGTAACCTGCGGCGCGCTGCCCATCTCGGTCGCGATGCATGCGGCCGTGGGTGAGTCGGCCTGGTTCGCCGATGCCGCCCGCATGGAGGCGCTCGTCGAGGGCTGGGCCGAGGGTTGCCGACAAGCCGGCGCGGTCTGGGGCGGGGGCGAGACGCCCACCCTGCGCGGGATCGTGCACTCCGATGCCATCGTGCTGGCGGGCTCCGCCATCGGCAAAATCGAACCCAAGTCACAACGCATCACGGGGGCTGTCCGTGACGGTGATGCCATCGTTTTTCTCGCGAGTTCCGGGGTTCAGACCAACGGTCTTTCTCTCTGCCGACTCATCGCCTCGCGCCTGCCCCAAGGCTACCAGACGCCCATCGGCCATGGCGATCTCCGCACCTATGGAGAGGCCCTGCTCGCGCCGTCGGTGATCTACGTTAATTTTGTGCGCGCCTGCCAGGAGGCCGGGGTAAACTTAAATTACGTCGCACACGTCACCGGTCACGGCTGGCGCAAACTCATGCGCCTCGAAGAGCCCTTCGTTTACGAGATTCACACTCCGGGCGAGGAACCCGCGTTGTTTAAATTCCTAAGAGCGGCCGGTCCCATCGACCTGCGGGAGGCCTACGCCACGTTTAACCAGGGCGTCGGCTTTGCCGCCTACATCCCGCCGGTTTGTCTCGACGCCACCCTCGCCGCAGCACGCGCCGCCGGTTACACGGCCTGGCATGCAGGCACGGTAAAAAAAGAGGGGCTTCGCAAGGCAGTCACCATTCCCTCACTCGGCCTGGTTTACGACGGTGGCACCTTGCAGGTCCGCTAGGCGGCTTTGCAGGTGCCTTGAGCCAAGATGGCATCAACATTAAATAACGCTTTACACACCGCCTTTCTAGCTGTTTTCCTGACTCTTTTCCCTCTTCAACACCTAAACTAAAGTTCCCATGGGCAACCTCAAAAAGAAACGTCGTCTGCAGATGAATAAGCACAAGCGCAAGAAGCGCTTGAAGGCGAATCGCCACAAGAAGCGCACTTGGCAGAAGTGAGCTTGCCCCGACCCGGGCCAGCTTGGCCCGAGTTATTCAGGTCTCTTTTTTAACCGCCGTTTATTCGGCGGTTTTTTTGTTACCGTTTGGCGCGGAGCTTAAAATGGTCTTGTCAGAGCCTTGCGCCGAGTAATCGTCGCGGCGCCTTATGACGATTCGTAAAACCCATGGTAAAAAAAGTCGGCGGAGTTCCTGAACCATGCTTTTTAAGTCAAAGGTAAAAGGTTACTTGTTGGATCAGGGAGAGCATGTCAGCCACCTTGCTCGCATATCTAGTTTCGAAGCCCCGATTGTTTTGGAGGCTTTGGTGGAATTTACCTCCACAAATCCGGATGAGAGCAAAATTGCCTTGGTCAAGGTGGCCGCAGGCAAACGCGCTCCATTCCTTCATGCCAACTGTGGTATCGCGCCGGAGTCGCGTTTTCTGCGCCGGGCCTCGCTGGATTTAAAGAAAATCAAGGATCCCGGTTATTTTTCTGAATTAGTCTCCAGCCAGTTTCGCATTGACCCGGAACAGCACGCCATCGCCACGCTGAATGCATTCAGTGGAACAGAATTTGATCCAGCCAAAGCCAATCCGGAAAAAGAAATCATCTTTTGCGGCTTATCCAATGAAGCGGCTGCTTCCGCCCAGCAGGGCTTGTTGAAGTCGGGCGTCTTTCCCGAGTCTTTGGAGCTTTCTTCGGTCGCCGCCGTGGCGGCCGTGATCGATTATTTGCGCTTCAGTGATTCCGCCAAGCCGACGCTGATTTTGGAGTTGGGAAATGAAAGCACCCAATCTTACATAGTCAGCCCACGCGGTCTCGAGGCCTCCCGCCCCATCGCGGTCGGACTTGAGGCCATGGTGCCGGTGGTGCAAAAAGAACTCGGCCTAAAAGATGAAGATTCTGCCAGGAAATTATTCTTCTCCAACACCTTTGATTTCACTGGCATGGGGGCTTCGCTTTGTAAGCGCTTACTCAAGGAACTGCATTCTTCGATGGGCTTTTACGAAGTGCAGACCGGCCAATCTATCGGCCAACTAATTTGCGTCGTCCTGCCGGTTAAACTCGCCTGGTTGGAGCAGGTAATCGCCAGTCAACTTGGTGTGCAAGTGCTTGAGCCTAAGATTATTGAGTGGTTGAATGCACGGCAGATAACCCTTGGCCGGGATATTCCCCTTTCCCAACTCGATGCCCGCAAGCTGGCGTTGTTTGGTTTGATAATGAAGTTCCCAGGGCATAACGATGACACCGCAGCTTAAAGGTAAGGAGGCCAAGACGTCAGCCGCCAGCCGCGGCACTGCCTGGCATCCGGATTTTCGCGATAAGGCTATGCTACCGGATACCAAAACGGTAAGAACAAACTTTTTCGTTCACATCCTAGCCATCGCCGCCACCGCGGCCCTTTTTATCTTTGTGGGCTTACGCGAGTATAATTTGTCTTCCGCCAACGCGGAACTCGCAGGGATCGAGGAGCAGATTGTCTCCAATACAAAAATAAATGATTTGGCGGTAGTCCTATTTAAGAAATATCAAGCCGAGGAAAATCGATATAATGAATCCTACGCGCTGGTAAAGGACCCTTTTGTTTTCACTGATTTCATCATTACGCTTGGCGAGTTAATGCCGTCAGACGCTTGTGTTAAAAGTTTGGATTACAAAGGTGTCGGCAAAACAATTTCACTTACCGGGACCGTGCGCGGTCTTGATTCCTCGGCCGGTGACAGGGCGGCGGAATTTTTGGGTAAATTGCTTAGCGATGATCGGTTAAAACCCTTTTTCACCAGTATCGTGCTCTCCAGTCTCACCCGTGACATTGCTGCGGGGAATTTGGTTATGGAGATCACTTTTACCTTCAAGACGACTGGCAAGGAGCCTGTAAAAAAATGAGCTTGGATCTTTATTCGCTGGTAAAATATTTTAAGCGTAACCTCACGATTGTCGGGTGTGGCGCCTTGATGGTAGGGCTGCTTGTGGTCTTGTATTTCCGCGCTGATCAGCCCGCGAAGCTTAGCGCAACCTTGGAGGAACGCTCTGCCCTCCTGCGTAAGTTAAAAGCTAATGTGGTGAATTCCGCTCATCTGGATTCCCAGGTGCGTATTTTATCCGGTCTGAATCAAAGTATCGCTGCCAACGCCTTGCGCGTAGGGGATTTGGCCCAAAATCTTAAGTTATTTTACGATCTGGAGAGCCACACCGGTGTCCGCTTGACGGACGTGCGCCCCTTGAATCTTGCGGCCGCTCCCAAAACGGCTCCCTCCACTTTCTATGTCGCTATTCCCTTCGCAATTACAGTGGACGGTGATTACCGACAGTTGATAGCATTTCTGAAAGGTTTGGAGACTGGTCATACCTTCTGTCGTATTCTTTCTGCGTCGATTCCCGCCAGCGTTGTAGATAAACAACGGGTTACTCTTAACATTGAGGTTCTGGGGGTGCGCTCATGAAATACTTAATATGTTTTCTCTTCGCCCTCGGCCAGTTTACCGCTATCGGATTGGCCGAAGAGGTCGATATTACGCCCTTAAAGTTACGTGAAAAGCTGCTCGCGGACGCACAGCAACTGCTCGATAAAAGGGGTAAGGAGTTTACGCTTTCCGCAAACTTGTCCAATCCATTTGCCGACAAAGCAGGTATGCAAACAGCTGATGAACCGAGTTCCCCTGTTCGGGGAGAGGACGCATTGAGCGTTTCGCAACAAAAGCCCTTAGATCTATTAATTAAAGCAGCAAACAAAATACCCGCCACCGGCACGGTCAATTTTGCTGGACAATTTTTTCTGCTCGCAGGACAAAAAAAATACAAATCTGGCGATAGACTCGTTTTGGATATGGACGGTGAAGCCTATGAACTTGTGATATCAGGCATTAACGCCACCAGCTTTTCTCTCCAAAAAGGGGAATATACCCACACCCGGGCGGTTCGTTTGCCCAAAAATCTTTCATCATCCTCCACACGCCCATGAAATCTTCAGCTTCTTCAATTCTCACACTGGCAGGAATACTAGTATTGCCTCCATTGTCTTCCGCGCAGGATTCGGTAACCTCTACCGAGCAGCCGACAACCGACGTTTCCGTTCCCGCGGTAGCTTTAGTTTCTTCCGAAAGCGCGGGTCTGACTCCGTTGGCGACAACGCCTGCAGCGGTTACCTCAGCGGAAGAAATTAAACCCAAGGACACCCTGTCTGTAGATTTCCCCGATGAGGATATTCGGAATATTTTACGAAACGTTGCGGATTTATTCGAGTTAAATATTGTAGTGCCCGATACCTTGCAAGGTCGCACCTCTCTAAAGCTTCGGGATGTTTCCTGGCGACAGATTTTCAAAGTGGTGCTCAGCCCGGTGGGATATACTTTTCTGGAAGAAGCTAATATTATCAAAGTAGTGACTGTTGAAAGTCTTGCGCAAGAGCCCTTAAGCACCGATGTCTTTGTTCTCAATTACGCTCGGGCAGAGGAGATTGAGAAATCCATTACCCCGTTGGTCGATACCGCCGGCGGTGGTCGCATTTTAGTAGATAAACGCATCAACGCCCTCATCATTTCCGAGCGTCCATCCAAATTGGCGCGTATTATGCCCGTATTGGCCAGCTTGGATAAACCCACGGACCAAGTGATGATTGAATCCAAGTTTGTCGAGGTAACCAACCGGGATATCAAGAATATCGGCGTAAATTGGTCTTCGTTGAACAATTACCAAGTGGGCGCCGGGCAACTAAGTCGCGAGCGAACCTACACCGAAGATAAAATTACTAACAATGCCAACTCCGATACTCTTAGCAATGAACTGAAAGATTCTTTTAAGTCAAATACTGATCTACAGAGCAACGTTACCAGTGGCAGTCAAGACGTTGAAGGCATCGATTCCTCGATTGCCGAGAAGGTGGGTGAACTGACTAATACCGCCGGATTAAATACAATTTCTACCGCGGTATTTTCTGCATCCGACTTCAATGTTATCTTGAGCGCCTTAAAGACGAACAATGAAACTAAGTTGGTTTCAAATCCAACCGTTGTGACGCTTAATAATACGGAGGCAACGATTAGTATTGGTGAAGAGTTTCCGATACCATCCTATACCTACAACGCCGAGCGTGGGGCCTTCGAAGTGAGCGGGTTTGAATATAAAAATATTGGCATCCTCTTAAAGGTTACCCCTCAGATCAATTCGCAGGGCTTTATCCGCCTCCATTTACAACCCGAGGTATCAAGTCGCACTGGCAAGACCTCATTTGGTGGGGCTAGTGGTGCTGAAATCCCGATTGTCGGGACTCGCAAAGCCAATACTCAGGTCACATTGAAGGATGGTTTCACGATGGGCATTGGCGGCCTCGTGGAGCAAACCAAGATCAAGGCCGAGACGAAGGTGCCTTTCCTTGGATCTATACCAGGAATTGGCGCTCTTTTTCGCTCGAAAGAAAACAACGACACGGCTCGTAACCTTTTGATTTTTATCACGGCTAAGACCGTCAGTCCAGACGGTGCGCCTATTGGGGAGGTTTTTGATCCCCGGGTTGTCCGCGCTTCCGGTATTAAGGTAGATCAGCTACCTGGATACCGCGACGGTTCTGATCCCTTTGGCCCAACGGAAGAAGAAATTGCCGCTAAAGCCAAGGAGGATGCCAAAAACAAGGAATCGACAAAGGCTAACGCCAAAACTGGAACCAGAGTTGAAGCGAAGGTTTCCAAAAAACGCTAATTCTCGCCTTACCGCATTTCGGGAATACACAAACTGCTTGCGGTTTTTATGTTATGTTAAGGTCTATATAACATCGAATGCATTTTTCTGCCGTCCATTGACTAGTCTTTACTATTTAAATTTCATGAAATTCTCCATAAGTCATTTCGCGCCTTTTCGCAAAATCGCGAATTGGGTTCTTCTTTATCTTTCAACGATAGCTTTGATCCAAGCCGCCGGCCGCATCTCTGCGGGTGATGGTTTTGCAGCCGCCATTACTGGAAATTCTTCCTTGGTAACATGGGGCAAAAACGATGCGTTCCAATTAGGGTATTCACCTGGCACGACAATTGCCGGCTTGCCGCAATCGATCTCTGTTTCAACCGGAAGTTCCGGTTGGGCAAAAGTATCCGTTGGTAATAATTTCACCTTGGCGTTAGGCACCGATGGCATACTTTATAGTTGGGGAAGCAATTCTTCCGGCCAATTGGGCAACGGCTCTTCGATTACCGCCAGCGGCACTCCCATGCCAGTGGCTTTGCCTGCCGGTGCAGTCGTGAATGATTTTTCAGCCGGATTTGGCCACGCGCTAGCATTGGTTGATATGCCCGGTGAGAAAGGAGTCGTTTTAGCTTGGGGAGCTAATGCTTTTGGTCAACTTGGGCAGGGAGTGGGTATTCGCGATAACCGATCGACTCCGGTCAGGGTAAGATTGATTGGGGTAAATTCCAGCAAGGGCGTGCGAGCAGTTGCGACGACGGACAACAGCTGTTTGGCTATTGCTGCAGACGGCTCCTTGTGGACATGGGGCTCAAATTCTAGAGGCGAACTTGGACTCGGCAAAAAGATCACTTCCACTAATCTTTATTCGGGAAAACCTGCGCAAGTATCAAAAGCAAAGACCTGGACAGTTGTCGCGGGAGGCGCCAAGCACGTATTGGCAATTCAGGCAGGAAAATTACATGCTTGGGGAGACAACACCTTTGGGCAATGCGCGCGTTCGGTCAGTTCTTCCCAAGTGGTTTTAGCCCCTACTGCGGTGACCCTTCCCAAGTTGACACGTAAAACGAGTCCGGTCATTACTAAACTGGCCGCAGGTGATTTTCATTCGCTCGCTCTGGCAAGCACGGGTTCGGTTTACGCTTGGGGATTTAATCTTCGAGGAGAATTGGGCCGCACTCCCGCTACAAACGGTAATAATAAGGTTACCACACCTTTTCTTGTAGATCAACCTGACTTAGCTAGTTCCGATCCTAAAAAGCGAATACCGCTTCCTGCTATATCGGAAATTGCAGCGGGCGGTGACTTCTCGTTATTTTATACTCAGGGCGGTATTTTGCTTTCCTATGGTGCTAATAATCATGGGCAGCTCGGTTTGGGTTTTCAGTCAACCAACTCAAATGCCACCGGCTCTTCCAATCAAACGCTAGTTGGGCAGCCAAATCTTGCTGTAAGCGCACCGAATCCCGTTTCCGGAACGATTGTTGAGGGTGTTCCTCATTTTGGAACCACAACGTCACTAGAGCCAATATCTCTGGTAGTTCGAAATTCGGGCAGCGTGGCAACGGTGGGTTCCTATCGGGTCTCATTATTCATTTCAATGGATAACAAACTGGACACGACCGATCGCTTGTTGTCCCAAAAAGATGAGTCTACACCGCTCGCTCCTGCTGCGACGCGATCAACAACTTTTTCCTACGCCGATCTATTAATTCCTGAAATTTCCCCTGGAAATTATTATTTATTGGCACAGGTTTCGCTATTGGATTCAACGGGCAATCCTGTGCCGGACATTTATGTGCCTGACAATGGAGCCTCTTGCGCCGTGGCCTTAGTGGGGCCGGATTTAACAACAACTGACGTTATTTCTTTGAGCAATAATATCGTTGAAGACGGAAATATAGGGTTTGCCTCAATTTCCTTTAACATAATTAACTCAAATATCGGGACGGTGCCTGCAGGACGACTTGTGCAGGTCGAGGTATTTCTCTCCAGTGATGATAAACTTCAATATCCTGGTGATACATTGTTAAAATCAATGGATGTAATAGTTCCAGTTGGTGGTTTGATCGCGGGCGCACGACTGCCCGTTGATTTTGGTTCTGTTTCAGTTCCACCTCGAGTGGATGGCGGGAATTACAACTTACTTTTTATATTAAATCGAAACGGGACAATTGCCGAGACCGGATCTGCGGCCAATTTTAATCACGTGCCAGTTCGGGTGGCCACGAATGATCTGTCGGTAACTCCTCCGGTGTTGCCAAGTGAACAGCTTGGCGAGGGATCAAGCGTCGAGACGATTACCGCAACAGTGCAAAACTTAGGCGAGAAATCATATGAAGGTAGTTATACGGTAGAATTATTTATTTCGTCCAACTCGGTTTTTAACTACAGCGCCCAAAGATTAGGTGAAGCGATAACCCAGTTGGGCGGGTTAGCTGCCAAATCAACCCGGCAGGTGATTTGGACCAATGTTCAACTCCCGCTATCAATTCGCGAAAAGGCTTTTTTCCACGTCCGGGTCAGTCCTGACCCGACACGTGGAGACAGGTATCCTTCAAATAACCTTGCTAGCACAGGCGTAGCATTGGAACCGGCGAGTTTTTCTTTTGTTGATTTTATTTTTCCAAACTCGACCAGCATTGAACCCGGGGCCTCCCTCGGCTCTGCAACTTACAAGATCATTAATAACGGACCAGGGGCTCTTCAAGCGGGCTACCCTGTCCCCGTTGAAGTCTATCTTTCCGACGATACTATTTTAGACAAAAAGTCAGATCTTCTTATCGATCAATATGTCTTTTCTGCGGGGCTGACGCCGGGTTCTTCCGTAATATTGCCTTCGACTGATCGTTTGCTCAATATTCCGTCCGGTGTTGCCAACGGTTTCTATAACTTGATTTTCGTTTTCAATGGAGAGGGTGGTCAGTCACTTATTCCCTCAGTTACGAAAAGTATTAGGATTAATATTGGCGCAATTGACTTAAAAATTAGCACCCCGGTTTTATCTTCGCTGGCACTTGGCACTGCAACAGTCATCCCAGCAGTCAGCACAATAGCGGAAAATCTTGGCGGTTTCCGTGTTTTGGGTGGTATGACAATCGAATTATATTTATCTGCAGACGAAAAATTTGATAATTCTGATACATTTTTAGCAACTCAGGCTCTCACAGAACCCTTGGCAGCAGGCGGAAACCGTGCAGTAAATTTCGTTGATGTAACCGTTCCTGATGTTGGTCAGGGAAATTATTTCTTGGTAAGCCGGTTGGTTTTGCCGGCAGGTTTGGTCGATATTAATATTTCCAATAATGTTTCATTTACACCAGTTTCGGTCAGTCGTCCTAATTTGGTCTTGGAAGGGATAAACACGCCCCCAGCTTTGGATCTGGATTCGGAAAATCCCGTGATTAAGGATGTCTCGTTTTCGATCGTAAATATTTCTCCGGCGACAGTCCTGCCGGGAACACCACTTGATTATGAGTTGTATCTTTCAAGGGATAGTGAATTTGATAAAAATGACAGGCTAATTCAATCGGGAATAAGTTACACCGGCGGGTTGACCAGTTCAGTAAATTTAACAGGTTGCCGCCACGACGTTTCCCCTTTTAATATTACCTTGAGCCGCGACCTTGTGGGGGGGAGCTACAAATTACTAGTTGTTCTAAACCGTGAGGGCAAGGCGGTATTAGACAGTGTAGGTCCCATCGTGGCGGTTAGGGATATTATCCTGCAAAAAGTAAATGCGCCGGGTAATGCCATGGATTATGGTTTGGTTTCCTTTTCCAGCGATTCTCTCTCCACCAATTGGCGTGCAGTGGAAGACCCTCGGGCGAATGGGAGGCTGGCTTTTCAATCGCCAACTCTAAATGCCGGGCAACAGGCCAAAATTGAATACATTCTAAGTGGTCCGACGGAGTTGCGCGTTCCTTGGAAACTACTGGCAGGAAATGGCGATAGCGTGCAACTTTCGGTGGATGGTAATCCTATTAACGCGTTGACTAGTCTTGATTCAGTTTACCGTCTTTCGGGACCCGGGCAATCACCAGTTCAAATTCCGACTGGACAGCATGTAGTTGGTTATACCTATAATCAAATTGGTTTAGTATCGAGTAATTTTACCCGTGTTGACTTGGATATACCTGCTTTTGTGACGAACGGCGACGGTGATTGGTTCGGCGTCGGATCGGTGGATGCCAAGGTAAATAAAAATTATGCTCGCTCCCCCGTCTTGGTAAAAGGTCAACAAGCTTCCTTGGAGGTGGAGGTGGAAGGCCCGGCACAGGTTTCCTTTTGGTGGCGTTCGGTAGGTGAGGATAAACTTGATACATTGGGTTTTTATATCGAAGGGGAATTAGCGCATTTTCCGACCACTTCATTTGCTGAAGATAAACGGCCGGCGGTTATTTCGAGCCAAACGGCCTGGCGTCGAGTGGCGTTTCTCATCCCTGCTGGTCGTAATAATCTGCGCTGGGTGTATACTCAAGGAAGTGACCGCCCGGATGCCCAGGGTAATCTTGATGGACTGGTGGTTTCTAATCCTGTGCCAACCATGAATGAACCCAATCGTATGACTGCCCCAGAGGCTTTCTCGGAAGTTCCTGCTTCTACAGTTGATTTAGCGATTTCTTCCGCCACTGCACCGATTGGAACCTATCTATTAGACGACGCCCAAGGAACCGGACGTCTCCCCGTGCGTGTCAGCTTCCGAAATCAAGGGATTCCCTTTAATTCTTCACCGATTTGGAATGCATCAAATCTACAAATTCGTTTGTCCACGGATACGATTTGGGGCAATTCGGATGATCTGATTCTTGGAAACTACGCTCACTTTAATGTTCTCCAAGTTGGTGATGAGATTACTTTTGATGTTGAAGTAAATCTATCTTTTGATATTCCGGATGGAAATTATTATCTCCTAGCGCGGGTTCGTGGCTTTGGTGCCAAGGATGACGATGGAGGTGAGTTTACGGTTGCTAATAATAGCGTGATTCTGGGTGGCGGGGGTAGCAATGATCGCTACACAATTCGCCGTGCACCTGATTTGGTGGCTCAACAACGCAAAGGTTTGGAGGCTAACTACCCCTATCATCCCGAGGATCCGGTTTATATTGAGTATCAGCTTTCTAACACCGGATTGGGTGATGTTACTCCTGAAAAGCCATTTTCAGTAAACATTTCGCTCATGGGTAAACCTAAAGATGAAAGTGATTTAACCGCAGGATTTATTGTGCGTTCTTACCCAAATAGAGACTTTAGTTCCTTTTTGCCGGCCTTGCGCGCTTCTTATCCGGATTTAAGTTCGCTTACGGTCTATCAATTTTTAGACCTACCCAGTGAACGCGACATGCTGGTGGCGGTCGGGCTCATTAATGCAAATGTGCCCGAGGATGATGCAAGGGTGGCCGATAAACGAGAAAAACTGCGTGATTACAATTTCTATTTCCGTATACTTGTCGATACGGACAATGCAATTGCTGAATCCAGTGAAACCAATGCTTTTTATAACGGTTCAATCTTTAATGTCGTGCCGGTTAGTTTTAATAAAGAATACGGTTACGTTGAAAATGCTGGATCCTTTTTCGGGGATGCTGCCTTTGGGGATTTCCTTAACCAGCGCTCTTTAATCTTTACTAATTCGGTTTTTGATTTGGGTGCTGTGCCGCCCATTGCGGACACCTTTACGGATTACATTTGGGACTATGCTTTATATCAACCTGCTTCGGGTAGTCCTAATTTACTTTATCAGCAAGGTCAACAAAGCGGCCTTGTTTCCCTTGATATACCTCCCTATGGTAAGGATACAGTATTTCAAACTCTCACATTTGATTTTAATGTTTTGGCTACCGATGTTTCGCTAGTGGTTGAAGCGTTTGACGATAATACAGGGGCATGGGAAACGCTATTCACGCTGGCGCCTCCGTATAATGGACTAGGAAAACGCAGTCTTACCGGGTATGGCGGATTAAGCAGCACTCCCTTTGTCATAGCTCTCGACGGTAACTTTACCCCGGTTCAAAAAGTGCACGCGGCCCGCATTACCTTCCGGGACCGTTTGCCGGTTCAAAGCAGGGGCAACAATGCCCAAATGCGTTTGAGGGTAATTCCTGCTCTTGGTATTTTCGTTCCAACCGCGCCGGTAGGTCTGACAGCGGATTTTGCGGAAACTACTGTCGTGCTCTCTTGGGAAGGTTCGTTGCCGGTTGGTGAATATGGTATTCAAGGCTCCTACGTGGTTGAACGCGCACGCTCTAGCGGTCAGTTTATGAGCATTGGTTCGATATCCGCATCCAAGACAAACAACGGTAAACAAATTTATACTTTTACGGACACCGCTCCTGGAAAGTCTGGTTTAAACACCTATCGAATCCGTGGTTTCAACAGCGCCGGCGCTTCGGCGAACTCCGAGGTATCGGTTGCATTACCTTGATAATTCCCACCACCTCCAGCCACGTTAATGAGTTGCTGTGATTTCGTTGCGCTCTGCTGCTATCTTTTAGGTTTAGACCCAAATTGACTCATACTAACCGCTCATAACCTGAAGACAATCAGCACCCGATATCTTTGACCACTTATCGCAATATTTCTTGGTTTTGCTAGGGCTAATCCGCTCTTAACCGGGAAATCCCTTGCTTGTTGTTTCGGAGTTTTCAGGGTCTCGTATTATTCTTTTAAAATTTATAAAAGAAAAACCCGAAATTTCCTTTCGTAAATTTACCAAAAGACTGAACTTTTCTGATCTTTTAAGCCGCCAAACCGGCGGCGAGGGTAAGGGCGCTTCGGGCTCGGTTCAGAATATAGAGATGGTAGCCGGGCGCGCCGTTCGCGATGAGGTCGCGAACTTGATCCAATGCCCAATCTACCCCGATGAACTCTACTACAAGATCATCCTCGCTGGCTACTTCGAGCCGGCGCAAGAGCGCGGGCGGCAATACCGAACCCGAGAGAGTGGCGATACGCTGAATTTGTTTGAGTGACAAGACCGGCATAATGCCGGGCACGATAGGCACGGTGATGGCATGTTTGCGGCATTTATCTACAAAGCGGTGGTAAATACTATTGTCGAAAAACAACTGCGTGGTGATGAAGCTGGCGCCGCTTTCTATCTTTTGTTTCAGGGCTTCTAAATCGGCCTCAAATGAGACGGCTTCCGGGTGTTTTTCCGGATATCCGCCTACCCCTAGGCAAAAGTCTGGGTGGCGGGCCTTTAAAAGGGCCACCAGTTCACTCGCGTAGCGCAGGCCACCGGTGGTAGGAGTAAAGGTAGTGGCGCCTTTGGGGGCGTCTCCCCGCAGGGCCATGATATTGCGAAAGCCTGAGGTATAAAGCTGGTCGGCGATGGTTTCCAGTTCGGTGCGACTATGTCCTACACAGGTGAGGTGGGGCATTACCGTAAACCCAAGTTCGTCTTTTAGCAGGCCACTGACTTGAGCGGTGCGATCGCGTGTGGTGCCGCCGGCCCCGTAAGTCACTGAAACGAAATCCCACGGAATTCGTTTCAGGGCGGTGGCGGTCTCCCTTAGCGCGTTGACTCCGGTGTCATCTCTCGGCGGGAAAAATTCCAGTGAACGCAGTGGTCGACCAGCGGCAAAGAGGTCGGAGATGGGGCGGTCGGCGCGGGGGGCGTTCATGCGGTGAAGATGGACAGGCGGGCTTGGTCAACTAGGTCTCAAACAG
>Ga0247831_1004324_pt1 | contig 19149 bp, 18 predicted proteins | sample LaCruzMarch2015__9_FD_192406 | JGI IMG/M metagenome (GOLD analysis project Ga0247831, IMG submission 192406) | Freshwater microbial communities from meromictic Lake La Cruz, Castile-La Mancha, Spain - LaCruzMarch2015_1m | ecosystem: Environmental > Aquatic > Freshwater > Lake | place: Spain... | reverse complement strand
TGTCTGTTTTGATGCTCTGTTTTTCATGTCGGATGGTTGGTTGTGTTCTCTTTCAAGACCGCTCCAACCTGTCGTTGGAGCGCCAACCATCCGCACTTATGTTTTAACGATCACACGGACACTTCCCTATCTCCTGCATATGCCGTGGGATGCCTTGGCGCGTGGCGACTTCTCAGCACCAGTGCTGCGCATACTGTTCCAAAGTGATGTGCTGCATTGCTTGGCGGCTTCATGCTTGCTGCTGCTAGCGGTCGAGCGGGGGATCAGGGATAGCCGCTGGCGTGCTGTCGTCGTGTTTGTCCTGTGCTTTTTCGCTGTGAAATATGCGGACCGCATGGCCATGACGACTACTGGTTTGCCCCCCTTGGATGCATACTTGGCCAAGCAGCACGGCTCCATCTTTCCTTTGTTTCCGTGGTTCGCGTTTGCCGGCTTTGGGTTTCTGATAGGCCAGGGAAAGAAGTTGCACTGGGGGTTGAGCCTATTCGGCGCTTTCTTGGCATGTGGTATTCCTGTGTTGGCGAGTTCAAGCACAGACATGTTCTTCTTCGAGCGCCTTGGCTGGGTGATGATGATCGCTGTGGGAATATCGCTCCTGACTGCTGGGCTTCAGTTCCGCAGCATCGCTCTGCCTCAATGGCTGCTACTTGCCGGTCGACAATCCTTGGTCATTTACGTGGCGCACCTGCTCATGATTCACGCCGTGCCTTGGTGGAGTGGGCGGACTTTTGACAAGTTGATTGGGCCGACAAAGCCGGTCCTGCTTGTGCTGGTGATTTTTCTTGGCTTGCTCGTCGGCTCTTGGCTGGTGGCGTGGGCTTGGGAAAGGCGGGCCAATCGCGCAAGAACTGCGCAAGCATCCTGAAATGCTAGCTGGACATGAGGCCTGACTTTGAGTTTCCTGACGAGTTAGTGTGCTTGCGAAACACGTAATCTCCCATCAGTCGCAGCGGCGAGTATGACCGAGACCCAATACATCCTTCAGTTGACCCTGGTCGGCCTTGTCAGCGGCGCGTTTTTTTGGGTCGTGGCGAGCTGGGCTGAGAAGCGCAAGCTACAGCCTAGCATCGACGAAGAACAGAAGCTGCGCTTGCAGTTGGAGGTGAAACGCCAGGAGGAAGGGCAGAAGGCTGAGGAGCTGCAAGAGGTGCTGAAAACTCAACTCGCTGCCGCCGCCACGCGCTGCACTTCATTGGACGCGGCCTTGAACGCAGAGATAGATGCAGCCTTTGCGTTGCAGGAACGGCTGCTGCAAGCACAGCAGCTCCAGCGCGACAGCGATTCGCAGATGACGATTCTCCGTAGCCACCAAGCCGATTTGGAAGGTGCGCTGGATGCCAAGCAAGAGCTGGCACAGCGGCTGGCGCAGGAATTGAACTCTACCCGCATTTTTCTGGCCGATGAACGGAATGCCGCCGCGCAACGCGAGGGCGCGTTACGGGCATCGCTCTCTGAGTATGAGCGCCAAGCGGCTAACGGCATGAGCGCCGCGGAAATCGTCCAGGCTGAACTCGAAAGCGCACGTGCGGCGCTCGCGACTTTGGAGCAGGACGCGGAGGTGAAGCAGGCTGACTTGAAACGCAAGCTGACCGCTACTGGGCAGAAGGCTCAAATGCTGCAGAAGGAGATCATGGCGCTGGTCAGCACGGGTAATCCAGGTGAGGTCGATGCGGTCGTGACTGCCTCAGAAGACATCGCCAAAGCGCAAGAGCATGCCGTTGCGGCAGAGAAGCGAGTGGCGGAACTGGAAGCGCAACTCGCCCAAGGTGATGTGGGCACGCGCAAACGTCTGCGCGAGGCGGAGCATCGGATTTGTGAGCTAGAGTTCAGGCTGGCTCAGGTCGATGAAGCCCCTGCGCCCGCGCCTGTGGCCCCTGCCGCACAGCCCCTCGTGGCGCTAACAGAGGCTGATTCCGCGCCACCCACAGAGGCGAGCGGGCAGCCGACGAGTGGGCTGTGAAGGATTCCAGGCTTCGCCTTATCAACGACGGCAGTTGCAAAACGCCGCCCATGAAAAGAAAAACCCCGGCTCTGCGCGACGCGGAACCGGGGCTGTGTTTCAGTCAGCGCGTCGGGCTGACCAACGTGATTAAATCACCTCGGCGACTTGCTTCTTAGCCGCGTCGTAGTCCTTCTTGGCCCAGCCGGGAATAGCGACCGGATACCAGCCGTCAGCATCCTGCTTGACCGGTGGTTCGGTTTCGTTGGTCACGATGGCAGGCATGTGCTGCACCTTGGACTTGTAGGCCTCGTCCCAGGTCACCTTCTTGCCGCCGTAGGTGGCCATGCGGCCCATGATGGCGGTCATGGTGCTGTCGCCGCAGTAGAAGGCGTTGTTGAGATACGTGTTGCCACGGATCGCCTGCTGCAGCTCGAAGTGCTCGATTTCATACGGGTCAGGATCACCGCTGGCACCGCGCTTGCGCTTCTTGCCTGGGCCTGTGGCTTCGGCCTTGTCCGCAGGGGCTGCGGCTGGGGTGTAGCGCCAGATTTCCTTGCCCTTGTAGTCCACCGCGTAGCAGTTGCCGCTGTTGGTGAGGTAAAGGATGCCCTTGGAGCCGGAGAACTCCTCGCGCACTTCGGCATTGGTGCCGGCCTGATGGCGGCACTGGCTGTTGATGCGAACGCCGTTGGCATACGTGAACTCGACGTAGTGATGGTCAAAGATTTGACCGGTCTTCTTGTCGGTGCGCTGCTGGCGACCGCCCATGCCTTGGGCACTGACGGGCGTGGCATCGTGCACTTGGTAAGGGAACACTTGCTTGGCCACGGGGCCGGGGGCGTCTTTGCGAGGGTCCACAAAGATGGACATGAACCAGTTGGCGATGTCGATGTTGTGGATGTGCTGCTCGTTGATGTGATCACCGCAGAGCCACGTGAAGTAATACCAGTTCTGCATTTGATACTGGAGTTCGGTCTGGCCTTCCTTCTTCTCACGGAACCAGATGCCGCCGCCATTCCAATAGACTTGGCCGCCGGTGATTTCGCCGATGACGCCTGCCTTCACGGCCTTGAAGGCCTCGCGGTAGCAGTTCTGATAGCGGCGTTGCAGGCCGCAGGCGACCTTCAGGCCTTTCTCGTCGGCGATCTTCGCCATTTCATGCACCTTGCGCACGCCAGGGGCGTCCACGGCGACGGGCTTTTCCATGAACACGTTTTTGCCAGCGTTGATCGCGGCTTCAAAGTGATACGGGCGGAAGCCGGGAGGCGTGGCGAGCACGACGTAGTTCACGTCGGCATTTTCGAGCACGCCCTTGTAGGCGTCGAGGCCCACATACTGGCGATTCTCTGGCACATCGACCTTATCGCCGTGTGCGTTGCGCAGGTTGGAGAGGGACTTGTCCAGGTTTTCCTTGTTCAGGTCACCCATGGCGACCAGACGGATGCCTGCCTTCGGATTGTTCAGCGCCTGATTGGCTGCGCCGGACCCGCGTCCGCCAGTGCCGATCATGCCGACCTTGATTTCATCGCTACCTGCGGCCCAGGCGGACTGTTCGACGGTGAGGGCGCTGGCAGCGGCGACGGCCGTGCCTGTGCGCAGGAAGTCGCGGCGGCTAGGCGCGGCGACGGGTGTGTTGGTTTCGTTATTCATGAGGTGAATGAGATGGGGCGGGCGGACTACTCGGCGAGCACGCTTCGGATGAATTTGATACCGTCGTTGTAGACGTCTTCGGGGGACTTGAAGAAGTCGCGCCAGACACGGGTCGCAGCGGCCAGGTCAGGCAGCGAGCCGCCAAAGGCTTCAATCGTCAGCCACTTGTCATAGCCGATGGCTTTCAGCTTGTTGATCGCTTCGCGGCAGGGCGCGTGGCCTGTGCCTGGGGTGCCACGGTCGTTTTCGGAGATGTGCACGTGGTTCAGCTTGCCCGTGGCAAAGACGGTGTCGATGCAACCCACAGCGTCCTTCTCTTCGATGTTCGCATGGAAGGTATCATACATGGTGCCGAAGTTTGCGTGATCCACGCGCTTCACGTAGCTGGCGGCTTGCTCCATGGTGTTGAGCAGGTGCGACTCGAAACGATTCAGTGCTTCGATGGCGAACTTGATGCCCGCGTCCTGCCCGATGCCAGCGATGGCGCGATGCACGCCCGCTGCGTGATCGAGTTCGGTCTCGGTCGGATATCTGCCTGTGAACTGGCCGAGCACCTGATAATACGGACCGCAGAGCGTCTGCACGCCCGCATTGTGACCGCAGTCGATGACTTTCTTCAGGTGATCGATGGCACCCTGACGATTCGCTGCGTCGGGGCTGATCGCATTGTGCGCCTCGTCAGGAAGTACGGTCACGGCGGTGCACTCCAGGCCGTTGTCCTTGATGGCTTGACCCACCGCCTTGAAATGTGCGGGGCTGCTCACGTCGAAGATCGGAATCTCGACGCCGTCGTAGCCAGCGGCTTTCAGTTTTTCAAAGAGGTGGAAGTCAGCGTCGGTGACGTGACCCGTCCAGAGGAGGAGGTTAAAACCAATTTTCATGAAGAGCGCGGAGATTAGTGAAGTGCGCCTGGAGTGGCAACACTGGATTCGTTGCAACGCGGGCCTGGACCGAGTCCTATCGGAAAGGCAGAAGATGGTGCAACCTTCCCAGGAAAAAGCCGTTGCAAGGTGGTCCCTGACCGGGAAAATCACCGCCACTATGCTGCACACCCATCTTCGTCTCTCCCGTGTCTTTGGTTTTGCCGCACTGGCGCTATCCGTGGCCTCGGGCTTGGTCTCGTGCAAGACGACCGAATCTGGTTCTGACTATGCCTCGAACTACAGCACGGACGGCGGCTTCAATCCTTATCCAGGCCAGGGTGCCGTGGCACAGCCGGGCTCTCTGCTGCCTAGCTCCACCAGCAGCTCTCATCATCAGTATGCCGAGGCACCGCCGCCGCCACCGCCTGGCTTTGAGCTGCCGAGTAGCGCGCCCAAATACACGCCACCCCCGGTTCCCGGCTCGTCCTCCAGCAGCGTGAAGAAGACCACGTCCAGCTACACGCCGTCTTCTTCCAGCACCGTCGCCAGAAAGACGACCTCGACACCGGCCAAGAAACCCGCCGCCAAGAAGAAGCCTGTCGGCAGCAGTTACACAGTGGTCAAAGGCGACACGCTGTCTGCGATCGCCCGGAAAAAAGGCACCACGGTGGCCAAAATCAAAGCCGCCAACGGCATGAGCAGCGACTTCCTCAGTATCGGCAAGAAGCTCAAGATCCCGTAAACGCCACTGCTGCCCTGCCATGTCCCCGGTGTCGCGCATCGACGAGTGTGGGCTGGCCGAGCGCGTGACCGGTGCCAGCATGGATGCTCTGTGGTCGCAGGGCTGGCGGCATCAGGGGAAGCTCTTCTTCCGCTACTCGCACTGTGTCATGCAGGGCGTGGAGCATGACATCATTCCGCTGCGCATCGACCTTGCGCAGTTTCAGATGAGCAAAAGCCAGCGCCGCGTCTGGCGACGGAATGAAGGCGTGCGTTGGGTCGTTGAGCCTGCGGTGCTGGATGATGCGATGCACACGATGTTCGAGCGTCACGCGTCCCGCTTTGATGAGAATATCCCCACCTGCTTGCAGGACTTCCTCGGCTCCGAGCCCGCTCATACGCCGGGTGAGTGCCTTGCGGTGAAAGCCCTGCTCGGGGACGAGTTGATTGCGGTAAGCTTCATGGATGTGGGCGAGCAAGCAGCCTCCAGCGTGTATGCCATCTTCGAGCCCGACCACGCCAAGCGAGCACTTGGCACGCTGACGCTGCTGAAGGAAATCGACCTCGCGCGCGGTGCTGGCATGATCTACCTCTACCACGGCTACGGCACCCGCGCTTCCGGACCCTACGACTACAAGAAACAGTTCTCGCCGCTGGAAGGTTATGACTGGGAGACGCGGCGGTGGCAGGAAATGAAGCCCGATTAACTTGTGACCATCTGGACGAGATTGAGGGCTGTGGATGGCTGAACACTTGCTCCCATGGGTGAACCCAAGTTCAGTGAGTTGCGTGTCCCCTTTGTCCTGACCATGAGCAGCCATTACGAAATTCTGAACGTCTTGTCGAATCTAGGACAGATGAAACTGGCGCTGGCGTGGGAAGGGATCAGAGCGGGAGCTGTGGCTGCGGCGCTACACCGTTTCCGCCGATGAAAGCGAGTCGCTGCACAATATCCTCGAGAGGGTCCTGCGGGCGCAGCACTCAAACCTGGAAGCGGGCAAGGACGACGAAGGCTGGTTTGCCGCCATTGAGAAACCCCGAGGTATCACTCTCACTGAGATGCTGAAACGTGCGCCACTGACCGTGCAGGAGTTTGATCAGCTTGTGCCGCAGACCCTCGCCGCTATGGCCGTTCTCCATGAGAAGCGTATCGCCCATCTGGCGCTTCGACCGCAGATCATTTGGATCGACAAGACAGACGGCGCGCTGAAGGTGTGAGTTGGTGGCATCGGTGAGCGACAGGTAAGGCAGTCAAGTGGCGCAGCGGAGGCCCTGGATGCCAAGCGATGCAGGGCACCGGAGTTTTGGCAGTAGGAGGCGGTCGGGCGTCGCACCGATGTGTATGCGCTAGGCTGCATCTTCTATGAAGCGCTGGCAGGCAGGCCTGCATTGAACCCAGATGATGCAATAGAAGGCAGGCAAAGAAGCTGAGCGCTTGTCAGGCCAGGGGGTGACGGGTGTGGGAGCATCACCTTCATGGTGAAGCTACCCATTGAATATTCCGACAAGCCAGTGACGCCCTTTGATGGCATGGCGCTGATGAAGCGATTTATCGACCAGACGGGCATCCGGGAGCATCTAGCCACGCTGGACCTGCCTCAGGGCGGGTCGAACCGAGCCTACGATCCGGTGCAGGTCATCGAAAGCTTTTGGCTCGGGATTTGGACGGGAGCCAGCCGCTACATTCACTGTGACTGGCTGCGCCCGGGCAACACGGCGGCGTGCTCCAACTGCGTGGAGTTCATGCGCGAGACCTTTGATGAGGCAATGGCAGGCATGAAGGTCGGCCTTGACGCGTTCTGCCTGCAGGACTTCTGGGCCACGGAAGCCGCTTTCCGCTTCATCATGGTGGCCTACAATCTGATGAGCCTGTTTAGGCATTTGGGGCTCAACAGTCACAACCAAGCCACGTTGGCCGCACTGCGATCCTATGGCTTTGCAATAGGCGGTTGGGTTAGCCAGCACGCGCGCAAACGGGTGCTTCAACTCTCACTGCCCCGCAAAAAGCGTCCCTGGATGGACGCCATCTTCCGCCAAATCGAAGTTCATCCACCTCCATTCGCTTACTCTACTGAATAATCCCGGAGGAAGCGGTGGCCTGGAGGATGGGCCTCTGGCCCGTCGGCGTCTGCACGGGCATCCTGCCCGGCTTCCTCACGCTAGGCGGACAGGATGTCCGCCGGACCATGGTCAGGCCGGAGGCCTAACCTCCTATCCGTCGCGTTCATCTTCAGGACCGCGTGCCTCTTGGCGATAGCAGGCTCCCTCTCCACCACGATGAAGCGGTGGCCTGGAGGATGGGCCTCTGGCCCGTCGGCTTGGCGATAGCAGGCTCCCTCTCCACCACGATGAAGCGGCGGCCTGGAGGATGGGCCTCTGGCCCGTCGGCGTCTGCACGGGCATCCTGCCCGGCTTCCTCACGCTCCGCGGACAGGATGTCCGCCGGGCCATGGTCAGGCCGGAGGCCTAACCTCCTATCCGTCGCGTTCATCTTCAAGACCGCGTGCCTCGTCGTGCCAGAGCCCGCAACGGCTCGTCGTGTGCAGCGTCATGGCTTAGCTTGGCGCAGATGGGAGATGAGCGACTCCGCCGTGGCAAAGGGCCCGCTCACCTTCCCAGCCTTCCGCGCCTGACGCTTAGCGGCAAGGATTTCCTTCGTTTCCTTGGCGCTGAAGCAGTAGGCCTCAGGCTCCTCCGCCAGAGCAAAGGGGATGGAATGCGTGGCCACCACCTTGGTGAGAAAGACCCGCACCACAGTGTCCATGTCCAGCCCTAGGCCGCTGAGCACCTTGTCGGCTTTCCTCTTCAAATTGGGTTCAACCGTGATTTCCAGGTTCATCGTCTTGAGGGGTCAGGAGTTATCGCTCGCGCCGTTGCCGTTTTTCACCCGCCGCCAGGCGTTGGCCGTGGCGGCGCAAAAGCGGGCTTGGCGAAGGGTGCTTTTCATGGCTGACAGTTGGGGATTCATCTCCCGGCGCAAGCTCCACGCCCTCCTCTTGTGACCGGTGGTCAGGGCCACAGACCGGCGCGGCGGAGAACGGTGCAGCGCAGCGCCCCGGGTCCGACCTCACGGAGGACAGCTACAAGGGTAACTCACTGATACTCCAACTGTGCCGTCGCCGTGCAGGCTTCGTTGGCGGTCACGCGCAGCCAGCGGGCTTGCATGGCGGGCTCGAATTCGATCGTTGCGGTCTCGCCGGCGGGCACGGGCTTGGTCAGGTAGGTGACCCACTCGCCGGTGCCGGTGAGGTCGAGTTCGATTTTGAAGCTGACGTCTTCGGGGTCGTCGTGGCTGAGCTTCAGCGTGCGCTGGTCGTAGCCCCAGATCAGGTAGGGGTCACTCTTCTGGTCGGCCTGCACGGCAATGTTCTTCCACGGGCCGCCCTGGCCGCGCGGTTTGCCCAGCTTCCACAGGTCGTCGATCACCCCGGCCCAGAGCGCGGCCTTGCCATCGTCGCTGCGCAGGATGTGCTCGCCTTGGGCATCCGCCTTCACACCGCTCATGAGCAGCAGGCCGCGATACGAGCCGAAGTCGATGACGCGCAGGTTGTGCGAGGCGATGGGGCGGATCTTGGCGAAGCCGTCGGCATTCTCGGCGGGCAGTTCGTATAAGGTACCGCAGGCGTTCAGCATGTCGCGCTCGGTGGCGACCTCGCGGCAGACGCGCATGAGCCCGGCCTGGGTGGGCGCGGCGAGGCTCCGCTCGGCCACGGGCAGACGCCAGCGGCGGCCTCGGTCATCGACGATGAGCACGCTGGCGTCGTCGATGATGATGACATGCTTGGGCACAGCGACCTTGGTCTTGACGAAGGTGTGGGCTTGCGGGTCCTCCACGCGCTTCAAGTTCAGCTCCGCGTCCAGCTCGTAGTAGCCGATGTCTGCGGTGCCGGTGGCGCTGACGGTCTGCGCGGCCAGGGCCAGGGTGCGCTTGTTTTCGCCACGGGCGCGGAAGACGCCGCCGATCGCGCTGTCGGCGGTGGCCAGGCCGTCAAAGATCGCATCGGGCTGGGTGCTGCGCGCGTCGCCGTTGGTCAGCGTGACGATGAGGCTGATCTCGGCCGTGTTCATCAAGGACTGCGCCTTCAGCCACTCGGCGTCGCTGGCGATCTCCAGATGGACGGCGGACTTCGCAGGCACATCGACCACCTTTTCCGAGGAGCTGGTGATTAACAACTGCGCCCGGTCCTGACCATGATTGATGACCCAGGCGGTGCGGTGCTGCCAACCGGCGACGAGGAAGGGCTCCGTCTGGTCGCCTTCCTTCACGGTCTCATGCAGCCAAAGCGCGCCGCTGGCATGGGCAGGCCCCAGCTTGTCGATCAAGGCGGGGTCGGCGAACCAGAGGTTGGAGTTGGACTGGCCCACGCTGTCGATGTGGCCTTTGACGCTGCGCTTGTTCAGGAACTCGGACTTGGCCGAGTCGTCGCAGCCGAAGACGACCTTGTCATTCCAGCGCGCGAAGTCGCCGATGACCTTCATGTAAGCGCTGCGCACGCGGATGCCGCTGGGGTTCGCCGCTGAGAAGCTCTTCGGGAAGCGCCAGAACGCGCCGTGCATGGTCATCAGTGAGTCCTTCTCCCCGATGTCGCGAATGCGCGGCCACTCGGTATTCCAGCCGTGCGCGCCGTCGTAGCTGTGGCTGACCTTGGGCAGGCGGAAGGAGGACCACTGGCCTTTGTCCAAGCACATGAGGATGAGGGATTTCGCATCCCAACCAATGCTCCACACAGGGGCCTGCGGATCGCTGCCCAGGATGCCGCCGGGGCCGGTGACCTCGGTGAACTGATTGCGGCGGACGAGCTGCCAGTCCTCGCCCGGCGCACGCCATTCGCCCAGCGCACCGCTCGGTGTCGTCGGGTCGGTGAGCACGCGCTTGTCACGATCACCGTTGTTAGCATAGACGAGGCGGCCTTGGGAGGAATATAGCCCCTTGCCATGGTAGCCGGGCAGCTCGGAGCTGAGCTTCGACAGTGGTGTCTCCACCTTGAAGCCCTTCTTGATGCCGTTGCCATCAAGGATGTGATTGGTCACGGCGAGCGACTTCACGTCCACTTCATAGAGGCCCTCCTCCATCGTGGCGTGGTAGATCTTGCCCGCTGGATCGGTGAGGTGACGTGCATTGCCCGTGAGGCGGCCCGGCATCTTGCTGGGCGGAATGACACGCACAGCGCCCTTCGCATCCACCACATACGGCCCGATGAAAAGCTGCTGCGACTCCGTGTGAATCATGCGGTTCGCCGGGGTGCCGCCCACGCTTTCAGGCCGCACGATCTGCTTCAGCTCGGGCGTGATCTCATACAGCTTGTCGCTGGAGCCAAAGGGCAGATGCGGCCCATACGTGATGACCCACAGCCGATCTGCCCACGGCACCACCGCGCCGGTGCCGCACTCGCCTTCGTTGTTGAACATGGCGAGAGAATGGTAGATGCCGCTGATGCTGCGCGGCTGCTGGGCGAGCACGCTGCTGGCAAAAAGAGCAAAGGCAAAGAGGCTGGATTTCATTGGCGTGGAAGAAAGGGAGTTGCCTGCATAGCGCAAGACGGCTGACCTATGCGAGCCTGAAATCACTTACCTGCGGCGCAACGCCGCCCCAAACGGCGTGAGGGCGGTCAGGCTTAGCCGTCTCTCGACGCCCACCATTCCTTCAAAGCCTCCACCACCGGCCAGTCAGCGGGCGCAAGATCAAAGCCCGCGACCTCGTCCAGCCTCACCCACGCAATCGCCGCGTGCTCCTGGGCGACAGGCTCGGTGCTGTTAGCATTCAATGCACAGACAAACGGAATCATCTCAATGGTGCCGCGATCATAGGTGTGCTCCGAGCGCGCCAACGCCGCCACGATGCACACCGAGCAACCCAGCTCTTCCTGAAGCTCGCGGATCAAGGCAGCGGCAGGCTCCTCGCCAGGCTCCACCTTGCCACCGGGGAACTCCCACTTCAGCGCCAAGTGCTTGCCCTCCGGGCGCTGCGCCAGCAAAAGGCGGTCCTCACGAACAAGGAGGGCGCAGACGACGGGGATGGGCATGAGGTGGGCAAGATAGTCGCCCGCACCGAGAGGCAAGCGCATGTCTTCAAGAGGATTGCCTTGGCGAGGACTTCACGCTTACACTGCACCAATGAATGGCCTGCGCCTGCTTTTGATCACCCTGCTACTGCCCACCACGAGCTGCGTGGCCGTGCGAAACCTCTTCCGCAAGAAACCGGACACGACGGAGGCCAAACCTGAGGCACCCCGGCCCACGACCATCGGCATTATCGAGGCGGTGAACCCCGACGCGAAGTTTGTCATCGTGCATCTCAATGCGAACTCGCTGGTGCCCGTCGGCACCGAACTGACCAGCCTAGACGCGGCGGGACAGAGCGCGAAACTCAAGGTCACCCCCGAGCGCAAAAGCATCTTCATCAGCGCCGACATCGTCTCAGGCACGCCACAGAAAGGCGACAGCGTGATCCAAGGTGCCGCCCCCGCCAAAGCGATCGACGCCCCGCAGATGATCATGAATGGCGATCAAGGTCGGCCAACGATCTCCATCAGCCCTGGGGCCATGCTGCCGGAGCCCGCACCCGTGGCCCCCGCCGAGTTCCTTCGCCCCGTGCCCTCCACCCAGTAGCGTATGCTGACCGAAACCGAAGCCCGGGACCGCATCCTGGCGGCCATCGCCCCCTTGGCGCACGAGACCGTGCCCCTCCTCGCCAGCCTAGGGCGCTGTGCCGCACAGCCCGTCATCGCCACCCTTGCCCTGCCCGGCTTTGACAACTCGCAGATGGATGGCTACGCCGTTCGCGCTGCCGAGGCTGGCCAGGGCGCCGAGCTGCAAGTCGCCGCCGAGCAGCCTGCTGGGCTGGACCGTGCGCAGCATCTGGCCCCTGGGCAGGCCATTCGCATCTTCACTGGTGCCGCGATCCCCGACGGCTGTGACGCCGTGGTCATGCAGGAAGATGTCAGCCGCACCGGCAACACGATCACCGTCTTAGAAGCCGTGGCCGTTGGCGAGTATATCCGCCGCCGTGGCAGCGATCTGTGCGAAGGCCAAATCATCCTCCATCCCGGCCAGCTCCTGTCACCCGCGCTCATCGGTGTGCTCGCTTCGCAAGGGCTCGCTACGGTGGCCGTGCATCGACAGCCACGCGTGGCCATCCTGGGCACTGGGGATGAAATCATTCCCCCCGGCACGCCCTTGCTGCCCGGCCAGATTTACAACAGCAACGGCCCTATGCTCGCCGCGCTCCTAGCGCAGCACGGCATCACCCACGTCAGCCTGCACCACTGCCGCGACGACCTACCCAGCACCACCGAGACGCTGCGACAGCTGGTCGACACGCACGATGTCATCCTCATTTCCGGTGGCGTCAGCGTGGGCGATCACGACCACGTCAAACCCGCCCTGCAAGCCCTCGGCATCGCGCCCAACCTCTGGCGGGTGAAGGTCAAGCCCGGCAAGCCCTTCCTCTTCGCCCAGCAGGCTGGCGTTCATCTCTTCGGCCTGCCAGGCAATCCCGTCTCCGCCTTCGTCACCTACCATCTGTTCGTGCAAGCCGCGCTGCTGAAGCTCATGGGCCAGCCGAACGCCACGGCCCAAACGTTCACCGCGCAAGCCGGATCCCCCCTGACCAACGACGGCGACCGTCCGCACTACCTGCGCGGCATCTTCCAGCCCACTGGCCTGCAACAAAGCCACGCCCTGCACGGCCTGAGCCAATGCAACGCCCTCGCCCGCGTGCCCGAGAACACCACGCTGCAAGCGGGTGACGCCTGCGAGGTGCGGCTGCTGTAGCAGCGCTGAACCAAGGCTCGGCAGATTCAGACCCACTGGCAAAGCGCGGCTGAACCTCTCCTTAACACAAGAACGCCCGGCTTGTTGAAGCCGGGCGTTTCTTGGGGGGAGATGGTGCGCGATGCAGGGTTCGAACCTGCGACCCCTGCCGTGTGAAAGCAATGCTCTACCGCTGAGCTAATCGCGCGTGTTGGTTTTAGCGGGCGGGAGTGTTAGCCACCTTCCGAGAGTGCGCCACTGTTTTTTTCATTTCACGCAAGAGGTTGCTCAGGATGGGCAGACTGATGCAACTGCCGGGCCTGCTCCTGCCACTGATCCTTGGTGACGCGATTCTTGAACGCGAGCAACTCGCCAATGGCCAGCGCATCCTCAGGGCTCCACTGCGCGATCTGGCGGTAGCTATGGATGCCGTGGGCATTGAGTTGGGCATTGAGGATGGTTTTGATCCCTTTGATGCGCGTCAGGTCATCGGCCACGGGGTGCTGGGTGGCGACGGCAAGCGTGCGGGCCAGCGCCGCCTGCTGGCGACGATAGCGCGCGAGGCCTTCGGTGGCTTGCGCTAGGCGATGCGACGCGTCTTTGGCACGTTTGGTAGCGGCCTTCAGCGCGACCTTGTCGACAGGCTGCGCTTGCGCCAGGGCGTCCTTTTCTGCCTGCGCCTCGGCGCTTTCGCGGGTTAAAGGAGCGAGCTGTTGCTCCAGGGCAGAGGCTTGTTCGACCAAGTGCTCAGCCGCCTGGTGCGCGGGCTGCAAGTCGATGGGGCGGGCCTCAGGCACTGGCTCTTTCGGCAAGGCGGCGGCCGGGAAGGTGCTGAAGGCTTCGACCGATTCGCTGTTGGAGGAGGTGGCTTCGGTGGACGTGGCGGAAGAAACAAGGGGCAGTTTCTGCTCGCGCAGCGCTTGCAGTTCCTCGGTCAGGCGACGCACCTCGCGGGCGCGCTCATGAGCCACGCGCTCCGCTTCATCCCGCTGCTCCAGAGCGGCCAGGCATTGCTTTTCAGAGGCGTCCAAGGCGGCGGCGAGACTGGCCATTTCCTTCTCCTGCTGTGACGGGGCGGACAGCTCCTGCAAGGGCTCGGCGCTGGGGAGTTCGATGGGCGGCTCGGCGACCACGCGGATGCGCTGGCCACGCCACAGCCAGCCGACAGCGAAGGCGAGAGCCGACGCGATCAAGACAAGCAAGGCGATGCGCGAGCTGAGCAGGAGAAGTTCAGGATTCATCGGGGGAGAAAAGCGGCTGGCTTCAAGGACTCTGCAATGGGATGCCGGGCGCGGCCCGCTTCACCGCGCTGAGATGAGCCGCCAGAGGGCTCAGAAGATCAAGCAAGTCGGGCATGACCTGCGCAGCGGAGACATTCGGCGGCAGCAGGCCAGACGCAACCATGCCCGCCTCGTCCAGCCACGTGTCGCGCAGCGGGAGGGATTGCCAGACCTGACCAGCGACGGCCATGCCAAGCAGCCCCGTGGTGTTCTGAGCGGGCAGGCTGGGCAGTGTCGTCACAGTTTGCAGAATGGTGCGCGTGGCCATGCAGGCAGTGTCCAGGCGAATGCTGGCATCCACCACGCGGCCCACGTAGAAGCGCTTGGCCGCGGATTCGATCTGCGCCCGAACAGACTCCTCGGCCACGGCCCCACGCAGGTAAACGCGGTCCCCAGCAGCAGCGATGATCAGGTGCGGCAACATCTGCCCTTCTGTGGGTTTGAGCGGTTCATTGTTAATCGACTGCAGCCAGGTGACGGCCGTTAGCACGTCAGGCAGCACGAGCCGAGGATCAAGGCCGGTGGGCAGCACGTCGGAGCCGAAGGTGCTCTCGTCTTGCACATCGAGCGTGGCGAGGTCGATCCGCCGCCAGCCAGAAGTCGGCGTGCCCACAGCCAGCATCTTGGTCAGCAGACCGCCCGCCATGGTGGGCAAGGTCGAGGTGAGAAGACTCGCGTCGGTCTCTGGGCGACGATGCACGCTGGGCAGCAGTTCATCAATGATGCGGCGCATCGGCGCGGCCTTCACCACGGCCCCAACGACCAGCGCGCAAAGCTGCGGCGTTCCCAGTTCACCACGCAGCAAAATAGCGTCTCCACGCTGGGCCATGACCACGTGCCCTGGCGGCAGCTTGGCGAGTTGCTTGGCTTGCTCTTGCTCGGCGAGCCAGTGCTGGCGTGCCACCCGCGCCCGATGCACCTCGTCCGACACGCCCTCGGGCCACGCATCCGCAGGCAGGCCCGCCGCGAGCATCTTCTGGCGCAGCACCTCCGCAGGCTGGGCTGCATCCAACATTTCCCACGGCGAGCCCCAGCGTGCGAAGGCGATCACGCCGTGCTTCAAATTCTCCTCATCCAGGGGCAGATTGGCGTTCGCGGTCCGCTCCAGCGCGTCGGCCTCGATGAAGCTGTCAGCATCCGCCACCATATCATTGCGGATGAGCGAGCTGAGGTGCCCGCCCGCATTGACACTGCCTTCAATACGCTGGCTTTCAAACGCTGAGCCGCATGCGCCGAGCAGCCGCACCTGACGATTGGTCGCCACCAGCAGGCCCCAGCCCTCGGGCTTCAAATCCATCACCACCAAGCTGCGCACGGACTGCACCGGATTGATCGACGAGCCCAAGCCAACCGCACCGGGCAGACGCACGTCCTTGGCGAGGCGATCCTTGGCACGCTGAAGGTCGGACGCGCGGTGCAGGGTGCCGTGGAGCACGACTTGCTGTCCCTGCGCCGAGGCGGTCAGGCGTGGCCCTGCCGGGTCGTAAAGCGCGGCCTGCGCAGCCTTGGCCAGGTCTTGTTGCAGCCCGATGGCTGACCACACGCTGCCCGCCAGCCAAAGCACGGCCCAGAGAAGCAGAGGCAGCCACCAAGTTTTCATGTCACGCAGCAAAAAGCAGAAATCAGAGGGTCATGTTTGCAACAGGCCTCGCCCGACGGAAAGACATTTTTCCCGCGCCTGTCGTGGCGATGGCAGCGTAACCAGGGTTGCTCGACGATCTTTACCCGACATGGACCTTACCAACACCAACGACCAACAGTCCTGCGCCAGCCTGGTTCTGCCAGAAACGCTACCTGTGATGGTGCTGTCCGATTGCTATTTGTTTCCCGGCTGCTTCTTGCCGCTGTTCATCTTCGAGCAGCGCTACCGCGACATGCTCGCCCATGCGCTGAGCACAGATCGCATGTTTTGCATCGGCACGCGGATGAGTGGTAAAGGCAAAGAGCCCGACCTGCTCCGCGTATCCACCGCTGGGCTCATTCATTCCTGCGTGAAGCAGGCTGACGGCACCTCGCATTTGATCCTGATGGGCCTGCGCCGCGTGCGGCTCTCCGAGTTGGTGCAGGAGAAGCCCTTCCTCCTGGCCAAAGTGGAGCCTTTGGACACGGTGTCAGCCGATCCTGCCGCGCTGCGTGAGCTGAAGGACGAGGCGCTGGATAGCCTGCCAGAGTGCCCTACGGAGGCCGCTGAAGCCATCCAGGTCCTGTGTGACAAGCTCCGCTCGTGCAACCATTCCGAGATGGCCTGCGACATCCTGGCTTACCACTTCGTCCGTCGCAATGAAACCCTCCGAGCCATCCTCGCCGAACCGAGCGTGGAAAAGCGGTATCATTTGCTGCTAGCGGAATTGAAGTCGGAGTGAGGGCTCTCTTCGTGGGCGTTGTGCAATCGTGTCTATGTTTGGATTGATTTAACGGCTTGGTATGACAAACCAGGACCGCTCAAACCAGCACCACCCTACCTCCCGCCAATGCATTTCCTCCTGACCAACGACGATGGCATAGATGCCCCAGGGCTAGCCGCCCTCACTGCCGCTGTGCGGGCCATGGGCGCGCGTATCACCATCGTCGCACCGGCCACCGAGCAGTCGATGTGTGGGCACCGCGTGACCACGCATTCGCCATTACGGGTCGAGCAGCGCGATGTGGATCGCTACGCAGTGCAGGGCACGCCAGCGGACTGTGTGCGGATCGCCCTGTTCGCGCTGCACCTGAAGCCCGACTGGGTGCTCTCAGGCATCAATCAAGGCGGCAATCTGGGGCAGGACACCTTCATCTCCGGCACCGTCGCCGCTGCGCGCGAGGCCACGTATCACGACGTGAAGGCCGCCGCCCTCTCGCACTACATCAAGGGCGGCATTCCCATCGACTGGGAGCGCCTTGCCCGGTGGACGACTGAAGTGCTACATGACTTGCAAGCGGAGGCGCTGCCCGAGGCGCACCTTTGGAACGTCAACTTTCCGCATCATCCCCCTGGACAACTGGCCCTGCCCACGCGTGTGCGCTGCCAGCCTGCGCGCTCTCCCTTGAAGGTGAGCTACCAAAGCGAGGCCGATGATGATGCCGTGCTCTATCGCTACACGGCCCGCTACGCCGAGCGCCCCTCGGACGCGGGTTCGGACGTGGCGACGTGCTTTGGAGGAGACATCGCCATTTCACAACTCAGCCTTTAACGCGACGGATTTGCCCCTTGCCTTGGCAGCTGCATGGCAGGAAGTTGGCAACCATGAACCGCCGACTCGTGCCGACTTACAGGGTCCTCCTTGCCTTCCTGCTGCTGTCCGGCACATGGCTCGGGCTTCATCATCAGCTTAGCAAACCTTCCCAGACACCAGCTCAATCCGTGCCCGTGAAGAGCACGGAGAGCAGCCGCCCTGTGGCTGCGATCAATCCGGCATCGGCAAAGCCAGCCCCTGCCGTCCGCCCGCAGCGCCCAGCCATCCCGGGAGCCCAGCACGGCCGTCCCTGGGAGGACATTCCCAATTGGCAGGAGCTAACGCCACGGGCACGCTTGCTCACGCTTCTGAAAGCCCCTTTCGGACTCAGTGACCGCGGCACAGTGCGCGTGCTGGAGCTGGCCAAGGATCAGCTCCATCTGCGACACTTGGAGAACCCGCATCAGCGCGTGGTCAGCATTCCCCCGCAAACGGATGTCGAGGGTGTGCTGCGCGAAGCCGAAGCCATCGCCGCGCAGACGGGCAGCATGCCACAGCTTGTGTTCTACCCGCCTAGTGTCTCAGCTCGCACGGCGACGAATCGCCGTATCCTCTCCGATCAGGTCTTGATGCAATCTGCTCAGGCCGACGCCGTCGTGGCGACCGCGACTCAGGCCGGGCTTCAGGACCCCAAGCCGATGAGCGCGGCCCCTGGTTACGTTCTGGCCAAGGACAATCGCTTTCCCGGAGCAGCGCTGATCGCCGCGGCGGACATGGCCAGCGCACCGGGCATCACGGACTCACGCCCTATGTTGGGCATGCAGATGGTGAAGCGCATGACACCAACCGACCCTCTGTTCGCAAGCCAGTGGCACCTGAAGCAAACCAGCGGCATCCATGTCAATGCCTCGACGGTCTGGGATACCAACCAGGGCAGCGGCATCAAAGTCGCCGTCATCGATGATGGCTTGCAGCTCGCGCACCCCGACCTGAGCGCAAACGCGGATACTAGTGTCCCTACGCTGCACAAGGATTACGTTAGCGGCGACACCGATCCCACCCCCTTCGCGCCAGCAGACGACCCCGCCACGAAGCTGGTCGATGAAGCTGAAAATGGTGACAACCACGGCACCGCCGTCGCCGGCCTGATCGCTGCGCGGGCGAACAATGGCAAAGGCGTTGTCGGCGTTGCCCCCGAGGCGAAGCTGGTCGGCCTGCGTTTGCTCAGCGACTCGCAGACCCCGGCTGACGAAGCGGATGCGTTCGGCCATCGCAATGATGTCATCCAGATCAAGAACAACTCCTGGGGACCACCCGACGGCATTCCATGGGTCCTGGGCGTGGCGGACCCCGTCGTGCTCACCGCCTTGGAGAACGCTGCTAACACAGGGCGTGGAGGCCTCGGCACCATCGTCACCTTCGCCGCTGGCAATGGTCGTGAAGACGATGATCAGTCCAACAAGGACGCGTACGCCAACAACCTGCACACCTTTGCCATCGGCGCCCTGACCAAAACCGGTGTGCCTGCCTCCTACAGCGAATATGGCGCGAACTTGATCGCGTGCGCTCCCGCAGATGGCGTGACCACGACGGATTTGATGGGTCTCTCTGGCTACAACCCTGGCTACGACCTCACCGACTTGACGGACAAGGATTACTCCGACGAATTCAACGGCACCTCCGCTGCGTGCCCGGTCGCTAGCGGCGTCATCGCCCTCATGCTGCAAGCCAACCCAAACCTCGGCTGGCGCGATGTGATGGGAATCCTACTGCGCACAGGCAAGAAA
>Ga0247831_1004322_pt1 | contig 19158 bp, 16 predicted proteins | sample LaCruzMarch2015__9_FD_192406 | JGI IMG/M metagenome (GOLD analysis project Ga0247831, IMG submission 192406) | Freshwater microbial communities from meromictic Lake La Cruz, Castile-La Mancha, Spain - LaCruzMarch2015_1m | ecosystem: Environmental > Aquatic > Freshwater > Lake | place: Spain... | reverse complement strand
TCTTTGGCGTCCATCGGTTTGAAGCCTTTCAAGCCAATCTCGGCATCTCGCGCACGATTTTGCGCGACCGACTGGCGCATTTAGTGCAGGCAGGCATTTTGGTGCAGCGGCCCTATCAAGAGCGCCCCATCCGCTATGATTATGTTTTGTCGGCAAAAGGCAAAGCGCTCAATGGCGTGATGCTGATGCTGGGTGAATGGGGGCAAACAGCCGTTGACGGCCAGCCTGAAACTCAAGTCCGCCATCGCCACCAAACCTGCGGCCATGTGCTCACACCTTATGTTGCCTGTGCGGAGTGTGGCGAAGAAGTGGTGGCGAAGGATGTGCGGGCTGTGCGGGCGGGGTAGGTCACAGGGCAGAAAGCGCAGCGCTTGAAGCCCCTCTGCCACATGGTGTCTTCCGTAGGGGCGTTGGCGACAGCTTCGTGCATCCAACGGGTCTGGGCAACGAAGCCCACTGGCCGTGCAGAAAACCGCTGCAGGTTCACGGTCCCCAATCCGCTAGTCCCCTCGATCAACGCCTCACCACGCCGCGCCGTGCGAATATCTCCGTAACCTGCAATCATCACCACCTGCCAAAACAGGCCTTGAATCATAATCAGCCCGCAAAGGGAATCACTTTCGTGCACGCGGCAGCCCTCTAAGGGGGCGAGGGGATTTCCACTCGCAACTCATTTGCTCAACTGACTTGATAACACCGCTTCGTGAGCTTTTCCTAACCCGCAATTTAATAGACCCGTCCGCCCAAACCCTGTAACCACATGGGAGGCCCTGCCGTAGGCCAGAATAGGCAGGCAAAAAGGGACAAACCTATGAGATTGCGTCGAAAACTTGTTTTGGGGGCAGTTCTGATCGTCACTGGCTTGGCGCTCAGCGCTGGGGGATGCGCTCTGCAACGGCTTCCCAATGTCCCCCGGGAAATTACGGGCCCAGCGGCTTCGCCCCCGGTTTTGGCGGCCTTCCGCTCTGACCCTGCGGTCCAAACCCAGCAGCACTGGCAAGACCGCCGTGCGCCCTTGTTGAAGGCACGCTTTCAGAGCGAAATCTATGGCGCGATGCCTGCACCGGCAGGATATGAGATCGTCAGCCGGGAGGTGCTTCAAACCCCCGAGAAAGGCGCAATCGGCACCATTGAGCGGATCACAATTGCCCTAAAGACCGCTCAAACTGGACCTTGGCCCGGCGGACACCCTGTTGTCGATCTGATTTTGATGACCCCCAAAGGCAAGGGCCCGTTCCCTGTCATCGCGGGCGGCACTTTTTGCGGTAATGACGTCCTTTTGCCAAAGCAGCAGGGTATGCGCACAACCACCATGCCTCTGCCGCAAGAATGTGGCGGAGACGCGCCCGAATTCCTGATCAAAGCCATCTTCGGTTTGCACGCTAATGCGCCACCTTGGGAAACCTTGGCTGAAAAGGGCTATGCGGTGGCTTCTTGGCATCCCGGTGACGTGGTCCCTGATGTGCCCAGAGTCGCTGAACCCTATCTGCAAGCTTTGACGCCAGTTGGCACGCCGCCAGCCCAGCGGACGGGAGCAATTGCAGCTTGGGCTTGGACCTCATTGCGCATGGTCGATGTTTTGGGTGCAGACCCCCGTCTAGACCCCGCGCGGGTGATGTTGTGGGGCCATTCGCGGCACGGGAAGGCCGCTTTACTGGCCGCAGCCTTTGACCCAAGGCCCGCTGGTGTCTGGGCGCTTCAATCGGGCACTGCGGGGGCGGCTTTGGGCCGCGACGATGTGGGTGAGCCTGTGGCCGATATTACCGCGTCTTTTCCCCATTGGTTTGCGCCATCTTACCGTGCCTATGCAGGCAAGCCTGCTGACCTCGATATCGATCAGCACCAGTTGATTGCGTTGATTGCGCCGCGCCCGATTTTGATCGGAACGGGGCGGCGGGACCAATGGGGTGACCCGCATGGCAGCTTCCGCGCGTTGAAAGGTGCGGACCCTGTCTACCAGCTGTTTGGCGCGCCAGCCTTTACCCAGACCAAGTTGCGAGAACCCGACGGAAAAGGCGTGTTAGCGTTTTACATGCGGCCCGGCCTACATGGCATCCACACGGAGGATTGGGATGAGGCGCTTTCCTTTTTTGATCGTACCGTCCCAAAAGCCACAACAAAGTAGCCAAACTGCCGCTTGAAACCCTGACCAATCTGCGTCACAGTCCAGAAAAATAAATGCCGCATAGGCTCAGGGAGGCATCATCATGGCCGCAGGAATTCGTGACAAGGTCGCCGTCATTGGCATGGGCTGTTCCAAGTTTGGGGAACGTTGGGATTGCGGCCCCGAAGAATTGATGGTTGAGGCCTATTCAGAGGCAATGGCCGATGCCGGGATCGAGCCGACGCACTTGGATGCGGCTTGGTTTTCAACCCACATTGACGAAATCGGCACCGGCAAGGGCGGCACCCCGTTATCGATCGCGCTGCGCCTGCCCAATATTGCGGTAACGCGGGTTGAGAATTTTTGTGCTTCAGGCTCTGAGGCGTTTCGAGGCGCGGTCTATGCTGTGGCCGCGGGTGCTGCCGACATCGCGATTGCGGTCGGCGTTGAGAAACTGAAAGATACCGGCTATGGCGGCCTGCCGACTGGCAATATGGGGACCTATATTCCCCAGACCGCCCCAAACGGTTCAGCCCCCGGTAACTTCGCGCAATTAGCCAGCGCGTATCGCGCCAAGCACAATGTATCGCGCGAAGACCTCAAGCGCGCGATCGCCCATGTCTCGGTAAAAAGCCATGCCAATGGCTCAAAAAATCCCAAAGCGCATTTGCGCAATGTGGTGACCGAAGAACAAGTCATGGCTGCCCCAATGATTGCAGAGCCTTTGGGCCTGTTTGATTGTTGTGGTGTGTCTGATGGTGCGGCGGCGGCGATCGTCACCACCCCTGAAATCGCGCGTGCATTGGGCAAGAAGGATTTGGTCTATGTGAAGGCCTTGCAACTGTCGGTCTCCAACGGGATGGAAAGCCAGCATAATTCTTGGGATGGCTCTTACTTCCACACGGCTCGTATCGCTGCGAAGAAGGCTTATCTTGAGGCGGGCATTGACCGCCCGCGTGACCAGATTTCGATGATTGAGGTCCATGATTGCTTCTCGGTGACCGAGCTTGTGACCATGGAAGACCTGTTCATCTCGCCCGAAGGCCAAGGCTGGAAAGATGTCATGAATGGCTTTTATGATGGCGATGGCCAAGTGCCGTGCCAGATTGATGGTGGCTTGAAATGCTTTGGCCATCCCATTGGTGCTTCGGGTCTGCGGATGCTGTATGAAATGTATCTGCAATTGCAGGGTCGCGCAGGTGATCGCCAATTGTCTAACCCCAGTATAGGGCTGACGCACAATCTCGGCGGGGCTCCTGCCAGCAACGTCTGCTCGGTAGCAATTATCGGCCTTTGAGGCGAGACCCGGTCAAGCGCCCTTATTCATTGCTAGGCAAGTCTGGCTTACATGAACATTAGCTGGTCAATTCTTGTGACTTGACTGCATTGATTGGCATTTAGGCTGTCAAAGTTATTGGCCAGACGCGCGTGTGTCGCTACCTATCGACCGAAGAAAGGCGCGCTGCGCGAGTCGCAACTCATTGATAAGCGTTTGTCCTGAGGGCAGCTAAAGCACGCTATTTGTTATAAGAACCAGGGAGCTTGAGCGATGAAATTATATGGAAGTGACCTTTCCCCGTTTGTGCAGCGCGTGAAGATGCAGATTGCCGCTAAGGGTTTGGAAGTTGAGTATTTGCCCCCTCCAGGCGGCGGCTTGAAAAGCGAAGAGTTTCTGGCCATCAACCCAATCGGGAAAATCCCTTGCTTGGTCACCGACTCGGGCATGTCCTTGCCTGAGTCAGAGGTCATTTTGGAATATCTCGAAGATGCATTCCCAAAGCCCGCTTTGCGCCCACGCAAGCCCGAAGAGCGGGCACAAGTGCGCCTGATCTCGCGCGTGAACGACATTTATGTGGGACCTGCCATGGGCAAAGTGTTTGGCCTGTTGGGTCCCGGTAAGGATCCTGAAGTGGTTAAAGCCGCGATTGCCGACGTCAATACGGCACTTGGTCACCTCGAACATGTGTTGACGGGCAAAAAGCACGCAGCTGGCAATAAGTTCAGCTTGGCTGACTGCACCATCACGCCGAGCTTGTTCTTCGTAGTCAAACTCCTGCCGATCTTAGGCGTTAAGGCACCTTTGAAGAACTTCAAGAAGATCGCCAAATACTGGAAGACCCGTGAAAAAGATCCAGTGACCGTGAAGGCGATTGAAGAAATGACGGCTGAATTGAAAGCCCGCTTTGGGATGTAATTCTAACAGCCTGTAGCGAAAAGAGCCCGCCGAACGTAAGGTTCCGGCGGGTTTTTTGTGAAGCGCGGGTCTTACCTCAGTGCGTTGACGCGGGCTTGGACATCGGTGCTGAGCGCGGCGTAAAACAGATTATAGCCTGTGATCTTATAAAAAGTGCCCAATTCGAACCGCGCCCGTGACAAAGCTGCAGGGCGGTTTACTTCGACCCACAGCAAGTCATTGCGGCATATGGCGCCCGTCTCTCCGGGCAATAAGGCAGGCTCTGTACCGCGTTCGAGGCCACTGGCAGCAGCTGAGCCTCGATTGGTGCTGGCGGGCGCATTGTTCAGGGGCGCTGCCCCCGTCAGCGGGTTCACACAAGCAAACCGCCCCCCGCCAATGGCACGATAGCCCATATCCGCGGTCCAGATCGTTGAACGCTCTTTCAAGATGCGCGCGCCACGTTGGTCCCCACCATCGAGGCTCGTGTAACTGACAAAGCAGCGGGTTTGTTTGGCACTCTGGCAAGGCTTGGGAAAGCCTGGCACCGCGCCTGGTCCTTCATATAGGGTCGTGGGTACTGGCTGATCAATCAGATAGGTTGCGGCCAACATCGGCCCCAAATCGCCCTTTTCTTGCAGGAGTCGGAGCACATGCAAGCCACCTTGCCCAAGTCCTACTAGAACAAAGGGTCGCTTGGGGTTACGCGCTTGCTGAAAGGTCACAAAAGCGCGCGCGACATCTTCATAGGCGAGGTTGAGCGCTTCGCGGCTATCGTCCCGCTGGGACAACAGGGCGAACAGCACGGCTTGACGATAACGAGGTACCCAAAGAGGGCCGGCTGCGGCAAAGGGTTCAGCGTGATTGGGAAGGGCGACCGTTTCCAGCCTCGTGCGGGAAACATTGTCCGCGATATCCATGTTCCAACCCGTATTGCCGCTCCAAGCGGTTGAGGGATGCACGATGAAGATGTCGGCTTTGCCAAGGCTGGCATTGGCCCCTTGCGGGCGGAAAGCCCAAGCGGCTGCGTCACTATAGTCGGGGACGGGCGGTGGTTCGTCGACTTGAAATGGGACGGCGGGCTGGATCAGTTCACGGAACAAATTGTCGCGCATGAAATAGGCCGTCAGCCCAACCAAAAGATTGAGGCTAATAATCCCGCCTATGATCCAACGTTGCCACTTCTGGCTCATTGGTTCAGGCCGCTATAGCTGGGCTGATCAATTGCCAATTGCGCTGAGGTGATCTCACGCAGAGCTGCCAAAAGAGCTGGATTGTCACACGCTAGGGCACCCGATCGGATTTGCGCGCAAACTTGGCCGTTTAAGGCTTCTAAAGTGCTCGCCTCATCGTTCAAAAGGGCAGCAAACAGGGCCCGCGCGCGGGTGTCCGCTATGGGCCTCTGCGCCATCTCGCGCTCGACCAAAGCCAAAGCATTGGCAGCGACGCGTGCGTGGAAGGCGGCTTGGCCGCTGAGTTGGGGGGCTGCAACTTGGTTCAAGAAGCCGATGACCGAGCCCAGTAATTCTTCAGAGGAGGGGGCTTTATGCATGTGGGCGACCTTCGATCAGATTGAGTAGGTCTATTTCGGCTTCAGATGCCCGCCGGCCAATCATCGCCCGCTCAATCGATGGGTCGGCTTTGGTGGCAAACGCCTGATACATAATCAAGCACATGATACCCCATTTAAAACTGCCCAAGGCCTGAAACCAGTCAAGGTCCTTTGGCTCGAACGACTGGCCACCGGAGGCCTGATAGCCTGCCAAAAGCTCTTCAAGGGGGCCAAACCCCCCAACCTTCTTGTCACGCACCCCAAAGCGCCAAGAGTTCACACAGATCCAGCCCAGGTCCTCGCGCGGGTCCCCTTGATGGGCCAGCTCCCAGTCCAAAACGGCGGCAAGACCGCCTTCGTTGACCATCAAATTGCCATTGCGAAAATCGCCATGCACCAAGGTCGTAGGCAAGGGGGCCGGCGCATGCTGACGCAGCCAAGATAGCGCGAGCTCAAATACCGGACGATCCATGTCAAAGCCGCGATAAATGGCTTCATAGCGGTCCAATTGATCCAAGCCATGGCTTATCGGCAGGTCTGACGGCAAATTGTCTGGCGCGACTGCATGGATTTTCGCCAAAGCCTCGCCGCATTGAAAAGCCAGAAGTTGGCGAGCGAGGCTGTATTCTTCATCGCGCAGGATTTTTCGGGCAATTGTTTGCCCTGCCACATGGGCCATGATGAAGGCATCGCCTAGGTCATCTTCTGGGCCGCAGACATGAATGATATCGGGGACAGGTGTACCAGTTTGTGCGGCGGCGGCAATGATCTGCGCCTCTTTCACCAGCCCAATGGCTTCACCCTTTGCGGCACTTTGAAACGGGGCCCGACGGAGAATGAGGTGGCGCGGTGTTTCGTTTGGCACTTGGAGGCTAAAGCCCCAAGTCTCTTGGCTTGCCCCGCCAGACAGCCGCGTCATCTCGCGCACCTCTGCGTTTGGACCAAAGCGGGTCTGCATCAAGCGGGTGAGGGGGGCGGCCAAAGCAGTCATTCGCCCACCTTGGGCAAGCTTGGCGGCTTTTTCAAGTGAGGGGGATAGATCGCTTTAAGCTTTAAAGACAAACACATCTTCAGGAAGCAGGCTTAGGTCAACATGTTGCCCCCTCTCGGGCGCGGTTTTCGCCTCAACCAGAGCGGTAATGAATGCGCCATCGCCCGTAACACCTTGCAGCTTAAGGGTCAGGAAGCGGCCGACACCCCGACGATCTATGACCGTGAATTGCCCGTTGTCTGAGGCCGTAACGAGGGTTGCTTCAGGTCGGGAGCAAACAACCACGGAGCCGTCAAACGGGCTATCAAAGGTGCCAAGGCGTGTCTCTACACGGCCATTCTGTGCGTGACCATCAAGGCTCCAAACGGCACCAAGTGCGCGGGCTGCTTCCAAGGACTTGGGTGCACGATAGACTTCACTTGGCAAACCACTCTGCAGAATGCGGCCATGCTCAATGATCGCGACTTGATCGGCTACTGCGAGTGCTTCTTCGGTGTCATGGCTGACGATCAGGGCCGCAACCCCGGCCTCTGCTAAGGTGGCCAACATGCTCGATTGCAAGTCAGCGCGCAGATGCGGGTCAAGGCCGCTGAAGGGCTCATCCATCAAAATGGCGCGCGGGTTAGGGGCAAGGGCGCGCGCGAGGGCAACGCGTTGTTGCTCTCCACCAGAGAGCTCATGCGGGAATGCGTCGCCGCGGTCACCAAGGCCCACGCGATCCAACCAAGATGCCGCTAAGGCGCGCCGCTCTGGCTTACCCAAATGGCCAAGGCCAAAGGCGACATTGCCTAAAGCGGTAAGATGGGGAAACAGGGCATAGTCCTGAAACACCATGCCCAAGGGCCGTTTTTCAGGTGGGACGGTGGTGCGCACGTCGCTGACCAGTCTGCCATCGGCATAGACTTCACCCGCGTCCAAGCTTTCAAGCCCGGCCAAGACGCGCAGAAGCGTGCTTTTGCCAGAGCCTGATTGCCCCAGTAGAGCCAGCACTTTGCCTGCCTCTAGGCTTAGGCTCACATCATCCAGTGCTTTGACCGCGCCAAAAGTGCGGCTGAGATTGCGTGCTTCAAGGGCAAATGCGCTCATGATTGCCCCGCCCGTGATTTCGAAAGGCCGTGTGAAAACAACAGGGTTGGGATCAAAGCTACCAACACAATCGCAAGTGCAGGCCAAGCGGCCGCACCCAGACGCTCATCGGCAGCATAGGCATGGGCGCGGACTGCTAAGGTATCGAGCCCAAAGGGGCGCAAAATGGTTGTCGCCGGCAATTCCTTGGCAATCTCTACTGCAACAATTAGCGCCGCAGCAAAGGCTGACGGGGCAGCTAAAGGCGCTTCTAACGTCAAAAAGCGCTTGATCCGGCTGGCACCTAACGTCTGTGCCGACTCCCGCATCGAACGGGTCGATTTTTCAAGGCCCGCACTTAAAGGCTCTAGCCCGGCGGCGGTGAAGCGCGCGGCATAAGCATAGCAGAGCGCCACAATGGCCAGTGGTCCGCTCAAAGCAGCAACGACATGTGACCCACTCAACGCGAGTGCTGCCAATATGCCCAATGCCGTCACGGCACCGGGGGTCGCGTAGCCAGCAAGGCTGACCGCGCGGACAAAGGCGCTAGCTTGTGCGCTTCGCTGGCCAATAAAGGCGCTGAGTCCTGCCAGAACTAAAGTGGCGCTAGCCCCCAGCGCGCACAGCAATGCGGTAGCAGCCAGTGGCTTGCTCAAGGCCCGCTCGGGCAATCCGCTCGCGATCGCGAGGTTTGCGAGATGCAGCACAGGAATGACCAAGCCCAGCGTCAAAATGACAAAGCAAAAGCCTGTGACAAGAACTTGATGCACGCCAGAGACAGGTGCCCGTTGAGGCGTGCGCCAGCGGGTCGAGCCCCCCGACACCAAGCCTGCCCGAGATTTGCGCTCGAGCCAGACGAGAAACAACACGCCAACCAGCAGCAAACAAGCAATGCGGGCTGCTGCAGCCAAATCACCCATGGAAAACCACGCGCGAAACACGCCAATGGTCAGCGTGGCAACGCCCAGATGATCGGCTGCCCCATAATCGGCAGCAATCTCTAAGCCTGTCAGGGCCGCCCCTGCCGCAATCGCAGGGCGCGCCAGCGGCAAAGCCACGGTCACGAAGCGCTTCCAAGCACCAGCGCCTAACAAGCGTGCGGCTTCCAAAGCGCACACCGATTGGGCTTCAAAAGCGCCACGAGCGGCTAGATAGACATACGGGTAAAGCGTCGTGACATAGACTAAAGTTGCGATCCAAAACCCGCGCGCGCCGGTCAAATCACCCCAAGCATAGGCGGCAACATAGGCAGGCATGGCCAAGGGCAAAGCTAACGCCCAACTCAGCACTGTGCGCCCCCAGAATTGATAGGCCGTGACGAACCAAGCGGCAATCACGCCTAAGATTGTTGCCCCCAAAGTCGCCAAGACCAACAGAGCGAGCGAGGTCAGCGCCATTTCGCCTAGAAGTACGCGCGCGATATGGTCGAAACTTGCGCTTGGACGCAGGGCGGCCAGCACCGTGAACAGGACTGGTAGTCCTGGCACGGCGATTAAGAGTGCATAGAGCGACCAATCTTTTAGCGGCAAACCAAGCAGCTTGGCAGTGCCAAGCCTTTCCCAATCCCGCGCGGGGCTGGGCCTAGCTGCCGGATCAAGTGTGGTCACTTCCAGCCCGCGCGATCAAAGACCTTTTGGGCTTCTGGCTGATTGGTACCCAAAGCGGCCATGGGGGTTTGGGCTTCTTTAAAGCCTGCGAGCGCTTTAAGTTCGCTATTGTCATCCATTGCGCTGGCAAGGATGGGGAATTCATCATTGGCCTTGGAAAAGATTTTTTGCGCTTCAGGGCTCGCCAGGAACTCTAAAAACGCAATCGCATTGGCTTTGTTGGGAGCGTGGGCAGCGAGTGCCCCGCCTGAAATATTCACATGGGTGCCAGCACCGGCCTGATCCGGGAAGGACAAGGCAATCTTGGCAGCTATGGCTTTTTCAGTGGCGTCCGTCGAGCGCTGCAAACGCACTGCATAATAATGGTTCACGATGGCAACCGCACATTTGCCTTCGGCAATGGCTTTGAGCTGATCTGTGTCTGAGCCTTCAGGTGAGCGAGCAAAATTCGCCACAACGCCCTTGGCCCAGGCTTCTGCCTTGGGTACGCCCCAGTTTGCGATGAAGGACGACATTAAAGACAGATTATAAACATTGCTGGATGGGCGAACACAGATTGTGCCTTTCAGCGCAGGCTCAGCCAATTGCGCATACGTGGCAACTTGATCTGCTTTTGTCCGCACAGGATCATAGGCGATGACGCGGGCGCGCTTAGCAAAGCCAAACCAATCCTTCTTCGGACCTTGCAAGGTGGCCGGAACAGTCGCGTCCAGCTTTGTTGATTGAACCGATTGAAACAGGCCAGCGGTTTCTGCGCGCCAGAAATTGCCAGCATCAACCAAGAGGATCACATCAGCAGGGCTCTGTGTGCCTTCAGCCTTGAGGCGCTCCAACAGAAGGTCGCCCTTCATTTCAATGCGATTGATCGCGATACCGGTGTTTTTCTCAAACAAGTCATAGAGTTGTTCATCCGCGTCATAATGGCGGGCTGAATAGATATTGACTTCGCCTTTGGATCCAGCCGCGGGCTCTGACGCGCCACACCCCGCAAGGGTCAGCAAAATTGTGGATGCCACAGCAACCGAAACAAACAGGCGGGTACGGGAGTTTTTGAGAATGGTTCGCATCATCAACTGGTATTGTCACAGCCGCAGGCATCCTGCAAGCCAAACTCACACTCAAAACCTGTTTGCATGCGTGGCACAAAGTCCCGGCTTGGCTTTAGTCTCGTCGCCAAAGCCAAGCCTACGACCTTAAAATCCTAAGCCTCGTCGTCGCTGATTGGGCCTAGGTGGATGGGGATTTTCATAAAGGCTGGCACATCGTTGCCAAAGGCAAGCACGTCTGGGTCTTGATCTTGTTGGCGATAGCGATCTCTGCCACCGCGATCACCGCGATCATTGCGGTCGCGGCCACGTGGACCTCTGCCTTGATTGTCCCTTGGACCACGGCTTTGGCGGGGTGTTTCCGAAGTATCTTGTGGGGCGAGCAATTCAAAGCCTTGCTCAACCTCATCCTCTCCACCCAAATCAATCACCGCCATTGGGTCAGAAGCAGGTTCGCTGGGTCGGTTATCCGGTTTTGTGCGGCGGCGATTACGTCCACCTCGGCTGCGGCTACCAGTGGCTTCACCAGCGGCTTCAACAGGCGCAGTTTCGCTTTGCTCTGCGAGTTCAGCGCCAGATTCGACGACTTCAGCAGTTTCTATATCGACTTCCACTGGCGCGGCAGGCTTCCCACGACGGGGGCGGCTGCCACTTTTGCCGGAGCCAGAGCCGGAGCCCGAGGCTGGCGCGGGTCGGCGATCGTCTTGGACTTTTTCTTGTGGCATACCTTCGATGTCAGCAAACTCGATCGTCGTCTTGATCAAGCTTTGCACGGCGTCCAAAGCTTTGGTGTCGCCCGGTGTGACGACCATAAACGCCTCACCCAAACGGCCTGCGCGCCCGGTCCGGCCAATGCGGTGGACATAGTCTTCAGCATGGCGCGGCACGTCGAAGTTAAACACGTGGCTGACATCGGGGATATCGAGGCCGCGGGCCGCAACATCAGAAGCCACAAGGATCTGCAGCTCATTATTGCGGAAACGGTCCAGCGTGGCCGTGCGCACACTTTGCTGCAAATCGCCATGAATAGGGGCGGCATCAAAGCCATACACCTTCAACGACTTTGCCACGATGTCGACATCGGTTTTGCGGTTACAAAACACAATGCCATTCTTCATGGTTGCCATGGCCGACTGGATCGCGGCGCGCAGCACGGCACGCTTAGTCTTGGGGTCAGAGGAGGGGCTTTTCAACAGGCGCTGCGTGATGGTCGCGGCCGCCTGCGATTGGCGTGCAACTTCCACCTTGGCAGGGGCTTGCAAGAATTGCTCGGTCAAACGCTTGATTTCAGGCGGCATGGTGGCCGAGAAGAACAAGGTCTGGCGGGTAAAGGGCGTCAGCTTCACGATGCGCTCAATATCCGGGATGAAGCCCATATCCAGCATCCGGTCGGCTTCGTCGATCACCAGCATATTGACGCCGGTTAGCAATAGCTTGCCGCGCTCAAAATGGTCGAGCAGGCGGCCAGGTGTTGCAATCAACACATCGACCCCTTTGGTCAAAAGTGCATCTTGATCGCCAAAGGATACGCCACCAATTAAAAGCGCCATCGTCAGCTTATGGTTCTTGCCATATTTGCGGAAGTTTTCGGCGACTTGGTCTGCCAGTTCGCGTGTTGGCTCAAGAATCAGCGTGCGCGGCATTCGAGCGCGGGCACGTCCCTGCGACAAGCGCTCAATCATCGGCAGCACGAAAGCGGCTGTCTTGCCAGTGCCGGTTTGAGCAATGCCCAAAACGTCGCGGCCCGCCAAGACTTCAGGAATGGCTTTCCATTGGATTGGGGTTGGTTTGGTATAGCCCGTTTCGGCGATAGCGCTCAAAAGCGGGGGCGAGAAACCCAAATCGGCGAAAGTTACGCCATCTGGAGTCTCGCTAATCGGGCCGGTATCACCGGTCCCGTTGTAGTCGGTCATTTTTTGGTCTCACAATGTTTTGCGGCGAGGCGCCGAACATGGCGCGACTTACCCATCATCCCCCTGGATGGTGGGCTCCGTGGTGACGTCGTGAGCGTAATTGTGCGTAAAGTCAATGAAGCGGACACGTTCTCGCAGATTGCTGCAAGCAATGTGTCTAATCTGACACGACGTTTTGATAGAGTTTTAGGACCCAAACCAGACCGTTTAACGCAGCATAAAGCTGATCGGACTGTAAATGATGGTTGGACAAGCTCTAGCGAAGGTCGCAAACCTTGAGCCTTGGCTTAGAAAACACGACAATAGCCTTGGAGGACGACGCGTGAGCACTACTGACGGCCACCAGATTTTCGATCCAGCTACCCATAAACCAGCGCCATTTCGCGGGTTTCTCCCTGAAATCTGGCGCTATATCTGTGCTTTGTATCTAAAGCTGAGCGGATGGCGGTTGCAGGGCGATTGGCCCGATCTTCAAAAAGCGGTGATTCTCGCGGCTCCTCATACCTCCAATTGGGATGGCATCTTGATGCTGGCGACGGCAGGCCAATATCGCATCACCTTGCGTTTCATGGGGAAGAAAAGCCTGACTGAGGGCCCCTTTGGTGGCATCGTGAAATGGCTAGGCTGTGTCCCCGTGGATCGTTCGACCAGCAATGGCCTCGTCACAAGCATGACAACGGCTTTCGCCAATGCGCGCGACTTGTTCTTGGCCATTCCTCCTGAAGCAACGCGCGCGCGGGCTGAAGAATGGAAAAAGGGCTATTATCTGATTGCCCAAGCCGCCGTTGTGCCCATCGTCTTTGCTGTGATGGACTTTGCTACCAAAACCGTTCGCATCAGTGGGTCGATCAAGCCGACCGGGGATTACGAAGCCGACTGGGCGCTAATCCGCAGTCACTATGATCGCGCCGTGGGCAAGCATCCCGCTAATTTTGCGCTACCGGCCTAATCCAGATCAATCCGCTCTAGAGCTGGCTCTTGTTGATAGAGCGCTTGAACGGCACTGGCGCGATAGGTGCGGCACGCGCCTTGGTTTAGATAACCCTTGTCGGTGATCTCGCCATCCTCAAGGCTAGGCAGCGTGGTCAAGAGGATCAACCGGGTAACGCGTCTTGTCGCGGGCTGACCAGACCCCGCTTTCTCCAACGTCGCCTTAGCGTGCGCGCGGACTTTTTCATGCCAAACCAGTGTGTCGAGGTCTTCGTCTAGGCCAGCAAGCGCGCGCGCTTTGCCGAGATTGAGAAAGGCCAATGCGCCTAAATCCTCTTGGCCTTCACCGCAGATTACGGCGTCGCTGAACAGGCCATCTGAGGCTTGGACAAGGGCAGGGCGGACAAGGCCAGCAGGCACAAAACTGCCATTGGCCAGCTTGAATTCCTCAGACAAGCGGCCGTCAAAGGCGAGACCCGCTTCTGGCTGTGTGGCGTCTACAAAACGCAGCGCATCTCCCAGCTTATAATAGCCCTCTTCATCATAGGCATCGGCGGTCTTTTCAGGCGCGTTCAGATAGCCCGGCGTAATACCTGGGCCTTTGACGCGGGCTTCAAGCTTGCTGCCTTGGGGCACAAGCTTCAAGGTGAGGCCGGGGACGGGCAAGCCCACGAGACCCATGATTTCGTTGGGCCAATGCACGTTGCAGACAGTCGGCGCCGTCTCAGTTGCACCATAGCCCGCTGCCAAAGTTATCTCTTCACCGGTTTGGCGCACGGCAACCTGCTGTAGGCGGCGATAGACGTCTTGGGTTAGGGCTGCGCCGCCATATTGCATGATACGCAAATTGGCGAAGAGCGCTTGGGCTAAATCTTCATCCTGTTCCAGAGCGCTGGCCAGAAGCGTCCAGCCCAGCGGCACAGTGATGTGGTAGTTTGGTTTGACGTGTTTGATGGTGGCAATCGTGGCCGATAGTCCGTCAGCAGTCGGGGTGCCGGGGTCGATCCAGAGGCTGCCGCCTGCGTGCAACAGCATATGAAGGACCGCATTGCCGCCTAACGAATGGCTCCACGGCAGATGATTGGCCATAATGATGCCATCTGGCCAAATCTCGGCTTCGCGCTGTTCGTCAAAGGTGGAGCGGATTTGGGCTGCGTTGATGGCCAAATTATTGTGCGTGACGGTGACTGCCTTGGGCGAGCCCGTTGAGCCGGAGGTCAAAAGATATTTGCACGCATCGCGCGGGTCGATGGCCTCTAAATCGGGTGCGTCCTGTGGGTCGGCGAACAGGTGATCGAGCGAGATTTCCCCCGCTGTGCCAAATCCATCGCCGGGCGAGATCACGGGTATGCTAACTTCTTCTGCCCAGAGTGCTGGCTTGGCGAAAGCTTGCCCCTCCATGAACACCGCCGCAGCACCCAGCGTTTTGAGGGCTTCGTGCAAGCGTCGGGGGTCACGTGCTTTTGTCGAATAGGCGGGTGTAATCGCCGCCACGGCGAGGCCGGCCAAGGGCGCTGCATAGGTCAAAAGCGCGTGGCTGATCGAATTAGAAGACGCGATGGCGATAATGCTGCCGCGTGGAAACCGTCCATAAAGGCCCGCGGCAAGCGACTGAACCAAGGTCCAGCCGTCCTCATAACTCAGATGCCGCCAAGCCCCTGCTTCAAAGCCAGCTAGCCACAGCCTGCGTGGGGCAGCTTCAGCCCAATGCGCCAAAGGCGCGACAACATTGGCAAAGGCCGGTCGCAATGGATGGGGGTTTGTCAGCAAGATGGTGCCATCTGCTTGACGGGTCAGATCAATCTTGACGGGGGAGATATAAGGGGCAGCACGCATGGTGCTTGATTAACTTAGACCGCCGCGTTTTGCACCTAGGCGTTGCTGCACCTAATTACCGCCGCCACGGAGGATTTGAAGCTTAGGCGCAGCCTCATTTGCGGGCTTAACGCGATAGGGCTTTGTCTTTAACCCAGGCGCGACCCAGCCTTCGGGGGGCTCTAGCCACTGGCTACCTTCTTGCCGCTCAGAAAACTGACTGGCCGGTGGTTGCGGATTTATCACCATGAAACTGCGCTTGTCTGGGCTTTTTTCAAAGCGCTTCTCGAAGAAATGCTTTGGTTTATCCCCTGTTGGCGGCGGAACAAGCTCCTGCTCAACGGCAACTTCTCGCGGCATAAGTGAACGCTCTTGTTCTTTCGCCTCGGTCTGAGTTGATGAGCCAAACCCAGCCGCTAGCAATGCAAAGATCAACATGCCGCAAATCCCCAGCGCGCACTTTCAATTGGGACTAGCTCGCAGGCTGCATTGGGAATGTCGAGTGAAACTCTTGTAATCTTAGCTCGATTTTACCTCAAACCGTTCACAATGACACACTAGGCTACCTTGCGGACAAAAACGGACCCAGCCGAATAGCCTGCCCCAAACGAACAGATGAGGCCGGTGTCGCCTGCGCCCAAGTCATCGCTATTCTTGTGGAAAGCGATGATGGAGCCTGCAGAGGAGGTGTTTGCATAAGTATCCAGCACTGTGGGGCTTTCATCTTCAGTGGCTTCATGGCCCAGAACTTTGCCAGCAATCAGGCGGTTCATATTGGCATTGGCCTGATGCAGCCACATGCGGCGCAGGCCAGATGCTTCAAGGCCCAAGGTTTCCATATGCTCGATAATCATGGCGGCCACCATGGGCACCACTTCTTTGAAGACCTTCCGGCCTTCTTGGACAAAGAGCTTATCCTTGGCGCCAATGCCTTCTGGGGCGGTGTGGTTTAAGAAGCCAAAGTTGTTGCGGATATTGTTGGAGAATTGGGTTTTGAGTTTGGTACCCAAAATCTCCCAATGCGGCTTGTCACCGACGACATCTGCAGCCTCGATCAGAATGGCGGTGCCGACATCGCCAAAGATGAAGTGGCTGTCGCGATCCTTAAAGTTCAAATGGCCCGAACAAATCTCAGGATTGACCACCAGCACGCTGCGCGCATGACCGGCGCGAACAAAATCTGCTGCCGTCTGAATGCCAAAGGTCGCCGAGGAACAGGCCACATTCATATCAAAGGCAAAGCCTTCGGGGTTGCAGCCGAGTTCCGCCTGAATTTCAATCGCCATAGCCGGGTAAGCGCGCTGCATGTTTGAGGCCGCACAAATGACAGCATCGACATCCATGGGGTCGCGGCCTGCGCGCTCGAGTGCTTGACGGGCGGCCCGCACGGCCAATTCTGCCAAGACCGACAGCTCTTCATTCGGCCGCTCTGGAATGCGAGGCGCCATAATATTGGGGTCTAGAATACCATCCTTATTGACGACAAAGCGGGCTTTGATGCCAGAGGCTTTCTCAATGAACTCCACCGATGACGGCGTGAGTGCGGCCACTTCACCTGCTTCGATTGCCGCGGCATGCTCGGCGTTATAGAGCTCAACATAGCGATTGAAGCTATCGACCAATTCTTCATTCGTGATGGAATTTGGCGGCGTATACAGGCCGGTTGCGGAGATAACTGGTTTGATTGCAGAGCTCACAGGCAGTCTTTCCCTAGCTGTTAAAGTCGTGTGGGGCGCACCTTTGGGCACCGCGCGAGGGTGTAGGCATAAACAATGTCACCTAGCCCGTCGAGGCTGGAGGGCAGAACCCGCTTCTAACAGTCTTTAGGCGGACTCTTGAGACAATCTAATGTGAAGCTGTGCTAGGCGGTCCGAAGTCATCCGCAGACAGGGGGAAAACATGGAGATTTATGGCGATGATCGCTCTGGCAATTGCCTGAAAGTGCGTTGGACGGCCGAGCATTTGAACCTGCCTTTCGTCTGGCATGACGTGTTGGCGCTAACTGGGGAGACAACAAAGCCAGAATTTCGCGCCCTCAATCCCTTTGGCCAAGTCCCCGTGGTCCGTCTCGACGATGGGCGGACACTGGCTCAATCCAATGCCATCATTCTTTATTTGGCAGAGGGGTCAGCGCTGATCCCGACAGATGCTTTTGATCGCGCCAAAGTTTTTGAATGGCTGTTCTGGGAACAATACAGCCATGAGCCGGTCATCGCGGTTCGTCGTGCGAAAGTGCATCTGTTAGGCCAGACCGATGACCAGATTGACCCAAGCCTTCTGCCAAGCGGTCAAGTCATCCTAACCCGGATGGACGAACATCTAAGTGAGCAGGATTGGTTTGTCGGCACTTCGTTCACTTTGGCTGATCTGGCGCTATTACCTTACACCCGTTTTGCCGATCAGGGCGGTTTTGAGCTTCAGCGCTATCCCGCTATTCAGGCCTGGATCCGCCGCTGTGAAGCGTTTTTGGGTCTACCTGCCCTTTAGGACTTGCCGCTGCGAAAACTTGTCAGCGCGCCTTTGTCCCGCTAACCCAATTCCAACACCGCCTGCGCTGCCCACAGCGTAACTCATTTCAGGGACAGACCCATGCAAGATATTCTTCAAGCGCTTGAAGCCAAACGTGACAAAGCCCGTGCCGGTGGCGGCCAAAAGCGGGTTGATGCGCAACATGCCAAAGGCAAGCTGACAGCGCGTGAGCGGATTGAAATCTTACTCGACGAAGGCAGCTTCGAAGAATTTGATATGTTCGTCGAGCATCGCTGCACCGAATTCGGGATGGATGCGCAAAAGTTCCCGGGCGACGGCGTCATCACCGGCCAGGGCACAATCAATGGGCGCCTGATCTATTTGTTCTCGAAGGACTTCACCGTCTTTGGCGGCTCCTTGTCGCTGACCCATGCGGCCAAGATCGTCAAAGTCCAGCAAATGGCTGCCCGCAATGGTGCGCCTGTCATCGGCTTGTTTGATGCGGGCGGCGCGCGCATTCAAGAAGGCGTTGATTCGCTGGCAGGCTATGCTGACATCTTCATGGAAAACGTGATGTCGTCTGGCGTGATCCCGCAGATCAGCGTCATCATGGGCCCTTGTGCGGGTGGCGACGTCTATTCGCCTGCTTTGACCGACTTCATCTTCATGGTGAAGGACACCAGCTATATGTTCGTGACCGGGCCTGACGTGGTCAAAACCGTCACCAACGAAGTTGTCACAGCCGAAGAATTGGGCGGGGCGAGTGTGCATGGTGCCAAGTCTGGCGTGATCGACGGCAGCTTTGACAACGACTTTGACACCTTGTTCCAAATGCGCCGCTTGGTGGATTATCTACCTTTGTCAAACCGCGAAAAGCCACCAACGCGGCCAACCCATGATGACCCAGAGCGGGTGGAAATGAGCTTAGATAGCTTGATCCCAGCCAATCCGAACAAGCCTTATGACATGAAGGAATTGATCGAGAAGGTCGTTGATGATGGCGATTATTTCGAGATCGCCAAAGACTTTGGCAAGAATATCATTACCGCTTTTGCCCGCATTGAAGGCTCCACTGTAGGCATCGTCGCCAACCAGCCGATGAGCTTGGCGGGCGTGCTCGACATCGACTCCAGCCGCAAGGCCGCCCGCTTTGTGCGCTTCTGCGACTGTTTCAACATCCCCATCGTGACCTTTGTTGACGTGCCGGGCTTCATGCCGGGTACCAAGCAGGAATATGGCGGCCTGATCAAACATGGCGCGAAGCTGTTGTTTGCCTTTGCTGAAGCCACGGTGCCAAAAGTAACCGTCATCACACGCAAAGCCTATGGCGGCGCCTATGATGTCATGAGCTCCAAGCATTTGCGCGGCGACGTCAATTATGCGTGGCCGACCGCAGAGATCGCTGTGATGGGGGCTAAAGGGGCGGTGGAGATCATCTTCCGCGCCGATATGGGCGACCCAGACGCGATCGCTGCGCGCACCGCCGAATATCA
>Ga0247831_1004320_pt1 | contig 19163 bp, 14 predicted proteins | sample LaCruzMarch2015__9_FD_192406 | JGI IMG/M metagenome (GOLD analysis project Ga0247831, IMG submission 192406) | Freshwater microbial communities from meromictic Lake La Cruz, Castile-La Mancha, Spain - LaCruzMarch2015_1m | ecosystem: Environmental > Aquatic > Freshwater > Lake | place: Spain... | reverse complement strand
AGTTTGGTGCACATGTCGATTGTAATATTATCGTTGGAAAAACAAAAAAAAAGAAGGAATGAACAAAAAAAAAGTGTTGTGATGAAAACAGTGAATGAAAACGGCGAGGAAAGGACTTATATAACAAGAAATTTGATAGAATACACAAGTACTTGTGTTTGTAAAATCAGAAACTAAATATATATAAATCAAAATATGCATGACAAAAAAAACGAAACTAATTTCAATATGCATGAGAAATGTCAACATTCAATGCTGTCCATAACTGATCCGATGAATATTTGGATAGTATACCATCCATTTTCGTAGGGAATATGTCACGTGGTGTATTCATTGCTAGATGAAATAAAGCAAACAAACTATTATTTGCCTTCGACATACATCGTATTGCCATATGTACTGTCATTGTAGGGATAAGTGTGATTAGGAATCGTACACTCTCCTGTATTACACAATCGTTTGAAATATCATTCAAACAATCACTACTATCCGTAGAAGATGCACAAGATGATATCAATCGTACCGCAATTGACGCAGAGAGTGTTCGTGGACCAACATACTCAAAAGTAACATGTTCGGCCGGACATCCACTTTGCATTATCATTGCGTTCTGCAATGTGACAATCTCGTTCGTCAATAACGATGACATTTCAACATCGATGCATAGTATTACATGTATGGTGCTATATCTACCAGATGCCGCAAGCAATACCAACCGTCGGATGAACGCTCGTGCACCCTGCTGCTGCTGCTGCTGCGCACTAGCAGTTGTTACAGCACGTCCATTTGGTGGTTTATTGTTGCTAGTACCTCTCGCTGCCCAGGTTGATAGGTATTGTACAATAATTGCACTATCATCTGAAAGTTCAATATCAACTCCAGTAATGTCAAGCAAAGGACAGTCAAGAACTACAATCTCTGCTCCTCCCCGTGCTGTCGCACTAGACACGAGGATACCACTATTCTTCTTCTCGGACTCAGTAAAAGTATTCATCCATCGACCACTGGCTAACTCGGCTACTACCTCACTAAACGTTTCAAGAAAATTTTCGGAGGTTAGTAGGTGCATTTGTGATAACAGAGCGTGAGATGGAGCATCGGTTAGACTATCGATTGAGGAATTTGACGAATCATTACATTCGTTGCAGAGTTGTTCTTCTCCGAGATGATGATCCATATCGATATCCATCAACTGCTCGAATTCCGTGCAGTTATTGGTGGGCATGTTACTATCACGAGGCTTGTCGACATTGTGATTGTGGAGTGTATTCATGACGTTATTACGATCAGTCCCCGTATCAGCAAGATTGGGATGGTGAAGTTGGGTTAGATCATTATAATAATCGGCAACCGAATCAGGAGATGTTTCGACTGATGATGCAGGACGGTATACCATGCCCTCCTTTACTGACTGACCCAAGTGTTCGCTTTGTGATTCAGGCAATTTCTTGAGAGACTCGAGTTTCTTCGTACGAACAATTGGGGTCATTCCAATAGGAACGGAAGGAACAGCAACACGAGTGACATTCTTACTTGAAGTCATCGTGGACAATTGTTGAGACTGCTGCTGCTGCTCCTCCTCTCGAGGCGTAATACGTATGGTTGCTTTGCGCGATATCGACTCCTCCTCTAGTGCAGAATCATCTTGACGTTTCCTCTTCCGCTCCTCCTTCTTGCGTTTCTTCTTCTCCTTCTTCTTCTTGTCCTTCTTCCGCTTCTTCTTGCTTTTCTTATTCTCATCTTGCTCGTCTAATAATGATGGATCAGATCCAGACTTGCGTTTTTTGACTCGATTATGATCGTCTGGAACCGTTAAGTCAACAGCAATCGTCTGAACTGTGTCGAAACCAGCATCGGCGTCACCAAAGGACCTATTTACTACGGTGTCTGCGAGATAAGTTTTCTTCTCGTCATCCAATTCTCGAGCTTTCGTAAGAAGATGAAGTAGCTCTCCTCGAATTTTCAGGCTACTCTTTCCTAGTGCCTCCACAGCACGGCAAACTTCGTCGGAATCGGCAGTATCTTCCTCCAATGTATGCCTCAAGCTTAACTCATCAATACGGTCAATGTTAGCGGTGAACCCAATCATGTCGCTGCTCAACTTCTTTTCATTCACCCTGCTTACAACGAGTTGAAGCTGTCCATGCCGTTGCGTCTTCAACTTAACGGAAAACGGAGCGCTCCGTCCATTCGATTTGGAAATCTTATAACGAGCAAAAGCATCTACGAATACGCGTAATACCATCGTAGTAAAGAAAGCCTCATTCGTCGAATTTCGCTTGAGCTTATTCATGTGTACTATTGTACTGTATCGACGCTGAAAGACTTGATGATCAACAATTTGATTCGTCAAGAATCCACGATAAGAGTAAATTCCTCGAGCATTCCTCTTCGATGAGCATCCAGTGAGCAGCAAACAGAGATAGCCTTCGTCGGTGGACTTTGCTCTAGCTTCTTCACAGAACATTTGTCGCATAATGAGTAAGTCGTCATCAGAAGCTATTGTCGAATCCGACCTCTCATTCAAAAACCACGAGGCAACTGGATAATTGGAACACTGCTCCTGTAGAAGCTGGATATCACGTGCATCATTATCTTGATCATCATTCCGCACTAAGGAGCGTATAGCTGACAAAAGAACTGTTGATGTTGGTTTGGGCTCCGTAAGTTTGTCTACAGTCAGACGATTCTCAACGACGATGGTTTGGGGTAAAAACAGACTAGTCAGATTGCTCGACTTGACTAAATTCTTCAGAGTGATCATATTGCTCACGCGGGCAAAAGATTCGACAAAGTTTTTCTGATTCGCCCCGAAACTCGAACCACTAGTTACACTGGTCGTGGGTCGTACGCTCGAACACATTTCATAAAAGGATGGTAGGCTCAAATTGAGTAGACCGTTAATTGTCGTATTCCTCCTCCCCAACGTGCTGTAATCATCATTCGGCACAAATGTCGGTATTTCAATATCGGCATCGAAGCAAATCTTTCGCGGTTGCGTTGGTTGTGCGTCCACTCGAGTCTCGTAGATTGCAAGTAATGACTCTAGCGAGCATTCCCAACTAACAGATTCTTCAAAGTTCTTCCATATTGCGGAGAAGTATTCCAGTTTGTGGGAGGTCTGAGGTGGAAGACGAAAGGAGAGATCGTGTGTCTCCTCAAACCGTCCCGGAAGTCGAAGGATTGCAGATATCGAGCGTGCACTGCACATTTCATTCAATGACATCAGTCGTTCCTTGAGGGTAGATTCATTTCTCGGAGGTGGTAATTGATGTAGCGGATCGAAGACGGGATCTAGCCAAATAATATTGTGCCTGGCTGAATTTTCCACCGTAGCATCCATGTAAGCCACATGTCCTACAGCGCTATCGTCATAATCATCGTGAGTTGGCGATGGTGACGATGGGCACATCACCTGCAGGTTTACATCGAAATATGGTTTGATCGAGAGCATCCTCTCTGTGTCATTCGCAAATGAATCACAAACTCTGTCAGATGATCCAACAAAAGCGCCAAGAGCAGGCCCGAACGACCTTTTGACATCGCTTGCAAAACTCGTAGTGTCGGAAAATCGATGTGACTTCAGACTGTATATTTTATCAAGATCCTCTGGCTCTTGTCGTAAAAAGATGGACTTGGGCATTGACATACCATTTACGTGTTGTGTCCAAATCTGTTTTGTTATTAGTACATTCTCCTTCTCTGGGTCGAGATTGTTAAGGCATGATGTCATGTCTTGATGGTCATCACGTCCATATTCAATTCTCATTGTATCGATAAATGAATTATCGTTGTGTTCGATACCGCGATAAATCAACTCCCGTGATGAGAAAGGCAATGATATGTCATCGCTGGACGAATCGAATCTTGACCCACCACATTCCAATGACGCAATCACGACATCTAATTTTCGTTCAACGAGGTTGGAGTATAATTTGGTAATCTCGCCCAACGGTTCGGACACAGCGATTGGGATAAGTTTGCCCCGTACCGGCCCCCTTGTTACTGGCGAGATTGGTCGGAATGCACATTCGGAGGGATGGATGGCAGGACCGAGCCTGTCCATACACCATTTTAGACGTTGTCTCGAGGTACTTATGCATCTGCTATTATTTGCATCTGCATTCGCCTATCATGTGTCGTCCAAAGAAATACATGAGAAAAAATTAGGTGTGTGGTTAATAATGGAAAATGATTAAAACGATTTAATGTCGTTGGGGAGTCCGGAGAAGAGTCCGGAGGAGGTCCCCGCACTCACCCGTCTTGTCGAAAGAGTATTCTCTCCAGGAGTAGGTCGACCAACATTGCCATTATCATCAGAATCATTATCATTATTTGTATTCACTCTTGACGAGTTTTCATCGCGTTTCTCTTCGTTGTTAATGTAAGAATCGCATCGACCATCCAAACCAAAACCAATGCCATCGCCATCGTTGGATGTCGAATTCCGAGAATAAGAAGGATGGCCGTCACACGGCAGCGATGATGGATTCGGTAGTAGAAGAGCTGCCATCCGACGAGTGTGTATATCACGATCGGTAGCGATGATCTCCTGTGCTCGGCTGTGATAGTCGACGCATAGCGGTCGGAATCTCGTCATGGCGCCTTCAAAATCTCTTCAATTCGGAGTGAAAGCGGGAACACTTCGTCGTTCCCTCCTCAAATGTTGTTTTTTGGTTTGTTTTTTGGTTTATCATCTCCTCCATGAATAAATGTCTTACCAGCACTCCCCTCAGTCCGAACGGCGGTTCGACGGACGAGTATGAGACTGACGATTATTCGGCTAGTGATGTTAGCAGCAGCGGAGAAACGAGCGAAAAGCCTTCCAATGGAGGTAGACGTCAACGACGAACCGCCCGAAAAACGAAAGACGATGATGCCGTAGTGGCATCATTGAATGACAATGCCAGAAGCAGGGGCGGGGAGCCTCCTCGCCATACCTCTAACTCTGATTCTGATGGCGATATTCCTATTGTCGGAAAAGATCTAAATAATAATGAAACAATGAAACATACTGTGGCGTCTCTACCACCAAAGACTGCGGGGATGGCAAATAAGAGGGAAGCTTCAACGACGAATGTTGGGACGAGAAAAAGTGGACGAAAGACGACCGCAACAATAAAGGCAGCGGCTGCGTCAACAATTGCAACAAAGAAGATTTCCACCGCAGTGGCAGAATCGCTGTCGAATGTCAAGACTACATCAACGAATGATGATGATGATGACGACGATGAAAGCGACAGTGACGATGATCCATTTGCCGACCTCTCGCGTTTCAATGAATCAACAAAACGACGAAAATTAGCATTGTCATCTGATGATGATGATGATGATGATGATGATGATTCGGATGGCAGCGATGTTTCGTCTGATGAGTACACTTCGAAAAAAGTGAAAACAAAAGTACCCAATAACAAGTCAAAGGAGCCTATTATCAAATCTTCAGCTAAAGGCAAGTCAGCGTATTCAAGCAGTGATGACAATAGTAGTATTGAATTTCCGGAACAAACGCCGCATCCTGCGAGGGCAGCAGCAGCAGCAGCAGCACGAAGTCCATCAAAGAAAATAACCGCAACAGAGGCAATTCAATTGCTATCTGATGATGACGACGACGACGACGTCATTTGCCGCACATTCCGTTCGCCTCCAAAACGACCCGCATCAAATGTATCAGCAACAAGGAATGGAAAACAAGAAACTGATCCATCGGTACGTGCAGAGTCCAATGCCGCATTAGAGATCGGACGGTTGGCAAGGGAAAAATTGAAGGCCGCACAGAATTACAAGGCTAAGGAGCTAGATCCAATACCACCACCATCCTCTACTCCTATCCAACGTGAGTCTGTTGTTCAACGACCTGTCGTAGTAGTTCGACCATCATATGCGGTGATACCGCCAGTGCAAACAACAGTTAGCTACACCGGTCCAACAATCCAATTAAAGCTACAATATACTCATCCGGTCACGAATAAGAATTCCAAAATGAGTGTTAAGATTAAAATGGATCAACCATTACAACACTTGGTCGATGAGTTTCAATCCAAGCAACCAACGCTAAAAATTACTTCTATGAAGTTCGACGGAGATAAATTAAACATGACAAAAACTCCAAGTTTTTTTGATATGGATGATGATGATATGGTGGATGCAATTGTAGTCACAGCTTGAAAACCTCACATGATTATGAAAATTCGATATCACATTGGGTGTATGTAATAAGCATTTTTTCTAAATAAAAACAGCAAGACAACCAAACAGCGGTAAACATATCCACATAAACACCACACGATGCAAAAGAATAAATTATGGTTTTATAAGCTCCAAAAATAAGAGAGTGGTTGTTATCTATTATCATTATTTCCTTTCAATAGCTCCTCCTGCAATGTATTTAATACCAATATTTCCATTTCTTTTACATCTTTTGCCATTGTTGTTCGTAATTTGCGATGTTGTTCCCCACTTTCACTTTCGTCTATCATTCCATGAACATCGTCGTCGTCGTCATTGCTTTGTGGTTGCCTCGTTAGCCGCAAATAGTTGGCATTTTGTGTCGAGTCTACTAAATATTGTAAACGTTCATGAATACCATACATAATCAACTTTCTTGCAGATACATCCCACTCGTCTCCACTTGTCGCGGCTTTGACCATTAGTGACGCATCCACTTGTGAGGGATCGACAATCCCTAATTCTTGATATTGATTACGTAATTGAGATAGGGCAAATGCAGATGCACGGAATGCAGGCAAGATAGTTTCGATGGCATCCAAATGATGATGTTGATTATTAATATCTTGGCAAGATGTAGAGTGCTGTATTTTAGTACCCACAATGGCACATGGTTGTCGACGTGTAAAGGGATATTCCTTGGCTGTTGACGTTGGTGGTGGTCGAAATAAACTCACAAGTTGTAGACCGCAATTCAATTGTTCTGGTCTTTTTCCCTCGTCATCCATACTGTCTCTTTGACTTGTCTTCTTGTAATTTGCATCAGCAGCAGCAGCATCTACAGCTGCAGAAACTAATGTAACCAGAATGCCATAATTGGATTCAAGTGTTAGATCCAACATCACTCCGCGATTTGCCATTTGATTGAACGGGTGTGGTGTATCACCAAGAAGATCCAGTTCAATGGGGAATAATGGAATAGCTGAACACTCCCACCGTGCCTTCTTTAATCGTGGTACGAAGCCATAACTAGCTGCTATATCCCATGCTGGTCTCCAACCATAACATTTCACTAATTCTTCACCTTCCTTAATGTTGGTTAATGTTGTAACAACAATATTACCCTTGCCTTTCTCAACACCATCAACATCATTATTACCACCACTGACATGCCATGTCCAGTGTACATTAGGAGTTTCATCATCATGATTTAACATATCAACTAATGGGACTAGCATACGACCTTTACCATTCACAATATCCCGACCGGCCGTATCCCCAAATGATCGGGATGTCACTACCGTAAATGACGATAGGATGGCATTCAAAATATGTGTTTGTTGTCTTACACTGCCACCATGCTCTAGTACGAAGGATGTTGATATTTCGCGTATCACAAGTCCAACGCCGGCCCGAACCTCACGTGCCTTCGTTTGTGCTATCGTGCCGTGTAATAGGACATCAATTTCATCATCTTTCCAGTACAGATAATGTGTCGGAAATGGATGATTCCGATCAGATTGTTGGTGCTGAGTGGCGGGTAGCAGTGGCATGGCATCGAGGAATAGTCCTAGTCGACGTGATTGTTCTAATGCATACATATTACTCTTTGTTGTTGTTGTTGTTGTTGTTGATGATGATGATATATTATTAGTGTCCTTGTATCTAGTTAATTGAAGATGTGCTAAAATGCCTGCAAGGATTGCTAAACGCTTTCCTCCATCATCGGTAGTAGTGCCATCATCCCTCGTCTTACTCTCGTACATTACTTTCAGTAAGTCCAACACTGCATCATCTTGTTCGACGTCATTGTTGTATGAATCCAGTATTGATGCAATATCGATCATGCGCACCTCTTCTAACGGTAGGGATAGTACGATTGTATTCGCTGGGATATTGGCCGCGGCGACAATACCAGTCCCACCCTCGTTTGATGGACGTATGCTTAAATCAATCGAGGGGTGTGCGTGGCAATTTGTGTTGTCCAGTGGCAGTAGTGTGTCGTGCCATAGTTTGGAATGTGGATGATTTTGTTGTTGTATGACATTCTGTCGTTCTTGCGACAAAGAAGAGGAGGATGACGACGCATGGAAATGATGATGACGAAAAGGAACAACCTCATGTCGTTGTGATACAAAGGCAGCGGCTACGCCTGCCATCAAAGTGACAGGCGCTATTGCCGCCGCAATCAGCAGCATTGCCGCAACAGAAGCACAGAATGAAGACAACTGTTCCCGCAATCGGTTCATTCTTCTCTTTTTTTATTAGATTTATGAACCTCTCCGCATCCAAGTAGATCCGTGTAGTAGTATCACAAACATATTGGGCTGAATCTAAATTCTTCTTCAGCTCCAAAGATTCGGGGAGAAGAGAAAGAAGCAACGCAGAGCTGCACCAACTATTCTACCACACATAGATTGCCCCTTACTACATCATCATCGATATCATGCTTCTTCCTCATCCTCATCAACAACACGACGATGAGTTACATTCCTACCATATCGATCACCTTCAGCTCATGCAAGCTCAAGAGCCATACTACCGTATCGGCGCCGACTACCTCTCGTCAACCTCGGTCACAATTACAGCAGAAGATCGGCGAGCCCTCTGCTCATGGTCCTACGAGATCATCGAATCTTTATCCAATATCAACAGTGAGGTTGCATGCATCGGCATGTCATACCTGGATCGTTTCATGGCAACATCCTCTCCCATGGCCAAGGCTGCATTAAGTACGAGGCATCAATATCAACTTGCCACCGTGGCATGTACTGTCATCGCCATCAAGAATCGTGGTGGGATCAAGCATCTAGGTTCCGACTTTGTAGCCAAGGTTGTGTGCCACGAACTGTACACGAAGGATGAGCTTGATGACATGGAGATGGAGGTCCTAAATGCACTGAGCTGGAGGCTCAATGGCCCAAGCCCACACGAGTTTATTGATGCTTTAGTCGGGCTTCTTCCACCCGACAATGCATCGTCATCTCTCTTACTCTCGAAGCACTCAAAGAGACAAGTCGATGATGCAGTCCTTGAGTATGATCTAGCACTGCAGTCATCACTCGCTCTCGCATACGCTGCAATACTGACATCGCTCAAGACAAGCAGCGACCTCATGGATCGTTTCTGTCCCATGGATCTTATCAATTGGATGTCGAACATTGAGTCCATCATGGCTGGGTCAAGGATGGATCAGATCTTTCTGAAGGGTCTAGAGGATGTAATAAAAATTACATACTTCGATGACTACATGGAAGACGACACGGAAGATGATGATGACGACAACATGGAAGACGACACGGAAGATGATGATGACGACGATAAAGACGACGACGAAAACAAGTACAAAGACATCAAGACCAAGGAAGACAACGATATCAAGGATGATAATGCAGTCAAAATCGGTCGTCCATTGAGGATGAGGAGAGTCTCATCGAGGAGTTGGAGTGCTGGTGACTTTGGTGTATTGTCTACAGCATCAATGATGTCGTACAAATAGGAAGGGGTATATATAATTGTTTGTTGGGTAGAACTTATATAATGTAAAATAGATAGAAAGATGGTTGTACATTCCTTTCATTGAGATACTTCTATCATTCTAGGGGTACATGACCATGCTTCTTTGAGTCATTGACCATGCTTCCGATAATTTTCCCATTGTCATTCCTTCTGATGGAACGCACACTACAAGAGTCAACTGCATCTGCTTCATCCATCAAACCAATGTAGCCTTGGACATGCCACTCAGCTTAGTCTTTGCTGTGTGGAGAGAGAAAGCAAAATTGTCAATTTTGTGAGAATCCGCCTCAGAGGTCTCTCTCCGCATTTCCACCACATCATCTCGCAAAAGTAGATCTGCCGCAGCTAATATCGACCGTTACATAAAATCGATTTTATGTGCCCTAAAATCGATTATATCCTAACCGTAACACCCTACCCTCCCCCTGTAACACCCTAACCCTACCCTAACCCTCCCCTGTAACAGCCCTAAAATCGATTTTATGTAACGGTCGATATTAGCTGCGACAGATCCGCTGCCTCTGATACATCTACCTAATTGAGACTATAATGTAAAGAAAGTGCACACAATCATTCTTTTTTAATTCCTCTATTTTCATTTCAGTAGTTTGTCACATTTGCTAATAATAATATCTCGTCATATTTGTTTTTATCTTGTCATTGAACTCCAATCCCCACATTCCCCAATCCTATCCTCACCAACCTTCGGCGTCATCGGCTTGTTGGCTTTTGATTTGCCATTCGGAGTCACCGGCCTTCACCGCATCGTCAACCTTTTTCTGATCTTCCGCCCTTTTCATAATGGGCTTCACGATTGCATCAATTTCCTTAACCGCTTCAGCAACATTATTCGGCTTGCCCACAACTCGTGCCTTCTGCAGCTCCGATCGGACATTCACCTTCACACCATGCTTCTTCTCGAGCAGAGCAACGTTGGAACCACCCCGCCCGATGACAGCGGCCGTTGCCAATCCCAATTTTACTTCCTCGGCGACCTCACCAGGCTTCAACTCGACATCTCCATCAATGGCACGCTGAAGCATGTTACGTGCCCGACCACTGGCCTCTGCCGTCCCCATCACGCTAATAGTGGCATGCGTCGGTCCCCGTACAACGTCAATTTGCGTACCAGTTTTATTCTCAATCGAACGCAAAGTCTCGCCACCTTTACCATACACAGCACCCACCTTTGACACCTCAATTGTCATCTCAAAACCACGATTCGTGTCTAGTAATGCTTGGATGTTCGCCTTCGCTTTCGCAACCGCATCACTCGATCCAGACAATTTGAGTGTTGTGCTACCTCGTGCAATGTCCAGCTTACACCCCGTCGAGTCTTGCAGCGAGCGTATGGTCTGGAAGTTTTGACCAAAGATGAGGTTTACGGCATTTCGTGAACTAAGCTCGATAACTTCATTTACTTCACCAAATGCCGCATTCTTACACATGGTAAGCGCAATCGCAACTTGATCAGCGCTACCCACAATCACGAGCGTCCCAGAATCGACATCGGCATCGATACGAGCTCCCGTCGCCTCCTGCGCGGCACGGATATTGGCCCCTCCACGACCAATAACTGCCTTGATGGCATCGAATCCCCAGGTAACACTCTCTTCAACCTCGGACGCCTTCTTTTCGGCCTCTGCTGCCAAAATCGATCGTGCGGCTGCAAGTCCAAGCTGTACAGCATCCTCTAGACCGGAGATGGTCAACATATTTGTTCCACGGTTCAGATGGAACTTAGCACCCGTTGACTCCTGGAGTTTTTGTATCGTGGCACCCCCTTTTCCAATAAAGATAAGTGGATCATCACCAGTCGGGAGTGTCACGGACGTTTCCTCGACCTCTAAGGGTGCTGGGGAAGATTCCTCCACGCCAACACCCGCGGCAGCATCTCCACCGGACGGGATGCTCGTGGAAACAGGGGCAGCGACGTCAGTCTTTCCTTTGGCCTTCTTTGTCCCCACCTCCTGCCATTCCTCAACAACAGGCACAACCTCCCAAATTTCCACAGATGGTGCAGGTTTGACAAGGGCCGGCCGCGATTCGGGCACAGCCGCTCCGGCTCCTTTCTTCTTGCTCCGCTTACGCTTCTTCTTTTCGGCGGGGGGGTCCACTGCAGCAGCAACAGCGGCTGCACCATTCGTGATAGGCGCAGCCTTAGCGGCATTATTAGCCACAGTTTTATTGCTGCTGCCACCATTGGTAGTGCTGCCATTGCCAATGGATGTGGCAGCACCATTGCTACTACTGTCATCCTTTTTCATCGCAAGCTTTGCCTCCTCTAATACCCTCTTCTTTGCCTCGTTCAATGCGGCCTTTTTCTCCGCCTCCAATGCCACCTTGGCAGCCTCCTCCTCTTCAATTGCACGTGCCTCTGCTCGTGCCTTCTCCTCCACTCGCCTCAATGCACGGATACGATCCCTCTCTTTGTTCGAAGCCGCTCGTTTCGCGGCATCGATTGCACCAGCCTTCTTTGATGCAGCAGCCGATGAGATGCGCCATAGCTCAACATCATCTTCATCCTCGTCCGAATCGTCATTTTCCTCCTTTGTACCACCACCAGTACTACCGTTGGTAAATGATGACGGTTTGAGCACCGACGATGGAGAGGAAGCAATAGCATTGCCTGCTTTTTTCTTTGGCTTTTTCTTCTTCGCCTTTTTCGATTCGTCGGCTAGAAGTTGTTCAGACGATTCCAATTCAGGGTTGGGTTCCTGAATTACAACCACCTTCTTCTCCACCACGGTCGTCACCTTCTTCTCAACCTTGGGTGGAGGAGGGGGAGAGGCAGTCGCCACCGGAGGAGGTGGGGATTTCGACGATGTCGCCGTCGTAGTAGTAACTGGCTTTTTCTTTTTCGATGCCCCCTTTTTCGAAGACGTCGTCGTAGTTGCGGTCGTGGATGAAGAAGTTACGATGGATACCTTCTTCTTCTTCGTCGCACCACTCCCCCCATCGTTTGAAAAGTATGCAACGAGGATGATAACAATGGCAGAAGCCCCCAGTAGGAGGGGCTTGATCAGCTCCGTATCACCGGGAAAGGAATTCGTGGACATGGTGGTCGGGCAAACGCGATAGAGCAATGAGAGGCAGGAGGGTTGGGTCCCTCGGTTTTAAGCGGATAGAATCAAAATAAATTAGCGGATGGATTGCGGTCTATCCGGCGCTGCTGTTATTAATAACGCCGTCGAGACGTGCGTGGAGCGGAGTGGTGGTGTTGCTTTGTGTGGAGCTGTGTGGAGCCAGGCCGATTTTTTTGCTCGTCATTTTCTTTCTCTGGTTTCGAAGTTGCACCTTGCACACCAAGACCTCTGCCAGCAATACAATGAATCAACCGACGAATACTGTGTGGATGAGGCTGAGAACTCCTGCTCTTTTTGGTGCTGGTCTTTACCTCGGCTTGATGTTATTCGGCCGTGAATCGAAGCAGGGGTCGGATTACTTCGAGGGGTTGCGAGGAATGTTTGAGGTGAGAGCCCCGAGATCTGGCGGTCGTGTTGATACCGACAATGGCAGTGGGGGGAAGAGTTGAATATACGACTCCATTCCTTCAGGATATGCATACTAGAGTGTAATATTAAGCGAATGAAATAGAGAACTACAGCTGAAAGATTTTATGGGAAGGGATGAGTGATGAATTTATGGCTCGATTACTTCAGGATTGAATATGCATTGCATATCCAAAGTGGAATATTAGATGGATGAAAGAAACAGAGAACATGGAACTCAGGATACAGTGGCAGTTTTGAATCTTTCCTACACTCACCGCTCACGCAGCTACGCTAGGCACAGAAAGGAGACTTCAACTGCAAAGATGGTACTATTATTTACAATACTCGTACTTATCAACTGATACTATTACACTACACTATCTCCATGCCTGCATCTCATTGCTATTTTGTAAATGAGTTCCAATGTCCTTTAATTGCGCTAAAAGGAGATGATTCCACCAATCTACTGGCCCCGGTAAACTGTACAACAAGCATTCATGGGGATCCATGGCACAATTAGGTCCTGCATCTGATCCCGAAAGGTGTCCGTCAGGTCGGAGCACAGTCATCATCCAAGGATCCAGTAACTCGATGTCCGGTCCTTTCTTATCGGTATTCAACAGATTCCACTCATTGATAATGCGGATAACATAATCATTATATGGTGGAAGCTCGCCCCAAAAATGCCAAAACGCCCCATTCACGATTTTAGGGCAGTACTCTGCATAACCGGAGTAAGGATCAATGTGTAAATCACACTCCTTGTGGCCAGGAACCGAGGTTCGGAACATGATGACATCATCGGCCTGAAATGAAATATAAAGATGGATCTTGATTAGAACGACCCGTTACTTGATTAAGTGGATCACGAAACGACGAACAAAAACGAAGACTCACCTTAGCCGTATTTGCAGTAGCAATCCGATCAATCTTCCCCACAAAGTTTTGAAAGTTTGCAATATACCCCTCCCAGTCTTCCCCCCAATGGTAGCCAGTATTAACAATCAACAGCGTCTTCCCCCCACTTGAATAATCACTCGACCATGGATAACAGTACTGCTCATTGGTAGGGCCACAGTTGGGAGATCCTGGAGTGGGTGTGGTAGGTTTCTCTTCAAGACGATCGTTCCTTACATAAGAAAGCTCAAACGTCGAGTTATAACCGGGTGAGCATGATATAGTCTTGGAGAAGTTGGGCACATCATTCGGATCCAAACTTATGTCACTGTTTGCACCCAGAATACTCGCGAGGCTTATGGCCTGGGTCATTGTCGTATGATCCCCCACGAAGAGAATGCGAGTGAGTCCTATTCTGTTCATTTGACCACATAGAAGTCCCTGGAGGAGACGAGTAAATGATAGGGTGCATCAACAGTAAATAGTCAGTATATTTGAAACAAGTTATTTCATTATTCCTAGAAATGAAAATACGTCAAGCACTCACCTTGGTAACAAAATTTATCGGACAAGTCGCCCAAATATGTTCGTCCCATCGATAAGTCGTAGGTTTCCTGAACGGTAACAGCGCACTGGGTGAGAAATTCTCATCTGCACAGCCAAGGTAGCCATCCACAGGATTCGTGTACTGCATACTGTTAGCCAAAGACATGTCGCTTGTCCATGCACCAACGCGTCCACGCAGATGACGACAATCATCCTGAACAAAGGTTGGTGGGAATTCGTGAATTTTAAGTCTACTGAGATAATCTTGGGGTGAGCATGAAAGCCAAGTCTTGGTGGTCTGGTTCGCTGTCTCGTCGTATATATAGGTGTAGGCATCCCTGGTGATGGCTGGGAGTAGACATCCGACTCCCGGGGGACAAATGAGATGATCAGCCGTAATCATCCTCATGTACCAACTTGATGTTGACGTGATGACGTTGCTTGTGATATCTGCTCGGGGATAGAGTTGATGGAGGAAGTGATACAATTCCTGTGCGTGTAACTCACACCCCTCACCGAACTTGAAGCATGTCGGAGAAATTATTATTGCCACGTTCGTCGAACTACGTGGGATGTGCATGGTGTACACCCAGTTGGGGAGTGGTGAGAACTCACAGGTGCATGACGATTGGGACATATCACATCCGTCGTTCACACACGAGAGACTTATAACCGATACTTCCATATCGTCCTTCTCGCGCTGGCTGAATTCTGCGGCATTGCGAGTCCAGAACGTTAGGGCACGTTCCTCGACCGTACTAAGCCAGTCTTGGGCAACAATTCGTATGTTGTTCCGTATCCATGGCAAGACTTGACGAAAGTAGCAGCCTAAGTTACATGAGCTCGTCTGCGTCGTCAAATATCCATCAGGGAAGAGAAGACAGTCTGGATTGGTAGGGTCGTCACTCGCAAGACATCCCGAACATAAAGTTCGGAGCACGGGTGCATCTATACACCCTGGTTGGAAGGCGTAGGCATTCGTACTTAGTGGATCGGGAAGGTGAAACTGTATGGTTGTTAGATTTCCCGAGCAAAATTTCTCTGTATTCAAGTTGATGAGGGTGGGTGGGGGGTCGAGATTTGTAAGCAAACGAGCCTGAATATGGAATCAATAAATTAGTAAGCACAATATAACTCACCCCATTTTGCACACCGATGTGTATAGTCAACATTTAGCCCGATTTCGTTATTGGCCGTGTGTAGCAATTGTGCAGCAAACATGCTCATCATCGAGGTGTAGGGTGAATCAGGATCACGGCATACGTACTCAGACTCTGTAAAAATGACCTGCGGGAAGGTCGTAACGCCTGCATCAAATTGATCAAGTCTGTCGATAATGGTACGACACATTCTCGTATGTGCAGGTTCGGTAAAGATGGTACCATTTGGGAGATCCGCGGCCCGACGACGACGTTGGTCAAAATCGTCAAGAAAGTCCGCAGTAGCAACGTAGATGGCCGTGTCATGATCGACGTGCACATCCGTGAGAATGCGACGAGTTATGGGTTGTGACATATAGTCACGTTCAGTCGCTATCATGCCCACCATAACCAACGCGGCCAGGAATGCCACCACTGCCATGTACTGAGAATTTTTTCTCATGCGGATGCCAACCGATGCGGGGGAATTCATTGACTTTCCACCAACTGATTCGGGTGAGGATCTTAGTCTGCTAAATTCATGGCGGCCATGACCTCGTGACGCGGACGACATCGGAACGGAATTGATCATCTTAACGCCACCAATATTCTCCTCGCTGTTGCTACTTCGTCTATGAATCATCTCCACCAACATTGACCTCTTGGAACGGGGCCCCGTGCGTGTTTGAATCGTTCCTGGTTCCTGCCTTTGTAGCTTGATGACTCTATTGATCATTATTTTTGACTTGGCACCTGTCGTATCGGAGAAATATGACCATAAAAATGACCCCTCTCAAAACTTTACGATTGTTTGGTACGTAAATACGATAACGTTAATTGACAGTTACGTAGTACCTTACTCTCCGTTCGAGTTTTAAAATTTTCATCCACATGGCGTTCATCCACGCACCATTCTGTACTACTACGACGCTGCAAGATCTCATTAAACCGAATAAGTCAGAATATAGACATTGAGTGTGACGAGGAGATACGTCCCCTCGAGTCATCACGTTGGAATAATGGTAACCTTAAAGTCATCGGCGACTAAGAGAAATAAGTCGATCAATGGCCTGCGTGGCGGAGTATCGTCACCTCCGTCTGCTTTACGTACTGGCAAGTTCGGCAAACGTCAATCGCTAGATCTTAGGATCGTCGATGAGGTATTTGGATCGAATATGACATTGTACCAGGTATTAGGCGTCCAACCATACGCAGGAGACGCCGAAGTGCGGAAGGCATATCTTACGCACGGAAAGAAGGCACTGTTACTAAATGGCGTCATCTCAAAAGGTGGTTGTGAGGTGGAAAATGTTCCCGATGCGGCTAGGAAAAAATTCCAGGCGGTTAGCCGTGCATATGAAATATTGTCAACTCCTGAGCTGAGAATAGAGTACGACCTGTATGGAGATGTGAGTTCTCCATCATCAATATCGTCATCAGCTAGTGGGTGTGGTGTCGAGTGGAGACCATACGTTGAACAAATGATATTTGTAGAAGAAGAAAGTATTGTTTTAGATGCTCGATCAGACGAGCATTCCAGACCGACTGAGACAACAGTCTCGCCAAAGAAAACAAAGAGTAGAGAGGTGAAAAGTAATGAACGAGATTCGCCCGTGGAGTTTTCTCCGTGCACTTTCGGTGGTTGTCTAAGTTCATTATTTTAGCACATGAAGTTATATTTAGTTGAATTAGTGAGTGTATTTTAAGTTGTATAAGTATATAATAACCATAATTAATTGCAATCTTATTCCAATAACTTCCAGCAAGTGGGATGACCCCCGTATCGTACCACAGCCCTTCCCAAATCCCCTCCCCAAAAGTAAATATTTACTGTATCTGGATTTTAGATTTTGTGTCTCAAAGAAAGCGCTCTTGTGTTGGTCTAGTGTTTACAAATCATAGGAATTATTCAAATGTCAATGCCTCCTTGATATATTTGAATGACAATCCAAAAAATATCATTACAGATAATGCAGCTTCTACCTGCCAAGGAAATGCATCGTTGTAGCCAACTCCACGAGCCATGAAAGTTGCTGTGAGCGGGATAAACGCAATAGCCACAAGCTCTGCATTATTAATCTGAAGCATACGTTTGCTTAGTATCTCATCCATGGGCGGTACAGCCCCATTATTACGTCTTGTATTTCCTCGTTTCACTAGGGTTGTTGCATTGAATAATGTTGATGCCCAGTACACACCCACGAGTGCAATCTTAAGCCAGAATATTGGTTCATTTGCATAAAAGTCAAATCCTTTTTCATATTCGACCGCACGCAAATAGCCCGAGTAGATTAGCAATGCTCCGAAGATGTTAAGTCCAATATCAGCCCTTGTTACGAAATCCTCGTCGTCGACTGACATATTAGGCTTGATTGTAAGTCTTTCAGCAGTTATGCAACCGATCGTACCGAGCATGGACACGTAGTGTACATAGGCAGCGAGCGCAGATGGTAAACTGGTACTTGTAAATGCAGTGGCGGCCGATGCAGTTTCTGGAGTTATGACTATTGGTAATGTTGTTATGACCGACAAAACGATGAAGGCTTTCGTTCGTGGCAACGCAACATCTTCGCGGTTATGTTCTCCATCGCCGAGCCGAGGTAATGTGGCTCTAGATGGATTCGGAGGAGTCCAAGCAGATACCGATAGGCTCAAGATAACAATGATGATTGATTTCAACATCATATCGAGGCGAGCGGCGAGCCGTGTCGTCACAAAATGAGCGATGATTGCTTGGCGGGGCGGGGGGCTCTTGATTTAGACAGAGACGATCTGATAGATGAAACTTCAAATCATCCTCGGCGTGGCCGTCATCGTGTCGAACGAAGCAGTCGTAGATGTCATTCGTCGCTTACCTTCATCATCAGTCCTTGACACGTCTTATTATCGAGATCGTCGCTCGTTGAGGTCCGCTTCGCGTAATAATTGCTCCAGTTCGTCCTCATGTACATCCATTGCTTTCGCCATGCACCGACATCGTCGTCGTCGAGATGAGCAATCGCTGAAGCCGAAATTTCATGAAAATGTAGAGTCGTTCTTTGGAATTATTGGTGACTATGCTGTTGCTACTCGGTCTTCTCTGCATATTATACTATCCTCCACCAATGGCGGTGGTGGGTTTAGTGGCGATTTTTATGATGACTTTGAAAACTTTGGTGAGCTAGGGGGCGGATCTTCATCATCGTCATCAGAGAGCAACAATAATATCGATTCGAATAGCAACGACAACAATGTCATGGACGCTGAATATGTGTCGTCGGCAGGTAGTAGTGGTGGGGACGGTGATATGATGAGAGATTTGCGTGCAAGAATGAATGATCTATCACGGAACAAGGTATCCGACGAAGAGGATGATGACGACGATGAGGAGGAGGAAGATGACGGAGAATATGAAGATTCA
>Ga0247831_1004316_pt1 | contig 19197 bp, 12 predicted proteins | sample LaCruzMarch2015__9_FD_192406 | JGI IMG/M metagenome (GOLD analysis project Ga0247831, IMG submission 192406) | Freshwater microbial communities from meromictic Lake La Cruz, Castile-La Mancha, Spain - LaCruzMarch2015_1m | ecosystem: Environmental > Aquatic > Freshwater > Lake | place: Spain... | reverse complement strand
GATAATTTCGATACCATTCCTTCTTATCTTATAAAACCAATGGAAGCATTACTTACAGACAGAAGCTATAGTGTTCAACAAACTGCTTTAGAGCAATTGTGCAAAAGCAACCCTAAGAAAATTGCGGCTTATTTAGAATTAACCAAAGCTGAAATGGGCAATAATGCGCACAACGTGAGAATTTCCTGGTTACAAATTGCTATTAAAAATGGTCAAACGAAATTCACAGATGAGTTGATTGATTTTGCCAGTAATGCTTTTGAGTTTAATACCAGAAGAGCCGCTTTTGCAGCATTAAGAGAATTAAATGTGTTTAATGAAGTTGTCTCGGAACATGCATACAATGCAGCATTAAGTGCTAATGGAAGATTAAGCAATGGTGGAGTTGGCTATTTAAATTGGGCTTATAACAACGGCGAAATCTCAAAAAATGCCATACTTACAAAAGAACCTCAATGGAGAGTAAATGTAGCTTGGCAAGACGAGGTTTGGAAAAAAATTAAAGCGCCTAAAAAGTAGATTTAGTTTTTGGCAAGGTCTTTGGAAATCGCTTTCTAAATTCAAGCCTTATGAAAACTATCTTATCTATCTTAGCCTTTATTAGTGCCGTTTCTGTAGTAAATGCACAACAAATTATTCAACAAACTACTACTACGGTTACTACTTATACTACCAATCCATCTATGGTAAATTATTCTCCAAACTGGTTTGGTCCAAATTGTTATTCCGACCCAAGTTTTAACTTACCTACTACTAATAATAGCTATGTAAATTTCAATTTTGATCCTTACACAGATCCTTATTATTATACTACTAATAATTATACAACTCCAATTTTGCATGCACCGTATCAACAACTATCACAACCAGTAGTGAATGTTATCAATGCTAGTCAATATTATCCTGAACCTTGCGTAAATGCTATTAATAGCTCAGGTTTCAATTTTATGCTTCAAAGCATTGCCAACCAATCATTCGAGCAAAACAAATTGCAAGTTGCGCAACAAATTTTGCAAAGTAATTACCTTACCTCTCAACAAGTATTTTCAATTTTACAAGTATTTAACTTCGAATCTACCAAGTTGAGTTTTGCTAAATCAGCTTTCAATCGTGTAATTGATCCACAAAACTATTTTGTAGTGAACAATGCATTTTCATTTAGCAGTTCAGTAAGAGAATTAAATAATTTTCTAAGAGGATTTTAATAATACATTAACCAACACATGTATTTTAAACGGCTGTCATTAAAAACGACAGCCGTTTTTTTATCTCCAATTTTTAAAAGTATTGATAAGCGAATTTGTAGAAGAATCGTGCGTTTGAATTGTTTCCTCATTTCTTAACTCTGGTAAAATTTTACCTGCCAATTGTTTACCCAATTCTACGCCCCATTGGTCGTAACTAAATACATTCCAAACAACTCCTTGAACAAATATTTTATGTTCATAAGCAGCTAATAGTGAACCCAAGGTTTTAGGAGTAATTTTCTTTACTAAGATGCTGGTTGTTGGCTTATTTCCCTCGAAAATTCTAAAAGGAGCATGGAATTTAATTTCACTTTCCGACATTCCTTTGGCTTTTAATTCTTCTCTCACTTCCGCTTCAGTTTTGCCATTCATTAAAGCCTCTGTTTGGGCAAAAAAGTTAGAAAGTAATAAAGTATGGTGCTCTCCAATTGGATTATGACTTTGCGCTGGAGCAATAAAATCAGCTGGAATAATTTGAGTTCCTTGATGAATCAGCTGGTAAAAAGCATGTTGTCCGTTTGTGCCTGGTTCTCCCCAAATAATCGGACCAGTTGAATAGTTTACTTTTTCGCCATTTCTATCTACACTTTTGCCATTGCTTTCCATATCTCCTTGCTGGAAATAGGCTGCAAACCGATGCATGTATTGGTCGTATGGTAAAATAACATTTGAGGCAGCCCCATAAAAATTAACATACCAAACACCTAACAAAGCGAGTTGAACAGGAATATTATTTTCAAATGTTGTAGTTCTAAAATGCTCATCCATTTCAAAAGCACCAGTAAGCAATGCTTCAAAATTTTCAAAACCAATGTTTAAACTAATACTCAAACCAATGGCACTCCAAAGAGAATAACGACCACCAACCCAATCCCAAAATTCGAACATGTTTTCAGTGTCGATTCCAAAATCAGCTACAGATTTTGTATTAGTGCTGAGCGCGACGAAATGCTTTGCAACATTTGCTTCTTCTTTTGCATGTTGCAAAAACCAATTTCTTGCACTGTGTGCATTGGCCATTGTTTCCTGCGTGGTGAATGTTTTGGAAGCAATGATGAACAGCGTAGTTTCAGGGTCTATTTTCTTTAGCGTTTCAGCGATATGCGTACCATCTACATTTGAAACGAAATAACTAGTGATTCCTTCAACTGCATATGGTTTCAATGCTTCACATACCATTACAGGCCCTAAATCTGAGCCTCCAATTCCAATATTTACAACAGTGTTTATCTTTTTACCTGTAAAACCCTTCCACTCTCCATTATGCACTTTAGCTGTAAAGCTTTTCATTTTTGCTAATACAGCATTTACATCAGGCATTACATCTTTCCCATTTACCAAAATTGGACTATTAGAACGATTGCGCAATGCAGTGTGTAATACTTGACGATTCTCTGTTTTATTAATTATTTCACCGCTAAATTGAGCCGAAATAGCATCTTGTAAATTGCATTCGTTTGCTAATTCTATCAAAGTAGCTTTAATATTGCTGTCTATTCTGTTTTTAGAAAAATCAAATAGAAAATCATTCCATTCAATTGAGAATTTTTTTGCTCTTTCTGCATCTTCAGCAAACCAATTTCTTAAAGTTTTATTGGATGTTTTTGCAAATAGCTCATCTAATCGCGACCAAGCCTTGGTGCGTGTTGGGTTAATAGTTGGAAACATGTAATTTGATTTATGCCAAACGGTTGATGCAGTTTAAATCGGTAAAAGCAACTTCTAGTCTTTTGCGGAAAGTGTCTTCTCCTTTACGTTCCCAAACGCGTGGGTCATAATATTTTTTATTGGGTTTGTCAGCACCGTCAGGATTACCAATTTGACTTTGCAAATAACCTTTATTCGCCTCGTAGTAATCTTTTACACCTTCCCAAAATGCCCATTGCAAATCGGTGTCAATATTCATTTTTACTGCACCATAAGAAATGGCTTCTCTTATTTCTTCTTGAGAAGAACCTGAACCACCATGGAAAACAAAATTCACTGGCTTGTTTCCAGTTTTAAATTTCTCTTGAATATAAACTTGTGAATTGTGTAAAATGATTGGTTCTAACTTCACATTTCCTGGTTTATACACGCCATGCACATTTCCAAATGCAGCAGCAATGGTGAAGTTCGGTGATATTTTACTTAACTCTTCATAAGCGTAAGCCACTTCGTGTGGTTGAGTATATAAATGATGCGCATCTAAATGGGAATTGTCTACTCCATCTTCTTCTCCTCCAGTAACGCCTAATTCAATTTCTAGGGTCATTCCCATTTTGTGCATGCGTGCCAAATATTTCTTACAAATTTCTATGTTTTCCTCGATTGGTTCTTCACTCAAATCGAGCATGTGGCTGCTGAACAAAGGTTTTCCATGAATGGCAAAATATTTCTCACCCGCATCTAATAATCCATCAATCCAAGGAAGTAATTTTTTTGCTGCGTGGTCAGTATGCAAAACCACAGGAACACCGTATGCTTCAGCCATTAAATGAACATGTTGCGCACCAGAAATTCCTCCAGCGATACTGGCTTGTTGTGTAGAATTATCTAATCCTTTTCCAGCATAAAATTGCGCTCCTCCATTTGAAAACTGTATGATAACAGGAGAATTTACTTTACGTGCAGTTTCTAATACAGCATTTACAGTATGTGTGCTAATTACATTTACTGCTGGTAATGCATATCCGTGCTCGTTTGCTGCTCTTAATAAATCATTAAGCGCTTTTCCAGATACAACGCCTGGTTTTAGAGAAGTTGTGGTTTCCATTTTTTTAGTTTTTATAGCGAAATACTTGATATTGCCAAGGTTGCAAAGTAACAGAATAACTTGGCTTGAATCCAATTTCTTGCGCATTAGTTGCAAACACATCGCTTGCAATTCCTGCAATATCTGGCGCTTCTAATTTTATCTTCTGAGGCTTAGCACTTAAGTTAAAAACAAACATCACTTTGCTTTTTTCTTTCATGCGGATAAATGCATATACATTTTCATTTTTTCCTGCATCTAATTTTATAAAGTTACCGCCGTTTTCTCCAGCTTCTAAAGCTGGTTCATTCTTCTTCAGATTCAATAGTTTTCCATAAAAATCCGCCAATGGATAATTGTTCCACTGAATGGTATCTTTATCAAAGAAACGCAAACGTTTTTTATTGGCAGCTTCCTGCCCTGAATAAATCAATGGCATTCCTTTTAAACCAATAGTCAATACTGCAAAAGTTTGAGCGGCAGCGCCCATTTTTTCATATTCAGTTCCTTGCCAAGAATTTTCATCATGGTTTTGAGTAAAATACATGCGGTAAGCATTTTTAGGCCAAGTGTTTTGAGCTAAAATATATTCATCAATCGTTTTTGCAGTTTTTTTACCTGCTGCTATATCATTTAATGGGTGAAAAAGTGACCAAGTATACGTCATATCGAAAGCCTTATCATGAAACTCAGGCTTTTCAGATTCTGCCAGCATAAACAAACCAGGACGAACTTTTTCTAATTCACGTCTTGCTTCTTGCCAGAAATCTAAGGGCATCATATCAGCAACATCGCACCTATAGCCATCAATATTTGTCGCTTTTACCCAAAAACGTAAGGCTTCCAACATTGCTTTACGCAACTGTTTGTTGTCATAATTTAAATCTGCAACATCTGTCCAGTCTGCAACTGGTGGAATGATATTTCCCTTGTCGTCTTTTGTGTAATATTCAGGATGTAACTTTGTCCAAGCATGGTCAAAAGAAGTATGATTGGCAACCCAGTCTATAATTACTTTCATTCCTTTTGAATGAGCAATATCTACCAATTCAATCCATTCTGCCATGGTTCCAAATTCAGGATTCACCATTAGGTAATCGCTGATGCTATAATAACTTCCAAGTGAACCTTTTCTGTTTTTAATTCCAATAGGCTGAATAGGCATAAACCATAATACTTCCACTCCCATTTTAGATAATCTATCCAAATGCGGAATAAATTCTTTAATGGTTCCACTTGGTGTGTATTGTCTTAAATTAACTTCATAGATATTTGCTTTTGCAGCCCATTTTGGAGGATATGCACTCATAACTGATCTTGGCAGCGAACTTTTAGTTGGTTTTGGTGGTGATGCTGGTGCAACAGTTTGAGAAAATGCGTTAATAGTTAGAAGAATTGTAATTATTAAACTGAAGTTTCTTTTCATTTTTTATTTTGTTAATATTTCGAAAGATAGAGGTGCTATTGTAACTTTGATTGTGTTGCCATCAATTTTAAACGTATTGCCAAAATTTGATTTCAAACCTTCTGTTTTTGCGTAATCAGGAAGTTTTATTTCAAAAGAAGCTGGCAAGTTTGAACGGTTAAAAACAACTACTGCTGATTGATTAAAATATTGGCGCAAGAAAACCATTTGGTCCTTGTCTGCTTTTAAAATACGCGTATCTCCATAAATTAATGGCATTGAATTTCTTCGGAGATTTACAAGTTTATCAGTTGTAAATTTAACAGCAGCTTCTTCTGGCTTTAGATTGGAGAATTGCATCATTCTTCGGTTATCAGGGTCACCAGCGCCAGGCATTCCTATTTCGTCACCATAATAAATAATCGGAATACCAGGAATAGTCATAATAAATGCATTCAACATTTTTAAACGAGCGTATCCTTTGGGGTCTTCTACTTTAATGTTTCTTGACCATCCTGCCTCTTTTTCATCTTCTCCTTTTTTCTCAGATCCGCCTGCGTAATATAGGAAGCGTGGCATATCGTGGTTTCCGGTAATATTTCCCATTAAAGAATGGCTACCATAATATTGCATGGTTTCTTTCATGGAGGCAGCAACTTTATCGAATGATTCCTCATTGCTTGCAAACACAGGTCTTGCATCAAAATAAAGGTTGAAATCGAATTGAGCATCCATCATTCCGCTGCCTATGTATGAACCAATGAGTTCCCTGGTTCCAAAAGTTTCCCCAATTTGATAGATGTTTTTGGAGCCTTTTGCTACAACTCTTTCTTTCATTTTTTTGGTTAGTGCTCTCCAAAATACTTCTGAAACGTGCTTTGTAGCATCATGCCTAAATCCATCTAAATCAAATTTTTCCATCCAATACAAAGCAGAATCTGAGAAAGCTTCAACTGCTTCAGGTTTTGTAAAATCAATGTCAGGCATAAATGTATCGAACCAGGTTGTAAGTCTTTGCTCATCCCAAATTCTAATGTTTACAGTGCTGTCTTTTAAATACATCGAAGAAAACCATTCTGGATGCGATTTATACAATGGGTTTTCTTCGTGAATGTGGTTAGAAACAAAGTCCATCAGCACATTCATGTTATTTTCATGTGCAGTTTTTACCAATTCCATCAATGCAGCATCGTCGCCAAAACGATTATCTACTTTTGTTGTATAAACTGGCCAATAGCCATGATAACCTGAAAACCAACGCCTAGGTTTTGGGTATTCCTGGTAAGCTCCTTGAGGATTTTGAACAATTGGAGAAACCCAAATTGTATTTATTCCTAAGTTTTTAAAATAACCATCCTTAATTTTTGCGGTAATTCCTTTTAAATCGCCTCCTTGATAATTTGCTTTTGGATCAACACGTTCATCAATTACTGGTTTGTTGATAGATTTATCTCCATCATTAAAACGATCAACCATCATAAAATAGAGTGTTGCTGCATGGTAGTCATCTCGTTTCAAATCTGCAGCATTTATTACAATTTTACCATTTTGCAATGGGATATTTAAGTCATTTGAAATTCCAAATTGATTAAAACCAAATACCCTAATTGTGGCACTAGACGACAAAAAAGCAAATTTTGGAATATTAATTTTGATTCCAGTGGCATTTCTACTTATTGCAGATTCACTTATTAAATCATTATTATAAAAAACAAAATAAGAGCTTACTAAATTTTCTGCACCAATATTTATAGTATTTGATTCGGCAGACTTGGTAAAAAGTACAGGGGCTTTTGAATCATCGCCAAAGCTCACTTGCATTACAGAATTGTAACCTCCACTTCCATTCGAGGTTTTTACAGCATTATCTGGGTCGAGCATCCATTTTCCATCAATAACCAGCTGATATGCATATTTCCCGGGATTCATGGGTGCTGTGAATTCCCATTTACCATTTTTAAATGTGAGGGGAGTTTTAGCTGGTGTCCAACCATTGATATCTCCTGCAATTTGAACTGATTTAAATTCAGCTCCTTTTGCATCGAAAGTATAGGTGAAATTTTGTTTAGCCGATTTTTTGAGCAAAATATGAGCATTGCCTTTACTATTATAAATAGTTAAAACGCTGAGAGAGGCTATCTCTGAGGAAGTTACAGATACTTTTGCCGTTTGTTTATCAGCACTTAATGTTAATGAAAGTCCTTTTACTTTTCCTAAAGAGTCAATTGCAGAAACCGATGAAAAGTAATCCGTTAAGTAAATAGTTCCTGTATCTATGGGCAATGTAAGAGGGGATGAGGTGCCCAAAATTGTTAGTTGCGCAGTTACATTATTTAGAAGCAATACTGCTGTAAATAACAATAATAGTATTTTTCTTAACATAAAATTCAAATAAAGAATGCCCCAAAAATAAACATTTTGGTGAACTCGCGGTGTAAAATTGACAATTAGCTGGCTTCGACAAGCTCAGCCAGCGGGAGTCGAAAACAATAGCTTGCTTCGATGGCCTCAGCCAGCGGCAGCAAAAACGGTGGCTGAGCTTGTCGAAGCCACATTCATTCTAAAAAAAATACAAATAACTTGTTTTGAAAGTATTTTAGCTTACTTTTGCATCCCTTTTTAGGGGGTCCTGCGGATGTGGCGTAATTGGTAGCCGCACCAGACTTAGGATCTGGCGCCGCGAGGCGTGGGGGTTCGAGTCCCTTCATCCGCACATCAGCTTTCCTCTTAACCGAGGAAGGCTTTTTTAATTTTAAATAACGTTCTATAAACGATGAACATTCAAAAAGAATTAGTTGACGAGCTCAACGCAGTAATCAAAATCAACTTTACTCCTGCTGATTACCAGCCAAAGATTGATGCACAATTAAAGGAATACAGCAAGAAAGTAAATATGCCTGGCTTCAGACCGGGTAAAGTGCCTGCTGGAATGGTGAAGAAGATGTATGGAAAGTCTATTTTGGTAGATGAATTGAACAAAATGACTTCCGATTCATTGTTCAATTTCATCAGAGAAAACCAAATTGATATTTTGGGAAATCCTTTACCTAAAATTGAAAATGACAGTGCATTAAATTTAGATGAACCAGGTGAAATAAATTTTGCATTTGAAATTGGTTTAGCGCCGAAATTCGAACTAGATTTATCAAATAACCACCGCTTTAATCATTATAAAGTAAAAGTGGATGATACATTCATTGACGATGCAATCAACAATTACCGTGAGCGTTTAGGTGTTCCTGAAGTAGTTGAGGTTTCTCAAAAAGGTGACCAAGTGCATGGCATTTTGCGTGAATTAGATGCTGAGGGGAACTTGAAAGAAGCTGGTTTAGAAAAGCATGTTACATTTCATCCTGCTGATTTAAAAGAAAGCAATCAGCCAGAAGCATTAGAGCTTTTGAAGAAAGATGATGTTATAACATTAGATTTAAATCAATTAATCGTAAATACAACAGCTATTGCTGCTTTGTTAGGAGTAGAAACTTCTGAATTGGTTAATTTCTCAGGTAAATTCCAATTTACAATTGAAGAAATTAAAAGAAATGCTCCGATTGCAATAGGTCAAGAATTTTTCGATCAATTGTTTGGTGAAGGTGTTATTAGTTCTGAAGAAGAATTACGCGAAAAGGTTGCTGAAGATGCGAAGTTGCGTTACGTTAAAGATGCCAACAATCGTTTATTCAACGAGGTAGTGGAGCATTTAGTAAACAATGCAAAATTTGAATTGCCTAATTCATTCTTGAAAAAATGGTTAAGCTCAGTAAACGAAGGCAAAATAAATCCTGAGGATATTGAAAGCAATTACGAAAGTTATGCAAAAGGCATTCGTTGGCAATTGATTGAAGGAAAAATTTTGAAAGACAATAACATTGCAATTTCAGAAGAACAAGTAATTGAAAGTTTAACTGACGATTTCTTGGCTTACATGGGCGCTGCAGGTTCGCAAGATGAAGAAATGCGCGAAAGAGCAAAATCTATTGCTAAAAGCATGTTGAAAAACGAAAAGGAAGTTAACAAAGTGTATGATAAATTATACAACGAAGCTATGACAGATCTTTTCTTAACTTCTTTTGATGTGCATACGGTTGAATTACCATTTACTGAATGGGTAGAGCAATTGAATAAAGCACTTTAAAATTTTATATAAATTTTTAGAATCCTCATTTATTCAATTAAATGGGGATTTTTTTTAATCTGTATTTTAAGAATCTATATATTCTATTTGGAGCAATTATATGTAGCTTGTTATAGCTTGAATGTTATTCAACTCATTGAAGATCTTCATTTAATTGGAATTTTAGACCCTAGAAGGGTCATATCTTTAAAGCTTATTTTGTTTGGAATGTTATTCGACTCCTCCGAAGTCGTATTTTTTTTGCATTAGCATATTATAAACATTGGATGCCTTCGGCATCGTTTGTAAATTAAAGATATTAGTAGACTGAATTAAATCTATTCATTTTAAATAATTAATTCAGTTTCGAGAATTTCCCAAAATTATAAAATTGTAAATTCTACCAGAATCGCTCAGAATGGTTTTAAATTCAAATCGATATTGCAGGAAGTGCAGGATATTCATAAAAATCCTGTACTTCTTTCACATTATTTGGCTCCTTGCGTGAAGTTATCAACTTTGAAATAGTATGTGCTTGCATAGCTTCTGCAGGATAAGGTTGTAAGAATGAGTTTATTTGAACTTCATCTTGCGCAAATAACCAATCTTTTTCTCTTCCTGGTGGTAAAATTACCGGCATTCTTTGTTTCAAATTATGGATTTGCGCCATCAACGGATTCGCTGAAGTAGTAAGAATAGAAAAAGTGTGATAAAGCTCACCCGTTTCTCTGTCAGGCCATTGCTCATATATTCCTGCCATTGCAAACATTTCATTCGATTTTAGACTGATGAAATATGGGAATTTTTCTTTGTTGTAATCTCTCCATTCGAAGAAACCGGTAGATAATACCAAACAACGGTTATACCTTATTGCATGTCTGAATGATGGTTTTTCAAATGCAGTTTCTCCTACTGCATTGAACGTATTCATTCTAAATTTTGAAGCTTCGGTTTTGGTCTTTATCCATTGTGGAATTAAGCCCCAATTTGAAAGTTCTATTTTTTCTGGATGTTCTCTGGTTATAATTGGCCATGCAGGAAACGTAAATGCACTTGCATGAAAAATTGGTTCAAATAAGCTTTCTTGTGTTTGTGGTGCATTGAAGCGATTTTTAGCTTCCAGCGCTCTTTTACTCATGGCATTGTGAAAACACATATCATTTAATTTGGAGGCGTAAGAATAGTAGAAAGTAAGTTTTCAAATTTCAGAAAATATTTATAAATTTATATATCAAATTTAACCGTCATGAAGAAATCTCTACTTTTTTCCATCATATTTCTGCAAACCGTCACATTTGCTCAAATACCAGATTACTTCGCTAACAATCCTGTGTGGCGACAAAACTCGCAATGCAACAATATGGCACCGGGTAATTTATGTATTTCAAATGAAAATTATGTTTATAGAGTTTCGGGAGATTCAGTTATAAATGATACAACATACAAAGTAATTTGGAAATCAGGTGTCAGGACTTTTTACTCTTACGGTCCTGCAGGATTTTGCAATAATACCCAACCCGAAGAAATACAGGAATTTGTTGCAATTTTAAGACAAGAAGGCAGGAAAATATTTAGGAGGATTGGTTTTGAAGGACAAGACCAGTTGGTTTATAACTTCGAGCTACAAGTTGGTGATTCTTTGCCACTAAGTGGCATCAATTTCTTTAATGATATTGTAGTAGTTTCAAGAGATACTATCCTTATAAATGGAGAGGAAAGGTTAAGTTTCCAATTCAACAATGCTCCCGTTACGTATTATGTTGAAGGTATTGGACATAGCGGCGGTTTTTTACAATACATACCGCCAATGCTGGAGTGCGGACATAGGTTACATTGTTATGGCCAAATTGATATTCCACTCTATCCTATTAATCCGCAAGATGAATGTGACTACACTGTTGGAATTGAAACCGAAATCGCTTCATCCGAATTTTCTATTTATCCAAATCCAGCGCAAGATCAATTAACCATTGAGTTGAATGTTGCAGGAAATAAGACAGTAGAAATTACCAATATGAATGGTCAAGTTATAGAAAAACTCAATTTTTCAGAAACGAGCAATCAGGTTTCTATTTCAGCTTTGCCCGCGGGAGTTTATTTTGTAAAATTTCAAAATGGAAGTGCAAAACGGTTTGTGAAGTTTTGATAATTTAATCGTAATGAAATCTGCATTTTAGAATGTAAATTTCATTTTCTTTTACTTGGTAAATGAGCCTGTGTTCGTTATCAATTCTTCGAGACCAAAAGCCTTTATAATTATGTCGTAATGGTTCTGGTTTACCAATTCCTGCATAAGGTGTTCTTGAAATGTCTTTTAATAATTCATTAATCCTCTTGAGAATTTTTTTATCAGTGCTCTGCCAATACAAGTAATCTTCCCAAGATTCATCTACAAAAACATATTTCATTCCTCAATTAAATCTCGTGAAAAAGTGTTGCCATTGTTCAGTTTCTCAATAGCCTTATCCAATCTTTCTTTATTTCTCAGTGAAGATAATTCATGGCTATAAGCATTTAGCGCATTGTATTCTTCTAAAGTCATTATTACAATTCCTTTATCTTTTCCCCTGTTTATAATAAGTGTTTCAAAGTTTAAAGAAACCTTATCCAAGTATTTCTTAATGTCCTTTCTAAAATCAGAAATAGATGTAGTTATCATATTTTATGTACGTTATTATGTACCAAATGTAGTACAAAATAATTGAATATTGCAAACATTGAATACGGTTGATTTTCATTTGTAATAAGCAATATATTTTGTAGCTTGCTTGTGTTCAGTCAAATGCTGTTAAATACTTTGCATATGTTTAGACAAACTTACTTACTCAATTATAAATCTCTTAAATCATAAAGAAAAAACGCTGAAAGCAATTCACTGCGGAGTCAACTCATTGTAATTGAAACAAATACGGCTAACAAATTTGTAAATAAAAATTTCAAAACATGAAATCAAATAAAAAAAATAATTAAATTAGACGTTGATTTTATTCAAAGTCGACCATTAACTGAGCAAGAACAAAAGGAGATAAGTGCCTACATAAAAAAGATGAAAGAAAAAATGCAAAAAAGAGTTTAAAACGGACAAAAATCACCGAAGCGAATAAAAGCGATTAGCCAAAATTTGTGTTTAGTACTCATGGCGCTAAATGCAAAATTTAATTTATTACAAACATTTTATTTTACTTTGAAATACAAAAGTGCAAAACCAACAACCAAAACGTTTTTTAAAATTCTAATTTTTAGGGCGCCCGGGCGGGTTCTCCGCGCTACACGGTAGCTTGCTCCGACCCCTGGCGCGGCATACGTGTGTTAAGAATCATTGCAAGTAATTTGCGAGAACTTATTAGGTTTTCATATTCGATTATTTAGTAATAATAACAGTAGTATAGAATTCCAAATTATTTGATGAAGAATAACCCAAAAGGGGTATATAGAAATGTGAAATTATCGTAAAATTAAAATATTTAGTAAAAATTTAACATTAATTTATTTGTATATGCTAAATATTATTCTACTTTAGCAACAAACTTAAAACAACTTGTAATGAAAAACTTTGCGCAAACCTGCTCGCCCTTCCGCAAGAAAATAATAAAAATCAACAATATTAATAACAAGTTTATTAAGTGTGTTTTCAATTTTGTTGCTTTCTTAATGTTTTTAAATAATTTCCAGCAAGCCCAAGCACAAATTGAAGCGCCAAGACCAGATTTTAGAAGATCAGAATGGGTAGAAACTTTAATTGATGGCACACCTATTTGGAGAAATGATTCTGGAGAAGATTGGTGGTACGGACACTGCAACGCCTACAAAGGCAATGAATTTATTGGTTACATGTGTGTTGGTTTTAGCCGACCAATTGGAGATTTTCCACCCGGTTTACCTGGCGATTGTGCTGACCCAAGTGAAATAAAGCCACCTGAAAACTCCTTAGACCCTAAAGATAAATGTTTGGGTACCTCTTTTTCTGCTATTAGTTTAATTGATAAAGGAGGAGATTACAAACGAATGTTTAAAATGTTAAATTATTCTTATGAGGATTTATACAATGTAATTCAAACTTCTGATGGAAATTTTGTTGCAGTTGGTTATGTACTAGGAACAAGGGATGTTTTAGGGCAGCCAATGATATATAATCCGAGACTAGGTGAAGCCAATATCTATTTCCCAAATTCATTTATGTGTAACAAAGACATTAAAAATCATAAGATTTCAGAATTTCATTCCTATGTTATAAAATTCAATTTAGCTGGTGAAATCTTATGGCAACATATTTACGGAAGTTATTCTCCAACTGATAATAGTCAAGAGGAATTACAAAAAGCATATTACAGTAATTCTCAAGCCTTTGATTTAATTGAAGTAAATAGTAATAGAATAAGAGTTGTTGGCCATGATATTGAAGATTATGTCGAAACAGATAAATATATTAAAAAACCCTATATTCTTGATATTGATCAAGATGGAAATATTCTTAATAAAACATATATTCCAAATTCAAGATATCAAGAAAATGCACTGTCTGGTTCAATTTTAGGAATTTGTAAGGTTCCAAATACAAGTAATTTAGACAAGTTTGCTATTTCAGGTGTGAATTATTATCAAACTGAAAATATTCAATTAAATCCGCCATATAATTATGGAGATTGCTACAATTTTAAAAAATATATTTACCCTAATGGAGGATATGAACAAGTTGTTGGCACAGGCCAAAGTTTTGCCGACTTGCTAACTTTCGACGGTAACAATTATACTTTCGATTGGCAAAATCCTTTTATATTTTATGGGTTCAATGAAAGAAGACTTTCTATAAGTCATGATATTAAGACGATATTTAATGGAGATTTGATAGTGTCAACTGTTTTATATACAAATGGTTGCGGTTATGCAAATCCAAATGAAGGAACTGGAAGAATTCATAGATTATCTCAAAGTGGTAATGTTTTAAATGTTGCTACATTAGGCACTTTAGCAGCTCTTGACCTTAAAATTGGTTTAACTCCGCTTCAAGATGGAGGTTATGCAGCAGTTAGTACTAGACATTCTCCAGGAGAAGTAGCGTTTGAAGATGAAGAAATAAATCCTACCAATTTCTGTTTTAGTGAAGGTACTCAGTATTATGATGAAAATACGAATACTGATGCATTTTTTGCAAAATTTAATTCTCAAAATAATTTAGTCTGGGAAACTTCCTTCAACGTTGATGATTCTGCGCCAGTTGAGTCCACTGCTGATAATCCTAAGCAACAAGAATGTATGTACTCAATTACTCAAAATCCTGAAGATGGCAGTTTGGTAGCTGTAGGAAATAACAGTTACAATATGGATGATGATTACATTGTAAAACTAAAATCAGATTGTAGCTTATTTGAAACATATGATATAGATGTTACAGAAAACTCTCCTTATGAAATAAATACCAATGAAATATGGAATTCTTCTAAAAAGATAAGAGGGCCGGTCATTGTTAAAAGTGGAAAAACGCTTTATATCGATGGACAATCTACTGTTATTGAGTTTGCTGATTTTAGAGTAAGAAATGACGGTACTCGATTAGAAGTTGAAGCTGGCGCTAACTTAATAATTACAAATGCTAAACTTACTTCTTTACAAAATTGCCCAAATTCTTCCTGGCAAGGTATTATAGTTAGCGGAGTAAGTAGTGAAAAGCAAACAAATTTAGGCAATGGCTACTATAACCAAGGATATTGTAGATTAAAATTAGCAACAATAGAAAATGCAGAGGAAGCTATAAGGCTTTGGAATCCAGAAACTTGGGAATCAGGTGGTATTGTTAGAGCCTCTAAATCTAACTTCATAAATAATGCAAGAAGTATTGAATTTACATCTTACCATAACTTTAATAGTAATGGCGACGAAATGAATAACCTAAGTTGGTTTGAAATGTGCAGATTTGAAAACAACAAACTTTGGGGTAATGCACATTATCCTATACATATGGTAAGTATGTGGGACGTATATGGAATAAGATTTACAGGATGCGAGTTTTTAAACAACCTAAACCCAGCAACTACAGATGCAACTAAGTATAGTCAAGGAATCTTCTCTTTAGATGCAGGTTATTTTGTAGATAAATTTTGTTCCCAAATTGGGCCAAATGGAGAGTGTTTAGGAACCCAATTTGACAGTAAATTTGAACGTTTAAGACAAGGCATTTGGGCTATGAATGTAAGAAGTCCATATTCGGTTTCTGTAAACAGGACCATATTTGATGGTAACAAGGAGGGTATTCGCTTAGATGCTGTAAATAATGCGTTCATTACCCAAAATAAATTTCTACAAGGTAAATATAATGATATAGAAGATATTGGCATTAGGACTATTTATAGCAGTAAGTATATCATAGAAAATAATTTCTTTAGCAGCAACGACAAGTCTAAGAAATTTAAAATTGGAACACTTATTAACGAATCTGGCCCCGATGCAAACCAAATTTACCGAAATACTTTTAGAAATTTAAGTATAGCGAACTACGCTATTGGCCAAAATAGGCAGTACCAATATGGCAATAGTTCATCACTTACTGGACTAAAATACCTTTGCAACGATATGGATAATACCCTTGCAAACAATTCCCCAACAGACATCTTGGTGATAAAAGACCCTTACGGTATACAAGAAGACCAGGGTATCGCAAGAATACAGGGCGTTGGGATAACAAACCCATTTAATTCTGCAGCCAATTTATTTACCCCCGATTGTGAGCTTATTGGCGCCACCAATATTAGCAACTTAACCGATATTGGTATTAGGTATTATTACTCTCAGTTATCTTTTGAAGAGCCAGATTGCAATATTAATGTTCAAAAATTACTTACTAACCCATCAGATTGCCCAGATCGTTTTCCAAGAATTGAAAAAGAAAGAATGCAAATGGCAAGTTTTCAAGCCAAAGCCGATAGTTATGAGGAGAGTAAAGAATTGGCAGAAGACTATTCTTTAGCCCTAAAACAATCTATAGATAATGGCAATACTCCCGACTTGCAGAACAATATTATCTATACTCCAACCAGCTATGCAGAGGCCTTGGCACAGGAGCTAAACAATAAAACACCTTATTTAAGCGAAGATGTCCTAAAAAAGCTAGTAGAACGCAACGATTTACTTACCCTTACCCAATTGTATAACATTTTATTACAAAACCCAGAGGGCATTAATACAGAAAGTTTTATAGATATGTTGCGCAATCGCCCAGAAGCACTACCTGAGTGGATGATATCTAATATTAAATTAAATGCCGAAACAGAAATTACTGTAAGAGGCATGCAAGAAAAAATTGCGGAATACCATACTGATGCTGCTCAACAAAATGCAAAAGAATTTACCCACCACTTTTTATACGATACTACAGGTATTAATAAAATACAGTTAGATGCTTGGCAACAAAAAGAAAAGGATTTTATGGTACGTTTACAGCAAGCACAAGCTAAACAAGCCAATAATTCTGACATACAGGAAGCTGAAATATTAGCCAGTTTAGATCAAGATTTTCAATTAGATAAGTCTCTTAATCTTCAAAACCATAAACAAACATATACTGACTTTAAAAATGTAATTGCTCCAGTTTACGATAGCCAGCGAAACTATGCCCAACTTACACAAGAAGAGCAAATTAACCTTAAAACCATTGCCGAAAATGGACGTATTGGAGGGCAATGGGCAGAAAACATTTTAAGGTATTTTTACAAATATAATCCACCAGAAAAAAATTACACTCAACCTGCAGCCAAAAAGCAAGAACAAAAAAACGTAAAACAAAATTATTCTGATATACCAAGTTTTATTGTACAACCTAATCCTGCAATCGATAATTTTAATGTAACAACTACAAAACTTATAAATGAACAAGTTACAATTGAAGTTTATTCTTCAAATGGAGCTAAAATACTTACCAGTAATTTTTCTAATTCTATTGATGTAGAAATTGCAAAATGGGCAAAAGGGTTGTATTACGTTCGTTTAATATCTGCAAAAGGTCTTATCATTGGTTCAAACAAATTATTGAAAATATGAGAACTTTATTAGTGATGTTAATTGGTTTTCATTTTCTTGTTAATAATATAAACGCTCAGAACTTTAGCTTTAGGACTAATATAGGGCATCATCAATTTTCAGGGATGGGCTTAGAAGTATTTGATTCTAATATAGTAATGTATGGATTTGGCCAACAATACTTAGGCTCAGGAATAAATAAAACTTTCTATGCAAATTTTGATTTTAATGGAAATTTACTCAATAGAATTATGCTCGATTCTTCAAGCAATAGTTTTAGTCAACCATTCGATCGCTCAACTAGTAAATTAAATGATTCAATCTTTATTTCTGTAATAAATATCGTAGATACTTTTAATTGTTCAGAAATTCTAACTTTAGATAAGCAATTAGATATAAAAAGGAATATTCGGTTTAGAAATCCAGAAGTTTCTACTGGTGATTCAGACTTTTTTATGAAAGTTTACAGAAAAGGAGCAACAGACTATATTCAAACTTCACAGTTTGATTATTCGGAGAATGAAATGGATGTAAATATTTATAAATTCGACACATCTGGAGTTTTAATGGATGCCTTAAAGCTAGGTGAACCTGGAGTTTGGAATCGCGCAAATAGTATGGTGCCAACTAACCATAATACATTTATTATTGGCAGCAGTAAACAAAAACCCCAGCCAGCCACTGGTAGCGATTGGTCGCACACTTGGATTATAGAAATTGATACCAACTTAAACATTATTAGGGAATGGACAGATGGAAATGATAGTACTTATGAAGCTGTAAATCTTAGAGATTTGGTTGGTGGAGGTTTAATTTATTCAACAGTAAAAAAAGTTGAAGATTTCGGATTTGGAGATATTTCTTGGGAATTGATAATATGTAGATTAGATAATAATTGGGAAAACAAACTTTGGGAGTATAAATTTGAATATTCAGATAAAAATGTTATTAATCAAATGAAATTTTCATCAGACGGCAACATTGTAGCAGTAGGAAAAATTTTACAAAAAGGTGATAGCGTAAATTTTTATAACATGGGTGGCTTAGTTTTAAAAATTAGTCCAGAGGGTACTTTATTATGGAAAAGAGAATATTATCCTATAAATGATACATTAGAAAATGAATCCATTTTGTGGGATTTTGATTTCTTACCAGATGGTGATATTATGGCAGCAGGCTGGAGTTTAAATTTTAGGAATTCTGCACCAGAAACTGAGAAATTCAATGGCTGGCTTTTGCGATTAGACAGTTATGGTTGCTTAGAGCCTGGTTGTGAGTATGCAGATGCAATAAGTGAAGTAAAAGATGAAAATTTGCTAAACATTTACCCCAATCCGGGTGGCCCTGTTTTAAACATTCAAACCAATGGCAAATGCTACGAAGCCAACTATACCTGTCTAGTTACAGATATGCAAGGTCGTTTGGTACAACACAGCTTCGCCTTAAAACCATCTGCTATATTTCAAGTAAATGCCCAAAACTGGTCATCGGGAATGTACTTTGTGCACCTTATAAAAGATGGTAAAAGGGTGAATAGCTTTAAGTGGGTGAAATAGAAAACGGGGCTTCGAGTACTTCGGCCACCTTTCGAGTACCTCAGCCACCGTAAGAGCGCTTCAGCCTACTTTCGAGCGCCTCAGCCTTTTTCGCTTACAGATGCTCTCGAATTTAGAGAATAAAAATTCAT
>Ga0247831_1004314_pt1 | contig 19204 bp, 19 predicted proteins | sample LaCruzMarch2015__9_FD_192406 | JGI IMG/M metagenome (GOLD analysis project Ga0247831, IMG submission 192406) | Freshwater microbial communities from meromictic Lake La Cruz, Castile-La Mancha, Spain - LaCruzMarch2015_1m | ecosystem: Environmental > Aquatic > Freshwater > Lake | place: Spain... | reverse complement strand
CTGCTGACCGACACGCGCGGCACGGCGGTTATGAACCGGCTGTTCCACAGCTACGCGCCCTTCAAGGGGGAGATCCAGGGCCGCCGCAACGGCGTGCTGATCTCGAACGCGATGGGTGAGGCGACGACCTATTCGCTGTTCTACCTGCAGGATCGCGGACCGATCATGATCTCCCCACAGGCTCGCGTGTACGAGGGCATGATCGTCGGCCAGCACACGCGCGACAACGATCTCGTCGTCAACGTCGTCGAGAACAAGAAGCTGAGCAACGTCCGCGCCTCCGGCAAGGACGAAGCGCTGACGCTGGTTCCGCCGCTGCGCATGACGCTCGAGCGCTCGCTTGCCTACGTCGAAGAGGACGAGTTGGTCGAGATCACGCCGAAGTCGATCCGCCTGCGCAAGCGCTGGCTCGACCCCAACGAGCGCAAAAAGCGCGAGCGCATGCGCGAAGCCGACAAGGCCGGGGCGTGAACAGAGCGACCGACCAGCCTTAACGAACTATTGCGCCGCCCCGCCTCGCGCTCCGCCAACCGCCGCATGGATTTGCAACGTATTCGACGCATTCTCTTACAGGTTGGGCAGCCGGTGGGAGTGACGGCGATGCGGCGGCTGGTGATCGGGCAGGCGGGCGAGACGGGCGGACTCGGCGCTCGATTGCACGTGCTGTCACCGATCCTCACCGGGTTCACACTGCCGTTGGTGGCGCTGATCGTGCTGCACCCGGGCCTGCTCAAGATCGGCCAGCAAGCGGCGCTGATTCTGCTCGGGCCGCTGTTCGTCATCGCCTGCGGACTATTCCTCTATGCGACGTTCGCGCAGAAATCGCTGGCAGCGGTGGTATTCGACCTCGACTCCCGCGAAGCGCTTCTGATCGAGACGACGCTGCTCGCCCGCTCGACCGAGCGCGTGCCGTTCGCGGCACTCGCCGACGTCCGCGTGCGCCAGGACTACGACCGTGACGGATATCCCTACCGCGTCGCCGACCTAGTATGGCGCAATGGAGAGACTTTGGAGCTGCCCGACCGGGCCGATCCTGCGTTGCTCGCGACAGTCCAGGCCGAACTGCGCCGTCGCTGATGACCAGCGATCCACGGTCGCAGGGGGCCGGTCGCCTCGTGCGGGTGGCGCCGGGCATCAAATCGCCTTAGCGTCAGCGTCGGTGCCCCGAGTGCCCCCTCTGACTGAAGGCTCCATGCGCCATGACCGGCTGGCCGGGCGACGTCACACCGACCGAGCAATATGAAACCGCCCGCCGCTTCGTCGCGGAGGACGCCGGCCACCTGTTCGTCACCGGGCGCGCCGGCACCGGCAAATCGACGCTGCTCCGCGCGCTGCGCGAGACCCTGGCCAACGACGCCGTCGTCGTCGCCCCGACCGGGCTCGCCGGCGTCACCGTCGGCGGCCAAACCATCCACTCGTTCTTCGGCCTGCCGCCGCGCTTGATCCGGCCCGACGACATCCGCCGCAGCCGCAACGGTCGCGTCATGCGCCAGATGACGACGCTGATCGTCGACGAGGTGTCGATGGTGCGCTCCGACCTGATGTGGGCCATCGACCAGTCACTGCGCATCAATCGCGGCCGCCCGCGCGAGCCGTTCGGCGGCGTGAGGCTGCTGTTGTTCGGCGATCTCCATCAGTTGCCGCCGGTGATCCGCGACGGCGAAGAGGCGACCCACCTCGAGACCGTGCACGGCGGCCCTTTCTTCTTTTCCCATTCCGCCCTCCGCGATCCGCCGGGCACCTGGCTGCTTGAACTCGAGCAGGTGTTCCGCCAGTCCGACGAGCGGCTGATTTCGATCCTCAACCGCATCCGCGAGGGCGACGTCGAGGAAGACGACATCGCAGTGCTCAACGATCGCGTATCGCCGATCCGCACGCTCTCGGAAGGTCAGTCCTACGTCATCCTGACTCCGACCAACGAGGCGGCGAACCGCATCAACAGGGCTTATCTCGAAGCCTTGCCCGGCGGCGGTCAGCGCTACACCGCCTCGACGACCGGCGAATACAACGAAAAGGCGCAACCAACCGAGGCCGAGTTGTACCTGAAGCCCGGCGCCAAGGTGATCCTGTTGCGCAACGACGCCGACCGGCGTTGGGTCAATGGCACCATCGCCCGCGTCGCGCGCCTCGACGAGAAACGCGTTTGGATCGAGGTCGACGGGCGCGAACACGAGGTCGAGCCGGCCTCCTGGGACAACCGCCGCTATGCCTTCGACCAGGAGGCCGGCAAGATCGTCGAAAGCGTCGCAGGCACCTTCAAGCAGTTCCCCTTGCGCCTCGCGTGGGCGCTGACCATCCACAAGTCGCAAGGCCTGACACTCGACAAGGTTTACCTCGACCTCGGGCGTGGAACGTTCGCACACGGCCAAGCATACGTTGCTTTGTCGCGGTGCAGAACACTCGAGGGCCTCGCGTTGGCCAGACCACTCGTGCCGCGCGACATCATGTTCGATCCGGCGGCGACCGGCTATCGGCAGGCTTTTGAGCATCTTGATTAGAGGTTGATCGGGCAAATTGCTGCGTCGCAGCAAAAAAGTGTGCCCCCGTCGGCGAGATCTATAGACTCTGCGCATCGCGCTGCTACTAAAGTATAAGATGCACTGCGACAAATTTCATGTTGCGGCGCACAAATACTCTGCGTATATAACAGGCAGCGAGAGCAGCGGCGCTTAACTCTGCACCAGCGGACAAGGCAGCTCGCGAACAAATTTCCACTGCACCGGCGTCGATATCGATATCGGCCCAACCAGACTGTCCCGTGAACCCGATCCAAAGGATGCTGAAGATGAACGAGCAATTCACCCGCCAGGCGCAAGAGATGTTCAACGCTGCGAAGGACGCTCGCATCCCCGAGAACGTTCAGGCGTTCGCCGAAGATACCGTCGCCAAGTCGCGCGAAGCCTTCCAGCGCATGAACGGCGCGACCAAGGACAGCGTCAAGGTCGTCGAAGAGATCATGCTCGCCTCTCATGCTGGCGCCAAGACGATCGGCGAGAAGATGCTGCACAACACCGCCGTCAACACCGACGCGGCGTTCGATGCTGCCCAGCAGATGGCCCGCGCCAAGTCGATCCAGGACCTGGCTCGCCTGCAGGCCGACTTCTTCCAGCAGCAGATGGCCGCTGCCAGCGCGCAGACCAAGGAGCTCCTCGAGCTCTCCACGAAGGTCAGCCGCCAGACGTTCGAGACCATCTCGGGCGCAGCCCAGCGTTCGTTCGAGACCATGAAGAAGACCAGCTGATCACGCGCGCACTGCATCTGAGGGAACTTCGTCGAGGGGTGGCACCATGTGCCGCCCCTCAATGCATTGTGGGCGCGCGCAGGAGCGTTTAACGGCCGACGACATTCGGGGCTTCCCCTCGCCACGCGCAGCGCTATAGTGGTGGGATGCTGAGTGCGAGTTCAAAAGTCCGCGTCAGGCGCGCCAAGCTGTCCGATGCGGCGGTCTTGAGTGAAACGTTCCGCACGTCCTGGGCGCTCGCCTATCGCGGCATAATCCCTCACCTGCACCTCGAGAGCATCATCCGACGTCGTGGCGTCGCCTGGTGGCGCAACTCGATCCGCGGTGAGGAAACCATCCTGGTGCTCGAAGTGGCCGGAAAGGTTGCCGGCTACGCCACGTGCGGCGTTGCCCGCTCCAAGCGTCAACAGCGCGGCGAAATTTATGAACTCTATCTGGCACCGATATATCAGGGCCTTGGTTTCGGCGAACACCTGTTCGAAGCGTGCCGCGCCAACCTCGATCTCATGAGCGTCAAGGGACTCGTCGTCTGGGCTCTCTCGGCCAATGACGGCGCGATCGCCTTCTACTGGAAGCGCGGCGGTCGGCCGATCGCCGTCACACGCGAGCGCTTCGGGACCACACGGCTCGAAAAAATCGCTTTCACCTGGGACTGATCGCTCCAGAGCCGTCGCACGGCTAACGCCCACGCGGCACTGCGACCAAGGTCCTGCGCCGAAGCCCTCGACATCGGCAGCGGACAATGCCAATCACGCGCCCGAGCAGGCCGACGCGCCTGAACGAGGAGCCAGCCCTATGCGCATCGACGCCATTCCGATCGGCAAGACCCCGCCGCACGACGTCAACGTGATCATCGAGGTGCCGGTCGGCGGCGAGCCCATCAAGTACGAGATGGACAAGAGTTCCGGCACGCTATTCGTCGACCGGTTCCTGTACACGCCGATGCGCTACCCCGGAAACTACGGGTTCGTGCCGCATACGCTGTCGCCCGACGGCGACCCGATCGACGTACTGGTCTGCAACACGCGCGCGATCGTGCCGGGCGCCGTGCTGAACTGCCGGCCGATTGGCGTGCTGGTGATGGAAGACGATGGCGGCGGCGACGAGAAGATCATCGCCGTGCCGTCGGACAAGATCACCCGGCGCTACGAGAAGATCATGACGCTTGCCGACCTGCCGGAGATCACGCTGCAGCAGATCCGCCACTTCTTCGAGCACTACAAGGATCTGGAGCCCGGCAAGTGGGTCAAGATCCATCATCTCGGCGATGCCGACGAAGCCCGCCGGCTCATCGTCGAGGCGATCGAGCGCTACAAGGCCAAGGCCTGATGGCCATCCGTCAGGAGGCGCGCCGATGACCGACGTGCGCATCGCCGTGATGGGTGCTGCCGGCCGCATGGGCCGGGCGTTGATCGCACAGGTTGCAGCGACGCCAGGTTGCGTAGTGGCTGGCGCCATCGAGCCGGCCGGCTCGAACGCGCTCGGCCAGGATGCCGGCAGCCTTGCCGGCCTCGATCCGCTCGGCGTCATGGTGACTAGCGACGCCCTCGAAGTTATCGCCGCCGTCGACGCCATCCTCGACTTCACGCGCCCGGCCGCCACCGTCGAGTTCGCCGGCCTCGCCGCGAACGCCCGCATCGTGCACGTGATCGGCACCACGGGTTTCGAGCCGGCCCACGAAGCGGCGATCAAGGCGGCCGCCCGCCACGCGACGATCGTCAAGGCCGGCAACATGAGCCTCGGCGTCAACTTGCTGGTCGCGCTGACGCGCAAGATCGCCGCAGCACTCGACGCCGACTACGACGTCGAGGTGCTGGAAATGCACCACAAGCACAAGGTCGATGCGCCGTCCGGCACCGCCTTGATGCTCGGCCACGCGGCTGCCGAAGGCCGTGGCGTCGGTCTCGAAGACGTCTGGGTGAAATCGCGCGATGGCCACACCGGTGCGCGCACGCGTGGCGACATCGGCTTTGCGACGCTGCGGGGCGGCTCGGTGATCGGCGATCACACCGTGATCTTCGCCGGCGAGGGTGAGCGCGTCGAGATCACTCACAAGGCCTCCGACCGGGGCATCTACGCCCGCGGCGCGGTGAAGGCCGCCCAGTGGGGCCGCGGCAAAGGCCCCGGCCTGTTCACCATGGCCGACGTGCTCGGGATTTGAAGCGAGGAAGACGACGATGACCGACAACGTGCTCGTGCTCGTGCGGCACGGCGAGAGCGAGTGGAACAGGCTCAATCTGTTCACCGGCTGGAAGGACCCCGACCTGACCGAGAAGGGCCTCGCCGAAGCCAAGCAGGCCGGTGCGTTGCTGAAGGCCGCCGGCCACCGGTTCGACATCGCCTTTACCAGCGTGCTGACGCGAGCCCAGCACACGCTGACCCTGATCCTCGCCGAACTCGGCCAGCAGGATTTGCGCACCGTTCGCGACCAGGCGCTGAACGAACGTGACTACGGCGACCTCGCCGGCCTCGACAAGGACGACGCCCGTGTGAAGTGGGGTGAGGAACAGGTGCACGTCTGGCGGCGCAGCTTCGACGTGCCGCCGCCCGGCGGGGAAAGCCTGAAGATGACCGCCGAACGCACGCTGCCATATTATGAGGCGCAGATCTGGCCCGAAATGAAAGCCGGTCGCAGCGTGATCGTCGCCGCGCACGGCAACTCGCTGCGCTCGATGATCATGAAGCTGGAAAATCTGACACCGGAGCAAATAGTTAAGGTTGAACTCGCAACTGGCGTTCCGATCGTCTACCGCCTCGATGCCGAGGGCAACGTGCGCGACAAGCAGATCCTCGCCGGCTGAGGCTGGAACCACACGCCTACCTCTCCCACTTTTGATGAACTACTCGGCGCGAGCGTTGTGTACTAAGAACCGCTTGCCTTTCTCGCGGGGCGCCCTCAAACCGGCGCTTTCGCGCGCCCTGTGCTGCGTCGCACAAATGTTCCACCGAGCCGCCTTCGACGCGGCCGATTGCAGAGCCGGACGCACCGGCAAACCCGAGGTGTGAAGAGCCATGTCGAGCCAGATCAAGCGCCAGGCGCTCAACGAGGCGTTCGCGCGCACGTCCTTCCTGCACGGCACCAACGCCGCCTACGTCGAGCAGATGCAGGCCGCTTATGAAAATAATCCCGGCTCGGTGCCGGACGAATGGCGGCTGTTCTTCCAGAGCCTGCACGAGGAGCATGGTGCAGGCGGCGGCGAGCAGCAACACGGGCCGTCTTGGGGCCGCCCGCTCGCCGAACTCTCGTCCAACGGATCGAACGATCTGGTCGCGGCGCTGACCGGCGACTACGGCGAGACCGAGCGCAACGTCCGCGAACGCATCCAGCAACGCGCCCAGCAGGTCGGTTATGACCTCCCAGTGATGGCTTCACTGCGTGCTACGCAGGACAGCATCCGCGCGCTGATGCTGATACGCGCCTACCGGGTGATGGGCCACCTCGCTGCCGACCTCGACCCGCTCGGCATCACCGAACGCAAAGTGCACAAGGAACTGCGGCCCGAGACTTACGGCTTCACCGAAGCCGACCTCGACCGGCCGATATTCATCGACAAGGTGCTCGGCCTCGAGACGGCGACCATTCGCCAGATTCTGCGCCTCCTCCGCCGCACCTACTGCCGCCACATCGGCGTCGAGTTCATGCACATCTCCTCGCCCGCGCAGAAGAGCTGGCTGCAGCAGCGCATCGAGGGCGAAGAGAAAGACATCGTCTTCACCAGGGAAGGCAAGAAGGCGATCCTCAACAAGCTGATCGAGGCAGAGACCTTCGAGACGTTTGCGCAGACCAAATACACCGGCACCAAGCGGTTCGGCCTGGAGGGCGGCGAGTCGATGGTTCCAGCGCTTGAGCAGATCATCAAGCGGGGCGGCCAGCTCGGCATCAAGGAAATCGTCATCGGCATGGCCCACCGCGGCCGCCTCACCGTGCTCGCCAACGTGATGGGCAAGCCGCATCGCGCGATCTTCAACGAGTTCAAGGGCGGCTCGTTCAAGCCCGACGACGTCGAAGGCTCGGGCGACGTGAAGTATCACCTCGGCGCCTCGTCCGACCGCTCATTCGACGACAACAACGTCCACTTGTCGCTGACCGCCAACCCGAGCCATCTCGAGATCGTCGACCCGGTCGTGCTCGGCAAGACCCGCGCCAAGCAAGACCAGCACGGCTGCCAGCCCGACGAACGCCAAGCCGTGCTGCCGCTGCTGATCCATGGCGACGCGGCCTTCGCCGGCCAGGGCGTCGTCGCCGAGTGCCTCGGCCTCTCTGGCCTCAAGGGGCATCGCACCGGCGGCTCGATCCACTTCGTCATCAACAACCAGATCGGCTTCACGACCAACCCGCGTCTATCGCGCTCGTCGCCCTATTGCACCGACGTCGCCAAGATGGTCGAGGCGCCGATCTTTCACGTGAACGCCGACAACGCCGAAGCCGTGGTGCACGTCGCCAAGATCGCGACCGAGTTCCGGATGAAGTTCCAGAAGCCGGTCGTCATCGACATGATCTGCTACCGCCGCCATGGCCACAACGAGAGCGACGAACCGGCGTTCACGCAGCCGATCATGTATCGCAAGATCAAGGACCACCCGACGACGGTCGAGATCTACTCGAAGCAGCTCGTCTCGGAAGGCGTCATGACAGCCGCCGAGGTCGACGAGATGAAAGCGCGTTTCCGCTCCCACCTCGACACCGAGTTTGCGGCCGCCGACGGCTTCCGTCCCAACAAGGCCGACTGGCTCGACGGCCGCTGGTCCGGCATCGGCTTCGCCGAGGACGAAGCCCGGCGCGGTAACACCGGCGTCGAGATCGACAAGCTGCGCGAGGTCGGTCGTCGCATCACCACGTTGCCGGTCGACTTCAATGCTCACAAAACTGTACAGCGGCTGATCGAGCGGCGCCGCCAGATGGTCGACAGCGGTGAGGGAATCGATTGGGCGATGGGCGAGAGCCTGGCCTTCGGCACGCTTCTGGCCGAGCGCTTCCCGATCCGCCTCTCAGGTCAGGACGTCGAGCGCGGCACCTTCTCGCAGCGCCATTCCGTACTGATCGACCAGGACAGCGAGCGCCGCTACACGCCGCTGCGCTACATCGCGCCCGACCAGGGTCGCGTCGAGATCATCAACTCGATGCTGTCGGAAGAAGCTGTTCTCGGCTTCGAGTATGGTTACTCGCTCGCCGAGCCCAACTGCCTGACTATGTGGGAAGCACAGTTCGGCGACTTCGCCAATGGCGCTCAGGTCGTGTTCGACCAGTTCCTCTGCTCCGGTGAGCGCAAGTGGCTGCGCATGTCCGGCCTCGTCTGCTTGCTGCCTCACGGATACGAAGGTCAGGGCCCCGAGCATTCCTCCGCCCGCCTCGAGCGCTATCTACAGCTCTCGGCCGAGGACAACTGGCAGGTCGCCAACTGCACGACGCCAGCCAACTATTTCCATATCCTGCGCCGCCAGCTGCATCGCAAGTTCAGGAAGCCGCTGATCCTGATGACGCCGAAGTCGCTGCTGCGCCACAAGCGGGTGATCTCGCGGCTGGACGAGATGGCGACTGGCTCGAGCTTCCACCGCATCCTGTGGGACGATGCCGACGCGAGTCGCCGTCCGCCCGCCGAGGGCAGTCACCGCCTCGGCGCCGACGGCCGCGTCCGTCGTGTCGTAATGTGCTCGGGCAAGGTCTACTACGACCTCGCCGACGCGCGCGACGCCGCCGGCCTCGACGACATCTACCTACTGCGCGTCGAGCAGCTTTATCCGTTCCCCGCGCGTTCGCTTATCGAGGAGCTGACGCGCTTCCCGCAGGCCGAGGTGGTGTGGTGCCAGGAAGAGCCGCGCAACATGGGCGCCTGGACCTATATCGAGCCGAACATCGAGTGGGCGCTGAGCCACGTTCCAGGCGCCGCGAGCAAGCGCGCCCGCTATGTCGGCCGCAGTGCCGCCGCCTCGACCGCGACCGGGCTTCTCTCCAAGCACACGCTTGAACAGAAGGCGCTGGTGGCCGAATCACTTAGCCCCTGAGGCCCGATCCGGGCCGTCACAGGCCCGTTCACAGACCATGCGAGGAGTGGCCGAGGATCATCGATCCAGGGCCGCTCCCGCCCCCGAGATCACCGCGAAGGAATAGAGAGAAACACCATGGCCATCGAGATCCGCGTGCCGACGCTCGGCGAAAGTGTAACCGAAGCGACCGTCGGGCAGTGGTTCAAGAAGCCGGGTGACGCGGTAAAGGCCGACGAGCCGGTGGTCGAGCTCGAGACCGACAAGGTGACGGTGGAAGTGCCGGCCCCGGCGTCCGGCGTGCTCGGTGACATCGCGGTGGAGCAGGGCACGACGGTCGCGATCGGGGCGCTGCTCGGTTCGATTCGTGAGGGGACCGGCGCCGCAGCGCCGATCGCAGCGGCGACGACCCCGGCACCGCGCCCGGAGGCTGCAGCTCCCGCCAAGCCGGCAGCAGCGCCGGCCGCCGCCGCCGCCGCAAATGGCAACATGCCGCCAGCCCCTGCCGCCCGCAAGATGATGGAAGAAAAGGGCATTGCCGCTGCCGACGTCGAAGGCTCCGGCAAGCGCGGGCAGATCCTCAAGGAAGACGTCGCCACCGCTGCTGCAGCCCCGAGGAGCGCGCCGGCCGCTGCGCCGCCGGTGCCGGCCAGCTACAGCGCGCCTGCTCCGGTCGCCGCAGCCCAGATGCGGGCGCCGTCGCCCGTCAACGATGCGGTCCGCGAGGAGCGGGTCAAGATGACCCGGTTGCGCCAGACCATCGCGCGGCGCCTCAAGGACGCGCAGAACACCGCTGCCATGCTGACGACGTTCAACGACGTCGACATGAGCGCAGTGATGGCGCTTCGCAACCAATACAAAGACCTGTTCGAGAAGCGCCACGGCGTGAAGCTCGGCTTCATGGGCTTCTTCGTGAAGGCGTGCATCCAGGCGCTGAAGGAGATCCCGGCGGTCAATGCCGAGATCGACGGCGGCGACATCGTCTACAAGAACTACTACCACGTCGGCGTCGCTGTCGGCACCGACAAGGGCCTCGTGGTTCCGGTCGTGCGCGAAGCCGACCGCATGAACCTCGCGGAGATCGAGATGTCGATCTCCGACTTCGGCAAGCGCGCCCGCGACGGGCGCCTTGCCATCGAGGACATGCAGGGCGGCACGTTCACCATCTCCAACGGCGGCGTCTATGGCTCGATGCTGTCGACCCCGATCCTCAACGCGCCGCAGTCGGGCATCCTCGGCATGCATAAGATCGAGCAGCGCCCGGTGGTGCTGAAGGACGGCTCGATCGCCGCGCGGCCGATGATGTACCTCGCGCTCAGCTACGACCACCGCATCGTCGACGGCAAGGAAGCGGTGACGTTCCTGGTGCGCGTGAAAGAGTGCCTGGAAGACCCGCAGAGGTTCGTGCTGGATTTGTGAACGCTTGTTCCGAGGCCCGGATCAATCCGGGCCTCTCCGTTTGCGCACTCGAACTCGAGTGCCTTCTATAGTCTCAAGATCGAGCACCCCATGACCTACGACCTGATCGTCATCGGCACCGGCCCGGGCGGGTACGTGTGCGCCATCCGTGCAGCGCAGCTTGGTCTCAAGACCGCCGTCGTCGAGAAGCGGAAGACCCACGGCGGCACCTGCCTCAACATCGGCTGCATCCCGTCGAAGGCGCTGCTGCACGCCTCCGAAATGTTCGACGAGGCCGGCCACGGCTTCAAGGCGCTCGGCATCGAGGTGACGCCGAAGCTCAACCTCGCGGCCATGATGAAGCACAAGCAGGACACGGTGGACGCCAACGTCAACGGCGTCGGCTTCCTGCTCAAGAAGAACAAGGTCGACGTGTTCCATGGCACGGGCTCGATCCCGGGTGCAGGCAAGGTCGTTGTCACTGCCGAGGACGGCGCGACGCAGACGCTGGCGGCGAAGTCGATCGTGATCGCCACCGGCTCCGACGTCGCCACGCTGCCGTTCATCAAGATCGACGAGAAGCGCATCGTCTCATCGACCGGCGCGCTGGAACTGGCCGAAGTGCCGGCCAAGATGATCGTGATCGGTGCCGGCGTGATCGGCCTGGAAATGGGCTCCGTGTGGCGACGGCTCGGCTCCGAGGTGACCGTCGTCGAGTACCTCGACCGCATCCTGCCCGGCATGGACGGAGAAGTCGCGAAGCAGACGCAGCGCCTGCTCGAGAAGCAGGGCCTCAAACTCCGCCTCGGCGCCAAGGTGACCGGCGTGCGCTCGGATGCCAGCGGCGCGACCGTGACGTTCGAACCCGCAGCCGGCGGCGCGGCCGAAGAGATCTTCGCCGACATCGTCCTGGTCGCCATTGGCCGACGCCCCTACACCGATGGCCTCGGCCTCGAAGCGGCTGGCGTCGCGATGGAAAGGGGCCGCGTCGTGATCGACGACCATTTCCAGTCCAGCGTGCCAGGCATCTACGCCATCGGTGACGTCGTGCGCGGCCCGATGCTCGCTCACAAGGCCGAGGACGAGGGTGTCGCCATCGCCGAACGGCTCGCCGGCCAGGCCGGCCACGTGAACTACGACGTGATCCCGGGCGTCGTGTACACGTTCCCGGAGGTCGCCTCGGTCGGCAAAGGCGAAGAAGACCTGAAGGCCGCTGGTGTCGCCTACAAGGTCGGCAAGTTCAACTTCACCGCCAACGGTCGCGCCCGCGCCAACCGCGCGACTGACGGCTTCGTGAAGGTGCTAGCTGATGCCGCGACCGACCGCGTGCTCGGCGTGCACATCGTCGCCGCTGGCGCCGGCGAGATGATCCACGAGGCGGCCGTGCTGATGGAGTTCGGCGGCTCGTCAGAAGATCTCGCGCGCACCTGCCACGCGCATCCGACGATGAGCGAGGCAGTGAAAGAAGCCGCCATGGCCGTCGAGAAGCGCCAGATCCACGCGTAAAGCGACAGCGTCGTTGCTATAGCACGGGACGGTATGTCGACCCGCCGAGCCCCGCTGACCGACGCCTACGAACGGTTGTGAACCTCTCCGCTACCACCGGCGTATTTGATGCAGGTAACGGAGAGAGACCCATGCAGCTCGTAATCGCCTACATCGCGACGGCCGTCACGTTCCTTGCCATCGATTTCATTTGGCTCGGCTATCTCGCGCACGGCTTCTACCGGGCGCAGATCGGCCATCTGCTCGCCGACCAGTTCAACATGGCCGCAGCCGTCGGCTTCTATTTGATCTATCTTGTCGGCGTGATGATCTTCGCCGTCTCGCCGGCGATCCGATCGGGGCAATGGACCGACGCACTGCTTTACGGCGCGCTGTTCGGCTTCTTCTGTTACGCCACCTACGACATGACCAATCTGGCCACGCTGAAGGGCTGGCCGCTCACCGTCACGCTGGTCGACCTCGTGTGGGGCGCGGCGCTAACAGGCATCGCTTCAACGGCCGGCTACTTCGCCGCAAGTCGCTTCGGCTGAAGCATCGGAGCCCCGTCATGAGAGCGCGTACCGCCGTCCACCTCGCTGCCGCAACGCTCGTCACTCTGGCGGGGGCGAGCCAGGCCGATGCAATGAGTGCCTACCGATGGAGCAAGCGCCCGCTGGTCGTGTTCGCGCCCGACGCCGGCAGTGCCGCGCTCGCCACCCAGCGTGGCATCGTCGCCGGCAGCCGGGGTGGTTTCGCCGAGCGCGCAATGGTGATCGTCTACGTCGTCGGCGATCGCGTGACGAGCGAACTCGGCGGTGGGCCTGGCATGAGCGCGCAGGCCCTGCGCGCCCGCTATGGCGTCTCGCGCGGCGCGTTCCGCGCCATCCTGGTCGGCAAGGATGGCGGCGCGAAACTCTCGTCTTCTGCCCCGCTCGCAGCCGGCACTCTGTTCCGCACCATCGACGCTATGCCGATGCGCGCTGAAGAGATGCGGCGGCGTTAGGGTTTCGTTTACCATCCCGCAGCTTCCATGAGGGCGACAACGATTCGCCGGTCGGAGGGATGCGGTCGATGACGGACACGGCAGACGAACTGGCCCTCGATCACGATCTGCACGCAGCGATCGCCGGCTTCGAGCGTCATCTGGAGCATGGGCGCGGCGCCGCCGACAACACGCGTGTCGCCTATGGGCGCGATCTCCGCCAGTTCCTCGGTTTTCTCGCGCATCACCTCGGCCATTCACCCTGCCTCGGCGATCTCGGGCGGCTGGACGTCAAGACGTTTCGCGCCTTCATGGCGCAGCGCCGCCGGCAGGGCATAACCTCGCGCTCGCTGTCGCGCACCATGTCGGCGCTGCGCACATTCTTCCAGTGGCTCGAGGCCGAGGGCCGGCTCAAGAACCGCGCCGTCATGCGCGTCGCAATGCCGAAGCTGCCGCACGGCGTGCCGAAGCCGCTGACGGTGGAGAAGGCCGCCGCCGTCATCCACGCCGGCATGGACGCCGAACTCGACTGGGTCGCCGCCCGCGATGTCGCGGTGCTGATGCTGCTTTACGGCGCCGGCTTGCGCATCTCGGAGGCGCTGTCGATCACGCCAGCCGAGGCGCCGGGCGATCTGCGCGATGTGCTCCGTATCACGGGCAAGGGTGGCAAGGAGCGCATCGTACCGGTGCTGCCGGTCGTGACAGCGGCGATCGCCCGCTACCGGTCACTGTGCCCCTGGCCGCTCGCCGCCGATGAGCCGATGTTTCGCGGCGAGCGCGGCGGGCCGTTGTCGCCGCGCATCATCCAACTGCGCATGGAAGCGCTGCGCGGCGAGCTGAACCTGCCGGCGACCGCGACGCCGCACGCGCTGCGCCATTCGTTCGCAACGCACCTGCTGTCGGCGGGCGCCGACCTCCGCCAGATCCAGGAACTGCTGGGCCACGCCTCGCTGTCGACCACGCAAGTCTACACCGAGGTCGACCGCGACCGCCTGCTCGCCGTCTACGACAAGGCGCATCCGAGGGCGTAGCAAAGGCACGCCCCACCGAGGCACGCTCCTTGCAGCCCACCCCGCAACTGTGGTTTGCGGAGAGTTAAGCATGCGCAAGGTTCAGATTCGCTCGCTCGCTGCGGCGCTATTCACCCTCATTTCGGTGGCACCAGCATTGGCCGGCAACGCCGCCCCGGCCTGCGGCGGCAAGGATCTGCTCGCCGAACTGCAGGCCTCGACGCCAACCACTCACGCCCGGATACTCGGTGAAGCCACGCGGACCGAAAACGGTGGCGCCCTGCTGTGGCGCGCTACCAAGTCCGGTCAGCGGCCATCGTATCTGTTCGGCACGATCCACATGACCGACCCGCGCGTCACCACGTTGTCACCAGTGGTGGCAGCGGCCCTCGATGACGCCGCGACCGTGGCGGTGGAGATTGCCGGTCTCTCGGATGGCGCCGTCATGCAGGCGGTCGGCGCAGACCCGCGCATGCTGATGTTCACCGACGGCCGCCGCCTCGACCAAATGCTGTCGCCGGCCGAGTTTGCAACCGTCAGCCGCACGCTTGGCCGCATCGGCGTGCCGCAGCCGGCGCAAGCTGCCATCCGGCCTTGGCTGGTCTCGATGCTGCTCGCGGTGTCCGACTGCGAGCGCGCCCGCATGGCCGAGAAGCGCCCCGTCCTGGATCAGGTGATCGAGCACCGCGCGAAGACGGCCGGCAAGCCGGTGATCGGCCTCGAGACCGTGGCGAGCCAGGTGCACGCGATGGCAACCGTCGCCGATGCCGACCAGATCGCCATGCTGAAGAGCACGCTGCGCCATGCCGACCGCTCCGACGATCTGCGCGAGACGATGCTTCAACTCTACCTCGACCGGCGCATCGGAGCGGCCTTCGCCCTGCAACGCCACTTCGCAGCGGAAGCCGGCCTCGCCCCCGACGCCACGCGCGGCTTCGAGCGGAGCCTGATTTCAGCCCGCAACCTGACGATGCACCAGAAGGCGTTGCCGCTGGTGCAATCGGGCGCGGCATTCATAGCAGTCGGCGCCGCCCACCTCACCGGCCCCGACGGCCTCGTCGCCCTGCTCCGCCGCGAGGGCTACTGGCTGACGCCGGTGGAGTGAAGAGTGGGGCCAATTGGTTTGCTCGCTAATCCAAATCCGGCAAGCGGTGCCATCGCGCAACGCTGGTGCCCTGGGAAAGGCTCGACGGGTCAACGGGCACGCTACCCAAAAAGGAAAGGGGTAGGGTCTCGTGGAACGCCAACGTACTTGTGCAGTGAGTCCGTGGGCGAAGCGGTTTTGAGGTGGAGATCGCAAAGTGTTCGAGTCACTCAGGAGATGGCGGGCGCGGCGGCGATTCAATCCATTGCTGCGGATGGCGCGCGAACTCGCCCAGTCGTACGGCGGCGTTTCCGACCACTACACGGCGGGGCAAGTGCGCCGTATCATCGTTGAAACGAAGCTGCCTCCTAGCCTCGCCAGCTATGCAGCGGTCGCCTTTGCGAAGCCAGATGCGTTCGCGGAAATTGTGCCAGACGCTGCGACCGACAACTATGACGGCTTCCGCGCCGAGATCGCGGCAGCTCTCAGGTTCGATCGGTCGGACTGGACAGCACGAGACGTGCTGGCTCGAAAGCCCGCGCAAATCTGGTCGCCTTCGAGGGTAGAATACGACGGTCCCGGACCCCACAATATCGGACATGCGGATTGAACACCCGCCTACACCTCCACCAGCCGCCCACTCTCCGCCAGCACTTCGCGGCCCTTGGCCGTCACCGTGACGATGGCGCCGCGCGTCGGATCGTAGCCGCGCGCGACGAGCCCGGCCTCGACCGCGTCCTCCCAAACGGTGAGGCGCGGGCAGGAGGTGCGCCATACGTCGAGCAGTTCGGCGTGGGTGCGCGGCGCCCGCGCCACCCACTCGACGAGATCGAGCACCAGCGGGCGGGTGTCCTCGATGGCCATGTCGACTTCCCTCGAAATAAGGCCCCTTACCGGCCGCCACCGACGTCGACGTGGGTGCCGGTGACGTAACTCGCCTTGTCCGACAGCAACCACAGCACCGCCTCGGCGACTTCCTCGGGGGTGCCGGTGCGGCGCATCGGGATGATGGGGGTGAGGCGCTTGGTGCGCTCGGCGTCGCCCATGTCGGCGTGGATCTCGGTTTCGATCAGGCCAGGGCGCACGGCGTTGACGCGGATGCCCTGCGGGCCGACCTCGTTGGCGAGGCCCGTCGTGAAGGTTTCGATGGCGCCCTTCGAGGCAGCGTAGGCGAGCGACCCACCGGCACCGCCGATGCGCGCCGCTGCAGAACTCATGTTGACGATCACACCGCCCTTGCCGCCGTGCGCCGTCGACATGCGCTTGACCGCTTCGCGCGCGCACAGGAACTGGCTGGTGATGTTCGTCCGCCAGACCCAGTCGATCATCTCGACGTCAGTCTTCTCGATCGGTGTGAGCAGGTGCGCGATGCCGGCGTTGTTGAACAGATGCGTGACGGTGCCGAACGCCTTGTCGCACGCCTCGAACAGCGCGACGGCGCCGGCCTCGGTCGAGACGTCGGCCTTGACCGCGATCGCCTTGCCGCCGGCCTTCGCGATGTCGGCCACCACCTGCTCGGCACTGTCGGCCCGCTTGGCAAAGTTTACGACGACGCTATAGCCCTCGGCGGCACCGAGCCGTGCCGTCGCCGCGCCGATGCCCCGGCCGCCGCCGGTGACGATGAGGATCTTTGTCATGTGGTTTTTTCCCTCTTCAGTTGTTTACGTTCGCGCTACGGCCTACCGACGCCGATGCCTGACCGTCGAGCTTAATCACCCGGCGGAGGCCGGCATCCGATATTTCTGGCAGTAGACTGCGGATGCTTGTCGGGATGCCGGCCTACGCCGGCGTGACGATCAGTGATGGTGGAAAAACCGAGATCCACTACATCCCCATCCCCTTCCGCATTTCACGGGCGATGACGAGTTGCTGGATCTGGGTGGTGCCTTCGTAGATGCGCACGAGGCGGACGTCGCGGTAGATGCGCTCGATCGGATAGGCGGCCATGTAGCCGGCGCCCCCGAAGATCTGCACCGCCCGATCCGCCACCCGGCCGACCATCTCGGACGCATACATTTTGCAGGCAGCAGCCTGGATCAGCGTACTCTCGCCGGCATCGTAGCGCCGGGCCGTGTCGGCCACCATGCACTCGGCGGCGTAACACTCGGTCCAGCTGTCGGCGAGCATCGCCTGCACCAACTGGAAGCCGGCGATCGGCTGGCCGAACTGCTCGCGCTCGTTGGCGTAGCGCTGTGCCTCGTCGAGCAGCCGCTTGGCCGTGCCGACGCAGACGGCGGCGATATGAATGCGGCCGCGATCGAGCACTTTCATCGCCGTCTTGAAGCCGACGCCGGGCCGCCCACCGATGATGCGATCCGTCGGCACGCGCACGTTGTCGAAAATCACGTCCGACGTGATGGTGCCACGCTGGCCCATCTTCTTGTCTTTGGGCCCGTATGTGATTCCTGGCGCCCTGGCGTCGACGATGAATGCGGAGATGCCGGCAGCGCCCTTGTTGCCCGGATCGGTGCGCGCCATCAGCGTCAAGACGTCGGCGCGCCGGCCGTTGGTGATGTAGCGCTTGGTGCCATTCACCACATAGGCGTCGCCGTCGAGGACCGCAGTGGTGCGCAGCGAGGCGGCGTCCGATCCAGAGCCGGGCTCGGTGAGGCAGAACGAGGAGATCAAGTCGCCCCGCGCGAGTTTGGGCAGGAACTCGTGCTTCTGCGCCTCGGTGCCATCGATGACGATGCCCTGACTGCCGATGCCGATAGTGGTGCCGAACACGCCGCGGAAAGCCGGCGAGGTCCAGCCGAACTCCTTGGCGAGTTCCACTTCCTGCGAGGAGGTCAGGCCGAGGCCGCCGTAGTCCGCCGGGATGGTGAAGCCGAACAGGCCCATCTCCTTCATCTCGGCGATAACCTCGGCCGGCACGTCGTCGTCCACCTCGACCTTGGCCTCGAGCGGCACGAGACGTTCGCGCACGTAGCGGCGCACGGTGTCGCGGAGGGCCTCGAACGTCTCGTCGTCGATCGACGAGGTGATCTGCGCGCGGACGGGAGCATCCATCAGGTGTCCTCCAGGTGGGTCGTTCGTTGGCCTGCGGCCGTTCACCGCCGCTCGTATGCAAAAACGCCCGCCGGCATCAGCCGACGGGCGCTCTCTCGACACGGAAAGCGCTCGATCAATCATACCGGACGGGCGACGCCCGAAGAAGAGCCACCGGTTGCGCGGCTGCCCTCGGCTTCGAGCGGACGTACGCCGTCGGCATCCGGACCGAGCGACGACCGCCACGGCTCCAGCCGCTCGATTACAACCAGCGCTGCGACCAGCACGGCGGCGAGCACAACGGCGACCAGCCAGAACGGCAGGCCAATGAGCTGGTCGAAGCCGAGCTTGTCGCCCTTTTCGGCGAAAAACGCAGTGATGGCGGCGTCGTTGTAGCCGTAAACCGTCGCACCAGCGAGGCCGCCGGCCAGCGTGAACCAGGCATCACGATAGCCAGAGCCGATCTGCGCCATGGTGGTCCCGGGGCAGGCGCCCGACAGCACGATGCCGACGCCGAGGATCGCGCCGCCGATCAGGTCGGCCCGCCACAGCAACGGCTTCAGCGACATTTTCACGCCGTAGACGCCGTTGAGTACCGCGAGCACCAGCAGGCCGGTGACCACGGCGGTGAGAAAAATCTTGAGCATCAGAAAGTTACGGAGTTGCATCTGGCCGAGGATCACGCCCGGCTCGAACACGCGCGACTTCTCGAGCGCGAAACCGAACACGATGCCAGAGGCGAGGCCGATGAGGACTGCGGTCATGACGGACATAAGTGTGTTCTCCTAGTCTCAGACGCGGCGGAGCAGCATGGCGGCAGCGATGCCGCCGGCGAACATGGCGATGACGGCCATGGTGGAGCCGACCGAGAGCTGGGCCATGCCCGAGATGCCGTGGCCGGAGGTGCAACCGCCGGCAATGCGGGCGCCGAGCAGCATGATGAAGCCGCCGAGGAAGGCGACCGGCGCGCGGGTCCACAGGTTCGTCGACCCCATGGCCCGCTGCCAGACCGGCGAGACGGCCTGCCGACGGGC
>Ga0247831_1004312_pt1 | contig 19215 bp, 15 predicted proteins | sample LaCruzMarch2015__9_FD_192406 | JGI IMG/M metagenome (GOLD analysis project Ga0247831, IMG submission 192406) | Freshwater microbial communities from meromictic Lake La Cruz, Castile-La Mancha, Spain - LaCruzMarch2015_1m | ecosystem: Environmental > Aquatic > Freshwater > Lake | place: Spain... | reverse complement strand
ATCGGAAATCCCTCCGAAAAGTGCTCCCGAAATGGGGATAGTCGCGAGTAATAATTTGGCAGGGTCATCGTCTAACGCCGTGCGGGTTTTGGGAGGGTGTTCGTAATCGCTTCGGCTACCTCGTCCGCCGTGATCTTGGAGAGGCAAAGGGAGCGGCCACCCGCACAGCTCGTCGCCGCAGTTTGGTGGCAAGGACACTCTTGCACGATCATGCGGTGGGGCTCGCCCCGCGGAGCCCACCCCAACCGCCCGGCCGATTCCCGGAAGAGGGAAACGGTCGGCTTGCCGGCCGACATGGCTAAGTGCAACACACCGGAATCAAGGCCAACGTGGAGATCGCAGCCTTGCACCAAAGCGAGAAGGCGCGAGATCGGCTGGCGCTGGGGGAGGATCTGGAGACGGTCCTCTTTGACCAAAGAGACTAAATCATTCAGTCGAGCGACCTCCCGTTCCGAGCCCGCGCCCGTGGCGATCACCCGAAATTGGGGAGAGCCATGCCAAACTTTTTCTAAAACCTTAGCCCAAAGGTCCAGAGGCCACTCGTTCAGGGGGGAACTGGCCGCACTGACCGAAAGGTGAAGGGCCGGCCCTTTTACTACGGTACTGGCCCACTGCTTGCTTTCGACGGGAACTTGCCACGACCATCCAGGATTTGCGCCCGTCCAGCCCAGCTCTTTCAAAATCGAAAGCCGTTGGGCAAAGACTGGCTCGGACCGATCGCGCGGGGGGATAATTTGCGTCAACCTCGATCGAGCCAGCCATGAGCTAGGCCCGCTCTGGTGGGCGATCCGCTGTCGGGCCCCGCTCCACCCGGTGCAAAAAAGATTGCGTTCCGAGCCGACAAAAGACAGCGCCGCATCGTACGACTGGGCCCGAATCGAGCCCAAGGTGCCCAGGTTTTTCCAAGGCGCAGGACTGGGTTTGGCTAACGGAACCACCCAGACCCGCTTGACCTCGGGAACCATCGCAAGCAGTTCCGCCCCAACAGCGGTTGTCATTACGTCCACTTCGGCTCCACCCATGGCTAAAGCACGGATGGCGGGAATGGAGTGCACGGTGTCGCCGAGAAATCCGAGATCCACCACGAGAATCTTTTTCCAGGCGGGAAGGGGCATGGGAGGAGTTTCGGTCAGGACAGGGAAAATGGCCAACCCAGAAACGCCGTCTTGGCCGAATCGAGGAAATGGAACAAGATCTTGGCGATGCAAAAAAGCCCGCTTCCTTATGTCTTTGAGTATGCGAGCAATTTGAAGACCGACCCCAAAAAGGTGTTCGCCTTTCATCTGGAACCCAAAAACATCTCCCGTGTCAGCCCGAGTTGGATTCGTGTGATTTCTTTAGAGTCCCCCAGCCCAATTGTTGAGGGATCCAAGATCCGACTTCGCGTCGCTTCCTTGGGTATTCCCCAAGCGTGGGAGGTCACCGTGCAAGAGGTGGAAAATTTTGCGGGCCACCCCGCCCGGGCGCACATTTTGGACGTCGCCCAGAAAAGTCCATTCCCGCTTTGGCGCCATCTTCACGAGTTTTGGGCCGCGCCCGACGGCACCACGGGGCTGGTGGACCGGATTGAGTTTCTTCCTCCAGGGGGAGGGCTGGGGCGCCTTCTCCTTCCTTTCATCCAAAAGTTTTTTCTCGTTCTTTTTCGTGCGCGCCACGAGGCCACCCGCAAAATATTCGAAACCTCTTAAGCGGGCTGGAGGATATGTTCGACGGGGCCGATTTTTGCCCAGTCGACGGCGACAGATTGCTTGAGGAACGTTTTGTGACTGACGAAGCTAACCTTTCCCGTTCGCACCCCGTGCTCGTGGACCAGGCGGGTCGTCTTCACGTCGTAGCAGCAGTACTCCGCCACCTGTTTCTGTTTCCCTTCCCGCCACCACTGAATGGCTTCCATGCCGGAGGCGGTTTTTTTGACGCCGCACGTCGCCTCGGCCACCGCATCCAACCCGACCCGATGTTTAATTTTTTCCTCGAGGCTGACCATGAGATCGAGGGTGGGGACGGTGGAGAGGTCGAAAACCGAGTAGGCCGCTAGCACCGTGTAGTCGAACCGCAGAACGTTAAACCCGACGACGAGATCGGCTCGCCGCAAGTCGGAGATCAGACGATCCACATCTTTTTCCAAATAAATTTCATACTCACCCTTGGCGGAGTGGTAGATTACAGCGACGGAGATGCCCATCCGATCGATATTTCCCCAACCCCCGACCTCCGCCGCACTTTTCTGTGTTTCCAAATCGAAATAAACAATGTTGCCCATGTCTTTTAAGGAAATCGCAGGCGGAGGGAAAAAGGCAACCGCTTTTCTTCCCCTAGGTTTGTCTTGATCTTTTTCCTCCCCGAGTTTATAACGACAGGCTATGACTGACTCCAGATTAGCAAGACAGACGGCCGAACGGTTAATTGGTTCACGCGCCCAACTCCTCAAATTCAGCTGTTTGCTGGGTTTTGACGGCTTTTTGGACTCCATTTTGCAGGTGGTCGACCAGCGTCAGACGGCGACCAAGTATCTCCCGTACACCTCGGTGAAGCCCTTTGCGAAAAAGATGGGCGAGGCCGCCGGGAAGAGTGCCAATTTCGAGGTTGTTCCCACGATGGAGAAGATCGGAGGGAACGGTCCCTTGATGGCCTTTGCCATGTCCACTTTGGGGGCGCCGGTGGAGTACATGGGCATGTGCGGATACCCGAAGTTACACCCCGTTTTTGCGGAATTTGCCAAACGCTCCAAGGTTCACTCTTTTGCCGAGCCCGCCTTGACCTCGGCCCTCGAATTTAATGATGGCAAGATCATGCTCGGCCAGCTGGCCTCCGTGCAGGACGCGAACTGGGAGACCATCCAGGCTCGTCTAGGTGATAAGCTGGTCCAGAAGCTTTGGTCCTCGGCTGCCTTTGTCGGAATGGTGAACTGGACGATGCTCCCGCACATGTCGGCCATCTGGAAAAAGCTTTTGACCGAGTACAAAACAGGCAAGCCCGGGAAAAGGAAACAGCTGTTTTTTGACTTGGCCGATCCGGCGAAGCGGATTGAGGCGGATCTTCTGGCGGCCCTGAAAATTATCGGCGAGTTCCAGGCGGAAAACGACGTCACCCTGGGCTTGAACGAGAGCGAGGCGATGCATGTGGCCAAGGTTCTCCGACTCAAGGGTGCGACCAAGAACCCGAAAGCGTGTGCCTCATTGGCGGGCGCCATCCGGGAGAAGATGGGCATTCAGGTGGTGGTGATTCATCCCATCCAGTACGCCTGCGCGGCGGATGCGGAGGGGGAGGTTTTTGTGACCGGTCCTTATACCTCGAAGCCGAAAATCAGCACCGGGGCGGGAGATCATTTCAACGCGGGGTTTGCCATTGCGCGACTGCTCGGCTTGGGACTACCCCACTCGCTCCAGTTGGCCGTGGCCGCCTCCGGATTCTACGTCCGTCACGGAAACAGCCCGAACCGCGAGCAGTTGGTGCGCTTCCTGCAAACTTTGTAAGGATCTCGGCCTGCTGAATCCTCGGATTCGGCGCTAACCTCTGGCTTTTTTGTACATCTCGAGCGCCTTCCCGCGCTGGACCTTGTGATCCACGATCGGGGCGGGGTACTGTAGCGAATCCGCTTCGGGAACGTACTGGGCGATGAATTTCCCCTCCGGATCAAATTTCTCCGCTTGGCTGGCTGGATTGAAGATGCGGAAGTAAGGTTGCGCGTCCGTTCCCGTGCCCGCCGCCCACTGCCAGCCGCCATTGTTCGCCGCCATATCCCCATCGAACAATTTTTCCATAAAGTAGCGCTCCCCCCACTGCCAAGAGACAAGCAGGTCTTTAGTTAAGAATGAGGCGACAATCATACGCAGGCGGTTGTGCATCCATCCCGTCTGATTCAGTTGGCGCATGGCGGCATCGACAATGGGATACCCGGTTTGTCCCTGGCACCAGGCGTCGAACCAATCCGCGCGGTTTTCCCACTCCACCTTGTCGTAGTCGGGGCGAAAGGATCCCTTGGCCACGTGGGGAAATTCCCAGAGGATCTGCTTATAAAAATCCCTCCAAATCAGCTCCCCAATAAAGACATCGATCTGCTTTTTGGCGGCCGGGTCTTCCGCTCTGGCTTGGCGGGCGGCCGCCAGCACCGTGCGGGGCGAGAGGGTGCCAAACCGAAGGTGGGGGGAGAGATGGGAGGTCTTGTCGATGGAAGGGAAATTCCTTGTCTCTTCGTAGCGGCGGATATTTTTCCCGACGAAATCCCGCAAAAGTGCTTGCGCCGCCTTTTCTCCTGCCTCGGGAACAGGAATATCACACTTGGCCAACCCGAGATCACCAAGAGAGGGGATGGGTATCCCTTTGGTTAGGGTGGAGGGCTCTATTTTTTTCGGCCTAGGGAGGGGATCGTGGGGAATTTTCTCCAACCAGGAGCGGGAGAAAGGAGTAAAAACGGTATAGGGCCCGCCCACGGCTCTTTGCACTGCGCCAGGCGGCTGCAGGAGAAGATCATCACAAGCAACTAGTTCCACGCCCTCCTCACGTGCCATGACGGCAACTTCTTCATCTCTTTTTCGTGAATAAGGCTCGATGTCTTTGTTGAAGAACAAACACTTCGCTCCGGTCTGTTTCACCAGATCCCGGAGCACGGTGGTGGGGTCGCCCTTTTTGACGATAAGGGGAGCACCCAGCGCCGCGAGATTTGCGTTCAGGCTTTCGAGGCTGGCCAAAAGGAAAGCGGTGCGACGCACCACCGCTTTTTTTTCACCCAAAATGGCGGGATCGAAAATGAAAACGGGCAGAATCGGAAGCCCACGACCCCAAGCTTGATGTAGCGCGGTGTGATCCGAAACCCGCAAATCTCGTCGAAACCAAACGATGGCGGGTGCGCGGTGCATATTTTTTTTTAGCGACCCGCGAACAACTTCGCACGCGCAAAGATTTTTTTTGCTTTTTTCTCCTCGAGAAATTTGTTTTTTATGCGGCTCTTATTTGTCAAGCGAAGTCATTCACAAATATTTTCACCCTTTTTTAAAATTCCTCTTGCACGATTTTTTTCTCGGGCGAATGATTCACCCCCGCTTAACAAAAAGGAAAAATAAAACACATGAGCAATCCTCCCGAAATTTGGGTCAAAGTCTGCCGAGAACTCGAAAAAGTCATCACCCCGGATGCACTCCATCGTTGGTTCTCGTCCATCGTCCCCATCAGCTACGAGGCGGGCCGCCTCGTCTTGGGGGTCGAAAACGCGATCTACCAGTACTGGATTGAGGAAAATTACCTCAACCAACTGAAAGAGTGCGCGACTTTGGCTGTGGGCAGGGAGGTGAAGATCAGTTTTGATGTGGTCGGTTCCAAAGATCGTCCCACCCCTAGTGCCGAAGAGCATCTCCTACAAGCAGAAGGAAAAGAAAAGTCGAAGCCGCTCACTGGGGAACTGGTCAGCCGCTACACCTTCGAATCGTTTGTCGCTGGCGTGAATAGTCAGTTCGCCCATGCCGCCGCCACTGCGGTGGCGGATGCGCCCGCCCGCACCTACAACCCTCTTTTCATCCACGGTTCAGTTGGATTAGGCAAAACCCATCTGCTGCACGCGATCGGGCACCGAATCATGCAGAAAAAGAAGGGCGCCAAGATTGTTTATGTTACCTCGGAACAGTTTACGAATGAGTTCATCTCCGCCATTCAGCACGGAGAGCTCGTTAAATTTCGCCGTCGCTTCCGCCAGGCCGACTGTCTTTTGATCGATGACGTGCAGTTCTTTTCCGGCAAAGACCGCTCCCAAGAGGAGTTCTTCCACACCTTCAACACTCTTTTCGACGGGAACCGACAGATCGTTCTTTCCAGCGATAGCCCTCCGGGGGATGTGGCCAACCTACAAAAGAGGCTGGTGTCCCGCTTTGAGTGGGGCTTGAGCGCTGAGCTGCAATCTCCCGACATCGAGACCCGTCTTGCGATTCTGCGCAAGAAGACATCGACCATGCAGGTTCGCCTGGGTGAATCGGTCCTTCACTTTATCGCCGAGCGCGTCAAGACCAACGTCCGCCGCCTGGAGGGCGCCCTGAACCGTGTGGCCGCGTGGGCCGCGTTGCACGATCGCCACATCACCCCCGCGCAGGTGGAAGAGCTGCTGAAGGATTTCATCCAACAGGAGACGAAGCCGATCGTCACGATCGAGCTCATCCAACGACGCGTGGCCGAAGGCTACGATCTGCGGGTGGCCGATATGACCAGCAAGCGGCGTCCCGCTCATATCGCCCTTCCTCGAATGGTGGCGATGTATCTCAGTCGTAAAATGACCGGGAAGAGTCTTCAGGAAATTGGCGAGTCGTTCGGTGGCCGCGACCACGGAACGGTTTTGCATGCCTGCAAGACGATCACCTCCAAGATGCAGGGCGATGAGCGGCTGCATCAAATGGTGGGTCTTCTCACTCACAAACTCGAAGAACCGGCCGAGCGCTAATTACGCTCCGGCGGGTTTTTTCGTTTCGCTGTCCATACCCATTTCGTGTCCTCATGCCTACCTATTCCCAAACTGGTTGTGGATCGACGATGAACTCCCCCTTTTTTTCCCGCTCTTTTCTTTCGCACTTTTCCATTCGCCGAGTGATGGCGGCTTGTCGGAAAGTTATTCCCGTGGGTATCTCCCATTCATTCCAACTTACTCACCACTACAGAGAGGATTTCGTTTCCCCTGTGAATAGCGACCAAATCAGTACGGGTTTCTGGTGGGAAAAGTGCGGGTCATCGAACAAGGGGCTCCCTTTCACGAAACTATCCACGGCTTATTCTTGGTTGAACCGCCTGATCCATGGGCACTTGCAAAGAATTTCGTAGCTTATCCACTTGCTTATGATTATGGTTTATTTACTTCTATATTTACCTATCCCAATCTCCTGACTCCTTCCACACCATGAAACTCATCCTCCAAAAGCAAAAATTTCTCGGCGCACTTTCCGCCGTACAAAATGTCGTGGGGTCGCGAACCCCGATCGGTATTTTAAACAATCTACTTTTAAAAGCGGACAAAAACCTTCTCACCATCTCGGCCACCGACCTCGACATTGGAATCCGAACCGCTTGTGAAGTCGGGGTGGAAAAGCCCGGCGCGATCACCCTTCCGGCGCGAAGGCTCTTTAGCATTATTCGGGAGCTCCCCTCGGAAGAGTTGACTCTGGACGTGGACAGCAAGCTGGGAGCCACCATCCGCTGTGGGTCCGCCTTCTTTAAAATTATGGGGATGCCCTCCGAGGAATTTCCGGCGATTCCGGAGTTCCCGTCCAAAACCAGCGACAAGAATCCTATCTACAAAATCGAACAGAAAGGGCTCAAGGAGCTGCTCAAGCGCGTTTCCTATGCGATGTCGGCGGATGAGAAGCGCTACGTTTTAAATGGTCTCCTGCTCTGTTTAAAAGATGCCAAGTTGACCATCGTCGCGACCGATGGACGTCGCCTGGCGTTGACCGACCAAGAGTTGGATTTTCCAAAGTCGGGGGAACGGGAATTCATCTTGCCCGCGAAAGCGGTTCTCGAGCTGCAGAGGCTTCTGGGGGACAAGGACGAGGTGGCCTTTGCCCTCCTGGAAAACCAGATTCTCTTTTCCTTTGGGCACACCGAGATCGCCGCGAAAATGGTGGAAGGGAACTACCCCAACTATCGGCAAGTCATTCCAGCCGATGCCAAAGAAAGGGTCACGCTGGAGCGGGAACTTTTTCTCAACTCCGTTCGGCGAGTCGCCCTTCTTTCCAGTGAGAAATCGAACTCGGTGAAATTAACCTTTGGGAAAAACAATTTAGAGATCGCGGCCAATACCCCGGATGTCGGGGAGGCCCATGAGTCGATCCCCGTTCAGTATAAGGGCAAAGAGTTTACCATGGCCTTTAACCCGGAATTTCTGATCGACCCGCTGAAAAATATTGAGGATGACACGGTTCACTTCGACTTTATTGATGAGCTCAGCCCGGGCGTGATTCGTTACAACAAACCGTTTCTCTATGTGATCATGCCGATGCGGACGGCCTGAGCCGCCCCGCGTGCTCCGGCACCTTCGGCTGACTTCGTTTCGTTGTCACACAACGCTCGAGCTCGAACATTTAGGTCCACGGGTTCTTTTGGTGGGCGATAACGGACGCGGAAAAACGACGATTCTCGAATCGGTTTCTGTCCTGGCCCGACTTCGCTCCTTTCGCACCCGCGCGTTGCGCGATCTTACCCAGCATGGGGGCGAGGGTTGGCGGGTGGAGGGGGCCTGGGCGGATGAGGCGGGGCCGGTTCGATTAGGGGTTGTCTGGAGGGGAGGCGGCCGAGAGCTCGAGGTGGATGGACGAGCCGGCAGCACGGTCGATGAGTTTTGGGGGCGGGCTCTGGCGGTGGTTGCCCACGGAGCCGATATGCAAATTTTGGAAGGTGGCTCGGCCGAACGCAAATCGGGCTTTGACCTACTCTTGGCCGAAATTGAGCCGGCTCGACTGGGGGAGCTGCGACAACTTCGCGAAATTTGCCAACAGCGCTCGGCCCTCTTGCGGCATCCGCGAGCTTCGCGCGAGGAGTGGGAAGCGTGGACAACTCGCCTCGCCGAAGTGGGCCAGATTTTGCAACCCGCACGGCAAAATCTGGCAAAGCTTTTTCTACCCCATTTGCAGGAGGCACACCAACGACTGACGGCGGGGGCGGAGAAGTTGAAGGTGGGCTATCAGCCGGCCGACCCCGTCCCAGAGCCGGGAACTCCGCGGGACCAACTTTGGGAAAGAGAGCGGGAACGCGGCGTCAATCTGACGGGCCCACAAAGGGATGATTGGGATTTTCTCTTGGGCGGAAAAAGTTTATCGCGGTACGGCTCGGAGGGGCAGAGGCGCTCCGCCTGCCTGGCGGTGCGTTTGGCGGAGCTGGCTTTGATTCAGCAAAGCAAACAGCGCACTCCCATATTTCTTTTGGATGACGCCTTGAAAGAGCTGGATGAGGAGCGACGGAAAGCTTTTTGGAAAGGTATTCCGGCGGAGTGCCAGGTTTTGTACGCAACGGCCCATGACCGGCCACGGCAGGGTGATTCTTGGGTTATTCTTGAGATTTCCCCCGGACGAGCAGCGATCCAAAAAGGGTGAGTCTTGCCACGGTGCACCGAGAAGCCTTACGATTCACGCCCGTTTGATTTAAAAAAAAGTAAGAAGGAGATCGTTTATGGCCACAGAAGTAGGACCGGTACAATCAGTTGAGGCGCCCCCGTTGCGCCCCCTTAAAATTCCCAACCGCCTTGCCTCCACCCCCAAGCTAGGCCCGAAGTATCCCGCCAAGGTGCGCAATTTGGTCGGTCAGGAAGTGGTTCTGGCCGATCCGGTGATGACCAGGGCGTTGGTCGCCTTAATGGATACCCATGCGGTCATCGGGGGTGCGGCGTGTCACTGGGGCGGGCCGGCGGCCTTGGCTGAAATTATGTCGGCGATTCATGGGGTGATGTTTGCCGAAACGAAGCGGCCTTGGCATGAGGCGTATAACTTTGTCAACGATGCCGGCCATACGGAAAACGGGGTGTACGCGTTACGGGCTCAATATGGATTTGATGGAATGACGTTTGATGATTTGAAAAAATTCCGCTCGATCGAAAGCAAATTAACCGGACACGGGGAAAGCCATCTCAATCCGCAGGGCGTGTTCATCAGCAACGGGCCGTTGGGATCTGGCATTCCGGTGGCGCAGGGTTTGGCCTTAGGGGATAAGTTGGCCCAGCGGGATCGGGTGACATTTTGCGTCATTTCCGACGGGGCCTGCATGGAGGGGGAGGCCAAAGAAGCGATGGCGGCGATTCCCGGGCTAGCGGGGCGCAACGAAATTAACCCCTTCATTCTGATTGTTTCGGACAATGACACGAAATTATCCGGACGGATTTCGGCGGACAGTTTTTCGATGGAGCCGACCTTTGCTGGGTTGGCGGAGTTGGGATGGAACGTGCGTCCCGTCAAGGAGGGGCAAAATTTAGAAAAGGTGTATCAGGCGGTCGAGCAGGCCTTGGCCGAGGCCAAAGGGGATCCGCGCCGACCCGTCTGTCTCTGGGTGAAAACGATCAAAGGATATGGGGTGAAGGAAACGGAAAAAAGTTCATCGGGCGGGCACGGATTTCCGCTGAAGGACGGGGAAAAAATTGTGCCGTTTGTCGAGGAGATCACGGGTGGCAAAACTCCCGCCGATTTAAAGGCGTGGGCGGAATCGCTCCGTAAGGATTGGGAGGCCAAGCAGGCGGCCAAAAAGGCTGCGCCCACCGGAAGCGCGGGCGTGAAAAAAGAGAAGGTGCAGGCGGGCTTTGCCCGAGCGGCGGTGCGTGCGGCGCTGGAGGGCTTACCCGTCGTTTCGATCAGCGCCGACCTACCGGGGTCGACCGGCGTAGCCGCATTTCAGAAGGCGGTGCCCGGCCGCTCCTTCGACATTGGGGTGGCGGAGGCGAACATGGTGAGCACTTGCACAGGACTTGCCAAAACAGGTTTTCTGCCGGTGGCGGATACCTTTTCGCAATTTGGAATCACGAAAGGGAATTTACCTATTATTATGTCGGCACTTTCGCAAGGGCCGATTGTGGGAGCCTTTACCCACGCGGGTTTTCAAGATGCGGCGGATGGGGCCTCGCACGAAGCTACGACCTACTTTGCCGCAGTGAGCGCGATTCCGCACACGCTGGCAATTGCGGTGAGCTGTTCGGAGCAGGCGGAGGCACTGATGCTGGGCGCGTTCCAGCGACTGGCGAAAGAGCGGGAGGCGGGCCAGGACGGGGAGAGCGCCCTCTTTTTTGCGGGGCGGGAAGATTTCCCCGCTCGGCTCGGAGAACGGCCAGAGGGCTATCCTTGGGGCAAGGCGACCGTGCTCCGCCCAGGCAAGGATGTGGTCCTCGTGGCGTGCGGCCCGATGGTGCCACTCGCGCTGGAGGCGGCGGATATTTTGGCCGAAGCGGGCCAGCAGGCGACCGTGATCGACAATCCATTTGTCAATCGGCCCGACTTGGGAACGATTGCGCCCGCGGTGCAGGCAGCCGGCGGGCGATTGGTGACGGTGGAGGATCATCAAATCGTGGGAGGCATGGGGGCGATGCTGGTCCATGCGCTGGCGATTCAGGGTGTGGCCCTGAAGACGGCGGCTATTGGCATGAAGGGTGAGTTTGGGCGATCGGCCTACAGTGCACGGGAGCTGTATGAACATTTCGGGATGGGACCGAAGGACATCGCCCAGGCCGCTCGAAAGCTGTCTTCTTGATCGATCGGTTTGGGTTCGGCTGGCTTTGGGCCAGCTTGGTCTGGGCCAGCCTTGGACAGGCCGAGATATTGATTTTACAACGAGAGGCAGGGGTTGAGATGGTTTCGGTTCAAGAGGCTCGGGAAGCTGGGAAAAAAATATCCTATCAGGAGATGGACGGAACCGTTCGCGAGGTGGAAAAAGAGAGAATATTGGCCAAATTACCTGCCACTCCTCTGGTCGAGCAGGAGTTGACTCGGGAGGAGGCGGTGGCCGCTATCAATGCCTTTCTGGAGGCGAAGGCGAAGCATCCGGCCCTGGCCGAGCCGTTGCAAAGGGAGCTGGAGATTTGGAAGGAGAGGTTGGACAAGTTGCCCAATCCGGAGGATCCAGAGGCACTGGCTAAAGCAGAGGCCGCTTTTTCGGCGGCGGTGGAGAAGGCTGCGCCGCAGGCGTATGTACCGAAAAAGAATTACACGTTGGCGGAGTTGGCTCAGCAGGTGGCGGCCTTCGACGCGTTGGCGAAAGAGTTTCCCGAGAGAGCGGAGGAGGTCGAGAGACTGGCCTCGCCCTGGCGAGTGGAGGAGGAGCAGCACCGAGCGGGCAAAAAAAAGTTTGAGGGGCGCTGGTTCGAGCCACCCGAGTGGGAGCAGGAGCGATTTGCCCGGCAGGGAGCGGCCAAGACCGCGTTTTTGGAAACAATCGAAACCCCGGCGGTGTCGCCGATTCTTTTCAGCCAAGGAATTTTTTTAGCCAGTTTGGCCTTGCTCCTGGGGGGGGCATTTCTTGGATTGAGTTTTCTTTATCATGGGGTGGTGGAGTTGATGCGACATCGCGCTTGGTGGAAAGGAGCGGCCTGGACCTTGGCGGGAATGATACTTTTTGCTCTCGTCGCCCGGGCAGGAGTTTTGGCGGTCGCCGTGCCGGAGCCACTCCCTATCGGCGAGGGGGCGGAGGAGAAAACGCTGGAAGATCTCATTTGGATTCAGGCGGGATTGCAGGAGCCGTTGCCGCCCGAGATTCGGCTGACGGATGGGGAGGTCAACTCCTGGTGGAGTCGCCGATTGAGGTTTGCCCCGATGACCGTGACGGATGTTTTGGCAGTGAGCGTGGTGGGTTGGCAGATTCAATTTGTCGACGGGGGAATGATTCTGGAACGGGCGGGACGATGGCTGGGACAAACCCTCCGGTTGCGCCACCAGCTCATCTTTAGTCGGTCGGAAAAAGGGGAGGATATTTATCGGGTCGAAGCCAGCCTAGGGAAGCTACCCCTTCCGCCGGTGCTGGTTTTAAGCACCTGGAACCAGTGGGTGGAGAGCCTGCTGCAGCAGGCAAAACTTTTTCCAGGGGCCGCGGGGGTCAAACTGGAGAGACTGGAAAAAGGGGCGGTGTTTTTTTCGGCTCCCTAGCTCCCAATTTAAGGGGCTTTCATGGGGGTTGAAATATGGCGAAGGGTTGGGGATATTAGGATGAAGGAGGATTTTTGATTTATGACGAATGGCAAAGAGTGGGCGGCACGGATTCGGGGAGAGGTGCAAAAGGCCATCATTGGCCAGGACGAGGTGATTGAGCGCCTTTTGGTGGCGCTTTTAGCCAACGGGCACGTTTTGCTGGAAGGACTGCCCGGGTTGGCCAAAACCCTCCTGATCAAAAGTCTGGGTTCAGCCATGGGTTTAGATTTTGAACGCATTCAATTTACGCCCGATCTTTTGCCGAGTGATGTGGTTGGGACGATGGTCTTTCAACCCAAGGAAGGAACCTTTCGTGTTCATCAAGGCCCCGTCTTCGCGAATTTAGTTTTGGCGGACGAAATCAATCGTGCCCCCGCCAAGGTGCAGAGCGCCTTGCTCGAGGCGATGCAGGAGCGGCAGGTGACCATCGGAGGGGAGACCCACCATTTGCCCAAACCTTTTTTGGTCATGGCCACCCAAAATCCGTTGGAGCAGGAGGGAACTTATCCGCTCCCGGAGGCCCAGACCGATCGGTTTCTTTTTAAAATCTTGGTCGACTACCCGTCGGAGCAGGAAGAGCGGGCCATGATGGAGAGATGGGGGCAGCTGAGCATGCAGCCGAAACTTTCGGCGGTGTCGTCGGGGGAGGAGTTGCTCCAGATGCGAGCCAAGGTGGACGAAGTTTACCTCAGCCCACCGTTGCAGGCTTACATGTTGGCCCTGGTCCGAGAGACGCGCGCGGCCGCGGCGGCGACGGGCAATGGAGGGAAAGTCCTTTCCTACGGGGCCAGCCCGCGTGCTTCCCTGGCCTTAGTTCAATCAGCGCGAGCCCTCGCCTGGTTGCATGGCATGAATCACGCCACCCCGGAGGTCGTGCAAAATGTATTTTTGGATGCGTTGCGACATCGCGTGGGATTGACCTATGAAGCGGAAGCGGAGGAAACGACGACCGACCAGATTTTAAAGGGAGTGCTCGAGCGGATTCCCGTCCCGGCGGGGCATTAAGGAGGGGGGGAGCGGACGGTGAGTATGAGTACGGCAACCGCGCCCGGGGAAATGGCCCGAAAAGCCCCGCTGGCTCTGCTCCGCAAGTTGGAGTGGCGGGTGCGGATGGCGGCCGATTCGTTTTTGGGGGGAGAGTATCGGTCCGCTTTTCGCGGACGAGGGCGCGAATTCGATCAGGTGGTGAAGTATGAGTACGGGGACGATGTGCGGGATGTGGATTGGAATGTTTCGGCCCGACTGGGGGAGCTCTACCGGAAAAAATTTATTGAGGAGAGAGAGTTGACCGTGGTCATTCTCTTCGAGGATACTCCCGCACTCCAATTTGGTTCCGGGCAACGAACGAAGCGGGAGGCGCTGCTGGAGTTGGCCGGGCTCTTTGCCCTGACCGCGGCGGGGAACCGGGACCGGGTCGGATTTTGGCACGCCACCCCCGCGGGCCATCACGTACGGCAGCCGGTGCGGGGGCGGGTGAACATTGTCCGAACGGCGGCGACGTTGCTGGGGCAACCGATTCCGAAGCTCGAGGACGGGCCGGAAGCCTCGCTGGAGTGGAAACTTTTTTTTCACGCTTTCCCGAAGCACAGCATTGTTCTTTGGTTGGGAGACTTTCCGCCGCGGCCGGTCGGCCCCGGCTGGGCCGCTCTGCGCAAACGGTACGAGATGATTGGGGTGAGAGTCGATGATCCGTGGGATATTCAGCTGCCCTCCTTGGGAATTCTGCCGGCGGTGGATCCTGAATCGGGCGAGGTGCTGGCCTTTGATATGGGGACGAAAGACAGTCAACAAAGGCATGCCCGATGGGTGGCAGAGCGCGAGGCGGCGTGGCAGGAGTGGTTTCCCAGCCCACTCCAAAGATTGACCGCTGGCACGGAGGGAGATCTGCTTGACCCGATGGTGACTTTTTTCCGTCGAAGAATGCAGGGGGCGCGAAAGTGAGCCCGACTCTTTTGCCGGGCGGTTGGACGCTGGCGGATCCTTACTGGCTGCTGGCGCTTTTGCTCATTCCGCTGGCCGTTTGGTGGAGAAGTCGGCGGTCGCGGCCTGTTTTGGTAATCCCGCGGGTGGCTCGGTGGGCGGGAGCACCCGCGATTTCTCTGGGGAGAGGCCCATCCATCCTGGCTGGCCTGGGGCTGGCGCTTTTGATTGTGGGGTTGGCGCGGCCACAGCAGTTGGAGGAGAAAAAACAGGTCAGGCAAAAAGGGTACGATATTGTTTTAGCGATCGACTTATCGCCCAGCATGTTGGCGGAGGATTACGAGGGGCCGACGGGAAGAATCAATCGGCTGCAGGCGATTCAGCCGATCATCGAAGCATTTATTTCGAAGAGGCCGACCGACCGAATTGGAGTGGTGATCTATGGGGGTCGGGCCTACACCCTTTCGCCGCTGACCTTCGATCACGAGTGGTTGGCTCGGCAGATTCAGCGGTTGCGGGTGGGGCTGGTGGAGGATGCGACGGCGGTGGGGGACGGGTTGGGATTAGCGGTATCGCGACTGGAGCAGACGGACAAAGAAAAAGAAGGGCAGAGAAAAGGGGCGTTCATCATTCTTCTGACGGACGGCTCCAACAATAGCGGAGTGTTGGCGCCTCGACAGGCGGCGGAGCTGGCGAAAAAGAAGGGAATTCCGGTCTACACCATTGGGGCGGGGCGACCTGGAGTTGTGCCGATGCCTGTCATCGACAATGCAGGGCGGAAGTTAGGGTATCGGCAGGCGATTTCTGATTTGGACGAGGACACCTTGCAAAGGATCGCGGAGACTACGGGGGGGAAATTTTTTCGGGCGATGGATTTAGGGACGGCGGAGGCAGCCTTCAGCGAGATCGATAAGAGGCAAAGGATTGAGTTTAGCGCCAAGGCGCAGTTGCGGGCGCACGAGTGGTTCTTTGCTTGGGTGGGGCCGGGGGTAGTGGCTTTTTTTGGGGGATTGGCTTGGGCTAGGCCCGGAAGATGGGGGAGAGCGGCATGAGGCTTTTTGGAATTCTCTGGGAAGAGCCGTGGGTTCTTTTGTTGGTCCCGACGGTTCCCTTTTGGTGTTGGCTGATCTTTCGGGGGAAGGTTGGGCAGGGAGGGTCGCTAGCTTTGCCGAAGATCTTGCGACGGTGGGCGGGGGCGCGGGCAGTGGTGGATCGACCTGGGGCCACTCGCCGAAGGGGTGGCTACTGGCTGGCGATGGGAACGATGCTGGCTCTGGTGGCGCTGGCCCGACCGCAGTGGGGAAATTTGGAGGAGACGGTTTTTGATCAGTCGCGGGAGGTTCTGCTGGCGCTGGACTTGTCGGCTAGCATGTTGGCGGATGATGTGAAGCCCACGCGATTGGCTCGGGCCAAGTTGCTCATCGGAAATTTGCTGGATGAGTTACAGGGCGAGCGGGTGGGTTTGGCCGTTTTTGCGGGCACCTCCTTTTTGCAGGTGCCGCTGAGTTCCGACTATGAGGTGTTACGGGATATTCTCCCTGGTTTAGACCCGTCGTATCTGCCCCAAGCAGGGACCGACTACGCGGGAATGTTGCGGGTGGCGGGGGAAGCGTTTGGGCAAAGCTCGGCGGCCGATCGTTTTCTGATTGTGTTGAGCGATGGCGAGGCACACGACCCCGGCTGGAGAGCCGCACTGGAGGAGCTGAAAAAGAAAAAGGTAAAAATCATTGGGCTGGGCATTGGCACTTCGGCGGGGGCGCTTTTGCCTGATCCCCAAGGCGGAGTGATGAAGGATAGTAGGGGCGCCGCCGTTTTGACTCGGCTAGAGCCCTCCACGCTGGAGGCATTGGCGACAGAGACGGGCGGAATATACCGGGAAGCTTCGAACTGGGTGGATGTGCAGGAGATTTTGCAGGAGACGATTGACCAAGGAGAGGCAGGGGAATTTTCGAAAACGAGGGAGGCGCGACAGGCCGAGCGGTTCCAGTGGTTTTTGGCTCCAGCGGTGTTTCTGCTGGCGGCCAGCCTTGCGCTGGAGATGCCCGTTCTACCGGGGAGGCGGAGAGTCGCGATGGGCACGGTCGTGGAGGGAGGCGGTGTTTTACCCCCAGTGATCAAGAAGAAGACAAAATTGGTTTCGAAGGAGAAAGTGGCAGGGGCAATCGCATGAGCAGATGGAAAGTCATGGCTCTGGTGGGGGTCATCGCTGGGAGAGCTCTGGGAGCTATTTCTCCCGAGCCGGCGGGGCAAGCGGACTCGGCCGCGGGGTTGTCCCGTGCGGTGGCGGCCTGGGCGGAGAAAAGCGAGAGGCCGGCGCAGGCGTACGCAGGCATCGCCGAGGAAACTTTGCAATTTGGCCGACGCCCAGATGCGGTCGAGAGATTAAATGCGCCCAGTAAGGAGTCCCCAGATCCACAAGAGCCGTGGCGGAATATGGTGGGGGACGCGCTGGCGGGTGTGGATGAGGGGGAGAGGTTGGATCCACGAGCGGCGGATTGGCCTCGTTTACGCGAAGAGTTAAAGAAATTGCAGCCCCCGCCGCCCCCGCCGTCGCAGGACAAGAAGAGCTCAAAGAAAGATTCGAAGGACAAAAAGAAGCAGAACCAAAAGGGTGACAAAAAAGAACCGCAAAAAGGGGAGGGGGAAAAGTCGGACGAGAAGTGTGAAAATGGGGGTGAAGGGGAATCCCAAAGCCCGCCCTCATCGGGCCAAGGAAAAAAAGGTGAAAAAAAGGGGAAGCCGGGGGAGGAGTCGGGGAATGAGGGAGAGGAAGGTACGGAAGGCGATGGCGAGCAGGGGAAGGAACAGAGGGAGAGCAAGGGGAAGGGGAAAGATCCAAACGAAGTGAAGAATTTTAGTAACAGCAAGGAGGGAGAGGGAAAGATGAAGGAGAGGTCTCGGGAGGAGGATTTGGCCGGCGTGCAGGATAAGGCGGCTGGTTTTGGTGGGTTAGGGGAAGAGAAAAAGCCGGACGGCAAAAAAGAGGAGGGCAAGGGGATGGCACAGGGCGGAAAGAGTGGCGACAAAAAGGAGAAAGAGGCTCCCGCGGGGATGAGAGTGGTGGGAGGCGGCTCGGGAAAAAAGAAGCAGGAGGAGTCGGGGGATGCCTATACGGTGGAGGCAAACGCACGCTTGGAGCAGGTGCGCCAATCGGATAGTCCGGCCCTGCTTCAGCAGAGATTACAGCCCAAGGATCAACGTCCTTCCCCCTCTTCGAACGCCAAACCGTGGTAACGGCCATGAAAAATCTTTATCTCATCGCGATCCTGGGATGGATCTCGGCGGCAGGTGCTCACGGGCAGAGTGTGGCTTGGAGTAATCCGGGGCAGATTCCGCCCCAAGCGGCGGTTCAGTTTGATCTGGTTTTCACCGATTGCGCACCCAAGGGGGAGGTGAATCTGCCCAAGGTCTCGGGTCTGCAGTTTTCGGGAACGGCGGGACGAGCGACCAGTTTCTCCATGATCAATTTTCAGGCCAGCTCCTCCACCACCTTAAGCTATACCGTGCAGGCGGAGCGGAATGGACGAGTCCAAATTCCGTCTTTCGAGGTCATGACGGATAAGGGCCGAATGAGCGTGCCGAGCCAGACGCTGGACGTAACCGCCGCCGCGGCGAATCAACCGCGGCAAGCGAACCCGTTTTCCCCGAATTTCCCTTTCCCTCCGAACCCATTCCAAAATCAGCCACCGAACCCGGGTAGCCAAGTTGTTCCGCCGGATGCGGTGCAGGCGATGGCGGAGGCGGAGCCTCGGCGTCCCTATGTGGGGGAAGTATTCGATGTGAATTATCGGGTGGTGATGACGGGAAATCGGAGTGGTCGGGTCAAGACGACACCGTTGTGGGACGTGCAAAACTTTACCGCCGAGGCGTGGGATCGGGGTCAACAGATCGGACCGGGAGGAAATCAGGGGCTGCAGTTCCACACGCGCGCGATGGTGCCGAAGGCGGGACTATTTGAGTTGCCCTCGATTCGGCAGAAGCTGGATATCGATACAGCAGCGGGGGGGAGATCTTTTTTCTTCACGGCCCCAGGCTCGGTTGAAGTGGAAGCGGTGGCGGCCCCGGTACCGCTGAATGTGGAGGCTTTACCACCCAACCCGCCGGCGGGCTTTCAAGGTGCGGTCGGGCAATTTGCCCTGGAGTCGAAGCTGGTGCCGGAGCAGGTGGGGGAGGGGGAGCCGGTCACCTGGACCCTGACGCTCAAAGGAACGGGAAATTGGCCGATGGGAGTCGAGTTGCCTGGCCGGGTTGTTCCGAAGGAGATTCGCACCATTCAGCCCAAGTTGCGCCGGGAGTTTAGCGGCACGGAAATCTTTACCGGGGCGATTGTGGAGGATCTAGTGATGATTCCAACCCAGAGCGGCGAGTTTCAATTGCCTTCCGTAAAGTTTGTTTATTTCGATCCAAAAAAGAAAGCGTACGAAACGATCGAGGCGAAGCCGCCCAAGGTTTTGGTCTCTCGACAGACCAGTGGCTTGGCCTTGCCAACCGCTCCAGCGAGTGGGGCAGCGGGAGTGCCCGCCAGCGAGAAAAGGTCGGGCAAGGTGCCGGCTCCGGCTCCGACCAAGCCGCTGGTGTATGGCGCTCCTGGTTTGCCGCGCGAACCTCTAGAGGGGACGGGGATCGGTTTTGGCCCGATGCCGATCTGGATTGTCTTGGTCGCGGCACTTTT
>Ga0247831_1004311_pt1 | contig 19216 bp, 17 predicted proteins | sample LaCruzMarch2015__9_FD_192406 | JGI IMG/M metagenome (GOLD analysis project Ga0247831, IMG submission 192406) | Freshwater microbial communities from meromictic Lake La Cruz, Castile-La Mancha, Spain - LaCruzMarch2015_1m | ecosystem: Environmental > Aquatic > Freshwater > Lake | place: Spain... | reverse complement strand
TCGTCGCGCAAGGCCACCTGGTCGGAAATGATCACGGGCAATCCGCACGCCAGCGCTTCAACCACGACGATGCCAAAGTTTTCGGAATGGGAAGGCAGCACAAACACATCACCGCCTTGCAGAAGCTGCCACTTGGCGTGGCCCTGCACAAAGCCGGACCAATGAACGCGGGCGTCCAAACCTGCCGCTGCCACTTGTTGTTTCAACGTCGCCACATACGCTTCATCACCCGTTCCCGCGAGCACCAGGTCGAATGTCTCACGAGCCCCGGCACAAGCGGTCAGCAGCAGCTCGATGCCTTTTTTCTCATGAAAGCGCGACATGAAGACCACCAGTTTTCGGTCTGCTGGAACGCCCAGCGCATGCCTCAGCGCCATGCGCGCGCCGTCGACGATGGGCGGAAGATCGATGCCATGGGGCATCACTTGGCAGGGGCTGGCGAAGCCGAGATCGCTGGTCTCCTCGGCTTCCATGCGCGAGGTGCAGTGGATGAACCGCGTGCGGTTGATGTTCCGCCGTGTCATCAACGCCAGTTGCAGGCGCTTGAGCCAGCCGCGTTGGGTCATCGACCAACGGCATAGCTGTCCCAGAGGTCGCACGGCGCTTGGGATGCCGAGCTCATGAGCGACACGCATGGCCGAGCTCGCCGGGTGTGAGAACACGGTATGCACGTGAATGAAATCAAACTCCCGCCCATGCTCGCGCAACCAGCGTGGATATCGTGGCGAGTAAGTGAAGCCCACCAGCGTGTGCTGCCGTGCCTTAATCCGTGGCACGAAACAGCACGGCACGCCCTCATGCTCCGTCCACTGTTCCAGCGGCACCTCAAGCGCGCCGCCTATATCGTCATTGGTGCTCAGGATGCGGGCGTCCACGCCTTCACCACGCAGCGCCCGCACCATGCCCAAGGCGGCCTCGGTAGGGCCGCCGTGACGTGGCGCGAGCGAGGCGACGGCGTGTAGAATGCGCAGGGTCATCATTTTTCCGCCAGCAGATGGGAACGTGAAATCCACTGCTGCCGGGCCAGCCCGCAATCGTGCAGCAGCTTCTGGATCGCGCCTGGAGCGCCACTCTGACCTGCCTCTTCCAAGAGGGAAAAATGCACTTCCACCAGGACGCAGCGGAATCCCGGGTGCGAGAGAACCTCCGCCATCCCGCGCAGCGCCTGCAGTTCGTGACCTTCGACATCCACCTTGGCAAAGCGCGGGACCTGAACGCCTCCCTGCCGCATGAGTGTGTCTCCGCGGCCTATGACGATCTGCGCCAGTTCTCCCTCAGCCTTGGCCGTGTCGGACATGATCCGGCTGGCTGAGCTGTGATCGGCAGGCGCGGCAAAGGTCGCCACACCGTCTTCGTCGCTCAATCCCTGGCAAACCGCTGTGACATTGTCTAGGCCAGCCACATGCTCTTGCAGTTCCCGAAAAGTGGCGGCATTCGGCTCGAAGGCGAACACGCGGCCGCCCTCTGCCACGACTGCTGACAGCAAGCGGGTGTAGAAACCGACGTTGGCCCCGACATCCCAGACGCAGTCCCCGCTGGAGGCGCGGGAGAGCACCGCCAGGATTGTGGCTCGTTCGTGCGAAGACAAGCCAAGCTCACATTGAGCCCTGGGCAGCTTGCTCACGCTCACCTGCCTGCCAAAACCCGTGAACACCAGCGTTCCCGGCGTGGTTTGCTCCACATGATAACGGCCCAACTGCCGGAATCTCCACTCCTCGATCAGGGTGACAAGCGGACTAAGGAGGGAGCGCAGGCCGAGGCGTCGAACGACAGAGCGCAGGAAGGGAAGGTGAATCATGGGGTTGGAAACGAGCTGTGGAGGCCGGACTTGATGATGAGATGCCGGAGCACAAAGAGGCTCCACTTTTGATACCAAGTGGACACGGCAACGGGCGAGCCACGGCAGGCTTCGCTGAACTCTTTGCCCCAGTCGCTCCCCAGCCACTTCTCGAAGGGAAAGAGAAAGCCGCGCTTCTTCTGATTCACCACCCAATCGGGCACCTCGGGCACGGCTTGGGTGAGCAGGCGTTTGTTGGCTTGCAAGCGCACGGCCGCTGGAATGTCGGCGACAGCCTCCAGCAGCACGCGATCCACGAAGGGCACTCGCAGCTCCAGGCTGTGGGCCATGCTCATCACGTCACTGTCGCGCAGCAATTGATTGCGCATGTAGCGGGTCAGTTCCAGCTCGCTGATCTGGTCGGGGATGCTAGGAGCTGTGTGCTGAATACTGGATTCTGGTGGCTGGATGCGGGGGACGGCTTGGCCGGTGATCCAGGTGGTGAGCTGGGCGGCTTCCGCTTTGGAAAAGATGCCGCGCAGGCTGCTGTAGGCGTCTTCCACGGTGCCCGGCGAGCGCAGAAAATCCGCCAGTCTTCGATGCTTTGATTGGCCCATGTCGAGCAGTGGGCACAACCCTGGAAGCAAGCGTGCCATGGCGTGCCAACGACACATCTTGGGAATCGTTTGGAAGCTGGAGTAACCGCCAAACAGCTCATCACCGCCCAACCCCGAGAGCACCACTTTCATGCCGTGCTGATGGGCCAGGGCTGACACCGTGTAAGTGTTCAAGCCATCGATGGTGGGCTGATCCAAGTGATCCAAAAAGCGGGCGAACAAACCCTGCGCGACTCCGGCATCCAATCGCATCTCATGATGCTCAGCACCGAAATGCTGAGCTGTGCGCCGCGCGATCGGGCCTTCATCTGCTGCCGCATCATCGACGGTGATGGAGAAGGTCTCGCAGCCCTGGTGGCCCGTGGTATTTGCCAGCGCCAGCAGCGCGGTGGAGTCGATCCCACCGCTCAAGAAGATTCCCACCGGCACATCGCTGATGAAGTGATGCCGCACACTGTCGAGCAAGGCCTCGCGTGTCAGCGCCACCGGATCACTACCAGCCGAGAGGGCAGGGGAGGATAGATTCAGTCGCCAGTAGGGTTGCGTCCGATAGCCGATCGCGTCCCAGTGCGCGCTATGGCCTGCGGCGAGACACTCCACTTCGTTGATCAGGGTCAGAGGTTCCGGCACGCTGCCGGTTTCAAAGTAGCGCTGCACCGCCCGTCCACTGAGCGTGGGAGCGAAGAGCTGGCCGCGCACCAGCGCTTGCAGTTCGGAAGCAAAGGCTAGGGTCCCCGCGCCGCGGTGTAGGTAGAGCGGCTTGATCCCCAAAGGATCGCGCGCCAGGAAGGCCGAGCGCTTCACTTCATCCCAAATCGCAAAGGCGAACATGCCGCGCAGCCTTGCCGTGCAGGCCTCGCCATCGCGCTCAAACAGCCGCAGCACGACCTCGGTGTCCGAGGCGGTAGTGAACGCCACGCCTTGGCTCTGCAAGGCCTGGCGCAGCTCGCGGAAGTTGTAGATCTCGCCATTGAAGCACACCGTGTAGCGCCCATCGGGCGTGGTCATCGGTTGCTTGCCTCCGCTGCTCAGGTCGAGAATGGACAAGCGCCGATGGGCGAGCACGGCTTGCTGGCTGGGCGACTGCCAGAGCCCTTGATCATCGGGGCCGCGATGAATCAAAGCCCCCTGCATCCGCGCCGCCGCGGCCCGAAGTTCATCGGGGCCCTGGCGGAGACTGAAGACACCTGCAATACCGCACATGGCTAGCTGGAGGCTGGGGGCTGTAGGTTTGGCACCTGATGAAAGACCGGCAGCACCTGGCGCAAGGCGTTATCAAGGTGCCGTTTAAAGGCCTCAAATCCGTAAAGGTCGATGACCTCACGCCGCAGTGTTTCCGGCTCCTTGAGCCAGGGTTTGTCATGGTCGCCTGAGAGCAGTTTGACGACCGCCTTCTTGATCTCGTCAGGCGAGCGAGGATTCACGGCAAAGCCCAGCCGTCCATGGCCAATCGCTTCTGGTGATGCATCCTCATTCCCCACCACACACGGTTTGCCCGAGGCGAGTGCTTCCAGATACACAATGCCGAATCCTTCACCCGTGCTCGGCATCACAAACGCATCGCAGAGCCGGTAATAATCGGGCAGTTCCTGGTCAGGAATGAAGCCGGCAAAGATCACCGCTTCCGACTGACCGTGACCTTCTGCGCAGGCTCGCAGTCGGGCTTCATCATCGCCCGTGCCCACGATCACATAGCGTATCTCGGGGTGCGATTGGCGAATCGTCACCAGTGCTTCGATCACTTGGTCATGCCCCTTGTAGGCTTCACTAGCCGACAGCCTGCCGACGGTCAGCAGCACGGGTTGCGTCGCCGCTAATTCATGGCGTTGCAGGAGGAGCATGGGCTTGGGGCCGAGCGTGAAGGCGTGCTCGCGAAACGTGTCGGGCACCACTTGAACCTTGTCCTCGGACAGGGAGGCTTCACGCAGCATGGTTTGGCGGGTGAACTCGCTGACCGGCAGCAAACCCGCGCAGGCTTGCAAGCCTCGCAGCAAACGACCCTGCAAGTGTCCCCAAATCTCAATGCCATGAGTCACCGCAATCATGGGCGTGCGAGTTGGAATGACGCTCAATGCCTTGGCAAAGTGGGGATGCGTCATCACGCAAAACAACGGGCGCTCACGCCAAAGCCAGAAGTAGCCGACCAGCACATAAGCCCAGGTGCGAAGCTGCGGCGGCAGATGTCCAAATCCATGAATCCTTGTCGCCCCTGGACATCGAGCGGCACCAGGTCGGTCGTTCTTGCTCAACACCCGAATCCGAGCCCCCGGATACAATGCCACCAAGGCCTGCACCAAGCAGTGCGAGTAATGCTGAATCCCGCCCGTCTCGGCGATGCCGGGTGCCCAGACGTGGATGGCTTGAGGGGCGTGGACCATTCAACCGACCGATTGCGGGTATTTGGAACCACGAGGCGGACGGTTCGAGTGTTGGCGAGCCATCGCGGCTCCTGGGCCGTCGTCGTAATACTGAGCGAAGATGAAACGATGCATGAGGTAGATGAACACAAAGCCAGCGGCCAGTGAGCCCACGGTCTCGGCCAAGCTACCACCGGCTTGCATGAGTGACAGGCCTGGCAGCGCCCATTTGACCGCCATCCACAGATCGCCACTGAGCAGCCCTTCGCCCGCTCGTTGGTCGAGGTATTGAATCAGAAAGCCGTAAAGCAGGAAGCCGATGATCACGCTGGTCAGGCCCCAATTGACATAAAACTCCAGCACTTGGCCCACTCCGACACTGGTGCCCTCGGCGAACTTCTGACCCGTGAAACGCGACACCAGACCGCCACTGCCGCCGATATTGGGTTTGGAAGGCCAGATGATGCGCGGAATCCAGGCTATCGCAGCGATGTAAAGAGTGCCACCCTCCGCGAAATCAACACGTCCCGATTGCAAATAGCGCACGGCTTTTCCCACCAAGTCATTTTGATTGAGACGGCCATCAATGGCTTCCATCTGAAACTGGCTTTGAAAGCTCAGCAATTCAAAATGATCGACCATGCTCATCATGCTGTTGAGACGCCCCTGGAAGCCACTACCACCCCAGACTTGCTCACGGATTTCCGTGCGTTCGCGCATGTAATTGGTATAGAAAGTCATACCACTATACAGCATCGTCATCAGCCCCAAAACGGCCAAGATTCTGGGCTTGATGAATCGGTAGCTCATGGCCCACACGGAACCGGCCGCTGCACCACCGTAACTGGCGAAGCCCATGAAAACGATGGTTACCAGTGGGAACATCAGGGTGGACCCGAGCCAGAACCACATCCTTTTGAAATCGCCCTTTTGTGCAGCCTGCTGTGCGAGCAGTAGGATGGCCAGCACCGATAGCATGGTGCCCGATAGGCCTAGCTGACCAAAGCTCGGGATGCGCCTGAGTATGGGGGCAATGACCAAGAAAAAGACGATCGACATCACCAGCAGGGTATGTGGCAGCTTGGTCGAGAGGTTGGAATGCAGTCGCTTGGGTGCTGGCAGATCATGTGGAGGAAAAAAGATCGGACGGAACACTACCCCAACGACAAAGGCGGCGAACCCGATCACCGCGACATAAAGCCCAGTGTAAGTAGTGATCACCGAATTTCCACTATCGAGCAAGATCTGGGAACGTGGGGTGTAGAAATCCAACGCATACGGCAAGGCACCGATGGGATGAATCAAGCTGAGAGCTAGCGCATAGGCGAGGGGTAGACCAAACGCCCGTTTCGAGCGCCACTGCACCACTGAAAGGACGGCAAACAAGAAGACCCACCAGAGAATGAGGGCTAGCACCCCGGCCTTGGTGGGATTGGGCATGAAATCCATGGTGTAGGCAGATTAGAGGGATTTGCTGTGGCTGGCATTGCCTGCTGAGGCCTTTGTCTGGAGCGCTAAAGCGGCAAGTTTGAGGAAGTCTGCACCGACGTCCGACCAGTCACGGGTGTCGCATGTTTGCCATAGATTCTCCACCATACTAGCTGCCAATGGACGGTCATTGTTGAGTGTCTCTAGCCTGGAAACGATGTCCCCGGCGCTTCGGGTGGGAATGATCCAGCCTGTTTCGCCATTGGTTAGCATGTCTGGCGCGGCGCAGTGATCGGTGGCGACAATCGGAAGACAGCCCGCGCGGGCCTGCGCCAGCACGGCGGCAAAGCCGTCGTGCAGGGTAGGGAACACATACGCATCAGCATCGTTGTAGAGGCCGGGTAGCTCGTGCTCTGGCACGCGGGGAATGAATTCGATGCAATCTTTGGCTGCCGCTACACGGGCTATGGCATCGGGCACCACATTGCCCACGACTCGAAAGTGCATCTTGTCCTTCAGCATTCGAGCAGCTTCGATCAGGTCGATGATCCCTTTCTGCAGCGACACGTTTCCGGTGTAGAGAATGACGAGTTTTTGGCCACTGCGCAGCCGCTCGAGACGGCGGTCGATTACCGCACGGTCTGGCCTGAACTGGCTCACATTGCTACCCAACTGTAACAGCAGAACCTTTTCTCCGGAATAGCCCCGGCTTAGGAAGCTATTTCTGGCATATGATGATAGCGTGACGATGTGATCGGACAGGCGATACTCCTCCATTTCTCGGCGAATCATCCATGGCGATGGCAGGTCAATCTCAGGGCACTGTGCGCGCCTCGCTTCGCGAGCTAAGTCGCGATATTGTTCGCGAATGTGGGCGGAACCGCGTGCTAGCAAGGTCAGCGGGTAAAGCCCCTGGGCTTGCAGTGCATGGTAGATCTCTAACGCCACGCCACTAAAGCAGTGCAGCACGTCTGGCGGCGACTTCGAAACCTGACTGGCAGCCCAGTGTGAAAAGGCTACATGTAGGAACCGGTTGATGGCATCGGATCGCTGACCAATGTTCCAACGATACGCATAGCGATGCAGCAAGCCGAGCGGAGCACATCCTGTGACGCAGGCTCTGGGTAGGCCGAATCGCTCAGCCACGAACGCCGGGTAGTTGGTCACTACTCGAACTGGCATGTCGAGGGCGAGCAAGGACTTCGCTAAAGCAAAGGAATGGAAGCGCCCCTGCACGACCAGGGTGTAGTGTGGCACGTCGCGCTTGGTCAGCGCGAAGGTGTCGTGGGCTTTAGGGTTGTGTAGAAGCCGGTGCATCTCTAAATGGGGATGGGGCCACGCAAACGGCCGTGATGGTTTCAAGGCGGGCCGCATAGGTGTGGCGACCGCCATAGATGATGTGCGATCTCACGGCGGTAGAGAGGCGCTGACGCTCAGCGCTATCTGCCAGCAGTTTCGAAGTCAAAGCCAGCAAATCGGTGATGGAGGCAAAATAATACACGCACTCGCCCTCATGGCCAAAAATCTCGCGATGCTCAACGGTGTCCTCCACGGCTAGGCAGCCACCCACGGCGGCCAGTTCGAAGGTGCGCATCGAGTGACCATCGCGGTTCGCCCGTCGCACCAGGCACAAGTTTACACCTGCGCTAACTACCAGCCGCCGGAAAGCATCCTCGTCAGCATGTCCTTTGGACAAGGCTTTGAAGTCAGCCATGCGGTCCCAGTAGCCGCCCCAGAGACCTAGCTTAAAGCCACGATCGACCAACGGCCGCAGAACTGTCGCGCGTTCCGCATCTGCGCCGCCAATGAATAGCACCTCACTTGCCCAGTGCTGGCGCTCCACAGCGGCCATAGGCTTGGGCGCGAAGTGGATCTCGGGTGCGTAGGCAAAGGGGAGGTAGTGAACCTGCGGTCCTTTCAGAGCATTCAATTCAGCCAAGTTAGCGCGCCGTGGTGAGAAGACATGATCATACAACGGCAGCGCGCGCATGAACGACGGGGTGAGGTGCTGCGGGTTCCAAGGATCATCAGTGAGGAAGTTCGCCGTTGAAATTCCCAACCTCCTTAAGTGCGCAAGCGCTGCTGCTGAAAGTGGAGCCAAGCCGGTTGAAAGCACTAAATCAGGTTTCCAGTGCAGGCACCGTTGCAGCACGTCACGGCTGAATCTTGCTAGCCTTTGGGGCCGTTTGCCTAGCAGGTGCCAACAGAGAGACTTGAGCCAGCGTGGCCCTTCGTAAGCCGCCTGCAAGTCCATGATCTGCGCGTCGATACCTGCCGCGTCGGCACCCTTCAGGAAGTGACGCCCCACATGGGTTTCACGGGGGTTGCCAACGATCAGCACCTTGGTCCTCATGCGTTGGCCTGCGGTTTGGTTGGCAGACTAGCCCACGCGCTTGCGATGCCTTGGGCGGCTGCCTGCACGGAGTAGCTCGCCACCTGCTGGCGGCACCGCTCGCTCAAGCGCGGGTCTTGGAGCCGAGGAAGTAGTCTGCCCAAGGCCGCCGTCAGAGAGGCAGCATCGCCTGCTTGGCAGACTTCGCCCGTGTCGTTTGGCAGCACTAGGTCGGGTTGGCAGCCGACGCGCGTCGAAACCAGGCACGGCAGCCCGTGCAGCATGGCTTCATTGACCACCAGTCCCCACGTTTCCGACTGCCGGCTGGGCAAGACCAGGGCGTCTGCCGCAAGGTAGTGAGCGCTCAGTTGCGATTGATTTTGAAAGCCCACAAAGGAGCAAGCCAACTCTTGCCTTGTGGCTTCCAGTGCTGGGCGCAGTTGCCCGTCGCCCAGATAAAGCAGATGGATTCGTGCCCGCTGTGAGTCGGGCAAAGCGCGCACAGCTACAGGTATCAAATCCACTCCTTTGCGTTCGGAGAGCTTGCCCGAGAACAAGAGTGTGATGGCATCGTGCGGGATACCGAGTCGAGCGCGAGTGGCCTGCCGCAGGGCCGAATCGTTAGGGGTGAACGTGCTCGCATCCACACAGTAGGGCGAGAAATGCAACTGCTCAGCGCGTGCTCCCAGGCGCTGATAGTGACGAAGGGAGCGCTGCCCCACATAGAGCAAAGCCCGACAACCCGAGTAAAGCCTGCGCAGCCATAGATCACGCAGCACTCGCTTCCACCATGATCTCTGGTTGGCCTCGTCGTTGGTTTCCCCCCGAAAGAACAAGGGTAAGCGATGCCGTTTGGCCATCCGCAGTCCCGCTCGATCGAACGGGTGCCAGTAACCCAGGCACATCAAGGCCCCCGATGGCACCGCCTGAAGCGCCGCTGCTAACCCTTCGCTCGACACCGTATCGTAACTCGCTGCTCCACCCCGTTTTACGGTGGAGAGGAAGTGGCTTTCGTAACCGCCCAACAAATCCGTGTCCCAAGTGATGTCCGAACGGAACTCCGCATCGCGATAACCCGCGACACTGAAATCACTGCCATAGATGACCTTCAGCTCCACCCCCAAGACCTGGGCCAGGCACCGATAAACAGGGGCATGATACTGCACCGGGTGCGTTTCAAGCAGCGTGAGTTTGTTCACAGGGAATCAAGTCGGGATCGCGTGCAGAGTGCCCCAAACCCCGTTTGGGTCGGGCCAAGGCCGATCTAGGTGGAGAATTTCAGGGCCGTCCACTCTTTGGATCACGTAGCCCCAATCACTGAGCTTTTGGGCGACCAGTAAGTCCTGTTCGGGCGAGTGCAGCTCAACAATCAAATGAGGTCTATGATTCGCGATGGTTTTTGTCGCCCCCTGCAACAGTGCAGCTTCGGCTCCTTCGACATCGATTTTCATCAGCCGTAGACTAGATAACTCTATGGCTTCGACGATCGAGTCAAGTGGCTTCGCTGGAACCATCACTTGATGATTGTCTGACCTTTCCGATGAGTTCACCAGATGACTGGTCTTGGAGTTTGCTCCCAACTCAAAATGAAGTGAATCCTCGCGGTCAAACAATGCACAAGGGTGAATCGTCACCTGATTCATTGAATTTTGACTGACATGCCAGCGCAGTTCATCGACCACGATGGGGTGGGGCTCGAAAGCATGAACGTGGCCTGAGCCTCCCACGAGTTTTGCAAGGTAGAGCGTGTGAACTCCCCAGTTTGCCCCGGCATCAATGACCGTATCACCTGCACGCACCACCTGGGCATAGATACGTTGATTGGCTTTTTCATTGCCCGAATAAACCGCAGCCAAGCCAGTATTATCGCTGCACTTGAACCACATGCCCTGCATGGGGCCGAAGAGGATGCGGTGCCTGCTGTTCGGCCGATACCAGAGTCGTGAGAGCAGCTTTTTAATTTTCGATTTCATCAATCACTGGTCGTTGAGTTTCCCTGCCCCTACCTGCGATGACGCGTTTGATTACCCAGTCCAACCGGCACTAAGATGTCCGGTGGGCTCTATGAGAGTTTCACACGAACGCACTGAGTCTCACGAACAACTCAGCTCTCCATGAGCATTAGCACCTTGGCGAACTCCGCTTCATAGTTCCACTTCTCGTTGATCAGTGTGCGACCTCGTTGTCCCATGCGCTGCACCTCGTCATGGTGATCGCTGAGCCAGCGGAAGGTATTCACGAGGTCGTCGACATTCCCCGGCTTACAGGCAACCGCGCAGCCCGTCGCGACAAACAGTTCTTCCCATTCTGGTGCACGGGGAACAATCAGGGCCAGGCCTTGAGAGAGGTAATCGAAGGGCTTGTTGGATGCGCCCGCCATGTGGCGCATGTTGATGTCATCACTCGCCAGACGTAGCAGGGACAAACCGACATCGCATTCCGCGGCTCGAGCCATGAGATCGCTGCGTTGGGGCAAAGTGCCCAGGTATTCAAAGCGATCGGCGACGCCCAGGCGCTTTGCCTCCTGCTTCAGTTGATCGGTGTAGCCAATCATGCCTGGCACTTCATAGCCAATCAGGCGAATGACCACATCACGCTCACACGCCGCGAGAGCTTCCAGCATCATTACCGGAAACCGGTCAGGAACGATACTGCCGTGGTAGAGGACTCGCAGGGGTCCGTGGGATCGTTGCTTGGTCGGCGCAGACGAGGCTTCGTGAATCGAGGGGCAATTCCACACGCAGAGAGCCTCGCCCCCGATGGGATTCGCCTCCGCGAAGGCCTCAAGTCGCGCTTGGTTGGGTATCACCACGGCTCGCGCTTTTGCAGCTATCTCACGGCGATGTCGCTGGCAAAGGGCGGTAAACCATTTTTCCTTGCCCTTGGGCGCAGCGGGTGAGTCGTGCTCATGGTAAATGATTTGAGCCCCAGTCAGACGGTGAACCCACAGGCCAGGCAGGGCCGACAGAGGGTCAGAACAGTAAACCCAGCTAGGCTTGAAGTGCCAAGCCTTGAACAGGCACCAGAGCGTGAAGCTCAGATAATGAATCTTCTGCATCACCCCCGGAGCGTGCCAACGGCACCGCCAGACCTGAATGCGGTGAAACGGCGGAAACTCCATGGCCGCTGCCCCGCGCCCAAAGATCCCTGCGAAGCGAACCTCCCAGCCGCAGCTGGCCAGTTGCATCGCACTGTGTTCCAGGGGCGGATACCCAGCTGGGTTGGTGTATTGAACATACATCACGCGTCCGGGCTCCGTGGCCACCGTCGCTTTCAGATCCCCTTCATCGCTGGCCAACGTCCAGCGTGCGTGCGGTGCAAAGTGGTGCCGCCACACCTCACGCAGACGATAACGTCGAACGAAAGTCTGGTGCGCTTTGCAGAGGGCAGGGGAGGAGGCCAAGGCTTGGAATAGCTTTCTTTTGTATCCGGGCCGCGCGTGCCGGATTACATGCCGGATCGCTCGCAGCCAACCCCAGGGTTGCAGCCAGAGCGGGTAACGCAGGTAGGCCAGCAGCACTTCGTTCCGAATCCAAGGCAAAACGGTATGCGCATTTTCGGCATAGGGTCGGTCATGCCAGGCACGCATCCACAGACAGCTCAGGATTTGGAATCCGGCAGCGCTGGCTTGCAGCGACACGTCCACCTCCTCCACCCCATAGGCGTCCGGCACGGGGACATAGCCGGGCAGTTGCAAGTAGTGGCTTTTGCGGGTCACGGAAGCACTGCCTTCGAAGGCCACACATTCGTTGACCTCGGCCAACCGAGGCATCACAGGCTTCTCTCGCAAGTAAACCGCAGGGGAGAGCACGGCGGCCTTCGGAAAGGCAGCCATGACGGCCAGCGCTTGGGCGAAGTAGTCGGTATCCAGAGGCCACGAGTCATCGTCGAAGCTGCAAATCACTTCGCATTGTGCCTGGCGAAACAAGGCGTCGCGACCGCCACCAGGGCCAAGGTTCGAGCTGCTGAAGATCTGCCGCACCGACACGGGCGCGTCCATGCTGAAATCTTTCGAGGGCCGCCAGCCACCATCAAAGTGAATTAGCACCTCCTCAGGCAGCGGGCAGCAAGTAAAGATCCGCTCCAGGGCGCTCGCCAGCACTGCCTCATTCTGATAGGCCGGGATAGCTACCGACACCGGCACTGTCGCAATCGAAGGGAGCCCTGACATCAAGATGATCCGCTTTAAGTTTCAGTGGCCCGGGCGACGCGCCAATCCCTGAGCAACGCCTTGCTCTTCCACCATTAAACCGGCAGGTGTCAGATCGCGCCGTAGTTCTACAAAGCCGTAATCGCCGTGCAGCTCGATCAGCATGAGGTCCACTTTTTGCAGCCAGTCTGGAGACCCGGTGAGTAGCATTTTTTCTGCACCCTCGATGTCGACCTTCATTACATCGACGTGATTCACTCCCTCGGCGGTGAGGACATCCGTCATCGTCACCACCCGAACGTCCACACCGTGCTCGCTCGCTCGCACGAGGCTCGCGTTATAATTCTCGTTCGCCAAGCCCAGTCGCAGGGTGCCCGCGTGATCAGAAACCGCAGCCTCCCAAATCTTCGCACGGTCTCCCAGGCAGGACAGATTGTGCCTTAGCACGGCTGCCGTTTCAGGGTGTGGCTCCACCGCGATAATCTGTGCTTCTGGAAACTGCGCTGCCAGCGAGAGAGACGCGAGTCCTACATTCGCGCCGAGATCGACGATTACCTTTGGCTCACTAGCTAGCCACTCGGGCTGCACATGATATACTTTTGCGTTGAGCACTTCGTGGAAGATGAAGAGATCGCCGCCCGAATCGCGCAACTGCAAGGACGGACGCAGATGGCCGACCTTTACCGTAGCTTCCACGAGCCTGGGAGTCTTCCCATCGCGCTTGTTGTAGTGAAACATCAAGGTGGCGACGGCGAGCGTGAGCTTGTCTCGCAGAGTCACACCCACTCGCAAACAGAAGAAGCATTCGCGCAGGTATTGCAGGGGACGGGTGAGGTATTTCATAACAAGCTTTGCCTTGGGTCTACACTGAAGGCAGCAATTCCTGATAAACGGCTAGCACCTCTTCCGCCACTGCTCTCATGGATCGCGGGGGCTTCACGCCAGCCGTCAACCGGTCGAGCAGGCCGGGTTCCTTCACCAAACGCGTTAATACCTTGGCCCAGCTTTCGGCCTTCAGATCGCGCACCAGCAGACCGTCTACGCCGTCCGTGACCCATTCCGCGATGCCGCCAAAGCCGGAGCCCACGACCGGAATGCCGGCGGCGAAGGCTTCCAACACCACCAGGGGGCCGGTTTCAAACCAAGCAGAGGGAACCACCAGGGCAGACGCGCCACGCAGCGTGGCGATGACCGCCGACGAGGGCACGGGGGGGCAAACCCGCACTTTGGGGTGCGCTTGCAGCCGTTCTTGCAAACCCTGGGTGTAGGCGCTGGTGTTGGTTTCCATGATCGTGTGCACGTCCACATGGACGGCCGCGTCAGGTATTAGGTCCAGCGCCTCCAGAAGCACATGCAGACCCTTGGTAGGGTCCAGCCGCCCCAGAAACACCAGCTTCACAGGCTCGGACGGATCGCGTGGGAGCTTCGCTGGTGCCACTCCGGGGTGCTGCGTCAAGCCATGGCGCACGGTTGTCACTCGGCTGTGCGGCACACCGTTGGTTTCAAGCAATCGCTCAGTCCAGGCGCAGAGCGCTATGACGCGGTCCATGCCTGCCCACCATTCGCGTATGAAGTGATGCCGATGGGCTGCCAGGGGCGCAGCACGCAGCGGAATCTGCCAACATGCCTTCGCAGGGAAATAAGGTGCAAGCCGGTGGCTCGCCCAAGACGTTGATGCAAAGGTTTGAGCTGCCATCTTGGGCACCCCCAAGGAATGCAGTTGGCAGGCTGCGCAGCGTGTGGCGGTCAGCCTTCCATCGCAAGGCTCGGTGCCCCAGCGCATCAGCGTGCCCCGATGGCAGCTCCCGGTGGGCGTGTGATAAGTGTAAACGGTAGCCAGGCCGCGTTGCCTAGCCTCCCTCAGCGCTAGCACCGAAACCGCTGGGCTTTGGGCGTGGAAATGGACGATCTGGGGTTGGATGCGGTCGAGCAAAGCCCCGAAATTCTGCGCTGCTGTCAGGTCGCCCACACCCTCGATCGGGATGTGGGACGGATTGACACCAAAACGGAAAACCTCCGTTGCCTCGTGCTGGTAGCACTCGCTCTCAGCGCCGGGAGCAGCGATGACGTTGGTGTATCCCAACTCCCGAAGTTCGCGGCATAAAGCAGCCACATAAACCTCCGTTCCGCCCACCGGTGATGGGAAGTATCCGAAAGGCACATGCAGGATTAGCGGGCAGGCGTTCATACGGGCTGAAGCCGCTTGGGCAGAAAGTGGCGCACTACTAAATGGAAGGCCAGCAGACCTGTGCCCAAGCTGAGTGCCGCACCAAACGCTGCTAGCCAGCCGTGCAACGGGCGTCCGCCGGTCGTTTGGATGCACCACGCGGAGAGCAGGACCAGGACTGGGAAGTGAAAGATGTAGATGCTGTAGCTACGAATGCCTAGCCACTCCAGCCAGCGCCCCGGCTTGAGATGCGTCAGATCGAATGGCATCCACGCGAACGCTGCGATGGCAGCCATGCCCATCACCATATTGAGCCCGAGCGATATTAGCGACGGTTCCGTTACCCAATGCAGCCCAGCCAGCGCACCAAGCGAAAGGACAAACCCCGTTGCCCATGCCCAGCAGCGGCCCGAGGCCGGAACCCTCCAGGTCGCGAGCCATTCGGCCATCAACGCCCCGGCAAGCCAGATCGGGTAGGCGGCGACCATGCCGCTCCACCAGCCTGCGAGCGGGGCAAACGAGCAGGCCACACCGGCACTCATTCCGGCTCCATACGCCACTAGGCGATGCCGTTGCCACAACGTCATGAACATGGGATAAAGGAGATAGTAAAACACCTCATGTCCGATCGACCACAGCGGACCATTGCCACCAAAACGGATGCCGAACAAGTTGGGCTGGGCTAGCAACGCAGGTGCAACGGCCTTCCAGCCGTAGCCTGCGTCGCTGAAATTGCTGTCCAGCAGGACGTCCCCTGTCCGAGCTAAATAGAGTGTCGGCCACCATTGGCGACCTATCAAATCTAGCACTACGGTGAACACCAAAACGGCATAGAATGGCGGCAGGATGCGCCTCGCTCGACGGCCCAAGTATTCGGCGGAATGAAAGCGCACTTTTGTTCCCTGCGCCCAAGCGGTTGCTGCCCGCCAATGAATGAAAAAGCCGCTCAAAGCAAAGAACACGATCACGGCCTCATGGCCATAACGAAACCCACTGAACAGGACCACCACCACCGTCTCCCATGATTCGTGCGACTCCGCTCGCCAGTCCTGCCAGCCGGTCCACAACATCATGCGCGCATGCCCTATAAGCACCATTAGGGCCAGACTCGCCCGCAGGATGTCGAGGTGCCGCAGGTTCATTGTGCCGGTGCCAGCCAGACTGCGTTGCCAAAAGTCGCCGTGAGGGTATAGCCGCACCGCTCGAGCATCTCGGTGATGTCCTCCGCGCGCTTGCCACGGCCCGCCAAAAGGGTGGGATGCAGCTCCAGTGCGATGGCCTTGATGCGATGCCGCTCGAAGACCTGTGGCGACCCCAGCAGCGCTTCGTATTCGAAGCCTTCGATGTCGACCTTTATCAAGTCCACCTGAGCAATGCCTTCTTGGTCTAGCACTTGTTCCAGCGTTAGCATCGTGACCTCCTGCGTGGGCAGGGAAAGGCGCGAGCGTCGTTCGAATCCGCTGGCCCCCGTATTGGTGCTGGCCGTCAGGTGCATCACCGCCATCCCAGCCTCGGCACCCACTGCGACGTTGCGCAGCGCGACGCCTAGCGATTGATTCAACCGCAGATTCTCCTCGATCACAGGTAGCAATCGTTGCTGCGGCTCAATCGCTAAAACACGCCCAGCAACCCCGCACAGCCTAGCACCGATGATGGTGAAGTAGCCTTCGTTCGCCCCGAGATCGACAAAGGAAGAGCCTTCGCTGAGGAACTGGTGCAGCGTTCGCACCATGCCCTCCTCATGCACGCCCTGCCGCGATAGCGCGACGCCGAGCAGGGACACCGGGTCGATCCAGAATGTGCCGTGGCGCGTGCTCAACGGCAGCCTTTTCACTCCAAGTCGTGCCTTGATCCAGGCGGCAAAAACATTGGGCCGCACCTGCATGAGGACGGTCTGCAACAGCTTCTGGTAGAGGGTCAACATGGAGGCAAGAAGTCAGAAGGCGCTATATTCTTTCCTGGCAGTCACGCAGTGAGCAACGAACACAGCTAACGATAGACATTCTGCAGCTACCGCATCGCCTTCTCCATACAACTCTCCCACGTCGCGGACGGGTGCCACCATGAATCGCCATACCGCCGTGTCTTGCCAGCGGTAGGTTTCCGTCCGCTCTCCGGGTGCAGCGACCATGGCTGTCACGCCGATCTCCCGCAGTTCTTCACAAAGCGCCGCCACGTAGACTTCCGTCCCGCCGTAGGGGTCAGGGTAGAACGTGAAGGGTAAATGGAGGATTTTCATGGATGCCACCCCGATCCTAATTTGAGGTGACCTGTATCGCCCCACACTGGGGTAGCGAACCGGGCATTTCGGGCCGTGCTTCGGACACTATTGCCCCAAGTGCGGGGACCCTATTGTCCCAAGTGCAGGGACCATGCTATCCCAAGTGCAGTGACACGTGGGTAGGAAGCGCCGAGGTGGCTTGTCCCATCCGATAATCTCAAGGGCACCTCTGGAAATCTCCTCTCGCAGAGGACTTGACTTCGCCCCGCGCTGGTAGGGCGCTTTATCCCCATAGCGCCACCGCCGAAGCGTGGGACGTGGCGATGCGGCACGCTGACGCGAAATCCCGTCGTGTATCCGGTGCGTTGAGACAACGCGCCCTACCTATCATGGACACTGCGACGGCAGTCGAAAACGGGTTTCCAGAGGTGCCCTCAAAAAAGCCACGGCCAAAGATTTCATGAATAAGCTCCACCGTCCAGCCATCCATCGATCCGCAGCTAACAAACCGCTGCGTTTATATGTCCACAAAGATCGAATATGCACTTGTTCCGAATCCCCTGACACCCGAACCGAGCTACTCGTCCCGGGTGTTGGTCAAAGACACTCTCAATCTGGAAGCGCTGTCAGAAGCCGTGGCAAATCGCTCAGGCCAAACCCGACAGATCGTCATCTCCGTCATTGAAGCTCTCGCCGAGGAAAGCCTTGACGAGCTTCTGCGCGGAAACTCCGTCAACATTGACGGCATTGTTCAACTCACACCCGCCCGCACCGGCAAAGCGACCTCATTGACAGACGACCTGTCGGTCGATGGAGTGGTGGGAGTCAATACACGCGCGGCGACCAGCTTGGTCGAGGAATTCAAAGCCTCCGCGCAGTTTGCGCGTGTCACCGCCGATGCATTGTCGCCTGAAATCCTCAAAATCTCCGTCCTAGAGGGGGCGCTCTCCGCCTTGCGTTCTGGCCAAGTCATAGTCATTGATGGCAACCGGCTGAGCGTTGATCCAACCCAGGCCGACGAGGGCCTGTTCCTGGTGCCGGTCGGCGGTGGCACGGCGCTGCGCGCCACGCTGTATCTGGACAAGGGCGAAAAGCTGCTGCGCGCATTGCTCCCTTCGGGTCTTGTCACAGGTTCCTCGTATGTCCCGCGGGTGGTCAGTCGTCGTTCACCCGGTGGTCCGATTCATCGCACTGACGCAACCGTGACGGTCACAGCCGGGTAGTCCTGCGTCAGCGTGCAGCGGGCACCTACCCGCATCTTACGGAGGCTCCGGGAAACGATGTTTTCTGGAGCCTCTTTGTTCATCCGAAGTGTTGAGTTCCGTGTGGCCGATGCGAGTCGTGATTTTTGAGACTGTCGAGAAGTCTGGTCACACCGCTACCAAGCTGCCACCCACCCCTCGCCCAAATTCATCAAGAGCCTCGTGCATAACCACGGTGTGATACATCGGCGGCAAGGGCGCGCAGCACAGCCAGATGACGCAGATTCATCGTGTCGGAGCTAGCCACCGGTGTTCTCAAAACTCTCGCTCAGCTTGTAACCGTGCCTACGCAACTACCTCCGCACCATGACCACCCGCCCCGATGATGATCAAGGCGCGAATGGGATCGTGGCCACGATGTGGCCATAGCCCCTGATCTCACCCACAGGATTACCGTCGATGTCGCATACTGCATAGCCGTTTTGGGTCAGTTCATGCAGCAAACTTGCGGAGGTCGTTCCCACCGTATCCCAGGCATACGGATGAACCTCGATCAAAATCATGCTGGGTCGGCGTGCTGGATCGCTCAACAACGAGCGGCCACCGCGTAGCACCTTTTCTTCATGCCCCTCAACATCCACCAATAGCAAGTTCCACTTACCCTCACCCACCTGGGCATCCAGCGTGGACAGCGTGATGGTCACTGAGCCTCATTCGGATACATGCGACTGCGAGTTGTTCATGCTCAGGCTCGCCATGCCCGGAGCGGCTCAACATTGGCGACTCCTAAGCCTTGCAGCTCGCGGCACAGGGCGGCCACATACGCTTCGGTGCCACCCACCGGCGATGGGAAGCAGCCGAACGGACCATGGAGCACTAGCGGCAAAGTGTTCTTGCTAAGCGACATTTTTTCCAAAAACTGCCCCTCCCAGCCCTTGATCTGGTTGGCAATAGAATACGACTGC
>Ga0247831_1004308_pt1 | contig 19246 bp, 15 predicted proteins | sample LaCruzMarch2015__9_FD_192406 | JGI IMG/M metagenome (GOLD analysis project Ga0247831, IMG submission 192406) | Freshwater microbial communities from meromictic Lake La Cruz, Castile-La Mancha, Spain - LaCruzMarch2015_1m | ecosystem: Environmental > Aquatic > Freshwater > Lake | place: Spain... | reverse complement strand
ATACTTACCTTTCCTCATCATCCATTCAAATGCAGTCCCGTTCTCTATTCAATTGCCGGACTTGGTATTGCCATTGTAAACGATTTCAAATCAGTCGAGGGAGATAGACAGATGGGCCTGAATTCACTTCCCGTGGCATTTGGTATTGACGGTGCCAAATATATTTGTGCTGGCAGTGTCACACTCACCCAGCTTGGCGTTGCGGCGTATTTGTACAGCATTGGTGAAACGACTTATGCGGCTATTATTTTGGGCTTGATTTTGCCACAGATTTATTTCCAGGCCACATTGCTACTGCCAGATCCGGTGGCCAATGATGTGAAGTATCAGGCGAGTAGTCAACCATTCTTTGTGTTTGGGATTTTGGCGACAGCTCTATGCCTTGGCCATCACGACTTTGCGGTTTAATGGATATGCAAATTCAGGCTGATTTGTCAATGAAACGGGGAAGACGATACAGCAGGCAGGAAAAATTGGTAGCATTACTTTATGCCGATAATGATTGAAATATTGGATTAATAATTACTTAATGAATATTTTCCCCTGCAATGTACACAAACAGACTTGTATTCTTAACCCAGCACGAAGTAAGGTAGAATGGAACTTTGAATCTTCTTTGTCCTGCCCGTCCTAGATACACCAGCAAAGCATATTTCATCACTCGTTGAAGTATTCTTCCTTTCACCTTTCACTAAAGTATTTTGCCAATGACCAAGAATTCCCTTTTTCATTATCCGAACGGCGGGTTATCACCCAATAGGAAATCTCGCTTTAGTCAGTGTACCAAGCATCAGGCGACTCGATACAGCGCTAAACTAATTAGCCAACTCTAAAGGGGGACTGGATTGCTCGAACGAAAGATGATGTCTTAAACTTTTGACTGAGCCCTTCATTTTCAGAACCATCTTGGTCCAAACCATGTTTGGCCATTTCATACTTGTCTCGATTGCTGACAGGACAACCACCAAGGATGTGTCGCAACTTATCACCTGTTGTACCTTTACCAAGTTCACGATGAAAGAAGGCTATCCTTTCATCAAGTTTATCGTGCCGAGGATTGCACGCTCTTTCGCCTCACTTCTCGTTATTGCAGATGAGCGGATGAGTCTATCTGTCGCTGCTTCCCAAGTGAAGTCCTTTGCATGGTCAGGCGTAAGGGGCTCAGGTTCATGAGTCAGAGCCCATCTAAGGTTTGCAGCGAATTCCCATTTACTACTGTAGAACATACAGTTGGGAAATCGTGCAAAGAATTTGTTGCTCTCGTGAAGTGGAATTATTGCATATTTTCCCATGGCAAGGGCTTCGTATGTAGTAGTGCAAAGCACCTCTGAGATACTCGGATTGACAAATACCTTGTACCTCTCTCCAAGCTGTGCATGGTCAACTGGACCCGAAAAATTAGCAGGTATTGACTGACGACGCCATTCGTACCACGTCTTGGGCATCGCAAGATCATGTGAAGTTATTCTATGTGAAGTTAATCGCGACAGATCATCCAAATCTGAATTCTCAGCCCCTTCTTCATCATATCTGTTCAAACGATGTCGACGACCGCGAAAAGCTCGCTTTACCTCCTCTTCGTCAGGCCCACTACCATATACATCAAGCGCAAAGTATTTCCCTGTACACTCACGATAGAATTCTTCTAGCTCTAGCAATTGTCTGAATCCTTTTGCCCAAAGAATTTTTCCAATGTAATATACCTGTCCTTCCACTTCCTCATCCAATGGTTCGATTCTCTTCACAGTGAAATGCTCTGCCCTACGCCTACCTTCATTTATAAAATCAGCTCGAACACCGTGGACGTTTTCGATGCTCTCCTTCTCTGGTGCATAGCTTTGAAGGATACCTGATAACTTAATCACTTTGTGACAGTAAGCTCGTATCATCGCCGACGACATGGCTAGTATTGCTGGAGCAGTCCATAGACCATGAAATTGTGTCGCTGCATACTCAAAGTAGTTAGTATGAATAATTCCTACAACGTACTCGAACACCTTCGTCCATCCCTCTCCAGGTGCCCGATACCAGTTCAGATGCTCCAACTCTTCCAATATACAGACTGATTTTTCTAGCATGGCACTGTCACCAGTCTGATTACGAATTGCGGCACATAATCACCCACCATATCACCCATGGCAAAAATCGACTTTAGTCCTGAATGATATCGTGCAGAGTAGAATATTATCTTTAAACCAGTATCAGCGTCGGCAACATCTGCCAACTTGGCTTCATTTCGTAACCAATCACTAATATAATTCTCCTGTTCCTGCATAATATTAAACATTCTATCAGTGCCATATAACTCAATCCTGTCCTCTTCCAGCTCAAGCCAAGGTATGACAAGTGTCACCATTGGTCGTTGCATTGACATTCTATCCAAGTCTGTAGAATTGACATTAATCAAACCATCTTCATTCGTTTGTTCATAATAATTCACTGATGCATAATTGCCATTGATTTCTCTCACTCTTCGTGTCAAGTAAGCAGCCCTAAGCAACGGATTAACAGCCGTTCCAGTCATCCAAGGTAGAGCAGCAGTCGTTACCACAAAAATCTTCGATTGGGCAACAACAGATTACTCTGAGGCGTAACTTCATCATCATTGCCATCCACAAAGGTACCATTGTACAATGTTGCATCTTGCTCCTGATTGATGAGTGTCAAACTAACAGCTGCCATACTATCAAAGAATTTTCGTCTTGCTTCTTCCAACTTTTCATTGAGTTTGTCAATAGTACGCTTCGTTAATCGCTCTCGTTTGTTTCTCCAACGAGATAATATTGGTGAAGAGAGAAGATTGAATTTATTCCTTCTTCTGCGAACATCCTCGTTATTTTTAGCCAGCAATGGATCCGGTGACACAACATTCCCATCGCCTCCGCGTATTTTTATTGTCGTGGCACAAATCTTCAATGACGACTCTCTCGCGACCGCAAGCGTTGAGAGTGACAGAGAAGTGGATACGATGCAAACAATCCACTTGTACATGACTTTTCACAGCGCATATTTAGGCACAATGCCATGAGATCTATCGTCTGGGCTCGTGGTTCTCATGATTTCTAGCCATGTTGAAAGTTGAAGGGGAAAGCAATTGTACGTTTTACCTCACATATTATTCACACACTTCACAATCACGATGTTCAAATTTGACCAAGAGGACGATCGCGTCCACGACGAAGAAGAAGACGAAGAAGAAGATGATGACGACGATCATTACTTTCGATCCATCGCCGCCGACCCAATGGATCCTCCGCCTCCGCACCAACAAACTACGGGTAATAGCATGAGTTTTATGAAGGACAAACGACGACGACGGCAGTCATCGAGGGATGGTAATAATGATACGAGTAAGAAGGAGAAGGTGGAACCAACGCTTGAGCCGTACGCTGCGCGACTTGAACGATTTGAGCTGTTCTCGACTCGAAACTACTACTATCTCGTGGCATGCAATAAGGGAGCAACTCAATATAGGATTATGAAGATGGATAGGACGCTCATTGAGACATCGACCACGTCTACATCTTCAACATTTACTCAAAAGGGAGGAGGAATCGGAAGTGGTGGCAGTGGGACGAACGCCGACTTTCCATCAATTGTCAAAGCATCTTCGTCATCGTCACCGAGAGAGGGAAGCGATGTCATCGGCATTGATGCTATTGCTAACAATAATTCAGTCGCTGAGGAGAACGACACTACAATTGATAGTCAAATTGACTATACACTCGTTGCTGGCAGTGGGGGTGGCAGCGCTACTTCTCCAAAGATGGATCCACCAGGTGTTTCTACTAGCACTACGGTCAGTCCGTCAAACATTGCAACCATTGCTACCACCACGGCAACTGCTGGACCAAAAGACCCCACCGCTGGAGGATTCTATCCGACAACATCAAGTGGTCAAATCATTGCTTCTGCCGGTGGCAACACAGTCGGTAACAATGCGCAACAACAGCAACAACACTCGCAAAAGCAGACGACATCGTCATTCCGACAATTGTCCGACTTTATGTTTGAGGATCCTGCAATATATACTCAACAGGAAGTCCGGGATATGCTCGACATGATCAACGATGGGAACAAATCATCAGGTGGAATGTCATTGGAACAGCAAGCCGCAGGAGGAGTTGTAGGGGATCAATCTCAGGTTGTAGAAAGTATCTTAACTGGCATTAATCCTAATGACGAACGTGCATCTCATCTACGCATCGGTGGCGCCACAACGACTGGACTTAAACCAATATGCAAGGCGTATGGAATATTGGGCTTCATACGATTCCTCGACTGCTACTACCTAACGTTGATTACAAAGCGAGCGAAGGTTGGTAGTATTGGAGGAAATAGCATATATACGATCAAGAGTGTTGAGACGTTCCCTCTTAAGCCTGCCGAACGTGGCAAGTCAGGTACACCTGGATCGACCCCCTCGGATTCGTCACTGGGAACAGTCGCTGCTGGATACAGCAACGATCCATCGTCGATGTTACTCTCCATGTGGAATCGGGGTAAGCGGTCTGTGGGTTTGGGATTGAGTAATCGAGAGATTGCAGAATTGCGTTATCAGGGGTTGTACCAAGTCATTGACTTGACAAAGAATTTCTTCTTCTCGTACACCTACGACCTAACACGGAGTTTGCAAGAGAACTTTCTTGGTATGACAAGCCGACCATCCCCCCCTCGCCAGTGTAAAGATATGTATCAATGGAACTATTTCCTTACCCTTGAGCTTGAGGAATGTACCAACTCCATAACAAGCTTCAATTGGGTCTTACCCGTGGTTCATGGAGCATTCATTCAACGTAAACTTCACGACTACGGTAGGTCGTTGAACCTAATGCTACTTGCTCGTAGAAGTCGTCACTTTGCAGGGACGCGGTATCTAAAACGAGGCGTGAGTGACCGTGGAAAGGTGGCCAACGATGTGGAGCATGAGCAAATACTTCATGATGAAAGCTCGTCGCCTGAGGGAGTGTTCTCTTCATATCTGCAAATAAGAGGATCGATACCTACCTTCTGGACCCAAGAAAGTTCTGTGACTATGCCCAAACCTCCTATCGTGCTCAATCGCGTCGATCCCACCTATCAGGCAACACAGGCCCACTTCGAGGATCTGTTGAAACGATACGGAAGTCCGGTCATTGTCGTGGATTTGGTCAAGCAGTCTGAGAAGCGCGAACGTGAGGTCATCGTGGGTAACGAATTCCGAAACGCCATTGATTACATCAATCAACACATCGACGATGGTCACAAGATCCTGTACTGCGCCCTTGACTACAGTCACATAAGCAAACATCGCAATCTCAACGTAAGCAGCTCGTTAAACGATGTTGCGACATGGTCGGTAAATCAAACAGGATTCTTTTGCAGTAGTCCACAGTGGAAGATTATTAAGGGCGGGAGTATCGAACCATTCGACAATGACAGCGAGAAGAATGCCGAGGTGGAACGTCTAGGGAATAAGGGTTTTGGAAATATTCTATTCTTCCCAATGGAGCAGATGGGTATACTGCGGACAAATTGCATCGACTGTTTAGACAGGACTAATGTTGCACAGTTTAGTGCTGGGGTGGAGGCCCTTGGCCAACAATTGGTGGTCATGGGGATTCGCTCTAGTCCGAAGTTAGATCCTTCTTCTATAGTTGTACGGATGCTCATTGACATGTATGTGGAAATTGGTGACCAAATCGCACTCCAGTACGGAGGGTCGGAAGCACATAAAAAGGTAGCATCTGCAGGCGCGAATTCGAATATACCCGGTCAGCTTGGAAAACACAAAGAACTTCTTACTTCCATCCGAAGATATTACTCCAATGCATTTACAGACCGTCTAAAACAGGATGCAATGAATCTTTTCCTTGGATATTACCTCCCAAGTCAGAATAACATTCCGCTTTGGGAGCTAGAGAATGACTACTACCTGCACAATTTTCATGTGAATGCAGGTCGTGGATCATTGCAATCAATGAAGGCATATCAGAGCATGTTTGGTGTCGATTGGAGTGACTCGGAGGACGAAAATTGTGCAGAAAAGAATCGTGTATATAGGAATCATGACTCTGTCGGTTTGATGAATATCAATGACGATCTAGCTAGGATTGATCGAGTAAAGCAAAGATGTCGCGCTCAAAACGATGCTCTGTCTGTTTGGTGGAAACTTGCTATTCAAACATATATTCAGCAAAGGATGTGGATGCGGATGAATAGCAATCCTTCCAGTTCGTCACTGCCTCCCCGGTTTGACCGTTTATACAGACCGACAGAGTTATCAAATTTTGACAAAGTGTTTGCTCGGCCCTGGGCCACACCATCTCGTCTCTCGCACGAAGATCAGCACAAGTCTTCATTGGACGATGGAGAGTTAGGCAGTGCTACCAATCTTTCTCCTAGAAAAGCAGCAATACCTAATGAATCTATGATAACCTTGTTTGACGAACGCGTGCAATCATTGGGCCATGGTGGACATGATGAGACAACAGAAAATGACGAAGGGTGCATTTCTCTACAAGATTACGTTACCAGGCATGGGTTTAATGCCAAGAACAAGAATTCGTTAAGTCAACTAATTGAAGCTACTTCCACGCCACAATATGCGTTGACAGCTGGCGATCCATATTATCTGGGTAGCTTGAAAGAGAACTGTGCACCTCCAAATCCTATGTACGTTGATTACGCGAGTAATCCCACCATGCCTCGACGACCTTGTCAGGAAAAAAGGGCAGAGTTTGCAGCATGCTTGAACCGTGTCGGCGTTGGTATTGACTCAGATGACGTACAGGGCATTAGAAAGCTTGCTGAGTCTGCCCATATTTGCCAAGAGATTCAATCTGGCCCGTACCGTGGATTGAATGAAAATGTGTCAGCAATTAGAGTTGCAACCACAATACACGGGCACTTTAATTATCTGGAGGAGAAAGTGGAGGAAGGGGAATTGAGTTACAACGACATTCATCCACCAGAACTCATAGAATCATTGAAACAGACGGATCTTTACTCTGTAGGAGTTGCAGAGATGATGTATACTGGATGGAAACATCTTGCAAAAGCAGAGAAGTCCTATACTGAAATCATCGATATGTCATCAATTGGCTACAGGCGAAGTGATATCACGACTGAGTCTTCACTTAAGCTCTACTCCTCATTCTTTGACCAATCAATTTGCAATATAAGTCCGTTGGAACAGGCATATGCGATTGGCGAAAGACTTCCCACGGATCCATCAAAGCGTGATAAGATTTCTGGCCAGAACAAGGATCTGCGGAGTTTTGATGAAGCCAAGTTTATTATGAAGGCCGCTTCAAGAGGGATTAATATTTGCAAAAAGTCAACAAAGAACCAAATTGATTTCCACACCCCCCGTCCTATACCAACTGGCTTTGAGCAAATAAATGAAGATCTCTTTGCTCGTAAAGATAACAAATTCATGGTCTTCAATGGTGCAGCTGTTGATTCGTGGAAGTCGCCACCACAGCGGGAAACTAAGACAAAGAAAGGTATTGACATACTAGTTGCGTTGCTTGAAAATTAAATTGACGGTTACATCAGTATTCAGAGTGGTGCTGTGCGGCACTTCCGTGGAGGACGACTGGAGGTTCCTTTTGCTTTGCTTGGGGGGAGAAACGAATGAGAATTGAGGTTTAATTAATCTCTTCATGACCAGAAATGAAACAGGCAGAGCAATATCCGCTTAAACATCACGGGATCTACGTTCGATTGTCTTCTATATTCATGTCCCAAAGTCTCCACGCATGCTCTCGATTCAACCCTCCATTGAACGTGGTTCAAATCTTACTTGAATTGCTGCCTGAATCACCAAATCTGGTTGACTGTATGAACCGTACTCCTCTTCACATTGCGGCAGGAACTCGTGCCGATTTGTCGATTATTCAGTTGCTCGCGAGTGCGTCTCCCTCCACATGCTCCATTCAAGACCTGGATGGTATGACTCCATTGCATCTAGCGTGTGACAGTACATGTAAACTGTTCGCAGGAGATGAAGACTGCCAGCGTGATCCACCAACTTACGAAGTGCTTTCCACTCTCATAAAGGCATATCCACCAGCAGTAACTTTACAAGACAATGAAGAGATGAGCGCATTAGAACACGCCATCATGTCGGATACACCAATCGAAGTTGTGAAGTATTTACAGTTTGTAACCCGCCTGCAGAACCAAATGAAGGCACAGCAGGAAATGATATTACAACTATCATCGACAATGAACAGGCAAGTTGGTCTTTCAATCATGCAGCATCGTGCTGAGTGACTTGGCTCAGACGATTCTGGACCCAATGACTTTTGAGTATTTTTTAGCAATAGAAAACACCTCTTCAGGTTACGTTGCAGCTAGTCGCATTATTTGGCTAAGGATTGGTACGATTGAATTATTTAGACATATTAGACATATTAGATTAGAAATTGTATTAAATTACTTCTGTCACTTTTCTCCTCCTGTAATCTATCTCATATAGCAATGCTGTTCACCTCAATGGTAGTCATTATTAAAGAGTAATCAAACTCATTCTATGCAATAAGAAAATACTACTTCAAACACGACTTTATTTATTAATCATTCAAACCCTTGTTTGCCTTCTTCGTTAGGGTCCTATACAAATCCTTGAGATTGACACTGGTCCTATTGTTTTCAGTGAAATCATAGTGTTCCAATATCTTGGCCCATTGACCAACACCAAACGCCTCAACACCATCCATAAGCATCTTCTTCTCCTTGTCCGAGTAGGGCACTCGTACCTTTCCTTTCCCCTTCATCTTTTTGGATCGTGGTGCTGGAGAGTAGTCGTCGGACAATGTCTCCGCGTTGTCTGAATCAAATTTCAATGTTGTTGTCGTCTTTGCTTTCCTAGGTGGAGATGGAGCTCTTGATCTCTTGGATGGCAATGTTACTGATGACTTCTTGGATGGCAATGCTACTGCCTTCTTGGATGGCAATGCTACCTCATCATGCTTGAAATAATCGTTAGCATAAAGAGCAGGGGGTGTCAAATACTCACTCTCCCAAAATCGAAATAGTCGTAGGATCTCAATTTGGAGATTCTTTAGAGGAAATACTCTGTGTTGGATCATACCCTCAATCCCATCCGTCGGGGAGGAATCATCATCCGCCTCCCCGTCATTGACGAAGAGAGTATTTTCGGGCACAAATAGGTCTGCGTAGTGAGTCATTCCCACCTTCTTGAGTCTTTTGTCAATGGCACTAGTCTTCGTGAAATAGTCATTGATAACATCGTCCACGAGCTTTTGGGCTGCCACGTTCTCCCCCTCTGTATTCGAAATGGCCTCTGCACGGATAAGTTCGGCACGTAGCTCAGATAATGCCTCCAATGCCACCATTTGACAATCTATCGCCTCATACTGGCCATTTCCATCGGTAATATCCGGTCCGAATCGTAATTCCCTCAACTTAGCACATTGATCCTGCCAGAATGATGTGGGAGCATCAATAAGTGCGAGACGTTTATCCAATCCTGCATCCGAATGCGGAGGCAGACATGGGTATGTCCTCCTGGAACAAATATCAATGATTACTCTTGCCATGAGAAGACGACGATGAACAATTGATTTTTTGTCAAGTGGTCGTCCCGAAGACTGACGACAAAAGTCGTCAATGTAGTAATCAAGACGTTGCATCAGGGTCAAGTACGATTTAAATGGTGGAATACATTCTTCGTCCTTCTCTTTCTGACTCCCTAGACGAAGGATTGCGTGACACATGGCATCGATGAGATCCGAAGCGATCTGTCTACATGAAAGGAGGATGTCATTGTGTTCGTCCTCCTTGTTATTGTTAATGGCGGCATCTTCCTCCACGGTGGCAGGATCATCATCATCGTTGCCGTCGTAAAGGATTTCTCTCGTCTTTCGAGCTCGACCAGCATCGCCGAACGGCATTGTTTTAATCCTTGATGGCATGGCGTCGCCGCGCATCTGGTACCCTCTTTAGTTTGACTACGTAGATACCTGAAACTCGTCACTGCGGAACAAAGCCATCAATCACGTTGAAGATCTCTAAGCCGCCGACCCAAGGTGCCGACCTAACTAACCTCACGCGCTACAACAAATAATGTCTCCGTCCTCCACCGCCCTAGACTACCAGAATTCATCATCGTGCGTTGGCGACGGCGGCGGTGTTGGCGGCTGCACTAGTTCTGAGTGGAACAGCATGAATAATGACGGCCTTGATTTCGATCTTCTGGCTGAGTATTTACTCGAGGACATTAATGACGGTGGCTTTGACTTTAGGTGAGTTCATCTTCTACTTAATTCGTGGTGGACGAGGACTTATTTAGTACGATAATTAATCCCTTGCTCAACGCGCTGGATTTACTTTCTCCTCACATATTACAGCGGTCCTGAGACGTTTAATGCACCGAGTAATAAGCCGCGGCACGATCAACAATTATTCCATCAACAGCAGCCGCAGCAAACGTGGGAAACTCCATCAAACGACAACGCTGGGGGTGTCTGTACACCCAGTGTCGTTACCGCCGACTCTTGTCTATCCAATGGGGACCACCTGACGGGGGAAATGAAACAGGTACAACACATGATGATGCATCAACAACAACAACAACAACAACAACAACAACAGCGCATCATGCAAGAACCTTCTGCGCCATTGTTGTTGCAACCACCTCCCATCAAACGACCTCGTGTTGATGTAGCGTCAACTGCCGCCCCGGCAATTGCTGTGCCCATGAAGATTGTTGGACATTACTCCTTCGCTGCCGCAAGTGCATCAACTTCCACCTTCCAGCGTCATCCCGGCTCTCTCGGGGTTGGCGGTGGGGTTGGTGGGGTAGGACGCCCCAGTGGGGTTGGTGTTCCACCAATATTCTCCTCCGCAACACACCAAACAGCGGTATCAAGTCACGATGCAACCCGTCCCAAGTCTCAGGCCTCACAGGATCGTCGACGTGAACGCAATCGCATCCTGGCCCGACGGACACGGTTACGTAAAAAGTTCTTCTTTGAAAGTTTACAAAAGGATGTGTCTGACTTACAACGAGAGAATGCCACATTGAAGAGCATCGTCCGTAGTCGACTCCCACCAGACGATGCCAATACATTATTGGAGGGGTGTGATGCCAATGAACGTTTGCCCGTCATTGACTTACTTGGTTGTGGTGAGGATGGTGATGGATTATCAATGTTTCCTTCCTCTAGTGGCGGTGATGAATCCAAGTCATCATCGTTGGGAGGTGGTGGAGGAGGAATAATCACAAAGCTTGATCTAGAGGATTATTCATTAATTCGGAGTATACAAAACTCTCAACATTGCTTCATTATTACAGATCCAAGTTTGCACGACAATCCAATTGTATATGCAAGTGATGACTTTTTATCTCTTACGGGATACACTCAGTCAGACGTTTTGGGTAGGAACTGTCGATTCCTACAGGGGTCAGAAACACATGCAAGTAAGGTCAAGACGATATGTGATGCCGAAGAGTCCGGTGAGGACTGCAGCGTCGTACTTGTGAATTACACGAGTGACGGCGAACCGTTCTGGAATAGTCTATTCATTGCAGCCTTGAGAGATGCCGATAGCAACATTGTTAACTTTATTGGGGTGATTGCTAAGGTTGCCGGACCTGAGCCTGGGGATATTGAATATGGCAAGGTTCTTAAGGAATAATGAAGCTGTACAGACCCAGGATGGGGGTGACGCATCCATCTTAATGCGCAAGCTAAGAACAAAGATCTGTACTACACCTTCACCTGTGAGGACAAATAACGTCGGAAGGAGACTTTTGGCTCACATGAAAACGTCGTCTATAAAAATGACGTGTCTCCATCTCAGTATAAAAGTATGGCAGGTTTAATGAGAGAGGACGAATAATATGAAAAAACTGCGTCCTAGATAACCATTTTAACCCATAAACACATACACTTCTTCATTCCACTTACTCCTCCAGACAGCATGTAGATATAAGGTTTTTTTACCTCGGTAGGTAGGGTGGTACTTTCATATATTGACCATGAGTCAATGGTCGGACCTCATGTTCAAGTTCAATTACCTTAACCCCCGTATCTATATCAACAATATCCTTAAATCGGAATGTACGTGATGCCCAACACTCCTCCCAGGTATTACAACTATCTAAATGTGTAAATCGAGGATTCGTCCATATTAAATTTCGTTCTTGTAATGAGTTGTACATTGATTGGAAGTTGGGGACGTAAATACAGACATGTATTCCATCCATTATTTGTTGTGCAGGGATAGATTTATCATCATCATCATCATCATCATCATCATTCTCTACAAAGATTAAGTGAACTCCTGGACCGACACAGACAGTAGCTACATCTACGTCAAATGCGTTGTAATCATTATCAGGAGTACTTATTCGTCGTTGAGTCCTAACGACGTAACATCCAAGTAGTGTTTTATAAAACTTGGCAATTGAATCAATCGCGAGCCATGGTGTATCAATTCGATATGAAATAGTCAATCACAATCCTCGTCATCATTTTATGCATCATCATCTTCCCCATCATCACCATCATCATCATCATCTTCGTCATCATCATCATCTTCGTCATCATCCTCAACATCATCATCGACCACGGAATCATCATCATCATCGTCATCATCCTCAACATCAGTCCATTCATGACTATCCTCGTGATCATCTTGTAATCCTTCCTCCGAATCACTAGACCCATTATGTCCCTCATTGCTATTGGTCGACTCATTCTCTCCCTCATTGCTACTGGTCGACTCATTCTCTCCCTCAACTGCCCAGCGTACATCATATGCAAATGATTTGTTATTCATTACTTGGTTAGCACGCTCTCTAATTCTTGTTGCGATCAATTGACATCCAGCAAGTGCGGTGTACTCGACATATACAATGACTAGCTTTCCATTTATCGTTTTACGAATTGCTTTCATTATTCGAGATACGTTACCAGAATAATGTTTCCGAAAGATGTACCATATCATAATACATAGCCGAGTCGTAGTCAACATATTTCCATTTGGATTCTGTCTTTCGGCTGTTTTACGTGGCTTATAATAACGAATATACGTATCAACATATTTTCTCAGTAAATCATCCCAAGCCCTGTAATCAGCAGACATCATATTTGTTTCCGCTCCAAATATTACGTCGTGTGTATTAATACTAGTACGGCTAACTTCATTTGATCCTATTTGTAAACTCTCATTGTATAGTATGCCTTCTTTACTGAATTCAAGGTTAACAACCGGACTCACCTTAAATCCTGACAATGTCGAATCACGCCAATTATGTCCATCTATTTTGACACGATGAACTGTTACTTGAGAAGGTCGACGGGTACGATGACGGGTACGATGAGGCATAGTGTGAGATACCGCATGCATTTCTTGTGCGCGAGCTATCGCTGACGGATTAAATTCACTATCTGGACCTCCTGGAACATCATTATCCTCGATATGCTGTACAGATTCATTATTATCATCGTCCATGATAACACTATTATCAAAAGCTAAATCGTCACTGTTGTTGATGTTGTCACTATTATCATTACCAATGTCGACACTATTGTTGAGGTTGTTGTGTGAATTTTCTGGTGCGTCGCGGAAATACCTATTCGCGAATAACCGCTTGGCATGTGCAACAGCCAACTCTTCAATTCCTATTTCTTGCCACGATGAGAATATTTTCCTCACCTCATCACACACAGCATTGTATGCCCTTCTCATATGTATGCTATTGTTGGCAACTGGTACAAATCCGACAAACTTTTCGTCTTTATCAAATCCCTCCTTCATATCTATTGTTAGTGCTTCGCTTTTCATATCATTAACTTTACCTGGTAAAAGCTGATAATTTGTGTGGTGAGATTGACGCATAAATTCAATATAAGTACTATGTCTTGGATCCCAATACATAATCATCCTAGGCGTAATGTGATCTAGTTGCAGCACATCCCAAAGTACATTGATAGCTACCGTAGAAAGATAACCTTTCTCGATAATCTTTTGAGCTGCAGTGAGTCTGCTGCATCCTTGTATCTCCTCTATCAAATCTTCGGTTAAATATTCGGGTGTATCTTTTACATCGAGTTTGACTGCGACTTTGTGTTGTTCCTCCATATGATTCTTGATTCTGTCTGCAATTTTCAACAATGCCTTTGCAGCGCAGTCTTCATTACTCGTACCAATAATCTCGTCTAAGATTTGTCGAATCTCTTGATGAATGCTGGAGAACACACATTGACTCCATTTTTTATTCAGTTCACCTGTTCGCTCCTCTTCAGGTATATTCCAATGGCTAAGGACACCAGTATTACCTTGGTGTTCGTCGGCAGGTGTATTTGCATCAAGTCTCGACGACGCATCACGCTCGACTAGCTCAGCTTCGGACAAACGCTCTTTCAATCGATTAATCTCATTCTCTTTCTCGTTCGACGTATCACGAAGTGCAGCAAGACTTGACGACGCATCACGCTCGACTCGCTCAGCTTCGGACAAACGCTCTCTCAATCGATTAATCTCATAATCCTTCTCGTTCGACATATCTTGCAGTGCAGCAAGTCTTGACGACGCATCACGCTCGACTAGCTCAACTTCGGACACACGCTCTCTCAATCGATTAATCTCATAATCCTTCTCGTTCGACATATCTTGCAGTGCAGCAAGTCTTGACGACGCATCACACTCGACTTTGGACACACGCTCTCTCAATCGATTAATCTCATAATCCTTCCCGTTCGACGTATCATGAAGTGCAGCAATATTTGCTTTATAATTAACGCATTCACTCTCAAGACGCTGAGATTGGTCACGAAGTGTCGATAGGTATGTCTCAGCCTTGTCTCTATCTGCCATGGCATTGTCCAAAAGTCTTTGTGCGTTTTCACGTTCATAGATTACTCTCTCACGTTCATCTACGGCCTGTTTCTCCAATACAGCAATGGTGCTACGAAGTGTTTCAATCACAGTTTCTCCATGCTGCATTGCCGTTGAGTGTGATGCGTTACACTCCACTCTCACTTGATCAGCATGTTGAAGCTGTTTCTCCAATACAGCAATGGTGCTACGAAGTGTTTCAATCACAGTTTCTTCATGCTGCATTGCCTTTGAGTGTGATGCGTTACACTCCGCTCTCACTTGATCAGCATGCTGACGCTCTTCTTCAACACGATGCTCCAATGTAGCAATTTGGTTATTGAGTGAATTGATATTACTACGAAGTTCTCTGATTACACGAACTGCCTTATTATTGTCACTTTGACGAGCAGATCGCTCATTTACAAAAAGCTTCTTCTGTTCTCTAACTTGAATTGATAATGCCTCCTGGCTCTGCCTAAGACTGTGGCACAAAAGTATTTGGTTGTTGTCGACTGAATCAATCTGGGGCATTAGTAAAGAAATCTTTGTATTATGATCTGTTATAGCATCATTCTCTATTCGCTCCTTTCTTTCTTTGATAACATTGCGCAATTTATCAAGATCCCCCAATGACTTATTATGAGCTGCATCGATCATTAATGTCATATAATTATTTAACTCATTTTGTTTCGTAGATTGTACAGATAATTGATCATCAATGTTATTTGTTGCTGTAGTCTTTTGATGATGGATGGTTGCCGTTGATTTTGTTGTTGTACGTTGGATCATAGGTCCCCCCCCAATGTTTCCACCAATAATGTTCATCAGACTACCGGTATTCCAACCACCACTGCTTCCCCCAAGGCTACCGCCACCATTGTCATTATGATTAACCCCCCCTCCCCATGTAACCAAAGATAATGAACGTCCACTTGGACGTAATATTGTTGCAGATATTCCTTGCCTTTTATTATCTTCACGCGGCGGATTAGTGGACTTGATTGTCATATGATGCATCTTGGACTAGTGTACGTAATATTCTTGATCCGAGCGTCATTGCTGAGGTGACGTCGTTATTGTTGCTGCTACTAGTGATGGCTGTGTCCTTGGTGGTGGAGGCTGCTGCTGCTGCCGAGGAGGATGGAACACCGGAAAAAGATACAGCTGAGTGGAAGCAAGCTAGAATCAATAGTAATCTTAGCATGGCGGTGGTGCTAAGTTGAGAAAAATCCAAAAGCGAACAAGAGCCCGCCGCGCCCAGATCCGCAATCTCACAATGATCTCCACCACGCCCAAGACAGGCTTTCGTGTCCCGTACGAGGTACGATCATCGACCATAGCCGGTCGAGGCGTCTTCGCAACCGAACCAGTCAAACGCGGTACTCTAGTGTGGGCATATGTGGTTAACGAGTCCGTCATTGAACACCATACCGAAGCTGAGTTGCGTAAGCATCTTGCTCCGTTGTCGAATGACGAAGCGAGGGATAAACTCGAACATATTTACGTTTGGGGGGATGCGGGCGTAGAGATCATCGATGATGCTAAGATTTGGAATCATTCGCCAAATCCCAACACCGGCAATCATCCCGATACTGGCGAGAGTTTGGGGTCGTATGCCTTGCGGGATATTGCGGCCGGAGAGGAATTTACCGATGACTATGGCAATCATCATGAATTACCATGGTTCGAGGCGCTTTGTAAGGAGTACCAATGCACTTCTTGCACGGATCTTGGCAAGAGGATCCGTTAGCGCCTCGCTGCTGCTGCTGATGTGCAATGTTAAAGGTTAAAAAAATGCTAGATATTGTACAGACGGCGTAGACCTTTTGCGGAGACAAAGCAATAATGAGATGATGCATTCATATTTACTGCGTTTCAATTACAAATGATTAAATCGTAAAATGAACATATTATTGGCATTTGACCATTCTGTTTGACTCCCCCCACAATTAACACCATCCCAAACAAACATGTAGAGTTGATTGTCGATTTTCCATTCAATTGTTATGATGTCAAAGTAGACTGTACGTTCCCTTCCTCAAGTAGCTCGCCAACAGTTTCATTACTCGGTACATTCTTCATCATTGTAATCTTTTGTCGTGATCCAGCTGTTAGGAACGCGCTTACTGCCTTATTAAGCCCCCGAAGGAGAATGTTAACTGGTCCGACATATGCACGTTCGAACCTGTAGGGGTAAGCCGTTTGCATCAACATTGCCAATCCGGTCAATGCCGCTAATGGCGGAGGCAATAATCCCATGTTGGATGTGTCTACGTACAAGATCATTGATTCCGATGAAACACCAATATCATTATTTGCCGATGATGGTGGTGGCGTCACCCCGTTGTTCGCCTCCTTTTTCTTGACATTATTGTTCCGCATTACCATTGCCTTTAATGCATTCTCTATTACCAATATATGATACTTAATACCATCATCGACGTTTATTTTACGCCAATTTAGCAGTGATGCACGTGCGTGTAATATCGCTTTACCCTTATTGTCAAATCCGAAAAAACGGAATGCCCCAGATTGACAAATGTTGACCAATTCAGTCGTTGTTGGGGGGATGACATCATCCCCCGCTGCTGCTGCTGCAGCTGTTGATGATGCCGTCGGGCGAAAGACTCCCTCGTTGACGTAGTCGTCACAAACAACATATGCAGAAGACGTGAGTAAATCAACATTGACATCGCGTCTCCATCGCAATGATTCGCGTATCTTCTTGGTCGCAATACCAATATAATTATTATCATTGTTACCACCGTCCAACGATGATGAACATGATGAACAATTGATTCCTTCCGACGATGACTGAGACAGTACATTAGCGAGGTATTCGTCGGTGTATATTTCATCGATTTCGGGATACTCTTGTCGTAATGTTGATCTCAGTATGATAATAGGGTCACTCGTTGGCGTTATACCCTGCATGATATTCTAGATACCCGTTGTTGCGGCCATCCGCGAAGATTTGGCGGGTTTTGTGACACTTTTTTCCCATTTCTCGTGATACACCATGGGGAATCAACAGGTAAACGGCACCGCCGCCGACACATCCATGCGCCCTGCCTCCCGACGTGGGAGTGGCGGCGGCGGTCCCAACAATCCCACTTCCGGAGCGAACAACAATAATAATTCCAAACCTCCGCCGGGCGGTTCGGCGCCGGCCGAATATATGCAAAGTCACGCCTCTCAGTACGGTCCCCCTAGTGGTGGCGTTCGACGTTCGACGTCGGACCATTCCATGACCGACATGGGCGGCGGAGGCGCCTCCGCGTCGCACGACTCCTCTCCCTCGTCTCGCCATCGAGGTCCCGGGGGAAGCGTGTCCCAGGGACACATCCACGTCCCCTTGGACCTGGCATCCCTATCCGCCGCCGAGGAAGACTCCGTCCCGACCGTCTTTCGATGGGAACACGGAGGGCGGAATGTGTACATTACCGGCACGTTCAATGGATGGAGTCGACAGATACCCATGCACCGATCGGGAAATGACTTCACCTACATTCACAATTTACGACGGGGAAAGCACGCATTTAAATTCATCGTCGACGACGAATGGCGTTTCGCGCCCGATCAGCCCACCGTGGCGGACATCGAAGGACGGATTAATAACTTTATCGATGTTACCGACTTTAAGGCATATACCGGGGATACTGAATTCGAGAACGAACGACATGCCGTACACTGCAGCCGGGCGGCCGCGGAGGCTGCCGCGAAAGTGAAGAATGCAGCAGCGGCCATCGCACGACGGACGAAAAGTAGCAGTAGTAGCAGTAGCGAACAATCATCGTCTTCTGCGATATCGCCACATCATCATCAGTTGGATGATAATAGTTCCGGTGGCGCGGGAGGAAGGGGTAAACCTCACGAGGCCGGTGGAGGGGCCGCCGGCAAGGGTGCGAGTAAAAGTCCGGGGGGGATCGCCGACCTTGATGGCGAGATATATGGTCATTCGATGCCCGATCTTGATGAGTATACGAAGGAACCACCTCCCCTCCCACCGCACTTACGGCATATCATACTAAACAAGCCTCCACAGCTTCAGGATACGGCCGCGCTACCAGTACCGCAGCATGTCGCACTCAATCATTTGTACTGTACGGCGATTAAGGACAATATGATGGTATTGGGGATTACTCAGCGGTACAAGATGAAGAGCTGCACGACTGTTTACTACTCTCCTTGTTGATTTGAGAGAGAGATTATAGGGTCTTGTTTAAGTTGATTTTATTTGTTTAAATCCAAGATCTAAATTCCTTAAGATATCTACTTCTACTTGCTATCATATGCTCTATTCAATTGAAGACCTTGACGTATTGTAAGCGACCACATCTATGTCACAGCAGCGAAGAGACTTGCTGCACAGGTCACCTATCACATTCAAGTCGACACCGATCGATCT
>Ga0247831_1004299_pt1:2500-19282 | contig 19282 bp, 16 predicted proteins | sample LaCruzMarch2015__9_FD_192406 | JGI IMG/M metagenome (GOLD analysis project Ga0247831, IMG submission 192406) | Freshwater microbial communities from meromictic Lake La Cruz, Castile-La Mancha, Spain - LaCruzMarch2015_1m | ecosystem: Environmental > Aquatic > Freshwater > Lake | place... | reverse complement strand
TAAAAAAACATTTTGCTTCTTAACCAGATTTTGGTAACGTCAAAGCATCGAAGGTTTAAAAAATGGTAACCGTTTTTAGTTATATTGCTTTATTACTGAGTGCCCTGGTAATCACTTTAACTTGTTATCTTGGTCTTTTAAAAATTAAATTAATTTAAAAAAATTATACAATCTATGGTAGAAGCTCTCTTATCAGGTATTGTGCTTGGCCTTGTTCCAGTAACAATTGCAGGATTATTTGTAACTGCGTACTTACAGTATCGCCGTGGTGATCAACTTAACATCTAACTCGTTTAATCGTCACTAAAAAATTTTATTTTGGTGACGGTCACAAAATGCTTTTTGGGAAGGAACCAGTCAACACGTCCCAAAGGGAAGGAGAGTGGGGATTGAAATCACTATCCCCAAACTCCAATAAAAAATCTAGTAACTTGATACTTTACCTAGAATTGGACTATACTGTTTATGCATAAACAAACAAAAACAATGATGTATCACGGTTTTAATTGATGGAAACAGGGACTGAAATGTTTTTTGTTTACTAGAAAAAAGTCGTTTGTATATCATCATAAAATTCAATTTGTAACTTGTTCTAAAATCTATCGATTTTGGAAAGACAAAAAAATATTTTTTTGTCAAACCGTCCCAAAATTACGCATAATTTTGGGTAAAGAAAGAATCTTTCTATCATTAACTAGAATCAAAAAAGAATTTTCTATCAAAATGAGTTCATTTTGATTAAGACTCAAAACTTGTTTTTAGTACAAATGATGACTTCCCGAAAAGATTTTTTTGGGAGAACGATGTTGTTCCTTTGACAAAATTTTAGGGTTTTGTCGTTCCAAAATTCACGAATTTTGGTAAAAACTGGACAATTTGTAAAAGTTAATCGGTTAAGTTTCAAAACAAAATGTAAAGGAGAGAGTCACGCTATGACTATAGCGATTGGAAAAACTCAAGAAAAACGAGGTTGGTTTGACGTTGTCGATGACTGGCTTCGTCGTGACCGTTTCGTTTTTATCGGATGGTCAGGGTTATTATTATTACCTACAGCCTACATGGCACTTGGTGGTTGGTTTACAGGAACTACATTTGTAACGTCTTGGTATACTCATGGTTTAGCTACTTCTTATTTAGAAGGATGCAATTTCTTAACAGCTGCTGTATCAACTCCAGCGAATAGTATGGGTCATTCTTTATTATTCCTTTGGGGACCTGAAGCTCAAGGTGATTTTACACGTTGGTGTCAACTTGGCGGTCTTTGGACTTTTGTTGCTCTTCACGGTGCTTTTGCTCTTATTGGTTTCATGCTTCGTCAATTTGAAATTGCACGTTCAGTAAAAATTCGTCCATACAACGCAATCGCTTTCTCAGGACCTATCGCGGTTTTCGTTTCTGTCTTCTTAATTTATCCTTTAGGTCAATCTGGTTGGTTTTTTGCACCAAGTTTTGGCGTTGCTGCAATTTTCCGATTTATTTTATTCTTCCAAGGATTCCATAACTGGACTTTAAACCCATTCCATATGATGGGTGTTGCTGGGGTACTTGGTGCTGCGTTACTTTGCGCAATTCACGGTGCAACAGTAGAAAATACACTATTCGAAGATGGTGATGGTGCAAACACATTCCGTGCGTTTAACCCAACTCAAGCTGAAGAAACATACTCAATGGTAACAGCAAACCGTTTCTGGTCACAAATTTTTGGTGTAGCTTTTTCAAATAAACGTTGGTTACACTTCTTTATGTTATTTGTTCCAGTAACTGGTCTTTGGATGAGTGCTATTGGTGTTGTAGGTTTAGCTTTAAACTTACGCGCATATGATTTCGTTTCACAGGAAATTCGCGCTGCGGAAGATCCTGAGTTTGAAACTTTCTACACAAAAAACATTCTTTTAAACGAAGGTATTCGTGCTTGGATGGCTGCTCAAGATCAGCCTCATGAAAAATTAGTATTCCCTGAGGAGGTTTTACCACGTGGAAACGCTCTTTAATGGTTCTTTAGTAGTAGGTGGACGTGATCAAGAGTCCACAGGTTTTGCTTGGTGGTCTGGAAATGCTCGATTAATTAACCTTTCTGGTAAATTATTAGGTGCACACGTAGCACACGCTGGTTTAATCGTTTTTTGGGCTGGTGCAATGAACTTATTTGAAGTTGCGCATTTTGTTCCTGAAAAACCAATGTATGAACAAGGTCTTATCTTATTACCTCACCTTGCAACTTTAGGTTACGGTGTTGGTCCAGGTGGTGAAGTTATTGATACATACCCGTACTTTGTAAGTGGTGTTCTTCATTTAATTTCATCTGCAGTTTTAGGTTTCGGTGGTGTTTATCACTCATTAGTAGGGCCTGAAACTCTAGAAGAATCATTCCCATTCTTTGGGTATGTTTGGAAAGATAAAAATAAGATGACTACTATTTTAGGTATTCACCTTATCGTGTTAGGTTTAGGTGCATGGCTTTTAGTTTGGAAAGCTATGTATTTTGGTGGTGTTTATGATACATGGGCTCCTGGTGGAGGTGATGTTCGTATTATTACTAACCCAACTGTAAGTCCAGGTGTTATTTTTGGCTACATTCTTAAATCTCCATTTGGTGGTGATGGTTGGATTGTTAGTGTTGACAACATGGAAGATGTTATCGGTGGTCACATCTGGGTTGGGACTATGTGTATTTTTGGCGGAATCTGGCACATTTTAACAAAACCATGGGCTTGGGCTCGTCGTGCTTTTGTTTGGTCAGGTGAAGCATACCTTTCATACAGTCTTGCTTCAGTTTCACTTATGAGTTTTACTGCTTGTTGTATGTCTTGGTTTAACACAACAGCATACCCAAGTGAGTTCTACGGCCCAACTGGTCCTGAAGCGTCGCAGTCTCAAACATTTACGTTCTTAGTAAGAGATCAACGTCTTGGTGCTAATGTAGCATCAGCACAAGGTCCTACTGGTCTTGGTAAATACTTAATGCGTTCGCCGACAGGTGAAATCATCTTCGGTGGTGAAACTATGCGTTTTTGGGATTTCCGTGGTCCTTGGTTAGAGCCATTACGTGGCCCTAATGGACTTGATTTAAACAAATTAAAAAATGATATTCAACCATGGCAAGAACGCCGTGCAGCTGAATACATGACACACGCTCCTTTAGGTTCACTTAACTCAGTAGGTGGTGTAGCAACTGAAATTAACGCGGTAAACTATGTTTCTCCACGTAGTTGGTTAGCTTGTTCACATTTCTGTTTAGGTTTCTTCTTCTTTGTAGGCCATTTATGGCATGCTGGTCGCGCACGTGCGGCTGCTGCTGGTTTTGAGAAAGGAATTGACCGTGATAATGAACCAGCATTATCAATGCGTCCTTTAGACTAAAACTTTTTTCGTCCAAAATTGAACGTTTTTGTTCAATTTTGGAACGGCAATACGCGTTTTATTGTTGTGAAATAGAGAGGTTTGACATTTTATTGTGTCAGTCGAGGCGAGGGCTTCCATCGCCCTCGTCTCTCATTAAACTTGCCTAAATTAAAAACTCTAATAAATTCGATGAGAAATTTTCACAAGCGTTTGAAAACTCATAAGGCTTAAATTTCTTTGAATTTAAAATTCAACTAACTCCAAAAATTCTTTTTTGAACCATATGGGTTGGTAGAACGATTGATTTCTTAATTTTTTTTGATAAAATCTTCTTTGAAGTTATTAAATCTTCAGGGGAGATGACCGAGAGGCCGAAGGTAACGCATTGCTAATGCGTCGTATGGCAACCCCATACCGAGGGTTCGAATCCCTCTCTCTCCGTTCTAAATTTTTTCTTTAGCAAGGTTTCTAAAAAAAAAGATAACAGTGGGCAAAACAATTGCTTTTCTTAATCGGGTGACTTGCTATGTTAAAAAAAGTTGTTTTTTTCACTCATACTTCTTTTTAGTCAAAATTAGTTTGAGATAAGAGATAACTAACATCAAAATATTTAGGCTTGGTGGGGTTCGAACCCACGACACCGTGTGTCGGAAACACGGACTCTAAATCCACTGAGTTACAAGCCTGAACCCACAAAGGGTCCACCCTTTTTTTTACTTAACCCCCCTATTTCCTTGAATTAAAAATTCAAGAGGAACTGTTCCGCAAATGCGTGCATTTGCGGACTAAATGCATTTTTGGTCAACGCATTTTGTTCCAAAATTGTTCAATTTTGGAAAGAGTGCGTGTGGTTTAAAAACGACCAGTCATTTTAAGCCAGTTTTGGGCTTCGATATAGTTTGTTGGAGCTAATCGAATGGCTTCTCGCCAATAATCCGCGGCTTTGTCGAAAAGAAGTTTTGAGATTTCTGTTTGACTACTCTCTAATGCTTGTTCACCACGATAATGATAAATCACTGCAATATTATTTAATGCTTGTGGTAACGAAGGATTTCGTTCGAGAGCTTGATAATAATAATCTAAAGCTCGTGCATGATCACCATTACTTGTATGAATTAACCCAATATTATATAGAATGTAACTACGATCGTAAGCATCTGTTTCCAGACGTAAAGCTTCATAGTAGTTTTGTAATGCTTCAGCATACTCACCTTCCGATTGCGCAGACATACCATCTCGGTAATAGCTAAATGCTTGTTTTTCTTTGTTTGATGTTGGTAAAATTTTCAACAAAATATCTGCGATAACCGTAAACGTTTTATCGATAAAATTGTCGTTTCTTTGCGAGCGTGGCATAGAAGCAAATCTCCATAAAAATAAGTTGATTTGATAAAAATGGCGGAGGCCAAAAAACTCTGTCATTCCGACATTTGACAAAAAAAGTGTTTTCGTCTTCCCAAAATTAAATAATTTTTGGAGAAGAACGAATTCTCTGTTTCTTTGAGTAAAGTTGCCGTTACTGTTATTCCAAAATTTTGTTTTGAAAAGAAAACCTGAAGTTTTTGAATTTATTCAAAAACTTAATCAAGTTCTTTTTGGCCTGGGTTACGACCTGGATCATTAGAAAGGAAACCAAAAATAAAAAGTGAAACGAAAAAAGTTACTACGGTATAAACAAAAATTTTAAGTGTTAACATACTGAATTTTGAATATAGATAAAAAGCTTTATAGGCTACTACTATTAATTAGTATATCATAGAGAACCAAAATTAATAAATTTTTAAACAAAAACAGCCTGTTTTTGTTTTTTGTTAATCTTTAAAAAAGTCGATTTTAACCTCCTCTTTTTTCCAACTATCAAAACCAAAAAGCATCGATCAAAAAGACATTTTTGAAAAGATGACGAAACAATCCCATTGCCGTTTACTAAATTTAACAATCTAATTGGACTCCTATTTTGCAAAAAAATCGACAAAACCTTAACTCTAAATTATAAATTTGGGTAGTGTTTAAGTTTTCTTACCCATTTTTTTTTATGTAGTTAAAAATCTTATCCTCCTGTTCACAAGATGCATTTTATGGTCAATTTGATTTTTTACCCTTTTCTGGGTAAAATCTATTTATGAAAAACATCAAGCCTGCTTAACTCAATCGGCAGAGTATCGGTTTTGTAAACCGAAGGTTATCGGTTCGACTCCGATAGTAGGCTATAATATATCTATCTCTTGTAAACAGTCATTTTTTTGGTCATAATGAGTATTGAAAGACAAAAAGAGAATTTTTCTCCTTTTTATTCGAAAATGATCGATAGAATTTGTGGCAAACATTCGAGTGATAAAAACTATACCTATTTTTTATCTGGAGAGTTTCTTTTGTCACACAAACTCAACAAAAAAATTTAAATGCTTCAACGAGTTAAATTAGAAGACATGATTCAAAGTGGGATGCATTTTGGGCATTCTACCCGTGAATGGAACCCTCGCATGGCACCCTATATTTATGGAGAACGCAATGGTCGCCATATTTTAGATTTGGTTCAAACATACTATCTCGTAAATAAGGTACTTGCTTTTCTTGAAGACCAAGCTGCACAAGGCAAAACATTTTTATTTGTAGGGACAAAGCAACAAGCTGCTCCCTTAATTTCAAAAACTGCATTAGCTTGTGACAGTTATTATGTGAATCAACGTTGGCTCGGAGGAATGTTAACCAACTGGCGAACAATTCAAAAATCGCTTCGAAAACTCCAAGAATACCGACAAGCAGAAGAACGTGGTGATTGGAATCTTCTAAAAAAACAAGAAGTTGCTCGTAAACGACGCGAAAAAGACCGTTTAGAAAAATATTTGTCGGGTGTTGAGAATATGTCTCGATTACCAGGAGTTGTGATCATTATTGGTCAAACAGAAGAAATTCATGCAGTGAAGGAGTGTCGTCAATTAGGAATTCCTACTGTTACTCTTCTTGATAGTAATTGTGACCCGGGATTAGCTGATTGGTTCCTTCCGGCAAATGATGATTCTGTTTCGGCACTTCGTTTGGTGCTAGGTTGGTTTCAACATTCAGTAAAAGCAGGTCAAGTTCAATATCGTGAACGACAAGCATCGCAACAAACAAAACAAAAACCTAAACAAGCTGTTCGTCGCCGTGTTTCGCCAGCAAGTAAAAAACGAAACCCGGAGAGTAAAAACGTCTAGCGTTTTTTCTCCTAAAATGCTTCAAAAATTAAATTTTTTGCGGACCAAAATACATTTTGGTTCTGATCCTCCTTCTTTTCCAAAAATACATTTCATCCGCTAATGGTTCCATTAGCGAAAGGAGCATGTGGTCAAAAAATTCATTTTTGGAAAGAGGAACCGCATTTGAAAAAACGGTACGCTTGAATTCGAAATTCGTCCAAAAATGCACTGCATTTTTGGAGAGGCTTCTCTTGAATTTTCAATTTCGCCAAAAATGCTTCAAAAAAGACATTTTTTGTGGCATTTTTGGACAGGAACACACAATCTTTAAAATCAGTGACTTCCAAAAATACATTTTGGTACAAGATTGACTTTCTTTAAAACTATAGTATGGGGTACATTTTATGACAAACATCTGGTTTGATGTCGCAGAAGTTTCTGTAGGTCAACATTGGTATTGGCAACTTGGTGGCTATTCAGTGCACGCCCAAGTATTAATTACATCTTGGATTGTATTAGGAGTTATTGGAATCATTTGTCTCCTAGGAACTCAAAAATTACAACCTGTTTCCGGTGGGTCGGCATCAGCTGCACCTGAAGGACTTCAAAATTTAACAGAATATATCACTGAATTTATTCGTGATTTAGCAAAAACTCAAATTGGTGAAGAAGAGTATTTAAAGTGGGTTCCGTTTTTAGGAACAATTTTTCTGTTTATTTTTGTTTCTAACTGGTCAGGTGCGCTTTTACCTTGGCGTATTCTAGAATTACCAAATGGTGAATTAGCGGCTCCAACAAATGACATTAATACAACAGTTGCTTTAGCCCTTTTAACTTCAATCGCATATTTTTATGCCGGTTTCAGCAAAAAAGGATTAGGCTATTTTAAACGTTATATTTCACCAGCTGCTTTTTTATTACCTATTAATATTCTTGAAGATTTTACAAAACCATTATCTTTAAGTTTCCGACTTTTTGGTAATATTTTAGCAGATGAATTAGTTGTGGGTGTATTAATTACTTTAGTACCGTTAGTAATCCCTATTCCAATTATGCTTTTAGGTTTATTTACAAGTGCCATTCAGGCTCTTGTTTTTGCTACATTAGCAGGTGCTTATATTGGCGAATCTGTAGAAGATCACCATTAAGAACTTTTGGTTCTTTTTTTTTAATCTTTTTTTTTTTAGAGGTTTTTTCTTTTTCAAAGAGTTTCCAAAAATACATTTTTGGAAACTCTTTTTGAAAAAGAAAAAAAAGACCTTGTGTTTCATCAATAAGACTTGCTAGAATACCTCTAGAGAGGTGAGTAACGAACCACTTGAAAACTTGTGGAACACAATTTGTCATTGAACTGACACCAGGTACGCTTGATTTCTTAATAGAAATTAAAAAATTCTTGAATTTTTTTAGTCAAGGACATCATGAGAATTTCTCATTTCTTTTAGATATGAAATTTCTTTATGTTGCTCATAAGAGTTCCTGTGCTCGTTAAGTTTCCAAAAAAATGCCGCTGATGAAAAACTCTTTTGTTTTTCGTCGGATATGGACTTAAAGACAAAAAGTCTTTTTTGTCCAAAAAAACTCATTATTAACTTTTTACATATAAAATCCATCGGAGGTTAACGAATTATGAATCCACTTATCGCTGCTGCGAGTGTTATTGCTGCTGGTCTTGCTGTAGGTCTTGCTGCTATTGGACCTGGTATGGGACAAGGAACTGCTGCTGGTTACGCAGTAGAAGGTATTGCTCGTCAACCCGAAGCAGAAGGAAAAATCCGTGGTGCTCTTTTATTAAGTTTCGCATTCATGGAATCTTTAACTATTTATGGTCTTGTTGTTGCACTAGCTCTTTTATTCGCAAACCCATTTGTTGGTTAATTTCTCAAGCTTTTTGAGAAGCAAGAATCCCAAAGGTGACAAAAATCTTTTTTTCACCGATTCTTGCTTCTTATATTCATTTTCTTTGTTGGCGCTGTAAAGTAGCTAACAAGTGACTCCCTTTTCCAAAAACTTTATTAAAAACTAAAATCATTTTAGTTTTTCTTTTTGTTTTGGTCCTCCCAAAATGTATTTTGGGAAGGGAATGTCTAACCAAAATTTTTCAATTTTGGTCCGAGTCATAATATTAAGGAGATTTTATGCTTTTCAGCACTTCTTTACTCTTGGCAGGGCATTTTGGCTTTAATACAAATCTTTTAGAAACCAATGTGCTAAATTTAGCCGTGGTGCTGGCTATCGTTCTAATATATGTTGGCGATGCTATCCGAGGTCTTCTTGAAAATCGAAAACAAACTATCTTAACGAATTTTCGTGAAGCTGACCAACGCGCCACGGAAGCTCAAGATCGATTACGCCAAGCTCAAGTTGAATTAGAGCAAGCACAAGCAAAAGCTCAAAAAATTCGAGAACAAGCAAGTGTAACGATTGAACAAGAGAAAAAACAGTTTGTTCGTCAAACTCAAGAAGATATTAAACGTCTAGGTACTCTTCAACAAGAAACCTTAAAGTTCGAGCAACAAAAAGCTCAAAATGAACTTGCTCAAAAATTAGTAAAATTGGCATTGCAACAAGTTCGTGAAAAACTTAATCAACGATTAACTTCTTCAATTCATAGTGCAGTAAATAATTTTCAAATTGTACTGTTTACGAATTATAAATCCAATTAATACAACGGGGAGGCGGTTCAGCATACCATGGTAAAAATTAGACCTGATGAAATTAGTAGTATTATCAAACAGCAAATTGAGCAGTATCAGCAAGAAGTCAAAGCTGTAAACGTAGGAACTGTTTTCCAAGTTGGGGACGGTATCGCACGTATTTACGGCCTTGATAAAGTTATGGCTGGTGAACTGGTTGAATTTGAAGATGGTACAGTAGGGATTGCGTTAAATCTTGAAGCAAAAAACGTTGGTGCCGTACTTATGGGTGAAGGCACAAATGTTCAAGAAGGTAGCTCTGTACGCGCAACAGGCAAAATCGCTCAAATTCCAGTAGGTGATGCTTATTTAGGTCGCGTAGTTAACTCTCTCGCTCGCCCTATTGATGGGAAAGGTGAAATTCCGACAAATGACAATCGACTTATTGAATCACCAGCTCCGGGAATTATTTCCCGTCGTTCAGTTCACGAACCATTACAAACAGGTATTGTTGCTATCGATGCAATGATTCCAATTGGTCGTGGTCAACGTGAATTAATTATTGGTGACCGTCAAACAGGGAAAACAGCGATTGCGGTAGATACGATTCTTAACCAAAAAGGAAAAGATGTCGTTTGTGTTTATGTAGCAATTGGTCAAAAAGCCTCTTCTATTGCACAAGTAATGAACACGTTACAAGAACGTGGTGCTATGGATTACACAATCATTGTTGCGGCAACAGCTGATTCTCCTGCGACATTACAATATTTAGCGCCATATACTGGTGCTTCTCTAGCTGAACACTTTATGTATAGTGGTCGTCATACTCTCGTAATTTATGACGATTTAACGAAACAAGCTCAAGCATATCGTGAAATGTCTTTATTATTACGTCGTCCACCGGGCCGTGAGGCATACCCTGGCGATGTTTTCTATTTACACTCACGTCTTTTAGAACGTGCTGCGAAATTAAATGATAAATTAGGTAGTGGAAGTATGACTGCTTTACCGGTTGTTGAAACACAAGAAGGTGACGTTTCTGCATACATTCCAACTAATGTTATCTCAATTACAGACGGACAAATTTTCTTATCTTCTGATATCTTTAACGCTGGTATTCGACCTGCGATCAACGTAGGGATTTCAGTATCTCGAGTTGGTTCTGCTGCACAGCCAAAAGCGATGAAACAAGTCGCTGGGAAACTAAAATTAGAATTAGCTCAATTCGCTGAATTAGAAGCTTTTTCACAATTTGCCTCAGACTTAGACCAAGCGACTCAGAATCAATTAGCACGAGGTCAACGTTTACGTGAGTTATTAAAACAAGCTCAATCTTCACCTCTTTCTTTAGAAGATCAAATTGCTAGTATCTATGCAGGTACAAACGGTTACTTAGATTGTCTTCCAGCGGATCGTGTTCGTGCATTTTTAGTAGGTTTACGTCAATATCTTGCAACAAACAAAGCAAAATACGGTGAGATTCTCCGTTCTACAAATGCTCTTAACGATGAAGCGCAAACTCTTTTAAAAGAAGCGTTAAAAGAATACACTGAAGAATTTTTAGCAAGTGCTAAATAATTATCTTTTTTCAATTTAGAATTGAAAGGTGCTATTTTTTTAGGGTTGATCACCAGATTTTTATTTTTTAAAAATCTGGTGATATTCTAAATTCCTTGATTTTTTACAGTATATAAGGTATTCTTACTGTAAGCCTGCTTAGCTCAGTTGGTTAGAGCATCCGTCTCATACGCGGAATGTCACTAGTTCGAATCTAGTAGCAGGCACCAAAAAAAACATAATGTAAGCTTTTGTACGCGGGTATAGCTCAGTGGTAGAGCGGCACCTTGCCAAGGTGCATGTCGCGCGTTCGAATCGCGTTACCCGCTTTTTTTTGGTACAAATCTCGAAATCTAGAAAAAAAAGAATCATTTTTTTTACCGTCTTTTATGGTATAAATCTTTGGTTAGTTAGAAAATTCTTTTTTGCGGCACATTTGACTGCGCTAGGAAATTGAATCGGGAATGACGGGATTCGAACCCGCAACTTCCGCCGTGACAGGGCGGTGCTCTAACCATTGAACTACATTCCCTTGATGTATCGTAATCATATTATAAAAAATTTCAGATGTCGAGTCAATATCATGGGGTGCGTCATATTACTTGTACTAATCTTGATCTAAAAAATTGTTAAAATATTATCATGAAATTGGCCGTTTTTTTAGAAAGACTATCAAAAAATATATCAAAAAATATAAAAAATATATTGAGTCTTTCCAAAATTGTTCAATTTTGAAAAAAGATGCATTTGAGGAAAGAAGGGGAAAAAGCATTTAAGAAATATTTTTGGAAAGGGAAGACATGACTTTATTTAATATTGTCAGCTCTATAAAGCAACCCCCCCCCCAATTAAACAGATGTTTTTATCACAAGCTCTTGAGACAGTTTGTGTTTCGTGCTAGAATATTTTTAGAATTATAAAAAACTTTTCTATGATTAACTCATGTTTGACCAAAAACACTTTTTTTGTCAACAATTGGAGTTATCCAAAAAAAATATTTTTGGAGGTAGTTAGTTCCTTGTATCTTTTCTAAAAAAATTCGTATAAACAGAACAAAACATGGAAACATTGTCTTCCGCAGGGGAAGATTTATCTTGCCGAAAAACAGTGTTTTTCGAAGACAAAGTTTCCATAACTTTTTAGGAAATTTGTCTAAAAAGGAAATTATGTTTTAGTCATTCCAAAAAGTTATCTTTCTTGGAAACTGCTCTTTGAAAAATTTTTTGTCAAGAGTGGTCCCTTTCTTAGAATATATTGTGAGAAATGGCAAGACAAAACAAATAAATTCACACAAAAAAGTATATCAAATATGAGCGTTTCTACAGAAACAAAAAGTATTGGTCGTATTACCCAAATTATTGGTCCAGTATTAGATGTGTCATTTCCAGCAGGAAAAATGCCAAATATTTATAATGCATTAGCTGTTCGCGGTAAAAATGAAGCTGGACAAGAAATTTCTGTAACGTGTGAAGTTCAACAATTATTAGGTGACCATTGTGTTCGTGCTGTAGCCATGAGTGCTACTGATGGCTTAATGCGTGGTATGGAAGTTGTTGATAGCGGCAAACCATTAAATGTTCCAGTTGGAACAGCTACTTTAGGTCGTATCTTTAATGTTTTAGGCGAACCAGTAGATAACCTTGGTCCTGTAAATCATAAAGCAGAACTTCCTATTCACCGTTCAGCGCCAGCTTTTGTTGACTTAGATACTAAACTCTCTATTTTTGAAACAGGGATTAAAGTTGTTGATTTATTAGCTCCTTATCGACGAGGCGGTAAAATTGGTTTATTCGGCGGTGCCGGTGTAGGTAAAACTGTACTTATCATGGAATTAATCAACAATATTGCGAAAGCACACGGCGGTGTTTCTGTGTTTGGTGGTGTTGGCGAACGTACACGTGAAGGGAATGACCTTTACATGGAAATGAAAGAATCTGGTGTTATTAATGAATCAAACATTAGTGAATCAAAAGTAGCGCTTGTTTACGGTCAAATGAACGAACCTCCAGGAGCGCGTATGCGTGTTGGTTTAACAGCTTTAACTATGGCTGAATATTTCCGTGATATCAATAAACAAGACGTTCTTCTTTTTATTGACAACATTTTCCGTTTCGTTCAAGCTGGTTCTGAAGTTTCGGCTCTTTTAGGTCGTATGCCTTCTGCTGTAGGTTACCAACCAACTCTTGCTACAGAAATGGGTGGCTTACAAGAACGTATTACTTCTACAAAAGATGGTAGTATTACTTCAATCCAAGCTGTATATGTACCAGCGGATGACTTAACAGATCCGGCGCCAGCAACAACATTCGCTCACTTAGATGCGACAACAGTACTTTCTCGAAATTTAGCATCTAAAGGAATTTATCCAGCTGTAGATCCGTTAGATTCGACATCAACAATGTTACAACCATGGATCGTTGGTGATCAACATTATCAGTGTGCGCAAAACGTAAAACAAACATTACAACGTTATAAAGAATTACAAGATATTATTGCAATTCTTGGTTTAGACGAATTATCTGAAGAAGATCGTCTTATCGTAGCAAGAGCACGTAAAATCGAGCGTTTCTTGTCTCAGCCGTTCTTCGTTGCAGAAGTATTTACTGGATCACCAGGAAAATATGTAAGTTTAGCAGACACTATTCAAGGGTTTAACTTAATTTTATCAGGTGAACTTGATGATCTTCCTGAGCAAGCTTTCTATTTAGTTGGTAATCTTGATGAGGCAGTTTCTAAAGCAACAACACTTTCATAGTGATTGGCGAAAATTAAATTTTTGTCGTCTTCCCACAATTAAAAAATTTTGGGAGGTAAGTGAATTCAGCCCTTAGTTTATCAAAATGTAAAAAATTTGATCTTCCACGAACATTAATTTTGTTAATGGCACTCTTAAATTTTGAATACAAAATTCACGACCCTTTTCTCTCTTTTAGGGGGAAGGGTTAACACTATTTAGGACTCTTACCAAAAAACAACGTTTTTTGGTTTCAACTTTTTTTCCAAAATTGTTTCAATTTTAGAAAGACTCCCAAAGCATTATTTGGGATAAAAAAGAGTTCACTATTCTAATTTGCAGGTTCGTGTTTTGAAAAAACTAATGGGCAGAATAAAGTTGCCTTAAAAAAGGCATTCTTGAATTTTTAATTCAAGACAAGAAACGCAAGTTTCTTTTAGATATCGATATTTATCCAAACCAAAACTATGACATTGCAAGTTTGTATCATGACCCCTGATCGTATCTTTTGGAATGATCAGGCTGATGAAATTATTCTTCCGACAAATACGGGTCAAATGGGTGTTTTAACAAATCATGCACCTCTAATTACTGCATTAGACATAGGTGTCACTTTAATTCGATCAAATTCTGATTGGATTCCTGTAGCCCTTATGGGTGGTTTTGCTTTAGTCAAACAAAATCAAGTGACAATTTTAGTCAACGAGGCTGAATCAGCTAAAACCATTGGCGTAGAAGAAGCAGAACAAGCTTTTGAAGAAGCAAAAACACGTTTAGAAGAATCTCAAGGTGAAAAACAACGCGTTGAGGCTACTTTTGTGTTTAAACGAGCACGAGCTCGTTATCAAGTGGTGAAACAATTAGCAGCCTAAATCACTAGTTGACTGAAGCCTAACCCGTCCAAAATACAAAATTGTTTGCCGCTTATCCCCTAATGGAAGCATTAGTGGCAGATCTTTTCCCAAAATGCATGGTCCAAAAATGCGTAAGCATTTTTGGAAAGGGACCAACTCGTTTATTCCCAAAAAAGCCGTTGTCCCAAAAACAGCGTTTTGGGGACGAGACTCTTTATTTTGAAATTCAGAGCCTTTTTTCAAAAATTTTTTTTGGGAACTAACTGTGGCCTTTACAAAAAAAGTTTTTGGTTCTAAACAATGTTTTTCCAAAATGCGTTTTTGGGAGTCAAAAGTAATCTTTTCTTTAATTTGCATTTTTACGCTAGAAAAAAGGAAAGACTTTTCTCAAAATTCAGACATTAGTCTGATTAGAGAAATTGAAGTTACTACTATTTAAAAATTATTTTGGTTTTTAATAGATTAGAGTTTTTTATGTTTAATCAAAATTCTATTTTGGTTCAAATTAATCAGAATTAACCCTCAGCCTCTCCAAAAATGTTAAGGCATTTTTGGTCCATGCGTTTTAGTACAATGTATGCAAATATATTTGAGGAAAGGGAAGTCTTACATTTGAAATTTTAAAAAAGCGCACTATAATTTTTCTAGCGGAAAATTTATAAAATTAAACAACAGAATTGTTATATAATTATTTAAAATTTATTTTTTATGGCTCGATATAGAGGTCCGAAATTACGTATTATTCGTCGTTTAGGTGAATTGCCGGGATTAACGCAAAAAAGTTGTACGAGAGATTTCCCCCCAGGCCAACATGGTCAAAAAAAGAAAACAGGTGGAAATCAAAAATCAAAAGAATCGCAATATGCTGTTCGGTTAAAAGAAAAACAAAAATTGCGTTTTAATTATGGAATTAGTGAACGTCAGTTAATCAGTTATGTTCGCGAAGCTCGGAAAAGAAAAGGATCAACAGGCGAAATTTTATTACAACTTTTAGAAATGCGATTAGATAATATTGTCTTTCGTTTAGGATTTGCCCCAACAATTGCTGCTGCTCGTCAACTGATTAGCCATGGTCATGTTGTGATTAATAAACAACGAGTAACTATCCCAAGTTATATTTGCAAAATTAATGATTTGATTTCGGTGACTTCAAATTCTCAAAAATTTGTAAAAAATTCCCTGGAACGTTTTACAAGTGATTTAGTAGCGCCTCATTTAGAAGTAAATCGAGACACATTAAGCGCTCGAGTTCTAACTACTGTCCCTCGTGATGGAGTTGGTTTACAAATTAATGAATTACTTGTGGTTGAATATTATTCACGAAAAGTGTAATTTTTAGATTCGTTTGTATTTTGATCATTTTAAAAGAACAGAAAACTCAAAATCAAGATTATTCACGCTTTTCCCAAAATTCTTCAATTGTGGGAAGACGACAAAAATTTAATTTTGGGGAACAATATTTTTGTCACAAGTCGTGCCAAAATAAATTTTGGTGAAGAGTTTTTTGTTCTTTTTTGACTTTGCTAATGCTTTAATTTGAATAACTTTTTTTGCTTTGTAAGGGAAAGGTGTCCGAGCGGTTGAAGGTATAGACCTGGAACGTCTATATGGTAGTGATATCATCGAGGGTTCGAATCCCTCTCTTTCCTTTAACAAAAACGTTGTTTAGAGAAAAATAAGTTAAAAAAAAGAAATGTTTTTTCTAAAAAAAAGCTTTTTAAAATAAGAGTAGTTTTTTTAAATGGAAAACAGCCGTTATGGTGAAATGGTAGACGCACAAGCTTGAGGGGTTTGCGGACATGACGTCCATCCCGGTTCGAGTCCGGGTAACGGCAAAAAACGAAGACTATCTACTGAAGTATCAAAAGTTCTTGTCCTTGTAGTTGGTTTACTGTATAGTATGCTTATGTAAAAATTTAATTTAGCTGGAAATACCGTTAAATTGCTTAAAGGCTCTTGATTTAGGGCCTCTCTGCGTCGTAAAGTATTTTTTATTCTCTGCGACCTGCACTAAATACAAACTAAAAGGCTGTTTCGGGAAAATGTGAATTGGTAGGCTTAAGTATTTAATGGCCAATGATATTCTAGACTCAGCGTGTTAGTGCGATGTTATTTCGGGCGCACTTTTAACGTCACGCCGGTTAATTTAATCATCTAAAGTGAGTTCGAGCGGTTGGTTTTAAACTACTACTTTGTTGTTACTGTGATGCAAAAAAAAAAATGATCGCCAAAAAATCCATACTGTTTTAAAACATCAAAACAGGGTTGCTCGCTCTTTTGAGTTTTTTAAGAGATTACTTTTGAATCCCGAGAGCGGTATGAAAGAGTTTTTGCCTTTATATGAGTTCGTATTGTTTTATAATACATGTTTTACCTATAATTCAACTCAAAGACTAAAAACATTTTTGACAAAAAATGAACTAGACTCAACAAGTTTTAGTGAGTTTGAGCAGGTTTTTCAAACTCGAAGAATTTTACAC
>Ga0247831_1004296_pt1 | contig 19288 bp, 18 predicted proteins | sample LaCruzMarch2015__9_FD_192406 | JGI IMG/M metagenome (GOLD analysis project Ga0247831, IMG submission 192406) | Freshwater microbial communities from meromictic Lake La Cruz, Castile-La Mancha, Spain - LaCruzMarch2015_1m | ecosystem: Environmental > Aquatic > Freshwater > Lake | place: Spain... | reverse complement strand
GTATACGCGAACGTCGTCGTCAACAAGAACTTGGATATCCTTCACCGAGACGCCAAATCTTCGCTGAATACTTTTCTCCAGCCATCTTTCGTTATCAAATATACCCCAATGAAGCCACCGGATCCAGCATCTCGAAGTGTTGCATGCCGTATGGCTTTTATTCCAAGACAAATAGCCTCGTCTTCTGTCATATCAAAACGATGCTCTTCTTCAGCGTCAAGAATCCCCAGAGCGAATGTACTTCCACTCCCGACGGCAAACATGTCTCCTTCGATTCTCAAACCTGTATTGTCAACGTAATAAATGTTAAAGCCATCACGGGGATGATAACCCATAATCATCGTCCCGATGCTCAGATCTAATCCACGATTTTGGTATAGAACATTGGATATGAGTCTCGATGCTCTTGCGACGCTAATTCCTCTGCCTTCGTGTAGCAATTCATGTAGCTTTGCCTCCGAACGCAAGAATCGTATCCAAAAGCTACAATCCGCTGCACCTCCAGCCATCGTACCTAAGATATTTCTGCTCACTGGTAGCACCTTCTGGACGGTTTTCGAACCGACGAAGTTTCCAATGCTTGCTCGCGAATCGACGGCAGCGACGATACCTCCATTAAAACGAAATGAGATCGTCGTCGTTCCGTGTGCGAATTCAATCGGAGGAGTTAAAGGTTGCTCCATGTAGTCACCAATGTCAACTATATCACCACCTCTTACATTCAATATCGGCGGTTGAAGCAAAGCTGTCGCATCATTTGGGTTTAGGTGTCTAATACTATGAATCCAGGATGTTGCATTCACTGGCAGTAAGCAAGTCATGAAAAAGAACGCTGCCGACATGACGATCGCTCCAGCAGTGCCAACAACTCTTTGACGAGGGCCGCCTCTTCGTGCCATTTGTGGTGCAGAATGAAATGCGTGGTGAGGACGACCTTGATTCGTGGGTAATTTACAAAACGACGCCGGACTTTTTGGGAACGTAGAAAAGCCACGAGCCGATCCTACCGATATTCTCTTTGCTCCACGGCTTTGGTTGGAGTTTTTATCCACATAGCTAACCTTCTCCTTTTCCTTCGTATACACTGATACTGACTGGGCTTGGTCCTTGGCAAGCAGCTTGTCAAGACGAGACTGTCCAGCATAAATGAATGGATTCTCTTCCAGCTTTGCGGGTATCTCTAAACGTGGGTCTTTTCGAGAAGGGGAGAAGAGAGCCGCCGCAAACGGGATCTCTATTTCTCTTTTGGCATACAATTTCGCTCGGGATCCATCAGCTAGCGTGGTAATTGACTCCAAAGGCCTCACCGTCAGGGTGACGTCAACCTGGGGAAGAATCCAGCCTCCGGTACCCGTCATTCCCTCGCCGATTTGGAGTTCCCTGAACATTTTCGCGATTAGTTGGGGACGTTTCATTCGGGCCTCTTGAGAAAACTTACGAGGTTTTTGATTCCCACGATACATCATAGTAGAGTCGGTTACGGAGCAAACGAGCCCTTCATACAAAATTGGATATCTGAAGTTTACGGTAGTTCCGATGAATTCCTGGGCTAGCAAAGATGTTGGTGGGAATGCTGGTAACTCATCTTCCATCTCAAGTAATGCAGTCCTGTATCGACTCCGCAGACCAAATACATTTAGGAAGACTTTTCGTCGGTTTAGTCTATTTATGGGAGCATCCCTGAGGGTTGGGAAGCTGCTCGCAGGAATCTGAGTGCCTTCATTTAGTTGTGGCCGGAAAGCGACGTCACGATCCTCGTTGAGTTTCCCCCATGAGCTATTTTCCAACGATTGCACCTCAATCAACTCGTCGTGATCAGCGGATCTTGTCAATACATGAGCCTTCCCAAATTCATTCAGTTGTCTCTCCTCTTCTGTCAACGAGCTGTCATCTAACGATCGAGATGCTTCTATCAATTTTGATGAATCAATAAATGGTAGGAGAGTCACTGCCTCCCATGGCCATCGCTTTCCATTCATATCAACGGTGAAAGTATCTGGGTAAAAGCTGAGAGATGTGGCAAGATTGTTCGTTGAGATTATAAGCTCCGCACGAAGGAAATCTCAACACAATGTACCAGAACAACTTACTCTATGAGAGGAGAATCAGGTGACGTCATTAGTGGGCGGTATAGCTCGGGCAACAAGTAGGATGACGATGGAGGTAAGCAGCCAAGTAATTGCTCAAAAGGGCGCAGCGGCTCCCCTGCAACTCGGCGGATTCGAATTGAACTTTCACTCTCTTGTTCACCATCGAAAAAAGAAACGTCGGACAAAATGGAATTGATGTTCACAAGATCACTCAACATAGGGCCATAATTGTACGGATAATACCACTCCCAGGAAACCACTCCTTTGTAATAATACTCCAAATTCCACACCAAACCAGCAATGTACGCCTTTCGAAGATGCAAGTGCTTCTCAGCGTCGAAAGGTGTGAAACCAAATTTTTCGTAATAGTATCTTCCCTTTAAATCAACAAGACTGCTTTCGTCAACATTATCGTGAACTCTAGCAACTCCACCTTTCTCTGGAGATAAAGATCCTCGAAGATTTGCACCAAGTTTCTTAATAAGGTCCGAACTTGATGTAACAGGCTTAAAAGTGTCGTCCTCGTATTCCCATCGCGAAGACTTAGCGTCTTTGTCACCTGTCTTATCAGTACTTTTGAGCAACATGTCCACGTAGCTCTCCCTACCCGCCAACTCGACTTGTTCTAATATCTCCTGAGATGGAATAAGTGACTCCCGACCAGCCTTTTGGTCGGCCTTACGCATGCGCTCATTCTCCTCCTCCATCGATTCACGTTTGTTGTCATAGTAGGGATCTTCGTAGCGTCCAACATCTTCAAGGAAACCTTCAAGACGTGTCCCTGAAGTAATAGTCCCTGCATCAGTGAGGTAGGGGTGATTGACAGACTTAAAATGTGGCGTTCCCTCCTTACTCCCAGTAGTTGATGTCACCACCGATCTATTATATAGACCATCCTTAAGCCATTTGCCCCTATTCCTCTTGTATGCGTAAAATAGTAGGTCAAATGCCTCATCTCCAATATCAAGCGCGGGCATATGAGGCAAAAAATCATTGCCCACGAAGAACGTCATGAATACAAAGTCATCAATGGTTGGCTCCAACTCATATCGTGAATTGGGATAGAATTCGGCAGTTTCGAATTCTAGACCCAGGTACTCTCGCAGCACAGAGATATGTAACAGTTCAAAATTTGCATTGTGTATGTAGGACTGGACGGCTCCACTGAGAGGAGGCTGGTAATGACTTTCGGTAGTTGAAGAATCTGTCACTACTACCTCGCCGTTGTTGCCGTCGTCTTCACCGTCATTATCATCGTGGCTTTGTACTACTTCATTGGCAGAGTTTGTAGTATTAAGCATACTTTCCAACTTTGCCAACCTTTCAATGGCCTTTCGCCTAGCTGGATCAAACACAACCTCCTCGCGTAGCAAACACGTATGTGGTTCGTGCATGGCAAGACCCAACATGACAAGATCACCATCCTGTCCAAATATACAATGCGATGTATTTGGATCGTATCCAGGCTTGTGCTTCTCGTGACGGATAAATTCCATAATCTTATGCTCACCTTCACCAGGTACATCGTGACCGCTAAAGACAATTGTGAGGTCATGCCATCGTGGATCTGTCTGCAATTTACTACGGAGGAATGATAGTATATGTTGCGAGCATCTATGTAGGAATGGCGTACCAGGAGTGATACAATTTGAATGAAAACCAGTGATTCCATCACCATCATTAGATAATCCTCCTGGTAAATTAGTAGATATTGATGTTGTTGTTGAGGAAGATGCGGTATCGATTGTTCCAGAAAATCTCTGTGCACCACGTCGATTGCTACTATCACCCACAATTGGTGACAGGTAGCGATCAAATGCTCCCCCATCCGCCTCGAGGAGATACTCCTTACTAATATCATTGATACCATCCTCTTCTCCATCAACAGTCTCCTCTTGAACACGTTGCAATGTCATCAAGTGCTTTTCAATTTCCTGCTCCGTCCCACTACGATAACGTCGACTGCGTTGCTGATTAAGCTTGGCTCGGGGGGCCACACCATCAATGGCAAGAAAAACAACCTTCTTCGGTTGGACAATGTCACTAACGACGCGATCAACATAGTAGCAAACATTTTGGAATATCTGTTCCTCTGTAATTGGTGGGACACCGAATGTTGTTGCTGTGGGGGTAACTGTTGCTGCAATTATATCCCCATTCCCATCTACCTGCTGAAATTGTTGTTTTTCCAATTCTTCCTCCGAATTGTTGTGAGACGAGCAGTGAATGATCCCATTCATATCTAAATAAAGTCGATCGAATTCAGGCATGATGTGAGGAATGCTGTGGATGGGAGAAACACAAAATGTTAGATTTGATTGGGGGGCATAAGTATTATTTGGAGGTACATGATGGTATACCATATTGTTTACTCACTTTGTATTTTTACGGCCATAACTGCCTTGTTTGTCCGGGTCCGCGTCCTCGGCAACGTTGCCGCTCCTTGAAGGAAACCCGTGATACTTCTTCGTTTCCTCGTTGGGTGGGCAATGTATAGGTTGATTGATGAGAGGATACCTCTCTGATAGCCAACGAAAGAACTTCGGTACTCCCATCGTTCGAGAGGTGATTATTAAAGCAAATAATGATGCGAGGTACGATGTCTCCTCCACAAGATACGATGCCTCTGAAGCCCTACGACACCGCGCGGGTGTTGGAGTGAAGGTTGTTGTTTGTGGTGTGAGTAAAAATAGGAGCCCCGCCATATCTACCATCTAGTTCGTATCCGCCGACTATGACAAAGACGAGAGACAACATGCCACCAAAGCAACCCAAAAGGAAGAATGATGACGGTCCGGAGAGGGCGAAAACGACTGGGGAGGAGGATGGCATCGGCTGCTCATCGATGTCATTGGTGAAGAAGTCGTTCGATTTCTTGGCGTTCGGAGCCTCATCTCCTTCGGTGCCACAAGCAGAGCGAATCGCATTGTGATGGAAAAGGAGGTTGAGCGTAGGAAGGCGTATATTTCACAGGTAGAGGTTGAAGTTACGCAATTGATGGCCGCGATGCATCAGCCTCCAAATTTGGCCGCGTATATGAATAAGAAGTTTGATGTATTCTATTCCGCGGGCAATCAAGAGCCAGAAGACACCGACGATTACGAAGACTGTGGATTGACTGAGGAAGATTATGAAGAAGTCAAAGTTTATACGCTCTTGTCGAGAAAGAAAGTGGTGGGGGTGTTCGTGTGTCGAACCCTACTCGTGAGGATTTCATTGCTGCGAAAAAAATGGTGTACAATGCAATGAGGTTGATTGATGATGAAATTGGCATTTTCTACACAGCTTTGGCAGCCATGCCTATGGAAGAGGCGAAATATTTTGATGTGTGGGAAGATGATGAGTTGTATGATGATGCGTTCTCGGAAGAGGAGCAGGTTCTGCCATTTGGCGTCGACGAACCTGGTGATAAAATTGAGATCTTCTCTGCGGAACGACAAAAGTTCTTTTCCATTGTGGAAAGTCGTGGCCGTAAAGGTATTCCCGGGTCTCTATTCATTTTGCCTTCCTGCTTCTTCTTTCCTCGGTCTGGTGATTTGAGTACAATGTCGATTGAATGTATCAGGAAAGCAATTGAGGATGTTAACACGGGAGTAGGTCATGCTTATTTCCTCAGAACTGAAATGATGTTTCCCGGAGAATTTGATAGTGCACTTGAGAATGTGGCTAGGAAAATTGCTGCTGATGGAACTATTGATGCCTTTCGAGTTGCTGCGAGGGAGATGTTTTTCAATCACAGTAAGGATATGAAGCCGTATCTAAAGAAAACAATCATGTTGGCCAATGACATGTCATTGATGCTAGCACAGCAAAAGAAGAAGACCTCCAAGAAGAAGAAGGGGGGCAAGAACTAGTGACGCCCTCGTGTAATGCATGTGCTGTTTTGAACAGGAGGCGCAGCTTCATTTTAGGGACAATTTGGATTTGCACTTTACCTACGAGCATTGAATGTTTGAATGACAAGTGATTTTCTATACTGCAAAGGTAAACCAATACATAGCAAAATCGTTCCATATATTAATGTCTACGTTATCGTATCAACAAAATACCTTTTACTCTAACAAACTCTACTCCATCTCGCTCGTGCCTTCCCCTTCGACGATGACGGGTGGTGGTAATGTATCAACGAAGCCGAGATTCACCGCAATCTCATTCGCCTTTGACAAAGTAATCGTTTTCTTCGGCATTCCATCTACAACAAGCTGTGCCTCTATCCTATCAGCACTCCACCGCACACCCTCTCCCTTGTGATGGCCATTAATGTATCGTCCGAATAAGATGACATTATCTGGTCGATTGAACCGTCCAAGTCCATGACGTTTGCCATTTGACCAGTCACCATCGTAGATGTGACCGTCGGACCATTTGTAGATGCCTCGTCCGATCATTTCGTCATTCTTCCATGTGCCGTGACATTCGTGACCTGCATCGTAGTACATTGAACCTTTGCCCTCTCGGACATATCCCCGCTCATCGAGTTGTCCTTTATACCATCCCAATATCACGCCACCACGATAGATCCGAAGGACAGGACGTTCCGGACTCTCCGAATCTTGAATTAGGGAATTTGGTCTTCCTACCTCCTCCTCTGTGTCGAATAATAACTTATCAATGTATTCGTTTACCAACTCGACTTCAATGACCTCCACATCGGCATTCTGTAACTGAATTAGCAGCTTGTCTAAAATCTTAGTCCCCAATGGTGAATTAGGAATAATCTTGGCACTATCTAATCGATATCGGATTTGTTCGAGTGCCTCATCGCCCATGTCGAAACCACCCATTACATCATCATCCTCGTTTTCGTCATCACCCTCATCTGTGGCTTCATCCTCTTGACCAGAGGCCTCATACTCCTCATCTTCGTCGTCGTCTGTTGCCTCGACACTTTCATATTCTTTATTATCGTATTCTTCTCCATCCTCGTCTGATTCATCGTCGTCATAATCATCGCTATATTGCAATTGTCTACTAGGCGTCGGTGATGGTTCCTCCATGGTCCGAAGTGGAGATGTTGTTATTCGCTGTGCAGCCTTTGCGGCGGAGTTTAATTCCTTCTGGGCATTATGCCTCACTCGACGTGCGTGTCTTAGTGCATCGGCAGCACGTTCTACGATGTCACAGAGGCGTTCTACCTCGGCCTCGGCCGACTCATGCTGTGAGAAATGATGTGTGTAGATGGTAAGGTAGAGATGGATTGAGTATGATGTGCACGCACATCTAATTGGCCAAGCTTTCGACATAACAAACGAACAAAAAACAACCGATCAAAGTAAGCGGACACTCACGGCGAGGATCGCGTTGTCAAGGCGGGCCTGAGCTGCGGACGCCATGGATATTCTAGGGAGGGTCGTGGCTGATACCAATACCTGTAGGTATGCTCTTACGTTGTGTCCAGAGGCGGGTGGTCAAAAATGTTTTTCTTAGTTTCGTACCTTTTTTTCAATGATTTGGCGTCTGTGCGTCGTAGCACTTGCCAGGGGTAAAGTTCAGCCTGGCAAGAAAATTTTTCGTACCTTTTGGAATCATACCCCCGCCCCGCCAACCAGATTTTCATTTCGAACAACGGTTTTCCGCCTAAGGTATCTTATATACGTAGGAACTAAATATGAAAAAAAGGAAACTTCCGAGAGAAGAGAAAGGCAGAGGAAAGTTTGTTGGCTGGCCGTTGCATTTTAACCCGCCAAATTCTAAAGGTATGTCAAAAAGGTACGAATCTAAGATTTGAATTTTAGCCAATCGATTTTCGCCTCTGGTAAGGGTAGGGTACCAAGGTATGCAAAAAAGGTACGAAACTAAGATATTGAATTTTTGGCCAATCGCCTCTGGACACAACCTAAGGTTATATTCTACATAAATAGACCTCACTAAGAAGAATGGTCGGCCTGCTCGCGAAGACGATTGCCGTGGCGGCGATAACAGCCTACTGCCAGGGAGTGCACTCCTGGTCGCCCGTCACGCACTGGCGTTGTCGTTATGCAGTACCGTTCACGACATCACCATCATCGGCCCTTAGCGTGACCAGCAGTGACAAGAATTACAATGAGCTACGGATACAGCTCCCATCCATGGGCTTGAATGAATTACAGACACAATTTCGATTAGCAATTGCACGAGAGGATATGGACGCTGCGTCGATGTATCGTGATGAGCTTGCGGATCGGGTGAGTTCGGGTGCGTACAATAATCCCGGCATCAACCGCGACGGTGATAATGATGATGACGAGGATCTGGCTCGAAGAATACGACTGAGACGTCTAAGCTGGGCAGGATTAGGCACGGCACCGTGGCTCATTGAAAGGTTAAGAGTATTAGAGTATCCATTACCAACAACGATACAAATTAATGCGTTCGAGGCGGTGAATTCTATTTTGCTCTACGATGAGAGAAAGTCGTCATCGCGTGGCAGCAGTGTCGGGAACAAAGTTGAAAACGACACACTTGAGGATCGATTGCAATCACAAACTCCGCAGAATATGGGCGTAGTTATATCTGGGTCCACCGGGAGTGGTAAAACGCTCGCCTATCTGGTGCCTACATTAAGTACACTGTCTCAGACACTTTTCACACGACAACGTATTCGTATCAAGGATGAGGAGGGCGTTGATGATCTCATGGGTGACTTAATTGATCGTGTTATGGTCCAAACAAGTCCATCTGTTCGTGGACAGGGATATGATCAAGTAGTTGGTGGAGGAAGTGGACGAGAAGGAATCGCCACGTCAGCTACTGCAGCATTGTCAAGTCTGGGCAAGAGTGGAACTGACGTCCAAAGTCCCATTGCACTGATTGTTGTACCCACTCGTGAACTGGGTGTACAAATTGCTCTGCAACTATTTGAGCTCGTGGGTGGTAATACAAAGAAAACACCCACTGAACGTAGTGGGAGTAAGAATATGTTCCGATATAAAGGACCGAAGGGGGTAAAAATTGGATGCGTATTGGATGAACAAATGTCCAAAGAAGGACTGAAACTCCAAACTGATATTGCCATTACGACACCTAAGTACCTATCAAAGCTTATTGATGAAAACGATGTTGATCCATCGAAACTTCGTGTGGTTATATTCGACGAGGCTGATCTTGGACTTGAGCAAACATCAGACGATAATTTGAAGCTACTATTCAACAACAATAACAATAACGACGATACGAGTAGGAGAAGAGAATTCAGTCGAATATCCTACCTGGTTGGGGCGACAGTCACGGAATCATTGGGGAATCTTGCTGTTAGAGATGAGATTCTACCTGAGGGGAAGAGCTTCATTGCCACGGCCACTAGATTTGCCCCGATAACAAAGGAAGATAATAGTGGACTATTGCTTGATACAACTGACTCGTCGTCATCCATCGAGGAAGTCAGCATTGGGACTACGTTGAAAGATCTAAGACTATGTCTTGATCCGGGACTTCAACACGAACGCGTGCTAGTTTCGGACAATGCTGGTTTACTTTGTCTTGCACGTATGCTTCGAAAGGAGCTCCGTGACTTTGAGAGTGCGAATGCAACACTGGCTAATGAGAGTGGTGGAGGAGGTGCCGAATATGGAATGGATGAGCTTGCCAAACAATTAGCCGCATTACGAGAAGAGACGAGAGATTTAGAAGAAGATTTTGGCATCGATTCAGTCTATGACTCGACGAAGTCTAATTCCATTAACAGTTTACAACGTCCACGAGTGGTCGTTTTCTTCCCCGACGAGGACGAGGCACGGAATGCCATCTTCTCGTTGCGGGATGCACTTTGGGGCGAGCACAAACTTGGCGTACTCCTGCCGAAGACTGGTGAAAATCCGTTGACAATTATGGAAGCATTCAAGTATGGTGATATATCCGTCCTGCTCGCCACACCGAACTCCATTCGTGGTTTAGACTTTCCGGCACTTACACATGTGTACACGTTGTTCCTGCCAGCGAATGATCCACGTGAGTACTTACACCTTGCGGGACGTGTGGGTAGAATAGGTCAGCAGGGCAGTGTACGCGGACAGGGGGGCAGGGTAACAACCATCTTGGATCGGGAGGATGCAAATCAATTCGATCAACTGGCGGAGTTTTTAGGATTTGACTTTTACGATGTTGCGCCATTACAGGCAGAGATGACTGAGAGTTCAGACGTGGAAGATATGAGACGGTATTTGGAGGATACATTAACATTGCTTAGAACTGCGGATGAGCCAGTTGTCAACTATTCGGACGAGCTTGATGATGATGAGTCCGAAGGTGTAGATGAAGAGGAAGATGATGATGACGAGGAGTACGGACAATTATAGATTCTTAACTAACCAATGCACCAAAAATGTCTTCTTAACGACGCAGTATTACATTTTCTCCTCTTTTTCTCGATCCATGTCTGTGTTACAACCACCTTCTCTCCCTTGAACCTGATCTCGATGTTGAAAGTTTTTGCCATGAAAGCCAGCTTGGAAGTCTTCCAAGAAAGCACCTGACGGAATGCAAGCAGCAGTCATGTTAGGTCAGATGCAGATAACAATACAAATTAGCAAATGAGAAAGCTCATTCTTACCTTTGGCACCCTTCATTGCTTGTCTAATCTTTTTCTCAGCGTCCACTCTCTGTTCATCACGTGCCAACAAAGCTTCTTCGACAAGCTGTGGTGTGCCAACTCCCCATGCTTCCATTGCCTCTACTTCAAAATGGCTAGAATTATTGAGTCCAGACAAGAGTGGACCTTTACTGTACGTCAGATCTTCTGGAGCTGCACGACAATCATCTAAAACTTCGTCGATATATAGTCTGGGCAATTCACATGTGCCTCCAAATCCTATACCGTGACTCAATCCGTCATAACCTTTGCTGCGAGCTTCAGTGTTAAAGTACTGATAATTGTGAGTATCGTCAGATTCAGCATTTGTCTCACTACCACCCTTAGGACGATAAATTGCCATCGGATCTGGACCTAATCGGAAAAGAAAAGCATCTGAGTTTCCATAGAATTGAGGTGACTCCGTTTTCCAGGCTGTGTGTGTGTAAGCACCAAAGGTTCCACACCCGCAGTTGCCTTTATCGGATGTATCCTTGCTCCGTATCAATATAATAGTTGGACCACCATAACCTAAAATGGAATGCATTAATCGATTCGATGATAATCCATTTGCTTCTGAGGAGAAAAGACGATGCCAACTTCCAGACGCTAGCGTGAGTGACGTACAAGCCATCGCAAATAAGTCGAACGATGAAGATGATGGCGATGTGAAAAATGTGCTCGTTGGAGAAGTGAATGTCGTTACCGCAGGAACATCAATCGTTAAGCTTGGTATCCACAATGGCGATACGCCAGGAGGGAATTTCGATTCCTTGTCATCGTCGACTGATGATTCCTGTGAGAAAAAAACGAATATGACATGAAGGAATGTAGGTAAAGCTGATCCCAGCAATGGAACCTCAGCTTGAGCCCATTCAATAAATTCATCGAGTATCACTAGTGTTTCATCTCCACCAGGATTGGGAGCGTCATTTGTGGCTACAGTAGAGGAATAATTGAAGCCAAAGCCACCACCTGATCCACCTCCCTCATCCCGACGTTTCTTTGCAGACAGGATCAACGAATCGACCATTGCTTGTCTATCTTTTGGATCTTCTCTAGGGACAAAATCCTGCCATCGATCTGTCTCCCTCATTCCGTTACGAGAAGTAGCAACACCTTTCAGATAGGATGCCGCCAACGCTATGCAGTATGCGGTATGGATTATTGTAGATGCGTCCGCTTTGGTAGATTGTACAGCATTTCCAACGGATGAAGAAGCAATTGCAAAAATCTTTGCAAGAGATGCACGTGCTCCTCTTCTGCCACAAGATGTAGCAATCCCTTCCAAAAAGTCTTCCAAGTTTTGCGACTGGTCTGCGTTGTTGTTATATGATGCTTTGTCACATGATGACATGTATTCATCGACAGAAGAAGCTATTGCATAGTAAGATTCCTCAAATATAGCAATTTCGTTAACGGTTGTCAATGACTGAGATGATTGTGAGAAATTCAAATCATCATTTGCCGATTGACTTCGTTGTGAGTTGTTTTTCGATTTCAATGACAGGCCTAGTGCAACATTCGCAATTCTAGTGCTGAATCCATATGGCAATATATGTTCTTCGACATTAGTGAGGGCCTCTATTACTCGGATAGCAGCATTAGATCTACAAACCAATGGGCTTTTTGTTGCGACAGTGTAACTGCGAGTGTGTGGGTTGAACTCTCCATAAATAGCTGACCATGTAGATAGGCGTGCCAACAACGATAATGAGTCTGGTGATGTCACAGGTAATGATGCTAAGGAGCACAGGCGACTATGACACCAGCACCATTTACGTAGCTCTGCATCGCTTAAGGGATATCGATCACCCAACGAATGAATAAATGCACGCTCATTCGCACGCTGTGTTTCTCTCGATAAAGAGGAATTATTGCCCATGTCACCACTACTACTCAATACTTACTGCTATCTAGTCTGTCCTAATTACCTTACTCGAATTGAGTCCTCGTCCGACTGGAGGAAGGATAGCGCCTATCTTTGCCCTCACCACGTTGTGTCCGCTGTGTATCGCCCCAAATGTGTAAAGAATCAGGGGTTTTGTAAAGAAAATGAATTTGCGTCCATGAACACACTGGTCGAGTCATGAGGAAGTCGATATTAGTGACAACGCTGCTGTGTCTACTGCCGGCTCATCCAGTGCTAGGATTTACCACTACTAATCCATCGATGAATATTATTGCGCTTCCAACGCGATCATCAAGGTCCTTTGCCCTGTCAATGGTAGATAGTAACGTACTCATGGGAGGTGGAATTGCCGTGGCAGGCTTGGTTGCAGGTGTAGGACTTGTCACCTTCGCCGAGGGTATGGGGGAACGGTCGAAGGCACGTGGTGGTGGTTTGTCTGAGGATATGGCCATGAAAATTACAGGTGGATTGATGGAAGACGTCGAGGTATGTCATTATACTGAACAATTCACGTTTTTTGTGTGATATTTTCCACTCACACATACATAATATTATTGATGCAGGTATCTTCAATAAGTGATTTGTCGAGTTTAACGGAAAAGCTAGAGGCGGCATTGAAGGAGACGGGTGGAGCAAACGAAATGGAATTGGCAATGTCAGAGGAGGATAAGAAGAGAATTGCAGAGGAGGCGGATGACGGGTGGTAAATATTGGGACGACACATTCGGCATGCTAGGATCGGATTTGGGGGCATACATCGCAGGTATACGATGCCGTATCTCTCTTTGCCTTCATGTAACAATAGATGAGGTGTCAGAAAATATCGGACGGATGGGGAGGAATAATTTCCTTCTGAAACAAATCATAAGGGGTGGAGCAAACACACGAAATAATACGCTACAATGAGCACAACCTCTGGAAACTACTATGAAAGATGTAGCTACTCTTTATTGGACTAGCTATTCTAATTTAATTTACTCTAGTGAAAACGCAATATGTCTCTTGCAGACATGTATCACATATCTGCAAAATTACAACAAATATCAAACATCCCCGGTACCTCCTCAATGGACACTCTCTTCATGCAATCTGTACATCTCTCATATCGAAGTGTTGAATCTAGTCTTGGCTTGATCTACAGTCATTCAACCCGAACACATTCCTCCTTGAAATCAGCAGCTGGACTACAAGATGCTGCTTACCCTGTGCAATCATTTACATTCACTTAACAAAACTGTATTCACCCACATTCCATATCATTTTCCTTACCCGAACCCGTGTGTACCGAGTTATTAGTGCGTTGTTTGCGAGGCGACGATTCGGTACGAAGTTGTTGGTGGTGGTGGTGAGTATCCGAGTTGACTGCCTCAAGGAATAACCGTCGTTTGATTTTACGCAACGTTGATACACTCAATCCCTCATCCTTATGTTGCAAGACCGGTGCACGATGCACATGCTTTGCGACGACACTACTTGAGGTGCGATGCGTGTTAGCTTTACCTGGTCTGTTGGTGGAGCCTTGATGATTGGACGCGGACGTTAGCTTCTCCACCCCAGTAGTAGGGAGTGGTGTTACGAAGACCCGCGTGGAGGGCTGCACGATAGTCGTTGGTACGGCCATGGTCTTGTCCTTCTTTGGGGGGTCCTTGATGCATGCCATCATGTAGATACGACAGAATTCTGAAGATTTTTTGAGTCAGCTTCCCCGGAGTTCCCCCCGGAGTCAAGGAAGGAGATGGAGAGAGAAAAGAAGCTGGTTTCCTCCACGACACAATTATTCTAGACTTGGAAAATACGATATGCACGAATTTAAAGTACACAAAGAACAAACTATTTGTCATGGTATAATGAATGATGTTATGAAATTACGTTGTCAAGTTGTCTTTGATGTTAGGGTGTGGGTGGTCCACTCATATGGAAAGCATATCCTTACCATATACTCTCTTCGTATCAGCCTTCATCTCCTCCCTCAATAATCGTTGTGGTGTGCTGTACCCCAAAACTCTATCATGATCCTCAAATAATGGATCCATGGGTAGGAACCATGTCCAATATGCGCCAATTCCAAATACATCTCGTAGTGGAATAGGATCCTCTGTCGCCTCTCCTATGGAATTGTTTGCCTTCTTCTTTAACCGGTCAATTGTCCCGATCCCCGTCATTAGACCAAAAGTTACATTCATTATCATTGATGATGTGAATAGCAATGCACCAATACTCAACACAGTAACAGCCCGGACAAGTTGTGTTAGCACCCCGTTGAAGGTACAGTCTTCATCGCCGCACATGAAATAGTTCCAACCGAGCAAAAGTAATGAAAAGACTGAGCATGTCCATGTATAAAGTAAGAATAGAATAAAATGTTTCAAGTTTCCTGCACCCACGCAATTATTCATCTAGATAAGTATATGATAGGAGTTAATATAAATGCATTAGTGTGGAGTGTTGTGTAGTGATAATGATGACCATAAATTCATTCATCCCTAGTGTGTACTTACCCATGGACAGTGATGATCCATCCGACTAATACACCGATCACATATACGACAATGATGACTATGTGGTGGTTTGAACGTTTGACATTGACTACACATACTCAATGGCATATCCGGTGTGCCCATTTCCCTCCTCATTCGTTCATTCGGCACTGCCGATTGGGGGATACTACCCGGATCAGTAAATGTTGTTTTGGCATGACATGCCAATGCCAAACTACATAAGATTACGTATAATGCTGATAAAAATGGTGGTACACCTCCAAATTGTGCTAATGCCGTAAATGTCCATGCTGAGTAACCCAATAATACCCAAACTATCCCTGCCATTATAGTACCAGCTTGATCAGATGTATTCATCCATATCCCATGTTCCTCGCCGGTACCAAAATCACATGAAAATGGCATATCATTGAAATCATCACGATAGTACGGCTTATTTGGCCCCTCGGTTAGATGCGACGTAGATTTAAAGAATAAAAGTGGAGCGCATGATGTTGTTGTCATTGTATTCAACGTTGCCGTGCTATAGAATGAATTCTTATTCTTCAAGTCGTACGTCGAATCATACGATGTGTCTAGTTTTTGTTGTTGTTGTTGCTTATCGAGTTGCAGTGTTGGGATGGAGGTGTATACATTCTGCGGACCAATGCCACTAGCAGTAGTAGCAGCAGCAGCACGACGCTGCCGTGCTCCATAGTCGGTTGGAGTGTACATGGATTGACCATGATGATTCTCCATGTCATCGTCATCACCGCGCATCATCTTTCTCCCGCTGTTGCTTTGGTCCGGTGAGATTCTCTGTTGTTGGATTTTGTATCACGCACTATCTACGATCCTCTGAACACCCCTGAGCAGAGAACTACCCATCATTAAATTAATGTTGTTGTTGTTGCCTGTTGCCTATCCTCTCTAGGTCCTATGTTGTGTACGATATGTGTTACAATAATATGGGTGACTGACGATTAAAGGCGGAGATCCTATCGGCTGTCATTGCACAATACAACACAAGTCCCCCGCATACCCACTCGACAATGGAGTCTGATAGTGATGATGATAGTACTGATGATAAAGTGGTTCATGTGTCTTCGTCAGCTAAGGTTCAAATTCATGAATTTGCTAGTCTCCCAGCAGAGTCTGATGTACCACATAACATCAACAAAATTTACTTGCTGGGCCACAAATGGATTCTACAGCTCTATCCAGGTGGCGTGACCGGAGCAAAAGATGGGTATGTTTCCATGTTCATTCATCGAGAGACGGCATCAGTTGACGATATGAACGTTGAATTGAAGTTCATTGTGAAAAACGTCGGGGAAGAAAAGATGACTTACAATTTTCGTAGAGGTTCAACATTACATTTGGGCAAAGGATCTTACAATTTCGCGTTGCGCTCTAAAGTATTGGAGTCATTAAGCAATAATTCGTCCCTTGTAGTCGAGGTAAATATGAAGCTCATCGATCCAACCGAACCATCTCTACCGTTTGTTCCAGAAAATCCAACGGCATGTGAAGTAATTAGAGGCATGTGGGGCGATGCTGCCTCTGTCAACGTTACGATTGAGGTGGGGGGACGGCAGTTCCACGCTCATCGATTCATCTTGGAAAATTGTTCAACTACATTGGCTGGATTGCTCGAATCCGCGGGAGATCAGACAGCTCATATCCAAATCTCAGATGTGTCAGCTGATATTTTTCATCTCCTGCATAAATATATGTATGGACATACAATCTTTGACGACGTTACAAAGCCTCGGTCTAGGGAGATCATCGATGCAGCTGACAAATATGGAATTGTCACTCTAAAACTTGAGGCGGAGGCAGTATTAGTAGAAGCTACAATCTTTACGATGGAAAATGTGATGGAGCTGATGCAGTACGCCGAGTCCAAGAATTGTTCTCTATTGAAAGAGGCAGCGTTGGATTATATTGCTTTAAATAAAGTCGAAGCTATTGAGAAGTTGTCGTTCAACGATGCTCCGGGAACCATTGCAAAAGATATTTTGGTAGCCGTTTCGAGGGGAGAGAAGAACGAGGATGAATTGACGACAATGCGAATTAGCGAACTCCGACGGATGGCTCATTCAAAGAGATTGAATGTTGATGGGTCAAGGGAAGTGCTCATCACGGCACTCAAGAAACAGAAGACATAGCTTGTTTCTTCCTTACAATGTCATTCAGCCCGGACTGTGGTAGACAAGCACGAATTATATTGGTGACGAGGGCGTCCGCAATTACGAGAAAAAATTGGACTTAGCACTGCACTGCTTTATTCTATTCTGCCAACCTAAGTATTGAATATTATATGTCACGTTAAAATTCCAACCCTACAACCTATTTGTAATCAATGGCTGAGGCGGTGAGCCGACACCTCCACATAATTTGTGAATTAACATCATCGCCTCGGATGCCAAACTATCTGCTCCCTTTTGAGAATTCGCCTCGGCGTAAACACGAACCGCGTCTTCTGTGCCGCTTGGCCGAACAAAACAGCGTGGCCTTGGACCATTATTGACATTCTCTTCTTTTGCCATGGCATCCATGGCAGCCTGGAGTGCCACTTGTATCGCCACTGGGGCTGTGGCAGCAGTTTCGTTTTCATTAGTAGTAATAACTGTTCTATCCGCAACCTTGACTTTTGCCTGCTTACTAGGCATGTCAGAATACAAACTCGCCCATGTACTCAAATCCCACCCTCGTAGGAATAGAATTGCATCAACCAAGAGCATGTCACTCATTGCATCTCCTACAGATTGATTGACCAATGCTGGCAACACGCGTAGTCGACGTAAGGCAATATTGGCACGATTGTGACGTGGCGTTCCTCGTAACTTGGCGTCAGCAGTGGCAAGAAAGTCGTAAAATTTGGGTCCGAATAAGACAGTACCATGGCCATTGGCTTCAAAGTAAACACCAACATCAAAGTGATGATGGGCAGCTGCATGAACGAACTTTACTCCCGTCTTGGCAATTTCAACATTTGTTTTTACTACATTCTTCAGATACAATGTTGATGATCCATTAGCATATGCCGTCTGAACGACTCCACATTTCACAGCCTTGCCATCAGGGTCGATACATCTCAATTCATCTTGAATAAAGCTTGATACCAGCACTGCAATCTTATCGCCATCTAACAAGTGGAACTTGCCAGCCTTATCTTCGTAATGAAAGACTATCCGATCGGCATCTCCATCGAACGACGTCATATATTGCTTTGACGGGTCATTGGCCGATTTGCTGTATATTTTTGGAGGTAATTGTTGCTTCTGCACAAACTCCGCTCCACAATCATCATTCAACGGACCATCATCTGGAAAATTCACAGTCTGTAGCTTTGGTAGGCCTGTACATCCATCAGAAGTCAATCTTGCGAATAGTTGTTGAAACTTTTCAACCTTGGGTGCTCCAATCCCACATGCTCCATCAATCACCAATGTCGATGTACTCGGTAAACGTTTTCCAATCGTAGTACCGACGCCGCCAGTACGTAGCAATGCCGCGTATGAATTGGCCATGATTTCATAGTAACCGCTCTCATTACAACGTTGGGGTATGGCGCTGGGTAACAAATGACCATTGGCGTGCATAACAAAGTGATGTAACATTGGCGTGGATACCTCGCCATGATCAATTACTGTGGCGCCCATAGCACGTGCTGCCTTAATAACGAGCGCGGCCAGTGGAGGGGAATGTGTACGTGTATCACGACCGATGTGTACTACCATCTTTGGTAACTTTCTTCCACCATCATCGGTCGATGTGGGCGGATGATGACCCCTGGCATAGTCAGACAAAGTGTGAATTAATGCAAGGGCATGTTTGGAATTGGGTGCATTCGCGAGTGAGACGGCATGCTCCTCCCATGCCGCATCGAGCATGCCCCCATGTGAGTCGGCAAGTTTCATACCATTGTCAGGCTCAGCGTTGTGTGAGGCTGTTATCATTGCCCCAACTTCCTCGCCACCCAATGAGGCGGATCGTAAAGCGGTAAATATCCCCATGCGCACGAAGACACATGGCAATAGACTTGCCTCGTATCGGAATCCGGCAGTTCCGTAGGAATACTCAACGATGGATTTTGGCTTCGGATGTGCATCGATCAAAGCTGCAAGATCGGCATCAGACACCGGCGTAGAATTGCCATGGTATATCCTAGGTGAATTTGCCATGGCTGATGAGGAGGAGTGGGGGGCTAAAGTATTGTATCTTATTTTACCGAATCTGGGGCCGCTAAGAAGAGCAC
>Ga0247831_1004293_pt1 | contig 19301 bp, 13 predicted proteins | sample LaCruzMarch2015__9_FD_192406 | JGI IMG/M metagenome (GOLD analysis project Ga0247831, IMG submission 192406) | Freshwater microbial communities from meromictic Lake La Cruz, Castile-La Mancha, Spain - LaCruzMarch2015_1m | ecosystem: Environmental > Aquatic > Freshwater > Lake | place: Spain... | reverse complement strand
GCAATCGTGTCGCCCCAGGTGTAGAGCCCGTGCCCCGCCATGAGGAAGCCGTGGCGCAGCGGGTTTGTGGTGTCCGCCCTGCGTTGCTCGATGACCTTGGAGAGGCTGGTGATATCTTGCGTGTTGGGGAAAATTTCAATGCGAGCCTCGGTCTCGTGGGTGGTGATGCCGGACAGGCCCTTCAGCATTTCATAGCCCACGATGCGCAGCGCGCCCTCCTTGACAAAGCCTTCACTCAGGGCCGTAGCGGCGATGGAATGGGTGTGCAGGATGGCTCCGGCACCCTGCTTCGCTAAGGCCACGTGCAGCATGGCCTCGGCCGAGGGATTGGGCATGTCGGGGTCCATGCCCTGGCCATCCTCGCCCACCATCACAAACTGATTGGACTGTAGCTTGCCCTTGTCAAAGCCGCTGCCGGTCATGAGCAGGGTCAAAGGATTGCGCTCGATCACCACGCTGTAATTGCTGCTGGTGCCCAGCGACCAGCCCCGCTGATGGAAGTCGCGTCCGGTCTCGATGAGATCATGGAGAAGAATCTGAATGGGGGGGAGGCGTGGGACGGGCATCGCGCAAAGATGGAGCGAAAGGTTGAGCGTTGCAAAACTTGCGATGAAAAAGTGTGGTGACGGCGCTGTCACGGGTGGCTGCGTTTTCGGTCTGAATGAAGGCAGATTGCAAAGAGCGGCGTGTTTCTGACCGCCGCTTCTTGCTTGTCTCGCGCGAACTGAACGCATACTTGCACTCGCGCCAAATCTCCCGACTTTGCGCGCCCTAATTCGCCTCGACTCATGATCCCTAACGTCTATCGCACCCACCATTGCAACGCGCTCCGCGAGGAGCACATCGGCCAAGTTGTTACCCTGTCCGGGTGGGTGAATTCGGCCCGCGACCATGGCGGCGTGATCTTCATCGACCTCCGCGACCGCGAGGGCATGACGCAGGTCGTGTTCCGCCCCGAGGAAGACGCGAGCATTGCCGAGCAAAGCCATGAACTGCGCGATGAAGATGTGGTGCAGGTGATCGGCCGTATCGAGAAGCGTCTCGCAGGCACCGAAAACGACAAGCTCGGCACTGGCACCATCGAAGTGGTGGCGACCAAGCTGACCGTCATCAACAAGGCGGACGTGCTGCCCTTCCAGCTCGACCGCGAGCTGTCGAACGAGGACCTGCGCATGAAGTATCGCTACCTCGACCTGCGCCGCGAGCGGATGAACAAGAACATCCGCATGCGCCACGCGATCACCTTCGCCGCGCGCAACTACTTGGATGCGAACGGCTTCTGCGAGGTCGAGACTCCGATCCTTTCCAACCCGACGCCTGAAGGCGCGCGTGACTTCCTGGTGCCTGCGCGTCTGAGCCCGAGCAAGTTCTTCGCCCTGCCGCAGGCTCCACAGCAATACAAGCAACTGCTCATGGTCGCTGGTCTGGAGCGCTACTTCCAGATCGCCCGTTGCTTCCGCGATGAAGACCTTCGCGCGGATCGTCAGCCCGAGTTCACCCAGATCGACATCGAAGGCAGTTTCGTGAAGCAGGACGACATCGTCACGCTGGTCGAGGGATTGCTGGCTTCCATGTTCAAGGCCGGACGCGGCATTGATATCCCGTTGCCCTTCCCCCGCATGACGTATGCGGAGGCGATGGATCGCTACGGCTCGGACAAGCCGGACACGCGCTTCGGCAATGAGATCATCAAGCTGGATGACCTGTTCGCGAACACGGGCTTCAAGATCTTCAAGAACGTGCTCGATAGCGGTGGCACCGTGCGCGGCATCAACTGCAAAGGCTTCGCCACCGTCACCACCGGTCAGATGAACCGCCTCAACGAACTGGCCGTGCAGGCTGGTCTTCCTGTGAAGGCCATCGCCTTTATCAAGCTGGAGAACGGCGAGTATAAGTCGCCGCTGTGGAAGGTCTTCAGCGAGGAAGAGAAAGCCGCTGTCACTCAGCGCATGGGCTTGGCCGAGGGCGATGTCGTCTTCTTCGTCGCCGGTGCGGTCGATATGGTCAGCACCGTGCTTGGTCGCACGCGTCTGGAAGTCGCCAGCATGATGGACATCCTAAAGGACAGCACCGCGCTGAACTTCCTCTGGGTCGTCGATTTCCCGCTGCTCGCCTACAGCCCCGAGGAGCAGACCTGGGTCGCCGTTCATCATCCGTTCACCCGTCCGAACGCGGACGACATCGCCAAACTCGACGCGGGCGATTACGCCAACGTGCGCGCTGAGGCCTACGACGTGGTGCTCAACGGCTACGAACTCGGTGGCGGCTCGATCCGAATCCACGAGAGCGACTTGCAGGCGAAGATGTTCAGCGTGCTCGGCGTCAGCCCCGAGGAGCAGCAGATCAAGTTCCGCCACATCCTGGAAGCCTTCAAGTTCGGCGCGCCTCCGCACGGTGGCCTCGCCCTCGGCTTGGACCGCATTGCCATGCTGATCGCCGGTGAGGACAGCATCCGCGAAGTGATCGCTTTCCCGAAGAACAACAAGGCCTGTGACCTGATGACCGACAGCCCGACGAATGTGGATTTCAAGCAACTGCGCGAGATCTACATTCAGAGCACCTACAAGCCGAAGGCGAAGGACGAGTAAGATAGATAGTCTGACTGTCGGTCATCCATCAGGTGTCCTCCTGCCCGATGACGCACGGAGTGGCACGCATCTCGCCTTGTTGGCTTGGCGCAGGCGTGTCCTCCTTGGGGCTTGAGGAACGCATTCGTAACGGTTACTTTCCGCACATGACCGACCTCGAAATGATCGAACGCGATGCTGCTGACTGGGAGTTGTCGTGCCTCGTCTTCACTGAGGAAGAATACCTTGCGACTGAGCCGGACAGGTTGGAACGGCATGAGTATATCGATGGCCAAATTCGCTGCATGGCGGGGGCGAGCGACAGTCATGAGGGCGTGAGTCTGCTGCTTGCTGCGAAGCTTTTGCAACACCTCCGGGGCAAGCCCTGTCGTGTTTTCAAAGGCGACATGAAGCTGCGCGTGAAGCAGCGCCAGCAGGCGCAGAAGGTCGTTTTTTACTACCCAGACATCATGGTTGTGTGTGATCCAGCTGACGACAAGCAGGATTACAAGACTCGCCCAAAGCTCATTGTGGAGGTGCTCTCGAATGACAAGGGGCGCGATCTCATCGAGAAGCTAGCGGTGTATCGTGAGATCGATACGCTGGAGGAATACTTCGTGATCAGCCAACACGCACAGCGCCCCGAGGTTACGGCGTTCCGTCGCGCCAATGACTTCGAGCCCGAGATTTTTCAAGCGGACAACTTCATGATGGATTCTGTTGGCCTGCCTCTCACGGTGAAGGAACTTTACGAGTTCTGAAGCTGAATCCCCATCAGTGGCTTCCCTTCAGCGCTCCACGTCGAGGAAGTCGCCCTTGGCTTGCCAGTGGGTAAAGACGTCCTTGCCGTTGGCATCGGTTTGAAGGCCGACGTGGGTGCCTTGGGTTGCACTCAGGCGTTCAGGCATGTTGCTACCGTCGTTGCGGCCAACGATGATGTAACCACCACGCCACGCACGGCCATGAACCGGTTGGTTGGCGGCATCGCAATTCCAGACCGGGGGCCAAGTGTGGCCGTTGGGGTTCTCGAAGATCAGTGGCGCATTGCCATCCGAGTCGTCTCTCAGTCCCTTGGTCAGGGCCCAGTGGCATTCGCCTGCGGTCAAGGCGTCGGTATAGTCGGGTGCGGTGCCGATGTCGCCGTCAGGGATGAAGGGACTATTAGGACAACCAAAGCTAAAACCCTCCTCATCGCTTTCGTTTCCCTTTACGATTTCATCGCTGATCAAGCTGCGGCGAAACAGCACCCGATAAGCCTGATTGGCTGTTTGGGGTTTCGAGGCATCTTCGTCTGGATAGATGCCATCGTGATCACCAGCATAGGCTTTGGTCGCGATGCAGATGCAACGGACGTTGTTGCCTGCTCTCAGTAGATCCATTCTCTGTTTCACTTCCCGATATGCAGCCACCGCCATCACACAGGCTATCACCACCAACACACTCACCGTGATGATGGCCAGCTTGCTGCAACCGCGTTTGGGAGATTCGTTCATGGGACGACAGTGTTTGTTTTGTTGCTGGTGGGGGCTGGCAAGATGCCCAACGACCAGTGACGGGCTGAAAGCCCATCCTACCTTGTCTCCACATCCTGCGGGAAATTCCGAATCATGTCGTCGTCGGTGTAGGGCTGGCCGTCGGGGCCATTATGGATGAGTTGGAACAGGCAGTTGCTGGCACCGATAATGTGCAAGCGGATGCCCGGCTGGTCCTTCCCAGAGATGAAGCTGTCCTTGCCCAAGGCGGGATGGCCGACGGGCACGAGGTCGAGTTTTTCGTGGTTCTTGCCGGCGAGCTGTTCGCAGATCTCCGACCACTCACCGTGCGGCAGGGTGCGGGTGGTGGTCCAGTAATCGATGAGCATCTGGCCGATGATGCCGGTTTGTTCCTGCGGTGTGAGGTCTGGCTTGAGCAGGGCATTGGGCGGGCAGAGAGGGAAGATCACCTCCGGATCGGCGGTGGGCAGTCCGGCCTTCAAAGCAGGGTCGTTGGGGTCAAACTTAGCAGTGGCAGCGGTCGTGCTGGCTTTTCTACGAAACAGGTCGAGCCATTGCTCAGTGAGGCTGCGCTTGTCGCCGACGATGATGCCGACCAGCATGGCCAGAACAATCGCCAGCCCGATGATGCTAGGCTTGAGGTAGCGCTTCATGCTGAACCTTGACCAGCCTACGCTTTCATGAATCCGAGGTTCGCGTCGAAGTTGATGATCGTGGGCAGCACCTCGCGAATCTGGCTGTCGCTGAGGCCGAACCACTTGGCCATGGTGGCAGCGTATTGATCCACGCTGGTGGTGGGAATCCAGCGTCCGCGCCCGGTGTTGAGCGGGTTGCCGTCGACGGTGATGTCTGGGTCGGGGAAGCTGCCGTAGAGCTTCTGGCCATTGACCGCGCCACCCATAACCATGTGGTGGCCGCCCCAGCCGTGGTCGGTGCCCTGGCCGTTGGAGTCGAAGGTGCGGTTGAAGTCCGAGGCGGTAAAGGTGGTGACGTTGGAGCCCATGTTGATGCTGTCCAGGGCGTCCTGGAAGCCCTTCATGGCGCTGCTGACACCGCCGAGCAGGTTCGCGTGGCCAGCGAGCTGCGGGCCGTGTGTGTCGAAGCCGCCAGTGGCGCAGAAGAAGACCTGGCGTTTCATGCCGAGGGGGCCAGAGGCCTGCACGAGCTTCGCAATCGTGCGCAGCTGTTCTCCGAGACCAGTGGCAGGGATGGTGGGGAAATTACTGGTTCCCTGGATCGCGGCGTTGATCGTGTCGGCTTCAATGATGGACTGGCTGGAAAGGTCGGCGAAGGCATCCTCCATCAGGTTGGCATACTCCGCGTTCAAGATGCTGCGGAAGGCGGTGTAGCGGGAGACTTCCTTGGTCTGGGTGCCCTGGCCTAGCTTGAAGGTGGGCGTGCCGCCGGGGCCGGGCCGGAAGGGTAGCAGCGTGGTGCCGGTCTGGAAGAAGTTGGTGCCATTGAGCGAGACGAGCATGGAGATGCTGGTGCGTCCCTGTGCGGCGAGGATCGCCTCGGCCATGCGCGCGCCCCAGCCGGTGCGGCGATGCGCGGCATCCATGGTGTAGGCGGAGGTTTGCCAAGCCATCTGCTGATCTTCGTGGGAGAAGAGGTTGTCCGGGATGGCGGCGCTCCCTTGGCGGTAGTCGTTCATGGTGGCCGGGGCGACGAGGGTGCCCAAGTTGGTCACCAGTGCGAGCTTGCCTGCATCATAAAGTGCCTGACAGCCGGTCATGTTCGGGTGCAGGCCAATCTGCATGCCATTGTCGTTCAGCGAGTTCAGCGCCAGGATCTGGTTTTGCGGAATGCCGACGACAGTGCGGCTGGCCATGTATTTGGCATGGGCACTGGACTCGCGCGGCAGGGCCAGATTGTTGGAGTCATTCCCGCCATATAGGAAAAGGCAGACGATAGCGCGGTATTCATCGCCCGGCACATCCTGTGCATAGGCGTTGATCGTGCGCAGGGTGAGCAGCGTGTTCAACATCCCAGCGGTGGACATGGCCGAGCAGGCGCTGGCACCGAGGAAGTTTCGCCGCGTGAGGAGGGTGGGCATTTCAGGCGAGGACATGGCTTGAAAAAGATGGGGTTGTCAGGCTGGCGAAAATTAACGTTCCACGACGAATTCAGGCACTGAGCAGAGCGCGCCGAGGATGTTTTGCACCTGCTCGGTGGGGCTGCCTGTGTAGGCCGCGTGAATGCTTAGCAGGGAATTGCGCAGCGTGGCCGACATGGGCCGTGCGAGCAGCAGGGTTTCGATGCGGGCAAGCAGGGCATCCGGTGTGGCGGCGAGTGCAACGAGACCTGCGGAATCAATGCTGACACCGGGCGAGGCATCGGACGGGAAGCCGTAGCGCACGCCGTCGAAGAAGTAGTTCGACGTGTCGGTTGTGGACAGCGGCGTGTGGATTTCGATTTCCGGCGCGACCAGTCCGGCGTTTTGAATCGGACCTTGGGGCTGGAAGTTGACGTGGAAGAAGTTGAACACCGTGGGGCTCTGGAAAGGAGCCTGATTGAACTTGTCGCGCATGTTGTTGAGCAGGTAGCGGCCAAGCACAGGCGAGCTGTCCGACGGCGGTTTCGGGAAGGCGCGCAGCAGGCGGACGAGGCGCAGGATCGGCTCGCTGACCTTGCCGCCCGTGGCTTCGGGCAGCGGATTGCGGGCTTCGGGATCGCACAGGATGGCTTTCACCACCGCAGCCAGATCGCCGCGCACGCCAGCGCCGTTGTTGTCGAACTTGCCAGCCACACGGTAGATGTAAGCGGCGCTCGGATTGCTTGTGACCAGACGCTGAATCAAGCGACGGGCGATGAAGGGGCCGACGTTGGGGTGGTTGAAGATCACGTCCACACCGCGTTTCATGTCTTGATAAGCGGTCTGGCCAGCGGGGATAGTCGCGCCGCCAAGGATGACTTTCACGTCGCGATCATGCTGGTCCTCGAAGGCAATCATCGGGTTGATCTGATCCAGCACCGGTCCGCTTGATGTGAAGCTCGGTGAGCCCGCGAATGTCCAGCCCGTCAACGCGCGCGACAGCTCGACGATCTCGGTCTGCGTGTAGGTCGGGATGGCGTTGCCCGAGACGTCGCGCTTGAAGGTTCCGTCGCGGTTCAGGTGCTCCAGCCCTATGCTGAAGAGCTGCATGAACTCGCGGCCGTAGTTTTCATTGGGCTTGGTTTTGGAACTGCGCACGGAGGTGAGCCAGATACCCATCATCGGGTTCAGCGTCACTTCTTCCAAGATATCGCGGTAGTTGCCAAAGGCGCGGCGCACTAGGATGTCGTAGTAGCTCGCGACACCTCGTGGGTAATTTTGCAGCGTGGGATCAAGGTCAGAGACGACGAGGATTTCGCTGAGCGCGAAGGCTACGCGCTGGCGCAGCTGGTCGGGTGCCGTGGCAGCGCTGGTCCACCATGCATAGAGGCGGTCGTTGGTGCGTAAGGTGGAGCCGCTCATCGACATCATGCCGCCAGGCATCAGCGCGGCCATGTCGGCGGTGCGGGCGATTTGCAGCAGGTTGCTACGCGCGCCCTGGTAGCGGGCAATGCGGTCCATCTGCTCCAGGTGCAGCGTGGGTGGCAGGGCGAGCTGCTCATTGATCCAGCCCGCGATGCCGAGGGCTTTCACCTTGGCAATGGTTGCGTCGTCCGGGCCGAAGCTGGCTTGCTTGAGAAAGCGCGCGGCCTGAGTGTCGGTCAGCTTGGCGGGTGGTGTCCAGGCAACGGTGGAATGGGCACCGCTGGTGTCGGCTGGATGTGTGGGCTGCTCGCCAGGAGCGACGGCCACGGTCACACTGCGCGTGATGGTCTTGCTTTGATTGCCAGAGGCATCGGTGACGGTGTAGCGAATCTGGTAGGTGCCCGGCGTGTTCACATCCACCGTGCCTTCCGTGGTGACACGGCTGTTCAGGTCGCCATCAGTACCATCCGTCGCGGTGAAGCCTGGGTCCGTGTAGGTCTGGCCAACACCAATGGTGACACTGCTGCCGCCAGTCAGGGTGATGGTGGGGGAGAGGGCGTCATTGAGTTTCAGTGGTGCTAGGTAAGCGCCGTCGATGACTTCAAAGGTGCTGGTGCCAGGCCGCAGCCAGGCGAGAGAAAGGTGGTCGCGCCAGCCGGATTCCTTCATGCGGATCTCCAGGTAATAGGACTGGCCGGCGGTCAGGGTGATGGGGCGCGATAGCTGATAGTCCGGGTATTTGCGCCACTCATAATAATCCGTCGCAGCGGGCGTGAAGCACAGCAGGGCTTTGTTTTCCGGCGTGCGGTCGGTGCTCAGGTAAGCCTCACCCCATTCATCGGACGCGATGTTGAAGCGATACACACCCGTCGTTGGCGCATACACAAAGCCGCGCACCAGCACGCCATAGTTGTCGCCCTGGTTCGGAGTGATTTCGGCCTTGGTCAGCTGCGAGCGGCGGTCCGGGCTGTTCGGATACTTGGCGTTCCTGGTGAGGTCGGTAACCCAGGAGCCAGTGATGCCGCTGAAGACCTCGCAGAGGATGGAGCCAGTGCCTGCGGCAAGCTGAGGCTTCAAGGTGACGGTGAGCGTGTCGGAACTGCTGATCACGCCGTCTGTGGCTGTGAGCTGGATTTGATAAGTGCCCGCAGCGGGGAACTCAACGTCCGTGGTCAGCGCCGTGGGCGTGCTGAACACCACGGACGATGCGATGCGCCGGGCGGCTGCCGAGGTGCCGGAGACCACGGACCAACGGTAGGCTAGGGCTTGCGGGCCGGGCGTGTAATCCATGGCGATGCCCTTCAGACTGTATCGCGCTTTCGGCCATACGCTTTCGATGCCCTCGCCTGCATCGACTGCAATCTGCCCTTCCAAATACCGGGTGCTGGCACCTGCTGGTGGGGTCAGCATCACGCCAGGGATCACCATCGCTGCCTTGTTGGGCTGGTCGGCGCGACGATAGGCCACGGCCAAGTAGTCATCGCCGCCGCCTTCTTTTTGCAGTGCTTTGACGTAATATTTCTTGCCCGGCACGAGGCGAAAGGCCGCCGAAATTTGCGAGGCATTGCCGTAGCTGTAGCGACCGGAGGCCCAAGGCACATTGGCGATTTTGACCGCGCCTTCAGGAGCTTCGCCCGTGGCGTTGAACCAGAGTTCGCTCTGATCATCGCTGGAAATCAGAAAGACGTAATCGCCCTCGGTTGCGACCGAGAGGCAGCCGGTCAAACGTTGGCCGTAGTTGTCGCCGATGTTCACTGGCGTTTCGAAGTTGCTCACCACATCGGTGAAGGTCGCTGGCTTGGCGTAGGCGGCGGAGTTGGTCAGGTCGGTCAGGTAGTAACCAGGGACGTTGGTCCAGACCTCGCGCAGGATGCCGCCGGACCCGGCATTCAACGGATTGCGCACCGTGATCAGCAGGGTGTCGCTGCTCGTGTTCACGCCGTCGGAAACCGTCATTTTGACTTCATAAGTGCCAGGACCAGTGAACTTCAGGCCGCTGACCGGGCCGGTGGGCGCATCAAAGCTGACCGCTGCCGAGGAACTGGACCAGCGGTAGGTCAGAGCCTGCGGACCTTGCTTCAAATCATAAACCATCGCCGCCAGCGTGACGCCTGGTGTGGGCCACAGAAGAGTGCGGTCAATGCCCAGTGCCACGGTGATTTCAGGATTGAAAACCGGAGCGTTGCGCGTGTGAGAAAGGAAGCCCCGGGAGAGCAGCTCGCGGCCATTGGTGGCCGGGCCATCCAGCGCGACGGACAGGTGCTCCGTCCAGTCCTGTTCCTTGTGCGTGATCTCGATCGGGTAGGCGACTCCCGCCGCCAGAGGAAGCGCCGTGGTCTTTTGATACGTGTGAGCATCGAAATTGCGGAAGCCCTCCGCGTGCTCCAGGTAGGCTAGGCGCACGAGCCCGTTACCGTCCTTCATATCAATCTTGAAGTCGGCCGTGTCGTCGCCGCCGATGGCGAACGTATAGTTGCCACTGATGGGCACCGTCACCGTTCCCTGCAAGCGTTGGCCGTAATAGTCGGCCCAGGTCTGTGGGGGCTCCGCACCAGGGAGCAGATCCTCATGGTGGGGATTGGCCAACGTCGGGTCGATGGCCAGCAGGTCGGTGATCCGGGTGCCGCTGACATCGAACCATAGCGAGCGAGTCAGGACGCCGCTCACGTTTGGCTGAGCGTTGTTGATCCGCACACTCATCGTGTCGCGATGGGTGGTGGTGCCTTCGGTGGCGGCGAGTTCAAAAATGTAAACGCCGACCCCCGAGAAGGTGACCTCCGGTGCGGCAATGCTGGGGGTGGAGAAGGTGGCCACTGGGCCGCCGATCTTTCGCCATTCATACGTGACCGGGGTGCTGCTGCTCTGGCGGCGGATTGCCCCGCCAGACAGCGTGGCCTTGCTGTGCGGCCACCAATACGTGCGGTCGCGACCAGCAGCAGCGTAGGTGTTCAAGCTCGGGCTAAAGATCGAGGTGCTCTGCGCGGGCTCCAGGTAACTGCCGCTGATGAGCCGCACCTGCTTGTCATGCTCAGTGCTCCAGGCCACGGAGAAGTGATCGCTGCCATACTGCTCCTTGTGCAGCAGTTGGACAAAATATCGGCCCGGCTTCAGTGGCACAGCGGCGGAGACTTGCGAAGCCTCCGAGGTGTAGGTTTCCCGCCCGCTGGACTTGGTGGTGAAGCACACCGCACGCAGGTTTGCTGGCGTCGCATCCGTGCTGATGGAGAACTCCACCACATCGCTGCCGGAGCAGTAGAAGAAGTAATTCACCGGGGTGCTGCCCGTGCCCGGCACATTGAGAATGCCAGTGACGCGGGTCGCATACAAATCGGCCCAGTCATTGACCTGCCGGAACTCCTGGACGTTGTCTGTGATGCCTGGCGTGTTGGGGAATGTCGGGTCAGCTTTGAAGGCGGCAAGGTCGGCGAAGTTCCGATTCCACCACACCTGTCGGGTCAGCGCACCGGTGTTGGCATTGATCGAGGCGCGTACTTCAATACGGACCTCATCCGTGCTGACGTTGCGTTGTGTCGTCACGCTGTAGCGCAAAAGGTAAGTGCCCGTGGTGGCGAAAACGACATTGGTCTGCGCCAGTCCTGAATCCGAGAAAGTCACAGTCCCAGGGCCGCTGACCTTGGTCCACGCCCGGGTCGGTGTGTCGCTGCCCGAGTAGCGGCGTGATTCATACGCACTCAGAGCGGTGTTCATCTGTGGCCGGTAGAGGACCTGATCGCGACCCGCATTCAGGATGAAGTCCGAGTTTTGATCAAAGGGGCTGGTGGCAGCCTTCACCGCAGCGGCGTCGGCTGGCGGCGCGATGAATTCCGTGCTGACCTCTGTCACGTAATCGCTGCCGGGCTGCTGCCAAAGCACCGAGCAGTGATCGCCGCCAGAGTCGTCCTTGTGCCGGAGTTCAAAGGCGTAGCGCTTGCCTGCCTCCAGCGCGATGACGCTCGAGGCCTGCTCGTCACGACCGAAGTAGTTCTCCGCAGTCACGGCAGTCGTGACTTGGCAGCGTCGCTGCACATTCGCAGCGGTGGCGTCAGGGCTGAGCCAGAACTCCGCCGTCGAATCGCCCGCGACAAAGAAGCGGTAGCTGCCTGTGGCGGGGGCCAGGATGAAGCCGCGTGTGCGACTGCCGAACAGATCGCCCTGGTCCAGGGCCGCGCTCAAACTGGTGACCACGCGGTGCGCATGGGGGAAGTTCGGGTAATCCACGGAGCCCGTCAGTGCGGCGATGGTCGCGCCGCTGACGCCGAACCAATACTCCGCCAGTGCCGTGCCGGCATCGGGCGCGAGCTTGGGCAGCACCTTCACAGTCACGTCGTCGGTGCCCGTTCCGCCATTCACCGTTGCGGTGACGCGGAACACATACGTCCCCGCTGCGGGCAAATCGACGGTCGTATTGCCATCCGATGGGGTCTTGATCACGGCGGCGGCACCACTGACCTGCGACCACGCAAAGGTGGGTGAGCGGCTGGTGTTAGCCATGTGCAAAGCTTGGGCGCTGAGCTGCACGGTCAGGTTGGGTGAGTATTGCGTGATCTCGCGCCCGGCTTGAACCACCACGCCTGTGGGCGCTGCGCCCGTGGCTAGGAAAGGAGTCAGCGCGGAACCGGCAAGCACCACCGGTGTGGTGCTGGGCGCGGCGGCCCAGGCCACCGAAAGGCTGTCTCCTCCTGTGCTCTCTTTCATCAGCGCCTCAATGTAGTAGCGGCTACCGGCGGTTAACGACACCGGAGCTGAGCGCTGCTCGGGGTAAGTCGTCCACGTATCAAGAGCCGTCCATGCTGGCGCACGTGCGATCCTTACCTTGTTCGCCGGGTTTTCTGTTGTGCTCAGATACAACTCGCAGGTGTCATCACCGCTGATCCAGAAGGTGTAGTCCCCTGTGGCTGGTGCGGTCAGTAACGCGCGCATTCTTACACCGTAACGATCACCCCAATTCGTCGCACTGCGAAACTCTGTCTGCAGCGTGCTGAACAAGGGCGCTTCCGGGTAGTTGGGGGAGGTCACCAAGGCATTGATGGTCCCGCCATCGACTTGGGTCCAGACTTCGCGCAACACACCACTTTGGCCAGAAGCCAGCGTTGAGACCGCCAGAAGACATGCGAGAATCTTGAACGTCATTCGCACAGTATGCAGGTTAGGCGCATTTTCGGCAATAATTAAGGCTGACTTTGAGCAAATATTTGCAGGGCAGATGTGGCGCTTTTGACACGCAAGCCGTGAAGCTTCTTTTGCTTGTGAGAATTGCGCCGCCTGAAGGGGCAAGTCCATGCCGGAGGTTTCTCATTTTGGCCGTGGGGCATGGGGGCAAGGCGCGGAAATGGGATGTGCACGCTGCCCGACCCGGCTGTCGAGCGAATGTCTCGGCTGCTCGCTTTTTGCGCTTTCCAAGCTCGCGCCGTCTTCTATCATCCACGCCTCTCCCAGCGAGATATTCAAACCCGTAATCATCACGACCATGAGCAAGACCCTACCCAAATTGCACAACGCCATGTGGCCCGGACTCGTCGGCAAAGGCGACGCCGAAGGCCAGGAACCCCCGATCAGCCTGGAGCACATGCTCGACCTGACCGCCGCTGCCGAGGTGAACGGCCAAAAGTTCGAAGGCATCGACTACTTCCTCTTCCTGCCCCACACCAATCCTGAGGCCAGCGACGACGAACTGAAGGGCATCGCCGATCTCATCGCGAGCAAGGGGTTCGATGTCGGTTCGCTGGTGGCCCCTGTGTGGCCCGGCACGGTCGGTGATTCCGCCATGGGCGATGACGCGCAGCAGGAGAAGTTCCTCAGCGCCGTGAAGATGGCCTGCCGCATTGCCAAGGTCTTCAACAACCACGGCGTGCGCAAGGGCGGCGTCATTCGCATCGACTCCGCTGAGTTTGGCGTGACCAAGTGGCGCGAGAATCCGCAGGCCAGCACGGCCCGCATCGTTGACACCTTCAAGAAGGCGGCCGCCATTGCTGCCGATCACGGCGAACGCCTCGCGGCGGAAGGCGAAATCTGCTGGGCGGGCATGCACTCCTGGAAGGACATGCTGGACGTGCTGGAAGGCGTGGGAATGCCAAACGCCCTGGGTTTCCAGGCCGATCTGGCGCACACCTACCTCTATACGTTGGGCTACAATGCACCGGAGCATGCACTGCTTCAGCCAGGCTACAGTGACGCTGAGTTCTGGGCTTCCTATGAGAAGATGACCGACGCTCTGCGCCCCTGGACCATCGACTTCCACGTCGCCCAAAACGACGGCACCGTGCATGGCGCAGGCAGCCACGACAAGACCGGCAAGCATTGCCAAGCCGACGATCCAAACGGCAAGCTCGACATCGTGAAGGCCTCGGGCTACTGGCTCAAGGACGCCTCGGCACGTGACATCAAGCACATCTGCTGGGATGGTTGCATGTTCCCGAACGCCGTGCTCGAAACCCCGGCTACCTGGAACGCGATTCTGAAGACCATGATCGACGTGCGCAACGCCCACGGCTGGGCTTGATCCGTCCTGACTCACGCGGCCCGGCTGGCATCGGCTGGTCGGGCCGTTTTGTCTTCCTTTTTGTGACAAGAAAAACCTACTTGATTTCTCTTTGTCTCCAGGCACTATCCCGCCCCTCTAAATCCAGATAACTTATTTAACATGGTCGCCATTCGTCTCCGCCGTGAAGGCAATAAAAATCGCCCGTTCTATCGTATTGTGGCCGTGACGCACACGAAGAAGCGCGACGGTGGCTACATTGAGTGCCTCGGCACTTATGATCCAGTTGCCAAGGCCGACGGCGAAAAGCTCGACCTCGCTGCCACCGACAAGTGGTTGGCCAATGGTGCCAAGCCTTCCGAAACGGTGGCTTCCATCATCAAGCGCGCTCGCCGTGCTGCGAAGGTTGCTGCTGAGGCGGTCTAGTCGCTGGTTCGCTTCATTTCATTTCCTCAAGGTCCGGCGGCTGCTTGCAAGGCCCCGGACCTTTTGTTTTGTTGACACGTCTCACTTTTCCCCGCCATGGACGCCCCTGAAGCCCTTCGCGAATACCTCTCCTACGTGGTCGCCAACCTGATCGACCATCCGCAGCAGGCATCCATCGCCATCGGACACAGTCCCACCGGGGCCACTAGCTTCCGCATCCAGCTGGCGCAGGATGACGTGAAGCGCGTGATCGGCAAACACGGGCACACGATCAGTGCCATCCGCTCGCTGCTGAATGTCGCGGCGGAAAAGCACGGCATCAAAGCCACGTTGAAGGTTGGCACGGTGAAGGATGAGGATGCTGAGGCGGAGCACGAGGAGACTGCCGATCCGGACGAGAAGGTGGGCGAGTAAAAGCGGCTCCGGCTTTTTATCCAAGTCTGGCAGCAATTCCGCTACCTTGTGCAGCGTTCACGATTCTGTGAACCTCTGCGCGTGAAAACTCCCCTCCGGTCTGTCGCTTTTCTCATTGCCACCAGCCTGATCGTTGGGCTGGCTCAGGAAGCATCACCAGACGCCAAGCCGCAGAGTTTCGGCATTCCCGATATGGTGTCCGATGACCCGCGCGAGTTCGGACGCGGCTACAATGGCGACTACCCCAGTTGGTCTGTAGGCAAGGAGACACCGAACGATGTCTTCACCTTTGCCCGGCTGCGCTACCCGTCCTTCACTGATGGTCGACGTCACGGCAAGTGGACCACGGACTACCCGGACAGTGATCTGAACTTCTCGTATCGCCTCCAGCAGATGACTTCGCTACAGGTCAATCCGAATGGCGTGGTGTGTGACATCGAGGCCGAACAGATCCGGCATTACCCCTTCCTCTACATGGTCGAGCCGGGCCATATCGAGTTGAGCGACGAGCAAGCCAAGACCCTGCGCGACTACCTTCTCAACGGCGGCTTCATGATGGTCGATGACTTCTGGGGCACCGATGAGTGGGACAATTTTCATATCGCGTTGAAGCAAATCTGGCCGGACCGCGACTTCGTGGAATTGGAGATCGATCACGACATTTTCCACTGCGTCTTCGATCTGAAAGTGAAGCCGCAGATTGCGCACATCAGCTACAAGGAAAGCATCCTTCGCGGCATCACCTGGGAGTTTAACAAGCCTGGTGCTGAGACCGTTCACTATCGCGGAGTCTACGATGACAAGAAGCGCCTGTGCATGGTCATCTGCTGGAACACAGACACCGGCGAAGGCTGGGAGCAGGAGGGTGCCGACCCTTGGTATTTCAAGGAGTTCTCCGAAAAGTATGCCTACCCCATTGGCATCAACATCATCATGCACGCGCTGACGCACTGACTCATGAATCCAGACTACGAACAAGAAAAAGCCGCCGTCGAAGCCCTGCACCAGGCACGAGGGCGCATCTTCACGGAGGTCGCGAAGGTGATCGTAGGGCAGCAGCAGGTGATCGAGGAAATGCTCATCACGCTGATGGCGGGCGGTCATTGCTTGATCACGGGCGCGCCAGGACTCGCAAAGACCTTGCTGGTCAAAACGCTCGCGCAAGTCTTCGACCTCAGCTTCCAGCGCATCCAGTTCACGCCGGACCTCATGCCTAGCGACATAACGGGCACTGAGATCTTGGAAGAGACACCGGAAGGTGGTCGCAAGCTCGTTTTCAACAAAGGCCCGATCTTCGCCAACATGATCCTGGCCGACGAAATCAATCGCACACCGCCCAAGACGCAGGCCTCGCTGCTGGAAGCCATGCAGGAGCATCAAGTCACGGTGGCGGGCCACACGATGAAACTGGAGCAGCCCTTCTTCGTGCTCGCCACGCAGAACCCCATCGAGATGGAAGGCACCTACCCGCTGCCAGAGGCGCAGCTCGACCGCTTCCTGCTCAACGTGGTCATCGACTATCTGCCCATCGACGACGAAGTCGCCGTCGTGCAACGCACCACCGCTGGCCCTGGCGAGCCGGTGCATTCCGTCTTCACCGGGGACCAACTGAAGCTCTTCCAAAAGATCATCCGCCGCGTGCCCTGTGCCGAGGACGTGGTGCGCTACGCCGTGCGCCTCGCCGCTGCCTCGCGCCCCGGTCAGCCAAACACGCCGGACTTTATCAAGGACTGGGTCAATTGGGGCGCAGGCACACGTGCGGGTCAGAGTCTTGTGCTCGCAGGCAAAACGAGAGCGCTACTGCATGGCCGCGCGCATGTGACCTTTGAAGACATCGCCGCGCTGGCTCAGCCCGTGCTGCGCCATCGCATTCTGGTGAACTATCGCGCAGAAGCCGAGGGCGTGACCGTGGAGAAGGTGATCGGCAAGTTGTTGGAAATCGTGAAGCCCGGTGCATGAGAATTCTTCGAGCATTGCCTTTTCTGTGGCTGGTCATGCTGACCGTGGTCGGCGTGGTGGGCTTCCGCTTCTTCAACCCAGCCGTGCGTGAGATCGCACGTGCTGACCAGCGGTCGAACAAGGTCGTTATCGTGCAGTGCAAGGACTATGCGTTCTTCGTCTTCGATAAGCGCAACACGCGCTATCGGTTCGAGGCCTGGGATCAGCTTGGGTTGCAGGTAGCCTACTCGCCGATACTCGATCGCTATCAGGCCACCACTGCCGAAGTGCGCGCGGAGCGCGACGGCATGTATACCTGCCTGCTCGATGACAAGCCGCTTGCGACGTGGGACGGCGAAACGTGGCGCAAGGTGTATGGCAAGAAATAAGGGACGCCGTGAAAACTGCCGCCGCCATCGACTCCGCCTCGCTCATGCGCATCAAGTCGCTGGAGTTGCGAGCACGTGTCGTGGTGGAGGGCTTGTGGCGCGGGCTGCATCGCAGTCCGTTTCATGGCTTCAGCGTGGAGTTTACCGAGTATCGTCAATACACCAAGGGCGATGACTTGCGGCACCTAGACTGGAAGGTCGCGGCGCGCACGGACCGCTACTACATCAAGAAGTTCGAGGACGAGACGAACCTGCGCTGCCATCTGCTGCTGGATCAGAGCAAGTCGATGAGCTTTGGCTCCAGCGGCTTCAGCAAGGAAGACTACGCGGCGACCTTGGTGGCCACGCTCAGCTACTTCCTCATGCAGCAGGGCGATGCGGTGGGTCTCACCACGTTTGGCGAACGCATCGCCGAGCACATCCCGGCACGCAATCGCCCTGGGCATCTGCGGCGCTTGCTCACCGAGCTGGAGCGCAAGCCTGCCTTCAAGGGAACGTCGCTCCAGGCCTCGCTGCAAGGCCTTGCGGAACTGCTGCGACGTCGCGGCATGGTGGTGCTGGTGTCGGATCTGCTCGCGCCTGCGCAGCAGTTGGAAAAGCAACTCGGCTACCTGGCCACGCAAGGGCATGAGGTGGTGCTGTTCCATGTGATGGATCGTGCTGAGATCGATTTCACGTTTGGTGAAGCCGCGCTATTTCGCGACACCGAAAGCGGGGCACAGATGTTCGTCGATCCGGCTGCGGCGCGTCCCGCTTATTTGGCGAAATTGAAGGAGCATCTGGAAGCCGTGCGTAGCATCTGCGAGAAGCACGGCGTGAACTATCGCTGGGCACCCACCGATAAGCCGCTGGATCAGGTGCTGCTGAGCTTCCTGGCCGAAAGGGGGAGTCGGTGATGAATGAGGACCTGCAAAGTGGTTTCGACCTTAGTCGAATCTGGGGCCGCTCAGTTTCGACTGAAGTCGAATCTACTTTGGGCTACCGCTCTGATCGTATCTGTCTTGAGCACCAAAGGTGCGGATCTATCTCAGCCCAGGGCAACGCCCTGGGTAGATCGCATTTCCATTCCAGCCCTGTAGGGGCGGAACAAAGGGGGGCAAAGGTGGGTCGCCCCTTCAGGGCTGGGACACTTCATCGTGGCATACCCAGGGCGTTGCCCTGGGCTGGTATATCGCCGGGCCTTTGGCCCTCCAGAAGACACGCTTTTGGGGTGTTGTTTCATGCCCATTGTCTTTCACCCGCCGTCGCTGAGTCTATGGCGGTAGATGGGAGCATCGGTCACTCGTCATTGGTCATTCGTCATTCGGCGGCATCTCTCACTGTCTTTGCAAAACAGTTACCATTCACACCGCCATGACCGCCCTCTTCCCTCTCTACCTCGCAGCGGGTGCGGCGGTGCTTGCGCCGATTCTTTTGCATCTGCGGCGGAAAATGCCGAAGACGCAGGTGGAGTTTTCGTCGCTGCAATTCCTTGCACCGACACCGATGGTCACGGCCACGCGCAGCAAGATCGTGCGCTGGCTTTTGCTGCTACTCCGCTGCCTGGCGCTGCTGCTGCTGGCGGCCATGTTTGCGCGTCCGTTCTCGCTGACGCAAGACACCGCAAAAGGCCAAGGCCGCGCGGTCGTCATCATGATCGACCGCAGTGCGTCCATGCAGCAGGCCGATCACTGGCCACAGGCGCTGGGCAAGGCACGCGAGTGGTTGAACAAGCTGTCGCCGCAGGATCAGGTCGCGTTGGTCACCTTTGATCGCAGCGTGCAGCGCATGTCGGTCTTCACTCAGAATGCCTCGCGCAGTGCCGGGGATCGTGCGGTGGCGTTGCAGACGCTGGCGTGTGGATGGGCGGGCACGGACCTGGGGCGTGCCTTGGTCGAGGGCGTGAGCTTGCTCAATGAGGCGTCGAAGGCCGCTGAGAAGCGACTGGTGGTGATCAGTGATTTTCAGGAGGGCGCTGAGATCGAAGCCTTGCGCGGGTTTGCTTGGCCGGAATCCGTCAGCCTGACCACTGAGCCGGTGACAATCAAACAGACGAACAATCTGGCCGCCAGCCTAGTGGCCCAGGCTGCGGATCAGGATGATAACGCGGCCGCAAAGGCAGGCGAATCCTGGCTGCGGGTGCGGCTGGCGAATGCG
>Ga0247831_1004291_pt1 | contig 19305 bp, 19 predicted proteins | sample LaCruzMarch2015__9_FD_192406 | JGI IMG/M metagenome (GOLD analysis project Ga0247831, IMG submission 192406) | Freshwater microbial communities from meromictic Lake La Cruz, Castile-La Mancha, Spain - LaCruzMarch2015_1m | ecosystem: Environmental > Aquatic > Freshwater > Lake | place: Spain... | reverse complement strand
CCCAAGAGCTCATATCGACGGGGAGGTTTGGCACCTCGATGTCGGTTCGTCACATCCTGGGGCTGGAGAAGGTCCCAAGGGTTCGGCTGTTCGCCGATTAAAGTGGCACGTGAACTGGGTTCAGAACGTCGCAAGACAGTTCGGTCTCTATCTGTGGTGGGCGTTACGGAATTGAGAAGACATGACCTTAGTACGAGAGGACCGGGTCGTACACACCGCTGGTGTATCTGTTGTGCCGCCAGGTGCAGTGCAGAGTAGCTATGTGTGGCAAGGATAAGCGCTGAAAGCATCTAAGCGCGAAACCTTCTTCAAGATGAGTTCCGTTTTAAGGGTCGTAGTAGACGACTACGTTGATAGGCTATAGGTGTAAAGTTAGTAATAACAAAGCCGAGTAGTACTAATTGCCCGTAAGCTTTTATTTTTTTATTCTTCCTTTATATATTTCATTTCCAATATGTTATCTTATTGCGTTTTATTCTAATAAAATGTATTATAGCCAAGCGTGAACATAGGCCATTAGCACAGAATAAACGAAACCTTATGGTGGTTTTACCGAGGGTGTTCACCTCTTCCCATTCCGAACAGAGCAGTTAAGCCCCTCATGGCCAATGGTACTTGGACACAATCCTGGGAGAGTAGGTAGCCGCCGTCTTATTTGGAACCCCGATAGCAATATCGGGGTTTTTTTATTTATAAAATTTTGGTTGACATGCTGAACAAACTAACTACTCCTTAAATATTGTATTATTACTAAGTTTTTTTATATATGTATATTTATGCGTGTAGCTTGACATAGGATTAGAGTTTAAATTATCAGTTTTTATATTGTATATATTATCGTATATATAGTTTGAAGGAACAAGTAGCTTCCTAGATTTATACCACTTTAAATTCACTACACCTTTGTAGACCTGATAATTTGTATATTCGGTATTGTGTAACATCAACATCGTCATTTCTCAATTGGACTTGAAAAAAAGCTGCACAATGTTAAATAGTTGAATGGTGCCAACGCCACAGAAGCTGAGTATTGAAAAAGGCTTCGATATCAAATAAAGAGATAGCTATGATCTCGAAAGTTAGAGGTGATAATTGTTAAATTGATTAAATCTGCTTGTGTTTTTGTGCTATTTGTATTTGGAGTTTAAAGACAAACAAATCATGAGAATCAAACCGTTGATTTAAAATTGAACTACTTATTATCTTTTTTGATTTTGAAATCAGTTGCAAGCTTCAAAATTAAGTTTATCTTTAACCTTCAAATATTTTAGTCAATGGAAAAGCAAATCACATTAGAGGAAATACAGAATTTTGAAGGAAAGTATCCTAAACAATTATGGTCATTGTTTTTGGTGGAGATGTGGGAGCGCTTTTGCTTTTATGGTATGCGTGGTGTGTTGACGATTTTCATGGCAGATAAACTGTTGGGCTTGGCATTTTCGGATGTAGACGCAAATTTGAAATATGGTGCTATTCAAGCTTTTGTGTATGCATTTACTTTTATAGGAGGAATTTTTGCTGATAAAATATTAGGCTATAAAAAATCCCTTACTTTCGGAGCGATTATTATGATTTTGGGTAATGTTCTCATTGCAGCCTCACCAAAAGATTTCTTCTTTTTAGGTATATCGCTTTCAATTATTGGAACAGGTTTTTTTAAACCCAATATTTCTTCTATGGTGGGTGATTTGTACAAAGAAGGCGATCCACGTCGCGATGCAGGCTTTGGACTTTTTTATTCGGGCATCAATATAGGTGCATTGTTGGGTGGCGCTATTTGTGTGTACCTTGGTACTAGTGAACATTTTGGATGGAATTATGCTTTTTTATCAGCAGCCGTTGTGATGTTGATAGGCTTGATTACATTTCTTGTTATTAAAAAATCACTAGGACCTATTGGCGATTCTCCTATATTGGATCAAGAACCAAAGAAAAGAACGATGAAAGAAATTGCAGTTTATGCTGGTGCTTTGTTGTCTATCCCGTTGATTCATATTATGATTAAAAACACGGCTTATACGGACTATTTTATGTATACCGTTGGGCCTTTGGCTATCATTTATTTTATCTATGAAACTGTCAAAGCCAAAGAGGTCAAATCCCAACGCAAACTTATTGCTGCATTTATATTTATTATTTTTTCAATTATTTTTTGGGCTTTTTTCGAACAAAGTGGTGGTTCCCTTGCACTTTTTGCTAAATACAATTTGAATGATTCTCTTTTGTTTTTTCATATCAATCCCAATATTGTAAATAATACTTCGAATTCTTTATTTGTAATTGTATTTAGTCCATTGTTAGGATTGGTTTGGTTAGCACTAGCTAAACCAAAAATTGAACCGAACACTGTTATCAAGTTTGGATTAGGCTTTTTATTCTTAGCAGCTGCATTTTGGGTATTTTATTACACGCGCTTTTTTGCTAATGTTGAAGGCATAACATCCCTGAATATTTTCACACTTGCATACCTGGTAATTACGTTTGGAGAATTATGTCTTTCACCTATTGGGTTATCCATTATTACCAAACTATCACCTAAAAATTTAGGTGGTATGATGATGGGTATGTGGTTTTTGGCTAGTGCTTATGGTCAATATGCAGCAGGATTATTGGGCGCTGGTATGTCGAGTCCGGACGAGAATGCAAGTGTAATGACTAAATTGCAAGGCTTTACAGAAGGATACTATCAATTGGCTATTTATGCATTGATTGCAGGTGTGGTATTGATTGCTATTTCCCCACTTGTTAGAAAATTAATGCATGAAGTAAAATAATAGTTCTAACTTTGCATTTGTTGAAACGTATACTTTCCATATTATGTTTAGTCTTGTTTGTAGTAACCGCTACTGAATTCAATCAATTGTTTAAATTTAATACATTCATTGAACATTATAAAGAGCATAAAGCGCAAGATGAGTCTCTAAGTTTACTTAAGTTTTTGGATATTCATTATGGTCATGGCAATGTTTTAGATGAAGATTTTGAAAAGGATATGAAATTGCCTTTTAAAACTACAACGAGTGACTTTTCATCTTCTCAAATAATTTCACAAGTGAGTATTCAATTTAGTCCAACATTTTTGGTTGAGTTTCACGAACAAAGCGTTTTTGCTTTGTGGAATACTTTTTTAACTCCATCGTATTTATCTGCTATTTGGCAGCCTCCTAGATTTGCATAAATGTATTTTTTATATTCATAGATATATTCATGAATATACTTTATTTATTATTTTTTCAATTCTAAATTTTTAGCAATGAACTTAACACATCTTCATTTGCTGTTGAACCATTTTCCTATTATAGGAACTTTGATCGGCAGTGTAATTATACTATATGGAATAATTAAAAATCAACAACAAGCCAAATCAATTGGCGCTATATTAATCATTATAATGGCAATTATAGCCATTCCGGTATTTTTAACTGGTGAGCCTGCAGAAGAAACAGTGGAGCATCTTCAAGGAATATCTGAATCTATGATTCACGAACATGAAGAGGCAGGCGAACAAGCAATTTGGTTAATGGAAATAGCTGGATTATTTTCATTATTGAGCTTGTTTTTCCAATACAAAAAATCAGTCATAACAAACAATATTTTTATCCTTACATTTGTTTTGACACTAATTTCTTTTGCATTGATGGCTCGTACTGGATATTTGGGGGGCAAATAAGGCATACAGAATTAGCGAATGCTGCAATTAAAAGTCAACAGGGAGAAGTAAACCTTATCAATAACACAAATGAAAAAGATGAGGATGATTAGTGATAGTCGTTTAGTTTTTTTCAATTTTTTAATTACAAAAACAATTTATGCTAACTAAAATAATAGATTTTTCAGTTAAAAATAAACTGATTGTTGGTCTATTTGTGCTCGCATTGATAGGGTATGGTAGTTTTCAATTTACCCAATTACCGATCGATGCGGTACCTGATATTACCGATAATCAAGTGCAGGTCATTACAGTAGCGCCATCTTTTGGTGCTACTGATATAGAACGATTGGTTACATTTCCGATAGAACAAGCCAATAGTAATATTGATGGAATTAAAGAAATTCGAAGTTTTTCACGTTTTGGTTTATCGTTGGTCACTATAGTTTTTAACGATGATGTCGATGTGTATTGGGCGAGGCAACAAGTTGCTGAAAAATTGCAGTCTGTAAAATCTCAAATACCAAAAGGGATTGGAGAGCCTGTGCTAGGACCAATATCATCTGGCTTGGGCGAAATATACCAATATGTAATACGTCCCAAGCCAGGTTACGAATCAAAATATGATGAAACCGAATTGCGTACAATTCAAGATTGGATTGTGCGTAGACAATTGCTTGGGGTAAAAGGCGTAGCAGAGGTGAGTAGTTTTGGAGGGAAACTTAAACAGTATTCCATCGAAGTTGCGCCTGATAAACTCAATTCGTATGGAATTACGATCAACGATATTTTTGCAGCCTTGGAAAAGAATAATCAAAACACGGGTGGTTCATACATCGAAAAAGGACCAACTGTATTGTTTATCAGATCTGAAGGATTGATAGGAACTAAAGAAGATATCGAGAATGTCCCAATCAAAACAACAAGCGTAGGTGTACCAATCATGATACGAGATGTTGCCGAAGTAAAGCAAGGTTTTGCTACTCGTTATGGTGCTATGTGCTATAACGATCAAGGTGAGGTAGCAGGTGCAATCGTAATGATGTTGAAAGGTGCGAATAGCAATGAAGTAATCAAAAACGTAAAAGAACGTGTAGCTCAAATAGAAAAAACATTACCTGAAGGTGTGATGATTGAGCCTTTTTTAGACCGCACCAAAATGGTGAATAATGCCATTAGTACAGTTGAAACAAACCTCATGGAAGGCGCATTGATTGTTATTTTTGTGTTGGTTTTATTTTTAGGAAATTTTAGAGCTGGACTATTGGTCGCATCTGTAATTCCATTAGCGATGCTATTTGCAATTATCATGATGAATTTATTTGGTGTTAGTGGAAACTTGATGAGCCTTGGTGCGCTTGATTTTGGACTGATCGTAGATGGCGCTGTTATTATTGTAGAAGCCGTCATGCATCGCTTAACGCACAGCAAGCATTTCACAAAAATAGATACTATCTCGCAGACAGAAATGGATGAAGAGGTCAAGTCCTCTGCAGGTAAAATGATGAACAGTGCCGTGTTTGGTCAAGTTATTATATTGATTGTGTACTTACCCATTTTTACATTGGAAGGCATTGAAGGGAAAATGTTTAAGCCTATGGCACAAACAGTTGCTTTCGCATTGATCGGCGCTTTTATATTATCCTTGACCTATATCCCAATGATGAGCTCGATTTTCTTAAGTAAAAAAATAGCGCACAAAAAAACTTTTTCAGATAAAATGATGGAAAAGATTGAATTCAAATTTCAACATGCACTTGAGAAAGTAATACAATTTCCAAAGTTAGTTTTGGGTTCAGTTTTTAGTTTGTTTCTGATTTCTATTTTTATCATGACCTTGTTGGGCGGGGAGTTTATACCTGCTTTGGAAGAAGGTGATTTTGCTGTTGATACACGTGTGTTGACGGGAAGTAATCTGAATACAACTATTGCGAGTACACAACAAGCAGCACATATTTTAAAAACTCGATTTCCTGAAGTAGAAAAAGTGGTAACTAAAATTGGAAGCGGCGAAGTGCCAACTGATCCTATGCCAATGGAAGCCAGCGATATGATGGTGATTATGAAAGATAAAAAAACATGGAAAACGGCCAAGACATTTGATGAAATGGCCGAAAAAATGAGCAAAGCCTTAGAAGAAATACCTGGAATAACAGCCGGATTTCAATACCCTGTTCAAATGCGATTCAATGAATTGATGACAGGAGCAAGACAGGATGTTGTTTGTAAAATATTTGGTGAAAATTTGGATACTTTGGCTGTTTATGCAGCGCAACTTGGTGTATTGGTTAACACTGTAGATGGCGCTAAAAATTTATATATTGAACCTATTTCGGGTATGCCACAAATTATCATTGAGTATAATAGGCAAACTATTGCGCAATACAATATGAACATTGAAGATATTAATCGTATTGTAAACACAGCCTTTGCAGGTCAAAGTACAGGTCAAATTTTTGAAGGGGAAAAACGATTTGATTTAGTGGTTAGATTAAAACAAGAATCTAGAGCAAGTTTGGAAGATGTTCAGAATCTACTCATACCAACTCCACAAGGTACGCAAATGCCTTTGTATCATTTTGCAAACGTGTCAATACAAGATGGACCTAACCAAATTCAACGTGAAGATGCCAAGCGCCGAATAGTGGTTGGTTTTAATGTTAGAGGAAGAGATGTGCAAAGTGTAGTACAAGAGTTGCAGCAAAAAATAGATCAAAAAATCAAATTTCCTTCGGGGTATTATCCAACTTATGGTGGTTCGTTTGAAAACTTAAACAAAGCCAAGCAAAGATTGATGATTGCAGTTCCTGTTTCTTTATTTCTCATTTTTCTGTTGTTGTTTTTTGCTTTCAATTCCATGAAACATGCAGCGTTGATTTATACGGCAATTCCATTATCTGCTATTGGGGGCATATTGTTTTTAGCAATTCGCGGCTTGCCTTTTAGTATCAGTGCTGGAGTTGGCTTTATTGCTTTGTTTGGTGTGGCCGTATTGAATGGAATCGTATTGATAGCAGAGTTTAATCGATTAAAAGCTGAAGGTCAAACTGATTTAAGGCGAATCGTATTAATGGGGACTAAAATAAGACTAAGACCTGTTTTGATGACTGCATTTGTAGCCTCTTTGGGTTTTTTGCCAATGGCATTGAGCAATGGTGCAGGTGCTGAAGTACAACGACCTTTGGCTACTGTTGTTATAGGTGGATTATTGATAGCTACTTTTCTAACTTTATTTATACTTCCAGTTTTATATATGTTATTTGAAAAAGGTATAAAAGTAAAGAAAGTTGGAATTGGAACATCATTGATTCTTGTTTGTATTATGGGGTCTTCAAATGCATTTTCTCAACAAAACATAACCTTAGAACAAGCTTACGAAATGGCAATTCAGAACAATATGGATGTCAAAAATGAAGCTTTGAAAACTGCTTATTTGGATAAACTGAGAGGAACTGCACAAAAAATGAACAATACAGAATTTATAGTTGAAACTGGTCAAGTCAATAGTATGTATTACGACAATAAAGTAGGGGTGTTACAAACATTCAAAATGCCGATGGTATATAAGAGACAACAAGCATTATTGGATGAAGAATTTCAAATAGGTTCTTTAAATGAAACAATTCAAAAGCAGGAAGTGAAACGTATAGTGGGACAAACATTTTTCACGTATATTTATACAGTCGGGAAAATTAAACTTTTGATTAGTCATGATTCTGTTTATCAGGAATTTTTGCGAAAAGCTACTTTGCGATTTAAAAAAGGGGAAAGTAATTTATTAGAAAAATCAACAGCTGAATATCAACGAGGGCAAATTAAATTGCAATTGAATGCTTTAAATACCGATCTTGATTTGCTTCAATTGCGTTTGAAATATTTGTTAAATACAGTTGAAGACATTCGCCCTATTGCTATAAATTCAAAACTTAATTTAACTTCCTTGGAAGAAAATAATGAAATGAAATATAATCCAAAGGTTAAATTGCTTGAGCAAGAATTGATGATTAATAAAGCAAAATACAATGTAGAAAAAACTAACAATTTGCCTGAAATAACTGCTGGATATTTGTTTCAAACCATGCGAAATACTCCTGTATTGTGGTCAGGAAATTATTTGTCGTATGCACAGTTTGGTGTTAGTATGCCATTGTTTAAAAAGGCACTTCGAAATAAGTTAAATGCAATTTCTATACAAGATAAAATCATTGATCAAAAAATAGAGCTACAAACTAAACAATTAGAATCTCAGTTGAAAGAAGCCTTGAGGCGCTACGAGAATAATCATGCAGCATTATTGTACTACGAACAAGAAGCATTGGCAAATTCTAAACAAATAGCAACCTTGGCTGATTTGCAATATACCAATGGCGAGATTAATTACATGGATTGGGTATTGCTGATGAATCAAGTTGTAACCATTCAATCTGATTATCAAGAAGCTTTATTGCAATACAACGAAAGTATTTTATATTACAATTACCTAAAATCCATTGACTAATGAGTAACTCCAAAACAAATCCAATACAAATGCAAAAGATACTTGTTGCTGTATCGGTTGCTTTATTTGTCATTAAAATCATAGCTTGGATGATGACTGGATCTGTCTCAATATTGACAGACGCATTGGAGAGTACAGTGAATGTAGTCGCAGGTTTTATAGGTTTGTATAGTATTATTTTATCTTCAAAACCCAAAGACAAGGAACATCCTTATGGGCATGGGAAGGTTGAATTTCTCTCATCTGCTATAGAAGGGATTTTGATATCAATTGCAGGGCTTATAATTATATATGAAGCAGTCAATAATTTGTGGAATCCTCATGAATTAAAACAGTTGGATTATGGTTTAATTTTAGTAGCTATAACGGCGAGTGTTAATTATTTTGTCGGTCATATTTGTGTCAAGAAAGGTGAAAAAGAGCATTCACCAATTTTAATTGCAAGCGGTTCACATCTCAAATCTGACACCTATTCAACCATTGGTTTATTGATAGGAATTATACTATTGATGGTTACGGGATACAAATGGATTGATAGTGTTGCGGCAATGATTTTTGCGGTCATTATAATTTATACTGGATATAAGATTATTCGTAAATCTGTTTCTGGTATAATGGACGAATCCGATGATGCAATTATTGATGAAATCGTTGTCGTTCTTAATGAAAATAGAAAATCGAATTGGATAGATGTACACAACGTTAGAGTCATCAACTATGCTGGTTTTTATCATATTGACTGTCATATGACTGTGCCTTATTATATCAATGTCAATGAAGCACACGACATCCTTGATTCATTAACTGCAATGTTTACCAAACACTTCGATGAGAAAGTAGAATTCTTTATACATATTGATGGCTGCATACCAGAAAAGCAATGCAGTATTTGCAATATTGCCAATTGCGAAAAAAGACTTTTACCATTTACAAACTATGTCCCATGGACACATGACAATTTATTATCAAACAAAAAACACACGACACAATAACATGAACATAAAATTTAAAATACATCATTTCCTTTTCTTGTTTTCTAGTTTTTTTCTTCTGTATGCCTGTGGAAATAAAGATGCCAATCAGAAACCTGAAGACTCATTTGAAGTGAACGAAAACAAATTGACATTGACAGAAGCACAATTCAAAAATGCAAAAATCGAATTGACAACTTTAGCTTCTAAACAGATGCCAACATTATTGAAACTGCACGGTAAAATAGATGTGCCACCTCAAAATATGGTCAGCATAAGTGTACCTTTGGGAGGTTATTTGAAAACGACTTCATTGCTACCAGGTATGCACGTCAACAAAGGTCAAGTCATTGCTCAAATGGAGGATCAACAATATATTCAGATGCAAGAAGATTATTTAACTGCATTGAATACGCTTGATTTAAATCGCAAAGAATATAATCGTCAAAAGGAACTGAATCAAAGTAAAGCTGTAAGTGATAAAGTATATCAACAAGCTGAATCAGCTTACAGAGGTCAAGAAATTATAGTGAACTCCTTACGTGAAAAATTGAAATTGATCAATATCAATCCGAGTAAATTGCAATCAGGAGCTATAAGTAGAACAATCAATATTTATTCGCCAATAGATGGTTTTGTTTCTAATGTAAAAGTGAATATAGGTAAGTACATCAATCCTTCAGAAGTGCTTTTTGAATTAGTGAACCCTTCAGACATTCATTTGAATTTGACCGTTTATGAAAAAGATATACAGTCATTGCATATTGGACAACAAGTTAAAGCCTATACAAACAACGATACCTCAACTAAGCATCCTTGCGAAATAATTCTGATTGGGAAAGACTTAACAAGCGATCGTAGCGTAGAGGTTCATTGCCATTTTTTAGATTATGACAAAACGCTTTTACCAGGCATGTATATGAATGCAGAAATAGAAATTAGTTCAAATTTGACCAACGTAGTACCTGAAGAAGCTGTCGTTCGATTTGAGGCTAAATCATATGTATTTGTAGAAACAGGTACTCGAATTTATGAGATGAAAGAAGTCAGTATTGGTCAAAATCATGCAGGACAACTTGAAGTTTTCTCTGCACAATTATCTTCACAGCAAAAAATTGTTAGCAAAGGTGCATATACCTTGTTGATGTCTTTGAAAAATAAATCAGAAGAATAAATTTAATCATTAAAAAATAATAATCATGACAACATTAAAATTAATATCAATCGTAACAATTTTAGCTTTTATCGGCGTAATTACTTTACAAAGTTGCGAAAAAGAAGACAATGAACAAGGATGTGGAGCTACCAATATCTCAGCTAAAAATCAAGATGAAAGCCACAATATGGGCCAAAATTGTATGAATTGCCACAAAGATGGTGGTGAAGGCAAAGGTTGTTTTTACGTAGCAGGTACAGTGTATGATTCTTTACAAACCACAACTAAACCAAATGGTACTGTCAAATTGTATTCAGGACCAAATGGCAGCGGCACATTGAAAGGTACAATTGAAGTAGATGCAAAAGGCAACTTTTTTACAACGAATATCATTGATTTAAGTTCACCTTTTTATCCAAGTGTAACAAATACGAATGGCGATACAAAGTATATGGGTTCTAGCACGTCTACTGGTCAATGTAATAGTTGTCATGGTGTAAGTACTAATAAGATTTGGGTTAATTAAACCATGATTCTGTTCAAGATTTAAGTTAACTCTTTTTTTGTTTAATGAAATAGAATTATTTCTTTTCAAATTTGGATAAAATATCATTCATCATTTCAATTTGTACACGTTGAATTTCCAACAATTCTTGTTGTTGGTGTAATATTAAATGATCAATTTTATCGTGCAGTAATCTAATCTCAAGTTCTGATTTAAGATTAATCATATAATCTTTTTTTGCGCGGTCTCTATCTTTTTCTTCTTGTCTATTTTGACTCATCATGATAACTGGAGCTTGCAGTGCAGCTATACATGACAAAATTAAATTTAAAAGAATAAATGGATATGGGTCAAAACCTTTGTTTGATAAAATTATGATATTGGTAAAAATCCAAATGACAAGAAAAACACCAAAACTTATAATAAATGTCCAGCTTCCTCCAAATGAGGCAACTTTGTCTGCGGTTCGTTGCCCAAAGGTAAGTGGTTCAGTAGTTTCATGATCTAATTCTCCTGTCAAGACAGTTTGGTCTTGCATGGATAACATAACTTTATCCTCTAATTCTGTCAATTGTCCTTTCTCATCCCTTAATGTTTGTGATATATATTTCTCGCGGAAATGATTAAGTTCGTGTATAGAAAGATAGCTATCGATTTTGAAATTAGGGTATTGTTGTTGAATGAAAGTTAGTAATGATTTTCGAATAGAGTATCCTGAAACTCTTTCTGAAATTGGGAATACTTCATTGGAGATTTGACTTGTAAAATTTGATGACATAATAATTATGTTTTAAAATATGAATAACTGTAAGTGACAATTTGTATCGTGGCTAATAAGAATATTAATCCTAGTACAATCTTTTTGAAAATTGATTCTGAGATATATTCAAGTGCTTTTTTTCCAGTCCAAGACCCTCCAATACTTATCAAAATGAGTATGGGTATAAAATACAGAAATTCTTGTTTTAAAAAACCATTTAAAATGTATACACCTAGTCGACTACTATCCACACCCATATCAATAATTGCTGAAGTAGAAATAAACGTTTGTTTGTTTAAATTAAATGCAGACAAGGTGATTCCTCTGATGGCACCACCGGTACCCACTAATCCAGCTATAAATCCTGAAAGACTTCCTCCAATAATCAAATTGGCGTTGGTTTCTTTCAAATGGTTTTGACGACCTGTTAGTAAATATAGACTTAATCCCAACATAAACAAACTCAATAAGAATTCTAATTCTTTTACTGGTGCATACTTACTTAAGACAGCACCGACAATAACACTTAGTGTTGCTGAAATACCCATCGTTTTTACAAGATGTAAGTTGATACCTTCACGAAATAATACCATTTTTGATATATTGCTAAATACATGAAATAATGCAGTAATGCCAAGCACCGTATGGAAATCAAAAAAATAAGATGCAATGGGTACAAATAATATCGATGACCCGAATCCACTAACCGTGCCCAATACTTCTACTAAAAAAGCCAATAGGTAGAATAAGTAATATTTTTCTTGAAAAAGATGTTCCAATGTAACTCAAAGTTATACTTTTTTGTTGGTTCGTTTTTATGTTTTTTACACCTCTTGATTTGATTTTATATAGGTATAAAATAGTCGATTCAAATAACTGATTGGTTTTGTTTCCTTTACTGGAATTTTTAATTTTATTTAAAATTATTGTAGTGATTTTTATCATTGATTTAACCACCTCTCAAATATTTTGTGCAAAAGTGGTAGGATGATATAGGCTAAAACCGGAACTGCTATAGCTGTTAACATCAATGAACGTAATGGTAAAGGAAACTTGACCAAGACATCGCCTAGTAGGTATAGAAGCAATGTAATCAATGGATAAATTCCGAGCCAAATAATAAATACACGTTTATGTTTATTGTCTATTTTCATTGCTTTTTTATTTTTAATAAATACGATCTTAGGTTTTATTCAGATTAGTTATTCAAGTTTTATATTCTAAAAGTCATATTAGTTGTCAATGAGTAATTCTCATTTTGGGAGGGAGAGAAAATTTTATCTTTCGCATAAAAACGTTTTGCTTCTATTCTCCATTCCACTTTTGGTGTGATTTTATAGTCAATATTAGCTGAAATCCCCGATACATTAAATCCATTTAAACTGTTTGTTGTGAGAATAATTTGATTTTGATCATTGTAGTATTCTCCACGCAATGCCATTTTTATTTTTTTCGAATATTTGTATTTAAATATCACAATTGGAGCGTACCAAACGCCATAGTTATTGGCATCATATTTATCTGTTCCAATATCGAATCCTACTATTACACTGAGTTTTGCTTTTGGTTCATATTTTACATACAAATTATGAAATGCCCTAAAGGACTTCAAACTATGTGCCTTTGCTGTACCTATGAAATTACTATAATTTAAAGTCAAATAACTACTTGGATTATAATTCACTTGTAATCCTATTGAAGGAATTTGTTGATTTACTGGTCTTTGTATTTGTTGCCATCCATTTAAAACCATGCACGCTAGATTTAATTTTTCATTACTGTTCGTATAACTCAATTTGATTCCGGTCTCGTAGTAAGGTGAGTTTTCAGCCATTATACTACGTGTTAGCGTCCAGCAGTCTGCGCTGACTGCACTTTCAAAACCCAAGTGAGACGGCATTATACCTACGTCTAACCAAATCGATTGATTTTTTGATAATTTTACGCCCATATTAGCTTCATAAATAAATTGTGCCCAAGTTGGTTCGGTACTTAAATTATATTGAGCATAATTTCCAGCCATTAAACCTATGTTTGCTCTAGTTGTTGTATTACTATAATTGGCTTTTGCAAAGAATAAATTTAAATTTAATTCATTGTGTCTTTTGTGATTGTAAATAAAATTATCTTTCTCATGGTTATCTGGATTTGAGAAGTCATAGCTGTAATACATTTCGCCATAGCTGCTAAAAGTCCATTTGGTATTGGTATCTGTTTGAGCATAAAGTGGATTAAAAAAAATCAATAAAAGTATAGGTAACAGTAATTTTAATGCAGGCATGTGTATTATTTCTATTGAAAATGAATTGTATTTTTATATAATTCATTCGCAAGATAGAAATTATTAAAATATCTTTTATCTGATTTTTGTAAATTATAATTTGTTATTGATCATGCTTAGTGCAGTAAAAATAATGACATCTTGTACAAAGTGAATGGACCAAGCTATCCCAATTCCTTGGGTTTCGTAGGTCGCTTTTGAAAGTATATATCCTAATATTGCAGCCATTAATACACCAACAACACCATTTGGATAACCCATATAATGTGGCAGCCCAAACATTATAGCAGATATAACTAATATAATCCATTTCAATGTGTATGGCATTAAATTCCCATTGATTGCAAACCTATAAATTGCCTCTTCAGCAAATGAGTTTGTCAATGAAATGAGAAGTATAATAGGTATGAATCTAACATTGAAAATAAATAAACTATTCGTTTGTTTGACCGCCAAATACATAAATACGCTTGTTGCAAGACTTATAAATACTGCAAGTTGAAGTGCGTTGGTTTTCCATGATGATTTGCCATTAATGCCAAGCCATATTTCTTTGCTTGCAAGTGTTTTGATGTTGCCAAATCTTAAAAACTCACGACTCTGTGGTGTCCATTTTAAAGTTATCAATATTACAACTGCGGCTATGATCACAGCAAAAAGTTGATACTTCAGTATATTGTTGAAATACTCATTCGGGTGAAAGCGTATTCCGATACTGGGAAGAAATTTGTTGGCAGATAGCAAAAGGGCAGTTGCTAATAAAACGATACAGATTGTCAATAGTGCTTTCATTGTAAATTGATTGATCAGCAAAAGTCATAATAATTATTGCAAGTCAGGTTACCATATGGTAATTAAAAATGATTTGTATTGCAATAGTAATGATTACTCAACTTCCTACTTTGCCAATTCAGCTCGTATTCTGCTCAAACTCTGTGGCGTTACACCCAAGTATGAAGCAATATACTTTTGAGGCGTTCGCAATAGGATACTCGCATGTTGCTGTTGTAGTTCTATGTATCGTTCTTTTGCTGTTTTGGTCAGTATGTCTATTTGTTGTTGCTGTTTATGTATGAAAAGACCTTCGGCTGCAAATCGACAAATTTTGTCACCAAGTTGTGTTGTACTTAGTTTGTCAAAATTGGTTTTTGATATTCGAAATAATTCAGTTTGTTCAAATGTAACGACTTCCAAAGGTGAAACAGAATGAGTCAAGAAGGACATGTAATCCCCAAAGAAGTCATTTTCAAAGCAAAGGTCTATACATACTGCATTTTGCTTATTCCAAATCAAAATAGCTCCTGAACCGCTCAATATAAAATACAAATAGTTTTCAATTGTATTACATTGTTTAATGATAACATCTTTCTCTATAAGTACAATTTCTCCCATATCAGTAAACGATTTCCAGCCTTCTAATGGTAGTTCAATGTATTGATCAAAAGCGGTTTTGATTCGTTCGGTTGTCGTCATCTTTTGTAAGTTAAGATTCATTATTATTTCTACTCAAAAAAAATACTATAAGCTTAATTGTTATCGCAATTTAAGCTTATAGTAATTGTGTTTTAAAATTAAGTTTATTTACGAATGAAATTCGGGTTTATTTCATAGAATGTAATCCAATTGAATTCCCTTCAGTGTCCATTACAATCGAACAAAATCCATGTTCACCTAGTTGCATTTTAGGTTGAAGCACTTGCCCGCCAGCCGCCTCTACTCTTGCGGTTTCTACTGCACAGTCATCGCAAGCAAAGTAGGCCAATGTGCCACCAGCACCAGGTTTCATATTGTCCATTTTACATAGAGCACCACTGATATTTGATTCACCTTCTGCCCAAGGAAAACTCAACATTTCTAATCCCACAAAATCACCAGGTGTTTGCATCGGTATCATTTTTATTTGTAACATGCTTTCATAGAACGCCTGCGCTCTTGGCATATCGTCTATATAAATTTCTATCCAAGTAAATGGGTTTTTAATTTGTGTTGTCATACTTATTACTTTTTATGATTGATATTTTAATTTATGTTATCGGTGTTGATCTATTAATATATTATTGCCATCAGGATCTGTAAGCGTAATATATTCTGGCCCAGAGGTGGTACTATCCGCTTCGCGGGTTAGTGTAATGTCTTGGTTTTTAAGCATAGTTTGTATAGTTCTTACATCGTCAAAGTCTTCAATATTTTCTGCATTTTCATTCCACCCCGGATTAAATGTTATAATATTTTGTTCAAACATGCCTTCAAATAGTCCAATGATGGCGTTGCCGTTTTTGAGCACAATCCATTTCTGGTCTATATTGCCGCCTTTGTATACAAAGCCTAATTTTTCGTAAAATGCCAAAGACGTATGAATGTCTTTTACAGTCAAGCTGATAGAAAATGATCCTAATTTCATAATGTTTTTTTTAGTTTTTATTTTGTTGAAATTTTCTTTACCAAAAATCACTCATCTACGATTCGTTCTTTTCAATATATAATCTCTATGACGAAGATAAATCATTCAAACTATAAACCCAATAGAGCGAGTATTATTTTATTGTAGGGCCTAATTGTGATTATATATTACAATATTATGACTTTTAATTAAAATTGTCTGACTATTAATTACAATATTGTGTTTATTAATTAAAATAATATGACTATTAATTAAATTAATCTGTTTTTTAATTAAAATGATTTGATTATTAATTAAAATATTATGTTTATTAATTAAAATGCTTTGATTTTTAATTACAATATTGTGTTTATTAATTAAAATGCTTTGATTATTAATTACAATTTTTTGATTAAAAGTCATACAATTTTGCCTAAAAGGCACAATTATGAGCATATTAATAATAAAAATATGTGAAAAGGATGAAGAATAGACTCAAAGACAGACCTATAGGCTTAAAGAAATTGTTTGTGGGACACAAACCAAGGGATAAAAAACTGTTCGCCTTGGAACTCTTATGTTTGCAATTCATTCATTTTATCCTATTAATAGAAGAATTAAGAAGTGAAAATGAATAGGAGCACATCACGCACTTAACTATAAAGGCTATCCATCGGAGGTGTTTTCTTTATTTGGTTGTTTTTTTGTTCAAAAGGTTCAAATGACCTTATTATCTACCCTTTGGAATGCCTTAGAGCCTAACATTTCAAAGAGCTTGTTCTTTTTATTTATGTCTAAACCAGCAATCTTCGCGATCGTTTTCGTACATCTTAAAAACGGTATTTACTGGTTCACCGTGTATTAATTGATTACTAAACTGAGTTCTTACTAAATAATTGAATGCTCCCATGTCGCCTGTAAATGCAGTTTGATTTTCACTATTGTAGTTTAGATGAATATCACATAGTTTCTGAATAAAATTAAACATCAAAGGAGTTGTACCACCTATAATTCCACAGTTTAAGAGTGTTTCATTCTCAAACTTTTTTTCATATTCAGCATAATCTTTTATTTTTCCACGCAGATTGGCAGAATGTGCTTTCATCCAATCGTTATTGAGTGATGGGGGTTCATCTCCACAAAAAATAGCGTTTGGATTTTCAATAAAAAATTGAGTTATAAATGGATTTTTAACAACAACCACATCAGATATATCGGTAATGAATATACTTTTAAAAAGGTTGGCATGTTCTTGTAGAAACTCTTTGTATAAAAAATAACGATATACGTTAGGATTAAACTTAGGATTGTATGCTATTTTTATGAAAGAAATACATTTATTTTCGTGTTTTCTGCAGGTTTCTAATGTAAAGTTATTATGAAAAATAATACCCTGAAGATTATTGGCCGCCACCGATTCTGCCCAATTCCGGACCAATTCGTAGTTGTCATCATCAAGTGTTATATTTCGATTTACATCATACACGCCAGTTATGTGGCTTGCCATTATAAGGTTACTGTCGGGAGTAAAACGATTGGTGTTAAAAGTCATTGATTAAACGTTGACAAAATTTGCTTTTTTGAGTGTTGAACAAATGCTATTTGGATTATTTCTATGATAAATATAAGTTCTTAGGTCTACCTTTTTTACTCGAAACTGTGCTTTAGCTTTTTCAAAAAATTCAGAATCAGCAGAGAAGCCCTTTTTGAAGTCAATTTGTGTAAATACTTTTTTAAGCCCAAATAATGTTCCAAACAATATTGTATTATCGAGATGAATTAGTTTTGTTAAATCATTTTTATCTGGTACATAATAATCTTCTATTGTATCAACTATCGTTTCAGTGGTTGAGCAAATTAAATCTTCTGTTTTTATTTCTCGAAGACAAGAACTTAAATGGCATGGTTTGTATTCATCATCACTATCAATTATAGTTATATATTCACCTGCACTATTTAAAACACCACGATTAATTGATTCTGACTGCCCTCGATTACTATGACGGATATATACTATTTTATCTTCATGTTTCTCCGCATATTGTAATAAAGACTCTCTGCTATTCTCCTTACTGCCATCGTCAATAATTATGAGCTCAAAATCTTGAAAATCCTGATTTAAGACCGAATCTATTGCTCTTTTTATATAAGAGAACTTGGTATTATAAACGGTCATCAATACTGATATTTTTACACAGTTTATCATAATTATATTTTATAATAATTTGGCCAAAAATAGATAAATAAACTAAACTGTTTGTGTTATTTTAATCAATTTACAAGAAGTTAAATTTTGGGGTTATCCAAAGCTTTAGATTGATTGAGATATATAATCCTAACAGACCCGTAATGATAATATTCTATGAAAGATAATTGTTCTTTACCATACATTTATTCATTCGTAATATCATAGGACTTTATTTAAATATTGATTATCATTCAGTATCCTAATGGATATTTGTTTATAAATTTCGTAACAAATTGATATAATTGTTAAGCTATTTGTTTGGCTTTGGTGCTGGCGTCGAGCCATATAAGTAGGCCAATGCAGATAAAGAAAAAGGAACCAACTTTGTCGGTTTCGATCATGTCGCTAAAGAAATTGACTACCAATATATTGACCATGATGAGGACTATGCCTGCCAATACGGTTTTGTAAAATGGATCGCGAAGCTGGGCATAAAGCCTTTGGCTGCAGCTAAAAAAATAGAGTATGAGGATGATAAACAATACAAATCCAACCAGGCCTTGCTCTATCCATACGAGGAGGAAGTAATTGTGCACGCTCGATTTTTCGGGGTTTGCACTGACCCAAGTTTTGAAGCGAGGGTCGCAGTAGGTTTTATAGTTTTTGTAAAATGTGGCTGAACCAAATCCAGTAAGTGGTCTTTCGGCTATCATACGCACGCCTGCAATCCAGCGGTGTATACGTTCTGCACCAGATATCTCTTGCATGGAATACATAGAATTGAGATGTTGTGTAAGCGAACTTTGAAAAATGGTTTTTTCGTAGCTGGGTTTGAACATACTATAATTGTCGTTGAAACTCATCCATACAAATAATCCAAATACAACAACAAGTATAACTTTAAGACTTTGGAGTAA
>Ga0247831_1004280_pt1 | contig 19335 bp, 12 predicted proteins | sample LaCruzMarch2015__9_FD_192406 | JGI IMG/M metagenome (GOLD analysis project Ga0247831, IMG submission 192406) | Freshwater microbial communities from meromictic Lake La Cruz, Castile-La Mancha, Spain - LaCruzMarch2015_1m | ecosystem: Environmental > Aquatic > Freshwater > Lake | place: Spain... | reverse complement strand
GTCGTTGACACGACGGGTCGTGTAGGCACGCTTTACATTCACGAGATCCGATCGGGTGATCGGGGCGATGCTCGCTTCGGTATTCGACGCGGAGATCATGCTTGAAGCCTTTCTGAATTGATCATCTCGAGCCTCCCGTAAAACAGGAGTGGATCGGCCGAAGTGCCAGCACCTGAGCGGCGCCAGGCAGGGCGATCTGGTGAGAGAACGATACCTGTGACGGGATATTCCGATCGTGGGGCTCGATTTTTTCCGCGAGCAGGGCCCGAAGGCGAAGGGCACGGCCGATCGACGGTTGATTGCCGCGTCGAGGCGACCTTCGGACCGTGTGACTGTCGGACCGTGTAAGGAGGCTGAGACGGCCAGTGATCAGGAAAGGAGCGAGAGCCGCGCCAATGCGTCGCGCAGCACCGTCGTGAGCGCCTGGCCGAGTGCGGCTTCGCCCCGCTCGTCGACCAAATCGAGGGCTGCGCGGCCCTCACTGACGGCTCGCATGCCTTCATCAGTCAGGTAGACGAGCCGCTCGCGCATGTCGGTTTTGGAACGTGTCCGTGTAATCAGTCCCTTGGACCGCAGCCGCTTCAGGATGTCGGCGAGAGTGGATCGATCGACACCGGTGATTGCCGTCAGTGCCGTCTGGCTGATGCCTGGCCGACTGGCGGCGGCGACGAGCACACTCACTTGACGCGGTGTGAGCCCCCGCATTGCGAGTGCCCCGGCGCCTATGCGTTCAAGTGCTTGTAGAGCACGATGACATTGGTGGAGGATGTGCTGGTCCAAGTCGCGGCAGTCATCGGTCACAATCCGCTCCTGTTTGTGACCGCTTCGGCGGCATCGTGATGTACGGCATCTCCGCGATTGACCGCTCTGCCCGTTACTTCCAGCCGGACCGGATCCAGTCTTTTTCCTCTTGCGCGGACATCACCGGTCGCGCACCGAGCATGCGCGCCAACGTGGCCATCGCATCTGTCTCCTCGGTGCCCGAGGGTGTGAATCCAGGCGCAGTCGTCTCTTGGACGGCAATCCGCGCCGCACCCTCGACACTCCACTGCCCGTCCGCTTGGCGACAGGCGATTGCGGCGGCCACGGGTCGCTCGACACGGCCTTGCTCCAAAAGCTCAAACTCGCGGCAGGGGCGACCGCGCCCGTCGCGCAATGTTGCGACGACGACGAGAGATCCGACCGGCATGCCGCTCTGCTGGCTCTCCAGCAGCCGCGCGACCGGCGCATCTTTTGGGACGGTGCCGACCGCAAGCACCGCACCATCGCGCTCGCCATTGTCGACACGCCCGAGCATCCAGCCTGAAGCCACTGCGACCGAAAGGATGATCGCGGCAGCGATGCGCTGGATGACCGCCCGCGACAGCAGGTGGCGACGCGCGCGAGTATTCTCGAACGGGAGGATCGCCGCCTCGACCGGCTTGGCCAAACTGGCCACCGGTGCCGTCGGTTCGGCAGTGGACGGGAAGGGCAACGCACGAATGCGCGCTTCGAGTGCCGAGAGATCGCGAGCGCCAGCGGGGGCCTCCAGCGCTTGACGAGCAAGCGCTGCCGTCTCGCGGAACATCCGAACCGTCGCCTGAGCCTGCGCATCGTCAGTGATTTGTGCCGCGATCTGGCGGTGCTCGGCGTCGCCGAGTTCGCCATCCGCGTAGGCCATCAGGATCTCATCGGTAAGCCCAGTCATCGTCTCGTTCTTTCAGAGAGCTAACATCCGTCATGCGCGCGAATTTGCGGCGGTGCGTTTGCTGTATCGGCGAGGCCAGACCACCCCAAGCAGGGTCCGAGCACAGGTCTGCCGCAGAGCGCTCCACCCTGATGTTCGGGCCCGGCCATCTATCAGTCGCAGCACGTGTGGAGGCGGATCCAGCCAGATCGCCTCGCTGTAGGCATGACGGGCGAGGTCTGCGGTCATGCGAAACATCGCAACGGTTCGGCGAGCTTCGGAATCACAACGAAGCAAGCACTCCACTGCGACGATGTGAGAACCCTGCAGTTCGCCGTCTGCGTATGCCATCAACAGCTCTTCGTGCACTGTATGCATGGTTATCGCCCCCGCGTCATAGCCGGGGCAGCACCCGGGTGCTCGATTGCTTCCGCAAGTCGTCGCCGGGCGTGCGCGAGACGGCTCATGACCGTCCCGATCGGGACTTCGAGGACATTGGCGGCGTCCTGGTAGGACATGCCGTCGATCGCGACGAGCGACAGCACGAGGCGCTGCTCCTCCGGCAGCCGCTCGATCTCGCGCCGCACGATGCCGAGCGCGGCGCGGGCTTCGGCCCGTTCGTGGATCCGCGCGTCGTGTGGCATCGCTTCCATCTGCTCCGTATCGTTGACCGTCGGTCTGCGCTTTATGGCCCGCACCCGGTCGATCCAGGTCGTCTGGAGAATCCTGAACATCCAGCTATCGAGACGGGTTCCCGGCTCGAACTGGTCGATGCGCGCCAACGCCCGCTCGCACCCCGACTGCACGAGGTCGTCGGCCTCGTCGAGCGACCCGGTCAACGCGTAGGCGAACCGCCTCAGTCGAGGCAGCAACGCGATCAAGTCACGCTGGAAGCCCGTGCCCATCGACACCTAACCATTTTGCCTCGTCAGCGCAGACAACGAGATGTCGGTAGCGCTATTCCCGCGGGACGGTCCCATCCGTTCGAAAAACATAGTTCGAGCTCCGGCGGAATAATCTCTAGGATCCAGCGTTATCAACCGGCGTTCAACGGTCAGCTCATTGCGCCGCAATTGATCCGGGAGTCAGGCATGCTTCGTGCCAAAGTCGCCAGTGGCCTCATAGCAGCGTGTGTTGCGATCGCCGTGATAGCCAGCTTCGCCAGTCTACTCGCGCCGAGCGTTGTTGTCGCTGACGATGGCGGTGGGGGAGGCGGCGGCGGAGGCGGCGGTGGGGACGGCGGCGGCGGCGGTCCAAGCGACGCCTAGAACCCATTCGCCCAGTCGGCGTCCGGCTACGGTCGCAGGGCGCGCAGGTCTGCCCGCCGCGCCTGCAGGTGTCGCTCGGCCTGGAATTGCTCCTGCCGCACGCGTCGGGCCAGCCGATCGCGGGGTTACATGTCCCCGGTGCAGGCACGCAAAGGCTTGCCGTCGACACCGTCGCGGCAAATCAGAACAGCCGAAATCGTCGTCGCTGGCCTGACTGCCGCCGAACTCGATATACTGCGCGGGGAGCGCTATGTCGTGCTTGGTGAGCGCCAGTCCGCTCTGCTCGGACGCCCCGTCGCGCGATTGCAATTGCCGCGCGGCACCTCGGCACGGCGAGCGCTCGTTCGAGTGCGTACGCTGTCGCCGTTGGCACTTGCCGCTCGGAACGAGCGCTACGCGCGCAGCGCACGTACGCTCTATCGTGCGGCAGGCCAGCCTTGCGGTAGGTCGTGCGAGCATTTCCGGTTGACGGTTTGGGAGCGGCCGGACCGCTCCTGCACGTCAGGCTTCGCAATCGGCGTCATCGACACTGGCGTGGATACAGCCCACCCCTCGCTCAGCAACGCAGGCGTCGAGACGTTCGTCGCGCGCAGCGCCGATCGAAAGGCGTCCACCGACGAGCACGGCACCGGCGTCGTCAGTCTGCTCGTCGGCGACGAAGCGTCCGGCATCGCCGGTCTGGCACCGGGCGTGCGCGTGTTCGCCGCCGATGCATTCCACGCCAACGCCGGCGGTGCCGGCGCCGACGCCTATGACCTGCTGACCGCCTTCGACTGGCTGGCGCAGAACAGCGTCAGGATCGTCAACCTCAGCTTCTCGGGGCCGGACAATGCAGTGCTGAAGGAGACCGTCGAGCGGAGCCTCGCACGCGGCATGGTGCTCGTCGCGGCAGCCGGTGTGCCGTCGAGCGGGCGCACGCAAGGTTATCCAGCGCGCTACGACGGCGTGGTCGCCGTCTCGTCTGTCGATCCGCGCTTACGGCCGTCGCGGCTGTCGACGCGCGGCGACCATATAGCCTTCGCGGCGCCGGGCGTCGGTCTCACGGTGGCGGGCAGCGGCAAAGCGCTGCGGAAGGTCGATGGCACCTCGTTCGCTGCTCCGTTCGTCACGGCCGCGTTCGCGCGTGGTCTCGCCGCCCGCGCCAGTCAACCAGATGTCACGCGGTTGCTGTCCGCGAACGCCAAGGATCTCGGTGCCCCCGGTCGCGACCCGATCTTCGGGTGGGGCCTCGTGCAGTTTTCAGGATTGCCGCGCTGCAGGTGAACGCAAAGAAGGCGATCCGTTGACCTTCCAGCTTTGCCATCAGAGCTGGCGTTGTGGCGCGAAGCCGCGAGCTTGGCACGGCAGACTACGCGGTTGCGATGCGCCTCATACGGCTCGCAGAATTCGTCATCGCCCCGCCAAGCTCGATCTCCAACGGACCATGTGAACCGTTCATCTCATAAGGACATGGCAAACAGATTTGCCTGCGGCGCAAATACGACTCTTTGTCCTGCGATGCAGCAATTTTCAATGCGATCACTACCGACATGATGTGCCCAAAAAGCACCAGCCGCCTGATCATCGGCGCCAGGCTTGTGTCGGTATTGGCCCTGGGCTGCCAGACGCAGGTGGAGTGGTTGCTGACGCGACCGGAGCCTAAGCTGCCAATCGAAGAACATTCTGGCCCTGACGGACGGTCCTGGGTGAGCAGCGGGAGTGCGGCGTCTGGTCGCGCATGGGTGCCCCTGACCCGTTATAGCCGATTCCGTGTTGTGATCTTCTCGGGTTGACGAGAGTCCGCTTGCCGTCTCATGGCTCCGTTTGAGAATGTGGACGGAGGCACCGAGTGACGCGCCCAAGGCGCGCTCGTTCCGCCTCACCTTGGTGTTTGACCGGAATGGCTTTTGACGCCAAGATTTAGGCAGCCAGTCAGCTTTCAAGGGCAAGGCCAACCTCATGACCTTCAAGCTATTGAACTCCCTCGACATCTCTGATGGTACCCAAATTCGCCGAATCTCTCTGTACGAAGGGGAATTGACGACGATACCTTCAGAGCATCGCGCCGATATCCTGATCGTTTCTTCTTTTCCAGATGACTATATACCGACTTCGACTAGCCTCATTGGCGCTCTGGAGCGATCTGGTTTGTCTGTTGGAATGCTCGCAAAGTCAAAAGCATACGATCTTAGAGGTACATGTTCATTCTGGCTGTCGCACCCTATTTCCGGCGCCGCTTCGAAGCTCAATGTGGGACAGGTTGCCTGTTTTGAACCTCTCGTTCGGGGAGAGCCACCAGCTCTCGTGGGAGACTTGTTTCGCGGATTGTTTCCGTTCTTGGACACTTCAAAAGATCAAACCGTCGCGATGCCCCTTCTCGCAACCGGTGATCAGGGATGGCAGAAGGCGGCCATGTTGAAGGCAATCCTCGAAGCTGCAGCTCACTGGCTGGCTCGTGGATTACCGATTCGAGAGCTTAAAATTGTCGAACGCAATCCGGATCACGCATCGAAACTCGTCTCATTTATGGACGAGTTCAAGAAAACGATTACCCAAGTCAACCTGGCTCCCCGCAGTTCGACCCCGTACGATGTCTTCCTCAGCTTCTCAAGTCATGATGGTGAGGCAGCCGTGAAGGCGGGCGATGAACTCAAACGGGGCAGGGACGCTGTTAATGTTTTTGATTTTAGGCTATCGATAGATAAAGGATCGAGTTGGCAAACAGAGATAGACAGTGCGATCTCTTCAAGCAAGATCGTGATCGCCATCCTGAGTCCTCAGTACTTCAAGTCACCCGAATGCCAAGAAGAGCTTCAGCAGGCTCGCCTCAGAAACAAAAGGTCCCCGCAGCCAATTCTTTTTCCCATCTACTGGAGCGATATTGGGCAAGAACTGGCGTTGTGGATCCAGACGATCAACTATGCTGATTGTCGTGAACAGAATTATAGCAATCTTGCGACAGCTATTTCACGCCTGCCTCTGAAGTAGCACCGACTCCGATGCCCTCGACGGTTCTGGGCGGAGCGTCGTCATTCACTAGTGATCCAAACGAGACCTCAAAGCCGTAACAAGTCCGATGGCTGGTTGTGGACCTGGTTAGCGCCGACGCGACCGGGGTCTCTAAGCTGCCGATCAGGGAACATTCTGGCGCTGACGGACGGTTCCGGGTGAGGAGCAGCTGTGCGGCATTCGGTCGCGCATGGGCGCCCCTGACCCTGGTTGTGTGGAAACTCTCTCTGCTATGATTCGCTTACTGAATCGGCGGGGGCGACATGGCCGGGTTCATCGAAGGGATCGATCGGGGGCAGCTGTCTCTGTTGCCGGAAAGCCTCGATCAGTGGGTCGATGACAGCAATCCTGTTCGCGTCATCGACGCGTTCGTCGAGGCGCTGGACCTCGACGATCTGGGTTTCAAGATGTCCGAGCCGGCCGATATCGGGCGCCCCGGTTACAGCCCGGCGCTGCATCTCAAGCTCTACATCTATGGCTACCTCAATCGGGTCCAGTCGAGCCGCCGCCTGGAGCGCGAGTGCCAGCGCAATCTGGAGGTGATGTGGCTCACCGAACGGCTGGCGCCCGATCACAAGACGATCGCCGACTTCCGCAAGGACAACGGCGCAGCCATCAAGAAGGTCTGTGCGAAGTTCGTCGAACTGTGCCGGCAGATGGGCCTGCTGGCGAAGGCGAGCGTTGCGATCGACGGCTCGAAATTCAAGGCGGTCAACAACCGCGACAAGAATTTCACCGAGGCCAAACTCGAGAAGCGGCGCAAACAGTTGGAGGAGAGCGTCGCGCGCTATCTCTCGCAGCTTGAAACCGCCGATTTGCAGGACGCGTCGGAGACGATCGAACTGAAGAAGACCTATCTCAAGGAAAAGCTCGAGAAGCTGAAAACGGAGATGGGCAAGCTCGAGGCGATCGAGAAGCAGGTTGCGGCCTCGCCCGACAAGCAGATCTCGTTGACCGATCCGGACAGTCGGTCGATGGCAACGAGTGGGCGTGGCTCGGGCGTCGTCGGCTACAACGTGCAGACGGCGGTCGACACCGAGCATCATCTGATCGTCCATCACGAGGTGACGAACGTTGGCAACGATACGGCGCATCTGGCCAATACAGCAAAGGCGACGAAGGCCGTGCTCGATGTCGACCGGCTCAAAGCGGTGGCCGATCGCGGCTACTTCGACAGCGAGGAGATCAAGGCGTGCGACGATGCGGGCATCAAGGTGACGATGCCGAAACGCATGACGTCGGGTGCGAAATCGGAAGGCCGTTTCGGCAAGCAGGACTTCATCTATCTGGCCAAGGAAGATGTCTATCGCTGCCCGGCTGGCGAGAAGCTGCAGTATCGCTTTACGAACGAGGAGAAAGGGCAGAAGCTGCACCGCTATTGGACGAATGCGTGCAGCACCTGCGCGCTGAAAGCGAAATGCACCAAGGGGCCACTGCGCCGGATCACGCGATGGGAGCACGAGGAGGTGCTTGAGGCGGTGCAGGACAGGCTCGACAGAAACCCCGATGCGATGCGCACGCGGCGCGAGACGGTGGAGCATCCGTTCGGCACGATCAAGATGCGGATGGGCGCGACGCACTTCCTGTGCAAGACGCTGCCGAAGGTCGCCACCGAAATGGCGCTGTGTGTGCTGACCTACAATCTGACGCGCGTGCTCAACATCGTCGGCGTCGAGAAACTCATGGAGGCGATCAGGGCGTAGGAGCGGAGTGCTGCGGCGTCCTCGCGCGGCGCCTCTGGCCGGCCCAGCGTTGACTCAGGACGCCTTCCACCATCCAAACTGGCCAGAACCCCGCTGGAAAAAATTGCTCTGTACGGCCCTCCTGGGGTATCCACGGACCATCTGAGGGGCTCTTGGGCGAGCCGAAATCATTTTCACACGACCAAGACCCCAACCGGACTCAGTGCCGGAGTTCAACACTGGTGTTGCAAACTTGCAAGGCGCGGTCGAATCAAGTTGTGCACTGCGCTCATCTCCCTGAGTGGGTGGTCTGAGCCAGGAAGAAAGCCTATCATCCCAGACCGCTCCCATTCTCGTTTTCAAGGGGGCCAACAAGACACATGGCTATCCAATCCACCACAGCATCCTTGACTGCAGCTACGGTAGCCAAATACCCGAAAATCGGGACACCATTGTACGGGACGCTATACCACTGAAATGATCAACTGCTAAAAAGCTCTAGCACCCCTTAGTGTCAGCGTATCTGAAGGGCTCGCCACTGTTACTGAGGCAACTAACCGCAATGCTCCCCAAGCGGGCTAACCTCTGGAAGCGAAGGGATCCACTGTGTGGTGGCGGGCAACAAACAAATTTGCTCCTGACGCGGTTCGATTGTTTCTGTCATCCACCTTTCACGACATGGCGAACGAGCGTGATCATCTGATAACAGTTGTCTACCCTGAATTAGAAGAGCGCCTCGTCCAACTGAATCTCTCATTTTTTGACGTCGATTTGCGATGGGGATTACCTTCGGAAATCGATGGTGGGCCTGTCGATGTCTGGCGGGAATGCGCGGCGCGAATCGATGAAGCTGAGCCACTTTTCGTGGGCCTGTTGGGAGCGCGCTACGGCACCCCAGCTTGCGCTGAGGAATTGAACGAACTCGAGCGCGCGCTCTGGGGCAAAGGCAAGTCGTACACCGAACTCGAAATTCGCTATGCCGCGTTCAAAGAACGGCCCCCGGATGCACCAAAAGAAAAAATAGAGCGGCGTTCCGCCTTCTTTCTTTGCGAAGCTCCTATTTGTGAGCCTGAGGACCGTGGCCAGAAGTCGCTCCGCGAAGCGGTCAGAACGTTCTCCACGCGCCGTCGAAAGCATGGCCCTTGGACACCGGTGCGCCATTACTCCGCCCAACAGCTCGATTCCTTCGGCAGGATGCTTCTTGAGGACGTCTGGCGACAGATACTCACCCATCCTGCCTATTTCGACCAAGCGCTCTGGCGTGAGGTCGTTCCAAATAGGGCTCGACGCCGCCGTCTGCTCACAGATGAAACACCGTTGCCCGAGAAAATCTGGAGCGCCTTCGTCGCTACGGTGCGACGCGCGCGCACACCGCTCGAGATCGAGGACCTCGATCTTCGACGGTTCCGGGCTGAACGCATCCAACATTTCGCCGGTCGCGCCTCTCAGATCAATGAAGCTGTAGCTCATTTGAAAGGTGAACGCGACGCGGGATCAGGGGTACGGACAGTTTTCGAACCACCAGGACGGGGCAAAACTGCCTTCATGTGCGAAGTTGCTCGATTGATTGAGGCAGAGGGCGACGTCGAACTCATCGATTGCTTTGTCGGCGCTGCCGACCGTTTGGCGACCGTGAGCGGAATGCTCAGTCGATTTATTGCTCGGCTCGAACCTTCCCATCCACTGGCGGATCCAGTTCGAGCCCGGGCAGCACAACAGCGTCAGTTGGAGGGAGCCGTACTTGGCGCTCTCGGTCGCTGCCGTCGCAAGGTTGCGATCTTAGTAGATGGGCTGGATCAACTCGCAGACGGTGATGCTCTAAACTGGCTCCCAAAGTCACCCCGGCCTGGATTGCGGATCCTCATCGCGCGTGCAGATCTGCGCTTCACGGAACGCGCCGAAAAATCTGACCGGAACGATTCAATCAGCTTCGAAAAGGCTTGGTGCGCCGCGCGCCTGAAGTTACCAGCGCTTTCAACCAATGAGATAGGCGAAATCTCTTCCCGCATGATGGCTGATTACGGGAAAACCTTCAGTGCTCACCAGATCAACGCGATAGCGTCGATAGATGCAGCACGCGAACCACTCTATCTGACGGTGCTGTTGAGAGACTTGCGGACGATGTCAGGAGTCAACGTCTACCAGCGCATCGATGCTGAGATCAGGTCAGCTCAAGTGGAGGCCGCAACGGCGACGCAGCTGTTCAGCCGGCTACTGGGACGAGTAGATGCGTTTGGGCGCGATTTCGTTAACAATTGGACGCTTGCATTGTCGCTGGCGCGAGACGGCCTCCCACCAATGGCGTTGGCGCGACTGACGGAGACCCACTCGGCTGGTGGTGCTGCGGCCAGCCATCGGATCCAAAGAGCACTTCGCCCCTACTTGCAGCGCCGTGGCGGTCGGATCGCTTACTACCATCGCGACCTGACCTTTGCAGCAACGCAACGACCAGATGCTCCTCCAACTAAAGCCGCTCATGCCGCGATTGCCGCCGCACTACAGTCGACATGGGCGCAAAGCGCCAAAACCGAAGAGGACGCCCGTGCCATGGCTGAGCAGCTATATCATCTCGCCGAAGCTCGTGATTGGGAAGCCGCACTAGACCTCCTGGGCAACGATGAAATGATAAGTTCCTGGCTGGCGCTTCCGAACGGCGGACAGTCTTTCGCTGAGGATATGCGCCGAGCATACAGAATCGCTCAGGATGACAGTGAGACTGCCATCGCCAAAAAACTAGTTGCGGCGCTTCTCAGGATCCTCGGTTCTCCATTGGCAGCACAGACCTCATTCACATTGAATCGTCTGAACGCCTGGCTGAGCTATCGCAAAGATGCCGCCATTTTCGATGCGTTAATCGATGAGGCTGCAATGCCCAATCAGCCTATCGAGGCAATCACGACGTTGCAGGACCCGCGCCAGCGCGACTTGGCCTATCGTGCGCGCAGTCGCTTTGCCGGTCGCTTGCGTCGGGGTGTGGGTGCGCACGCGGGGATTGACCCGGACGCGAGGTTGGATCTGGCAGAGAAAATGCTGGAAGACCTCCTTGGTGTGAGCAGCGGAAAACCGCCAGGGCGAGCCGCTCGATTGCTTGATCGATTGCGGCGAGTCATGCGCAGGACAGACGATAGGCTGGGAATCGACGCATATGAACTCGCCTATATTCATTTTCTCCGTGGAGATCTCGAACCTGCAAGAGCTTGGTTCCTTCAGGGAGCCCATTTTAGCGCTGCAGCCGGTGCTGAAGTGGGAATGTGGATCTCTTACCTTTTGGCAACGAACTGCCGGTTTGTTGCTCGGTATGACAAAACCGAAGCGCGTCGCGCGGTCCGAACGCTCAAGAAGGCGCGCAAGGCACTCACCAAAGCAGCGGAGAAGGGGGACCCAGATGCACAGCGTTGGATCATGATTACCGTTGCTTTTGGGCTAGAGGCAGCTGCAGTATTGAATGATAAACAAGAGGTCCGCGCTCTTCATGTAGCCCTGCGCGGCGACCCCTGGATTGGGCAATTTGATGCAGACCAAAACGTGCTAATTCGTTTTGACGCCCTCTCGGCGGAGTTGCTGGAAGGCCCGGAGGCAGCAGTTCCGATCTATGAGGCATTGATGGCGCAGACCGGAGACCGCGAGGAACAAAAAGCGCGTTACGCTTGGCGTTATGGTTTGATGCTTAAGGCATGCGGCAGGACTGATCGCGCTGCGGAGATTTGGCAGGCGGCTAAAGCCTACCCGGAACACGCGGGTAATCGTCCGTGGCAGGCGCGCATCCAATCAGATCTTGAGCGCCTCTAAGCGAGTAACCACATCCGCAAAAGCCATATTTGGCTTTGAGTCAGGCAGCACCATTTATGGTCTCCAGCGAACTCCTGCAAAACCTTCGATACTCGTCGTCAGTTGCGAGTAGTGGCGGGCAACCTTACACTGTGAATCAAAATTGGCCGATCAAGAGATTAGTGGCGTCTGGGCGCGGTAGGGTCGAAACAGTCAGGTTTGGCCGCCTCCAGGATGCGCAGCTGCGATTTTCGCAACGGGGTACATCGAAGCGACGTGCAGGAAAAGCACATGCCACCTCATGATCCGTGTCATGGTTCGTCTGCAGCTGGCCCGGACCGACGAGTGCCGTCCGTCTTGCGCACGCTCGAAGCTGAGGGGTAAACTGCCAGTCGTCAAGTGACTGGCAGCTGCTGGGGGGGTGGACCGTCCGCCGCCAGTAGAAGTCGCGATGCTCGAATCTGACCCTGAGCGGTCATTTGCGCCCCGGCCACACCCGCTTCCGCTTGACACCACATCACGACGGTACCCAATTGCCGCCAATCCTTCCGCTGTCTACGCTTGGGTGGAATAGTTTGAGATAGAGTGTCGAGGGCTCATAATGGCGACGGATCGTAAGGTCGAGAAACTCAAGATATTCATCTCCTACTCGCGGCGTGACTCGACGGCCGCCGATCAACTGGTTGAAGCGCTTCTCGCCCGAGGGTTCGAGGTCATGATCGACCGCCGCGATCTGCCGTTCGGCGAGAAGTGGCAGGCGGAGTTAGCCGACTTCATCCGTCTTTCTGATACTGTACTTTGGCTCGTCAGCGACGCATCCATTAAATCGAATTGGGTGAACTGGGAGCTCGACGAAGTCACACGTCGGAGTAAGCGCCTTGTACCGGTGATGATCGGTGAGACAGCGCGTGACGCCCTGCCACGGCAGTTGGGCGAAATACACATCTTGCCTGCGGAGGGTGTTTTCCATCAGCCGCGCGACCTCGACGAATTAGTGCGCGTTCTTGAAACTGACCGCATTTGGCTGAAGGAGGCAAGCCGACTGCAAGACCGTGCGGCGGAGTGGCTAGGCAAGAACCGCGCTTCTGCACTTTTGCTCTCGCGTGGCGCCCTCTCCGACGCGGAGCGTTGGAAAGATCGTCGTCCGGCCAAAGCACCCGTTCCCGCCCAGGAAGTTCTTGACCTGCTGCTCGCAAGCCGACAATCAGCGACGAAGCGGCAGAGATGGTGGGTAGGCGGTAGCCTAGCAATTGCCGCGAGTGCCTTAACACTGGCGGCGTTCGCCTATCTGCAGAGCGTGGAGGCGGAGCGCCAGCGAGGAGAAGCAGTCACACAGCGCCAGCAAGCGCTTGCCGCCGGCGATGCCGAACGCATTGCCAAGGATGCTGAAGCGGAGCAGCGACGCGTGGCACAGCTGAATGAGGATCTGGCGAAGAAGGAAGCGGTCGAGGCCGAACGGCAGCGCAAGCTCGCGGACGAGCAGCGCCAGCAGGCGGTGACCGCGCGCGACGCCGAGCGCACGGCGAGGGACGCCGAAACTGAGCAGCGCCGCATCGCCGAAGCCAACGCAGAGCGTGCGCGCAAGGAACAGGCGGAAGCCGAGAAGCAACGCAAGCTTGCTGACGATCAGCGTGTAATTGCGGTGCGCAACGAGGCAGCCGCTGAAACGGAACGCAAGAAAGCCGTCGAAAGCGAAGGAAAAGCGCGCCAGTCCCTGCGCGACGCCCAGGCCAATGTCTCGCTCTTTCGTGCTGAAAAAGCCGATGCGCTGTTTCGCCAGAACGACAAGACAGCGGCCATGCTACTCGCGTTGGAGGCTTTGCCCGATCCGGCTTCAAACGACCCAGTGCGACGGGACTGGCCGGAAGTACCCGAGGCCAAGCGGGTTCTACTTGAAGCACTCAAGGAAAACACAGAGGAGATTTCACTGTTCGGCCACTCAGATGTGGTGCAAGCGGTCGTATTCGATCCAGGTGGAAAGCGGTTGGCGACGGGTGCATTGGACAGCACAGTGCGGATTTGGGATGCGTCGACCGGAGCCTTGCAGCGAACCCTGAAAGACGTTGGCGGACAGAGTTTTCCGAGTTTCAGTCCTGACGGATCGGTAATTTTAACGGATTCCAATATGAGCGAGGGGGGCAAACTCTGGGACGTGTCGACGGGCGCGCTGATAGGCACCACACCTTTTCCGCCGAGCCAACAGTATTGGCGAACACCCAACGCAGCTGGGACGCACATCGTTGCCCGTTCTGGTCAGGGGTTTACCGTCTGGAGCGGCGACATCTGGAAAGGTAAAGCGCAACCGGTGCGCGTCGATCGCCAGTTGATGGCATCAAGCATCGTGCGAGTGAACGACGCAGGCACACTCGGCCTCTCCGTGGTCCGCAATGTGGTCACGATCTGGGACGCGCGATCGGGCGCCAAACTTCGCGATTTGCTGGGTCACCGTGCGCCGATAACGGCGGCAGCTTTTGGCCCGGATGGCTCGACGGTGATCGCTGCATCCGCGATCGGCGGGGGCGACGGCGACGTGCGACTTTGGGATGCTTCAACCGGAAAACCACTTGGTCAGATGCGATTCGGGAACCCGAAGCTGACAGACGTGGCGTTGAATGCAGCTGCTACGACTGCGCTTCTTGTCGCCAACGGCGAAAACGCGATGCTTGTGGATGTCTCGTCAGGTCGGGAGATCAAGACCCTCTACCATCCCGGGCTCGTAACGGCGAACTTCAGTCCGGATGGCGCTTCAGTCTTGACCCTGTCTGAAAACCAGGACGCGATCCACTGGGACGCCAGCAACGGTTCCAAAATATCGGCGCTATCGATGGCTCCCAGCAGTATTCAAAGTGCCGCATTTGATCCCAAGGGAACTAGGATCGCAACTGGCGCCGCAAGCGGCCAAGTTCGGATCTGGTCGACGTCTGTATCGAAGGTCGATTCAGCAATCACGGCGCCAGCAGCAATCGATTGCCGCACCTCCGTGTGGGTACCCAATGCCCCTCCCACGAAAACTGGAGATCTCCCACCTGGAGAAAGCAATAATGAGTTTGTCGAAACACCAGAAGAGTTCGCCCAAGTCATGCGTTACATTAACCAGCTGGACCCTTCAAAGAGTAATTCGCAGCTTGGTATCCAGTTCTCCGATGTTTCAGGTAGGGCTGAATGGATCGGCATTCATCGCGGTCGCGGCATTGCAGTGACAGTTGGCGAAAATTCACCGGACCAAACTGATACTCGTGTTGGACTTATGATTTGGGACTTGAAGTCGCAAGTGCTCATCGGTCGTATTTCAAATGTAAATCCCACGCGCGTTTGGGGTTTTCACATCAGTCCCAACGGCGAACGAGTTGTCGCTTACGGTGACGCGGGATCCGCAGCGGTGTTCGATATCGCCCGTCGCCGTAAAATATTCGACCTTGTTGGTCATTCCGATATCATTAGCGCGGGTTGTTTCAGCCCTGATGGAACGTCGATTGTGACCGCAGGTTTTGACGGAAAAGCCCACATTTGGGATGCAGCAAACGGGCGAATTACACAGTCAATCAACGTCAAGGTCAAAGGAGCAGGTTACGCAAACTTCACAGCCGATGCGCGAGGTATCGTAGTTGGAGAAACCAAACAACAAGGGGCACTCTACCCTATCGCAACGAAGACTGGCGTCAGCGCAGCTGCAGACGACTTTGTTGCGCGTGCGCAAGCACGAGTTGCGCGCTGTCTTACTCCGCTGGAACGGCGGCAGTATCTGCTCGATCCCGAGCCACCATCGTGGTGCGCGGCGCTAGGTAAGCCACCTTACGGCAAGTCGGCCAAATAGTGAACTAGGGTGAAAAATCTAATAGCTTACTCCAGCAACGAGCCCGTCGAGTTTCAGCTAATGCGCCATGAGCGGACGAGTTACATGCTCGCCGTCGACGATGCCGCCACTGCGGCTCATGGCCCTCCTCGACGCGTGCCGCATTGTGCCACGACGGTCGGTCTCGGGTCTAAAGCGTTGAGGTTAGCGCGGCGATCTGGGTGAGAGCGCGCTCGCCCACTCCACCGCGCGTTGTTTCACGGCATCGGGAAGCCACCCCAGATGCCTGCGGCTACCGCTGCCATGCGTCGCCAGCTCGAAACGCCCTTACGCGAGTGTTCAGCCGTTAGCCCGACCCACAATCTCATAGGTAGCCTCGAAGGTCTCGCGGTTGTTGCCGTAGACCTCTTCGCCGTTCTTGATTAGATAACCGCGGGCGCCGCGCTGGATCTCGCCCCACGGCGCCATGATCTCGAAGCTGCCGGGCAGCAAAAATGCTTCCACCACCGACTTCGAGCGAAAGATCGCGCCTTGCTCGGTCTCTCCGCTGTCTTGATCGTAGAGGCGCGGGAACACATCGGCGCGGATGACATAGGTGTTGAGAGAGTTCTCGCTGTCCCGCAAGAACTCTCGCTTTGCCGACATGTTGGTGACCACCCAATCGCCGGGCTTCGCGACGTCGCTCGACTCCTTCCCGTTCCAGCGCGTGGTCACTTTCACCTCCTCGGTGGCCTGCCGTGCGGCTGCAAAGCCGATCTTGCGAGCCGTTAGGATCGGCGCGGTGACCATCGCGCGGATAGCATCGAACTGGGCCGGTGTGAGCTTGCTGGTCCATACCAAATGAACGGTTCCGTCCGGTTCGGTTCGCAACTCGTTCATGGGACCCTCATCGGCGGACCGCAATACTGTTCCATCTAGCTTACCATCAAGCCCGATCGTCGCCCACTCGGCAAGCTCGGCAGACATTACGGCATGCATACGGCGCACAAGTCGCTCAACGGCCAGCCGGTTACCGCTCTCGGCGGCTTGGCGAACGTGCGCGAAGCCCACCCGCGGATCATCGGCGATCTCCTCGATCCGCCGTAACGTGCTGGTGTACCGGTGTGCCGTGCGCCGGTAGTCGTCGAGCTGAGCAACCGCGAACATTCCTGCCGCAAGCGCGGAAACGAGAATGGCAGCGGTGATGCTCCAGCTGTCGATGTTGTAGGCTTCCACGCCCTGCAACCAGCCCCCCAGACCGTGAAGGGCGGGCACATTGTGGTTCTGTTCGCCCGAGGCGTGAACGATCGCAGTAAGCGTCAGCGCGAGCGCAAAGAACGGTACGAGGCTTGCGACGTAGCAAAGCCCATCGGCAAAAAATGCCTTTCTGCTGCTTGTCGCCACACGAGCGCCATAGAAAGTTCGCTGGACATCATACTGGTAGCGACGAAAGTATTCGAGCTGAAGCGGCAGTGTCGCGATCTCGTCATCCTGAGGCGGCTCATCCGCCGCCAGCACGTCCTCGAACAGGCGTTTGCGATACTCCTCGGCGTTGGCGCGGGCCTTGAGCCAGCGCTCCTGTGGCCGACGAAACGTCAGATAAATGAAGCTTGCCCAAGAGAAGCAAACCAGGACCCAGACGCCGACGCTGAGCAGCACGTGGGCGAGCGGTGACAGCTCCCATGGCAGGATCGTGAGCGACAGGGCGGCAGCGACGGCGATCACTGATGCCCAAACACCCCGCTTGCCCCATACGATGTGCCGCCGCTGCCAGCGCATGGCCTCCTTGTCGAACTCCTCGTAGGCCCCGACGACATTGCCTATGTCGGGGCGCTCCAGAATGCGCTTGAGCGGCCCTGCCTCCGGTGGCAGGCGTGCAGCGTGCTCGCGGGGACGCAAGATGTAGTCGCCCGGCTGATGCTCAGCAACGGCACGTTTCGCTCGCACGCTCATGGACTGGTCGTCGTTCGACTGCGGCATTGCGGTCTCCGTTGTACGATCATCAGGCAGCCGGAGCGAGACTGCCCATTGAGTGTGCCCTGAACATAGCGCTAGCATAAGCGCTATATTGGTCGGAGGGCATTCCATGATGGCTCGCAGCGCTTTTCTGGTGATCAACTGTGTTCTCGCAATTGCCCTCAACGTTGGTGCGGTGCGCGCTGATCCGGCGAAAGTCAGAGCCGTCGTGGTCGGGGTGGCTCAGTATTCGAAGCTGGCAGGCGAGTATCAGTTGCCGCGCGCGGCAACCGATGCGGACGGATTTGCGGCGCTTCTCACCGACACCCTCAAGGTGCCCGCGGGTAACATTCGCAAGCTGGCGGGAAGGCCGACGCTGGCGGAGGTGAGAAAGGCTTGGGCCGCCCACCTCGCTGATCTCAAGTCAGGCGAGGTATCCGTGTTCTTTTTCTCGGGACATGGGCAGGAGCACGACAAGGAGCCGCACCTTCTTCTCTCCGACTATGATCGACCGAACAGTCAGGGCAGCATCGCACTGCTCAGCATCGTCGAGGGGCTGAAGGCGAAAGGCAGCTCGGCGACCGGGTTTTTCGTCGTAGATGCGTGCCGCAAGGATGCCGGTCAGGCCGGGACCGTCCCTCCGCCTGCATTCGCGACGTCGGGAAAGGGGACCTTGCTAGAAGGCACCGACAGCTTTGCGCCAGTACGCGCTCCAGAGGGGACATTGATCCTCTACGGCGCCAGTACTAGGCAAATCGCTCTTCACGACCTGGGACCCGGCGACAACAACGCCTATTCCGTCTACACGCGCAGTCTTCTGGCAGCGCTAGGGCAGCCGAACCGGGGCCTGCATGAGATTGCCAAAGATGCGCGCTGGCACACCTACGAACTCGCACTCAAACGCAAGGCACCGGATGGCAAGCCCAAACGCCATATCCAAGTTCCCGCCTACTTCGACGACATGCTCGAGCGCCGCAACGCTCTCGGCGTGAAGCTCCCCGCTCAGAAACTCGCAATCCCGGACGGCAGCAAGCCTGGTCCCGTTATCGCGGGCGCAAGCAAAGGGGTAGAGTGGGCGTGCTCGGCCTGCCCGGAGCTGGTCGCGATAGACCCGCCGACGGAGACGGTTGCCGTACGCGGCGGAATTCTGTCTGGCACAGACGGCAAGCCCCCTGAAACGCTCAAGAGGCCTTATGCACTCGGAAAATACGAGGTGACGCGCGACGAATGGCGAGCGTGTCAGATCGCGGGAAAATGTCCCGTTCTCGATGAGGACATCTTCGAAGGTGATCGCCGTCCGATTCGTGGTGTCTCCTGGAGCGATGCCAACCGCTACATCGAGTGGCTCAATTCGATCGAGGGCTTGGGTGGCGGCTTCCGCTTGCCGACCGAAGTCGAGTGGGAGCATGCTGCACGCGGCGGCAGCGCCTCCGAATATGGCCCGGCACGCGGGACCCCCCAGTTGTGCGACTACGCCAACGGCGCCGATGCCAGCCTCAAGACGCTACTGTGGGCGAACCTCGCCTGCAACGACGGCAAGGCGCGCAACGTGGCGACTGTCGGCAGTTACCGACCGAACGGCTATGACGTTCACGACATGCTAGGGAACGTGTGGGAGTTGGTGCGCGACTGTTTCGACAACTCGTGTGCCTCACGCGTCGCCAAGGGCGGCTCGTGGCGCAGCGGGCCCGACGCGATGAAGGTCACCTCAGCCCGGGCGCTGGACGCTCACGACCGGCGCAGCAGCGTGGGCTTCCGGGTCGCGCGAGATCTGGACTAAGTTCGGCAGGCGCAAGTATTGCCCGTGGCGAATCCGCCACCAGCGAATTGGAAAATCTGGCTTGTCCCCGCAATTCTTATTGCACCTACGCAAACGATCGCAAAAGCTTTGATCGTACACCGAGTGTAGTCCGGTTCGCGCGTTCGGGGGCAATATGTGGCGTTTCGCGTTCTCCGTTGCGTGTCCGCTCATTGTTGCGGCGTGCTGTATCGTTCCCGCTGAACGTGAGACGCCCGAATTGCGTCCCCAAACTCGCAAAGCTGCGCACACGGCTGCTGTCGCCAAGCAGAAGACCGCGCGCATGATCGCTCCCTTGGGCGCGACCGAAAAGGCGACGCCAGCGGCCTACACGGCTCCGACGCCTCGTGGCAGATCGTTCACCAGCCAGGTCTGCCGGGGGCCGCGCGTCGGCGAAGGAAAGGTCGAGGGCGGCAAGATCGTCGATGGCTGGAAGG